>Ga0209810_1000579_pt1 | contig 76603 bp, 72 predicted proteins | sample Coa_R1_7_FD_187159 | JGI IMG/M metagenome (GOLD analysis project Ga0209810, IMG submission 187159) | Surface soil microbial communities from Centralia Pennsylvania, which are recovering from an underground coalmine fire - Coalmine... | ecosystem: Environmental > Terrestrial > Soil > Unclassified...
CATATATAATTGTATTAGACCCCATCAGGCACTAGGCTACAGGACACCATTGCAATTTCTCAAAGACAATGGCATTATTCGTACTCGTGACCCCTCTGTTTTGTCTCATTTCCCCTGAACCAGTACAGGCTCTTGACATATACAAAATATAGGCTATATTCGATTTGAGGAATTTTCCCAGATACTTTTTACTAAGTCTGTAGAAGTAATTAACCTTCATTATCAGGAATTTTTGGTGTAGGCAAGAGGGGGAATGGAGGGAATTAAAGGTTATACTGCCTCTCTTCTATACCTTTCTAGGTAAGTTTTTATCCTTTTGTCTGCTGCCAGAGGGCAGGCATGGAGGATTAATTAATATGGATTTCAATATCCTAGATGACCTTAATCCATCTCAAGTGGAAGCCGTTTCGCACCCCGGAGGACCGCTCCTTGCCCTTGCAGGTGCGGGTTCGGGAAAAACGAGGATAATAACGTATAGAATCGCTTATCTGATTAAGGAAAAAGGAGTCTCACCCTCTAATATTCTGGCCGTGACGTTTACGAATAAGGCGGCGAATGAGATGAAAGAAAGGGTGCATCGCCTCGTCTCCCGTGACGCACATGAGTTGTGGATAGGGACGTTTCACTCGGTGTGTTTAAGAATTCTGAAGAAGGAGATAGACAAGCTCGAGGGTTTTAGAAGAGATTTCATAATCTACGATGAGGTTGATCAGATAAAACTCATAAGGCAGTGCATGAATGATGTAGGGTTTAGCGAGCGCATATTCGACCCGAGATCCGTGCGCTCTCAGATAGATTCTGCTAAGAACAGGGGGCTTGACCCGGGGGATTTCGGAGCGAACATATATGATGAGAAAATTTCAAGGGTTTATCACATATATGAAAAGGAACTGAGGCGTCTAAACGCACTTGACTTTGGAGACCTTCTCCATTTCACAGTCGCGCTTTTTGAGAAAAGACCAGATGTGCTTGAGAAGTATCAAAGCCAATTTCAACACATCCTTGTAGATGAGTATCAGGATACGAACTATCTTCAGTATAAAATCGTAAAATCACTTTCCGGAAGGCATAGAAACATATTTGTTGTGGGCGACGACAATCAATCCATATACGGATGGCGCGGGGCGGACATAACGAACATCCTTAATTTTGAGGACGACTTTCCCGAGGCCAAGGTCGTGAAGCTTGAGCAGAACTATAGATCAACCAAGAATATACTGAGAGCCGCAAACGCAATAATCCTCAGAAACAGGTACAGGCGCGACAAGAGGCTCTGGACGGAAAATCCAGAAGGCGAGCTTGTGACGTACTACGAGGCCCGCGATGAGAGGGACGAAGCCAAGTATGTCGCCTCTCGGATAGAGCATGAAAGGAACAATTTTGGAAAATCATACGCGGATTTTGCTGTGTTCTATAGGACAAACAATCAGTCACGCTTAATAGAGGAAGAGCTTGTGCATAGGGGAATCCCTTATGCAATCGTAGGGGGGGTAGGTTTTTACGAACGGGCTGAGATAAAGGACATTATGGCTTATCTAAGGGTCATAGCGAGCCCGCTTGATGAGATAAGCCTAAGGCGCATAATTAATGTGCCGCCAAGGGGCATCGGAAAGAGCACAATGGATGCACTTGAGAAAATATCTCAAGAGAGGGATGTTTCCCTGTTTGACGCCATAGGGATTGCTCTAAAGGATGATGTTCTTCCCAAGAAGGCGTCTGGGAGTGTGGAGAAATTCTATAGCCTTCTTACAGAGCTTATAAAGCTCTCGAAAAAACTGTCAGTTGGAAAACTCCTTGAGAAGGTTCTTGAGAAAACGAATTACTTTGACATGGTTGAGAATGAGGAAGAAAGGCGCGAGAACATAGGAGAGATGTTAAACCTTGCAGCAGAATTTGAGAAGGAGGAAGGCGATGTGGGTATCCATGACTTTCTTGACTGGCTTACGCTCTCAAGCGATGTAGATAGGTTCAATGAAAAGGCGGATCAGGTTACCCTTATGACACTTCATTGCGCTAAGGGGCTTGAGTTCCCCATAGTTTTTATTGTAGGAATGGAGGAGAACCTCTTTCCTCACATTAAATCCCTTGGAAATGGAAAGCTAATAGAAGAAGAAAGAAGGCTCTGCTACGTGGGAATCACAAGGGCAAAAGAGAAGATTTACATTACAAGCACGTCTAAAAGGAGATTCTTTGGAGTGGAGCAGAGGTCAATTCCTTCGAGATTCATAACCGAGATTCCAAAAAATCTCCTTCACTGGGGAGACTACCAATTCGATTCTGGAGAGCAGACTCTCAAGAGTTTTGATGCCGTTCAATCTCGTCGTGGCAATGGCAATAGAGTCCATAAGAATGGAAATGGACATGAATACATAACCGGAGAAAAGGTGACACATCCTCATTTTGGGCAGGGGGTGATAAAGAGGGTGGAGGGATTTGGCGACGAGGCAAAGATCGTTGTCTTATTTCCCAATCACGGCGAGAAGAGGATTATGGCGAGTTTTCTTGGGCTTAAAAAGGTCTAGTGCTTATTCAAATTTAATCTATTGCCCCTTTATCTTTAGCTTACTCGCATCCACGCTTTTGACCCCGTATTCCCTTCCATCTACAATTACCTTGGTGCTCTCGGCTATTTTGACCGCCTTTTCTTTCTCTTCGCTTGATCCCGCGGTGCCGGTAAGACTGACCGTCAAGTCTCTGGTTTCGACGTGTACCTCGACTGATATGTTTTCTTTAAAGAATTCTTCCCTTATGGCTTTGGTGATTTCAAAATCGGCCTGTGCATGACTAGCGTTTTCTCTATTCTTGCGGCAGCCCGTGGGTATTAATAAGGTCGAAAAAATAACCATCAAAACTATTGCCCTTTTAGACCTCTCCATTTTATTGGGCCTCCTCTGTTATCCGCGTTGTATATTTAATTTGGTTTTCGAGATTTCTACAAGCAACTGCCCTACCTTTATTGTCTCCGGGTGCATCGGTATTTGCATGGAAGCGACTATAATCTCCTGAGCACCCTGCTTTCTCTTAACGCTCAATATAAAGTCGGCGTCAATCTTTATTCCATTTTCAACAATTCCTATGTGTAGGGGGTTCGTGGCTTTAAGGTCTATTTCGTATGTGGACGCTATGTCTTTAATGAGTTTTTCGAAGATCGGTTGTAACTGGCTCAGGTTTTCAGAAACGGTTTTTTGTACCACCTCCTTTATTTGATTCTCCACCGCCGGTCCAAAATTAGAACTCAAATCCTTTACAATACTGCCCAAAAATCCTTCATCTGACATTTTTATTCTCTCCTTCTAAAAGAGATTTTTAAGTACACACTTATCTAATCAATTATTTTTTTGAAATGGCAATTGGTATTAGGAGTCCGCCGATTTTGATTCTTGATTGGTTGGTTAGGGTTATGAAAAACTCGTTTTTATTCGTCTTCTTATTGAAGACCGTAGCCCTGATGAGGGGGTCAATAACAATCTCGCTTTCCATAAACCCAATCCTTATGTTTCCCTCTACTTGTGTCTCATAACTATCAATCAACTCCCCCAAGATGTCTTTTACAAACTCACCCATAAGAAGCACCTCCCTTGTTTTGATTTTTATTAGGATAGTAGTTCTTTAAAGAAAGGGTTTAACATTCTCCCTTCCGGGTCAACCGTTCTGATCCAATCGCTGAGTTTTTGCTATCTCTCTTCTAGATTCCCTTCTCGATAATCCTTTCCGAAATCCTTTCTGCCAGCGCTCCTATTGTTTTTGAGGGGTTAGGTCCCAGGGCTGAAGGCACTATTGAGCCATCAACCACGTACAGATTCGGATAATTGAAAGCCTGACCGTTTGCATCAACGACCCCCTTTGCATCGTCATCTCCCATGGGGCATCCTCCCAAGGGATGGACTGTGATTAAGTGTTTCTGAGCCGACCAGGTAGGGTTCAACATCAAATTACCGTCAAGCCCCGGCCTGGGAGGTTCTGTCATTTCTCTCAGCGTTTTTTCTATCTCTCTGAAAAGCGGCATGCTGTGCCGATGGCTCCAGTCAATCTCTAGGTTTCCCTCTTCGTCTATTGACATCTCTCCATCGGCGGCATCAATACCCATAACCAGGTAGGGGAGATTGTCCCTGACCGCATCAAAATCCATTTGTTTGAGCAGTTGATTAAAAATCCCCTCGACTAATCTGTCACTTCCGCCCCTGTTAAAAATGCCCTTCAGTGCGCGGAGCCATCTTCGCCCGGAGGCGTATCCGCCCGAGGTTCGTCTTAAATGTGCCCTGAGCATGTCGGGAAAGCCGCCGTCCTCGACGATAAATCCATGACCATCGAGTCTATCGCGGTAATCTACCGTTGCGGTTATCGTGGGGCCAATCATAGGGTTTACCGTACGGTTAATTTCAAAACCCACTGCGCCGAAATCGCCGTTCCCTGAAAAATACCTTCCCAACATATCGCTCAAGTTGGGAAGTGTAGGGACGACCTTCTTCCGACCGATTCTATAGCCGTGTTTACACCTTAGGAGAAGCTCGGTAGAGCCTAAAGAACCGGCGGATACAATGAGTATTTTTGCCGAGACCGTTCCTGAAAAATTCCACCTCAAATCCTCATAATGAACTGTATAGCCTTTGGGATGGACGGGATGGTCGTCGGGATTTTGTTCGATTTTCACGACCCTGTGCTGAGAGTAGATGTCGGCTCCCGCTTTAGCTGCAAACCAGAGGTAGTTCAGGTCAAGCGTATTCTTGGAATGTGTGTTGCAGCCTATAAAACACTCACCGCAATACGCGCATCCCATCTGCGGGGGGCCGCCCCGGCCATAAGGGTCCTCGTTTAAGACCCCCTTTTCGCTTCCATCTTTTCCCCAGTAGATTGCCAGATCAAGGAGCCTGAACCTGTCGGATGCTCCTCCTCCATCGGCGGCAGCCTTTAGGGCCACTGTCTTTAGCGGCGGGTTCGGTATTGGACTGGGACGAAGCATATCAAAAACCCTTTGATAGTACGGAAGCATGTTTTCTAATCCATTTCCCTGCGGATCTTCTGGTGACCTTCCGCGAATCGCCGATGGCCAGCGCCTCTGCCCCTCGGGGCCCTTGATGTCGAAGGTTGATTTAAAGGCGTCTATCTGAACATCGAGATAGAGAAGCGAAGTCCCTCCCACTCCGCTCCCAACAAGGACGCTGATATTGTCGAATGACCTGAACTCCATTAGTCCCTTCCATCCGCCTCTTCCGCCATTCCGCCACCACCAGTCCTTGGGTTTCGATAAATCTCGCGGAAACTCGCCCATGTGATAGCGCTTTCCGCGCTCAAGAACGCAGACGGAGACCTCTTTTCCTGCCTTTTTCTGAGCCTCTGCCAGGCGGTATGCCGTAATGGAGCCGCCAAAACCTGAGCCAATAACAACCACATCGTAATATCGCTTCATTGCGCGTCCTCTTCAAAGTAGGGGCAACCCACCGGATCGCTCTACTTATTTATCTCTCAATCTTTTTAGCAAAACCGAGAAACATCCCAAACAGTACTGCAAATACAAGATCGCCAACGACCGGAATCAAAAAAAACAGCGGAATCTGTCCTCTGAAGGTTATCATGTTGTATATGAATATGATTGCAAAAGCCACCTTGCCTATTATCCCCAGAATGACAATGTTTTTATTCCCGTACATATCTCTGTAAACCATGTAATACCCGATGCCAAATGTGACGAAAAGGGCAATCCATGAATAGAAATATGCGGGTGGCTCAGGCAGGGTGAGGCCTCCTGTAGAGAATATCCATCCGGCAAAGAGGGTGATAAATGCCCCTCCGGCAATATTCCATAATGCCCCTATCAGAAACACCCTTTTATAAAAACTCTCATTCATTCTCTCTCCAATTTAGACATCAAATGTGCGCATACTCGCCGTACCCCCTCCCGCTTATGGTCTGCCCTTTATATGTTCCTTCATAAGAGAAATTATAGTAGATCATGTTGCTCGAAATAGAGGCTGGCGGCCACTCCCTTTTTCCCGTATATTCGAAAATTCCGTCATCTGTCACTGCCCTTACATACCATTTTTTATAGAATTTTACGGACGGCTGTCCTAAACACTCGGCGTCCACAATGTCAGGCTCAGGGTCGTCAATATACTTAATCTTCACGCTCCTTATCTCCCTGTATGTACCGTTTATATACAACCCTCCCCGGTTTCGAAAATCTATTCCAAACCCCCTTGCGTGAATAAAACCGCCCCGATGGTCACCATCGCCAATAAACAACTCGTAATGGTATCTGATTGGCTTAAAAGATGGGAAGAGGCTTTCTAGCCATATGATGGGTAGCCAGAATCTGTCAAAATCAAACGGCTTACGGGCGAAACCATGCTCAAAACAACCGGCACCTTTGATTGAATAAACCTCTTCTTTATCCACTAGCCTGTGGGGGTCATCCATGCTCGCTCCCCTCCCATACGCTATCTTTCCATTTAATTTTCCAAATGCCGCGAAATAGGTAAAAAAATTGGGAATGTCCGCCCACCAGATTATGCTCTCCCCCTTGTAACTGAATGTGAGGCTAATATCTGATTCGGGATTAGTAAACCGAAACTCATAGTTCGGCCATGCGCCCGCAATTCTGCCGTATAGTTCCATTTCATCATCGCTTTTAGCCTTAACGCCCGTTATGAAAACGTCCAGTCTCTTATGATCCATGTTCAGGTCTGTTTTCTTCAACATGTAATTATGGGAGAGGTTGTTCTCTCTTTCCTCTTTTCCACCAACTCTCACTTCCGTTGGAATCAGTGCGAGGTGCTCAACCGCTTCAAATGTGGATAGCCTGAGGAGGAGCTTTTCGTAGTTATCTATTCCCTCAAGTCCATAGAGGCCGGTCATAAGGCTCGCCCGAACCATCTTAACGGGGATATTCTTGTCTTCGGGAACCATAAAGAAATACCACCCGTCCCATCCAGGCCACCGGACCCCTGTATCCACTTCGCCGTTTTTATCCAGCTTGAAATACCTGGGCAGCTCGTATTCCTGGGATAAGAAACCCCTGTCGTTGGTCAAAGCGCGGTCAAAAAATCTGTATACCCAGAGCGAATTGAATCTGATGAGGAGATAAACGATGACAATGGTTAATGTGATTACGGCAAGAATTGGCATTTCACCCTCTATTACTACCAGGTGTCTAAATGCTTTCCCTCTCTTCTCAGCTTGAAGAAGAAAATGAGTAGCGCAACCCTCCAGACTACAAGCGTGAAGATTATCATAAATAGAAACGTACGGTCTTGATAAAACCACAGGGCTGTGCCCGATTTCCACTCGGTATAGCTTCCCAGGTGAAATGTGCGATCTATCTGCCCAAATATCCAAATTGCCGAGTAGATGAAGATTATGATATAGATAATTCTATTTGCCAGAAGATGTCCGTTTTTGACAAGCCAATACCCCACCAGGAATCCGCCGTTTGCGGCAAGGAAAAAAACTACTATGAATATAGGGATGTAGTAGGGGTATGCGGTTACAGAATCCGCGTGCCACCACATGTGTGTGGTTTCCCAGCCGAAGTAATTGAGAAGGAAGTACAGGGGAATCCAGCTAAAGAAAAATATTTGATAGATATTGTTTCTGAGTAGTGTTTGGTAATAATATTCGGGCCTGCCGGTTTGAAGTTGCTTGTGGGCGGCATCGGCAAAGATGCTTCCTATGGCAAATGCGACGGGAACGTCAATCTGCACCATATTGCACCTCCCGTTTGGGTGACGTTAATCAAGAGAAAAAGTAGTCATTCCCCATTTAAATCGGAAGAAAAGCGGGAATCCCGTCATTGCTTTATTGATTCCCCCTAAACACACGCGAGAACGGCAATTGTACAGTGAGCTTGTCGAGCCTGTTGGATGCGCTGAGTTCTTAATGACGTTGCCCACCGGGTGGGCGACAAATACTATCATTTTCTTATCCTTAAATCAATACGTTAATATAATTCGCAAGCCCTATGCCAAACTCTAATCTACTGAAATTATTCTATTTTCCCCTTGAAAGGTTTTTGAGAGTGGAAACACTGGTTACATTGCTTTTGTCTGCAGAATCTTATCCGGGTGTAACCGGAGAGAGATATTGAATTTTCTCGCGGGGCTTGAAGGATGTAAAGGGGGTTTACACACTGTTAACGGGGTCTACACCACCTCCACTATTCATTGACAACTATTTTCTTTCAGATAGGATTTTAGCCGCTATGCCTCTTCTAAAGATTCTCTCTTATCCAGACCCAAGACTCAGAAAGAAATCCGCTCCGGTAGAAAGGATAGACAAGGAGATTGAGAGGCTCCTTGATGATATGGTTGAGACTATGTACAAAGCTCCAGGGGTTGGACTTGCTGCGCCTCAGGTTGGCGTGAATCTGAGGGTGATTGTAGTTGATGTTTCCGTAAGGCAGGAGGACACGCCCGGACTCATACAGCTTATAAATCCGGAGATTATTTCATCCGAGGGCAGGCAGGTGGAAGAGGAGGGTTGCCTGAGTGTTCCTGGATTTTCAAGCGAGGTCAGGAGGAAGGCAACCGTCAGAGTTCAAGGACTCGATCGGAGCGGAAAACTCATCGAGATAGAAGGAAACGGACTTCTCGCCCGTGCCTTCCAGCATGAAATAGACCATATAGACGGGATTCTCTACATAGACAGGCTGAGCAGGTTAAAGAGAGAATTAATGAAGAAAAAGATAGAGAAGGTGCTCATCAAGGAAGGCTAAGCGGCTTTTTGAACCCTTCCGGATTTAATACAGTTTGTGCAAACCCTAATTCTTTTTACCTCTCCGCTCTGGAGGCGCGCTTTAACCCTCCTAAGATTGATATTCCATCGCCTTTTGGTCTTGTTATTTGCGTGACTTACGTTGTGTCCATAAATAGGTTTTTTCCCGCATATTGTGCAAATCTGGGCCATTGAAAAATCCTTTCCTTTTTTGGATAAAAAACTATACCTACTGATATGGGCTATTGCAAGGCAACCCCTTAACGAGGATTGATTAGGTTTAAACCACCTCTTCCTGATAACCCTCTGCCGCCCTGAAAATGACCTTGAATAAGTCCGTCGTAGAGATAATGCCCACCAATTTTCTTCCTTCCATTACGGGAAGGTAGCGAACGCTCTCTTCATACATAATCCTTGTCAGCTCATCAACGCTGTCGTTGCTCTGTGCGCATTGGACACTCTCCGTCATAACATCCCGGATCTTTGTTTTCTCCGGATCTCTTCCCTCTGCTACCACGCGGGCGAGAAGGTCTCCTTGAGTAAATATCCCGAAGGTCGGTTTTGGAGTTTGGACAATGAGTGCTCCTACATTGTGTTTTGCCATGATTTGGACTGCTTCCCTCACGGATGTGTTTTCTTCAACGGAGAGGACGTTCTTAGTCATGATCTCATGTGCCTTCATGGTTTCAAACCTCCTCAATCGGATTATATCCAGAATAACACACCATAAATGATCACACCAGTGAAGAGTAAAAAGACGATTGAGTATACGTGAAAGGTAACCCAGATTTTTTTATCTTTTATAAATCTGAGAGCTATAATATTTGCAAGCGAGCCGATAACAATCCCATTGCCTCCAACATTAACCCCGTAGGCAATAATTAACCAATTTCTAGAGTATTCAGTAAGCAATACGGCTGCTGGTACATTGCTTATAACTTGAGAACTCAAGATACTTGTAATAAACAAATTTTCTGGCCGATTGATTCCAATTAGGGTGAAGAAATTGGTAACTGCTGGAATTTGAGCAACCAGTCTCAAATCAATAAACATCAGGATAAAAAGAATGATCAATGACCAGTTAACCTTTTTGAGAACATTCCTGAAAGAAATTATATAAACGAGCATAACAACAATGAGTCCATCTTCCGGGACACGTAGATTAAAAAAACACCAAAAACATTAAGAATAGCACCGAGGGTATTTTCAGTAATTTTTTATCAATCGTTTCCGGTTTCTCAATGGCGTCTAAACAGAGCGGTTTATTATTAAAAGATAATAAAGTAAAAAACACCAAGACACCCAAAAGAATCAGTTCCGGAAGCATCATTCGATAGATAAATAACAAGAAAGATACCTTGGAATAATGCCAGAGGAATAAATTCTGAGGATTTCCTATTGGTGTCAAGGCCGAACCGACATTGACCGCTATAGCTTCAAAGATAATCATTTTCTTGATGTTATTATTTAAAAGTTGCTGAAGACTTAAAGTGAGCGGTACGATAATCAAAAGGGCAACGTCATTCGTCAGAAACATGGATAAACCAACTGACATCACCGCCAATAACAGGGCAAGATATCTTTCGCTCCTGACTTTGCTGAGTATTTTTAACGCAGTATTATGTAGATAGCCGCTTTCTTTGATGCCTGTTGTAATGACGAGTAACCCTGTTAAGGCCGCGATCGTTTTCCATTCTACAAATTCATAGTAACGCGACGGGTTCGAGGGGACGGCTATGGTCAAAAGGATGAGAATCAAGAGAAAAAGCAGTAAAAAATAATCGTCTCTTATTGCTTTTATAGCATCCATGGTTTCTTCCCACACTCACTTACTTTGAAGTTTATTCAACTATGGTGATGACGGCTTCGGCGAAATTATCAAATCCCGGTCAACTTCTTTGAAATCCTTTGTCTCTGGCATGGCAATGTAAAAAAGGGCAAACGCAACCAGAGCTATTACTGCGAGGGTTACAAAGCCCGCATTATAGCCCGCGGCTTTTACGACAAAACCCGCCACTAAGCTACTGAGTGCTGCGCCAATACCATGAACTGTAGCGATAGCTCCCTGTGTGACATTGTACCTACCGGTTCCCTTTGTTAAATCTGCGGCTAAAACAGTCCCTAAGACACCGAAAATACCTGCACCAATCCCATCAAGCAACTGCACTGCAACTATCAAGAATGGACTACCGCTCAGCGTATAGAGAAATCCACGAATCGGAAGCACTGCAAAAGCGATTAAAAAAACAGGCTTTCGTCCCCATATATTGATGAATTTCCCCGCAAAGGCCGCTACCGGAATCATCACTACCTGAGCCGCGATGATGCAGGCTGACATATAGAGGGTTGAGCCCCTCGTATTACCCGTGGCAAGATATTGACCGGCAAGGGGAAGCATCGCCGCATTGGCAAGATGAAAAATGGCTCCTGACAGCGCGAAGATTAAGATTCGTCGGTCGGTGAGCAAGGCTGTAAAACCCGATATCCTTTCTATCTCTGAATCATCTTTGGACTTTGCTCCGCGCGCCAGGCGATGATCTATATCTTCTTCTTTAATTAAAAGTACGGATATAATGGTGGGAACGGCTATCGCCGCTACTAAGTAAAAAATCCATTTTTGGGCAATGAAATGACCAACAAGGCCAGCCAGAACGGCGGCGCTAACGTTGCCAGCATGATTGAAAATCTCATTGCGTCCGACCCGTAAGACTAACTTCTTATGCCCAACCATGCCTAGACTGATTGCGGCAATCGAAGGCCCAAATGTGACTCCTACGATTCCGATAATAGCCTGAGCGGCAGTAACGGCGTAAAGATTCTTAAAGAGGGTTATAGCGATGCAACTAATTCCTATCAACGAGGCGGCAACAACAATAAGGAGTCGCTTCTTGGTGAGCTTATCAATCAACGCTCCAATCGGAGTCTGCGCGGCAATCGTGGAGATTCCCATCGCCGACATGGCGATACCGATGCTGGCAGGATTCCAGTGGTAGGTTGCCAGTAAATAAATGCCCAGGTACGGGCTGACACCACCGACTGTATCGGCAAGGAAGAAATTGAGGAAGTCTAGTGCATGCAGACTGCGTGAACTCGGCACCTTAACTTTATATGTCTGAACCATATTATTTCCCCTTTGATCCAGACTGAATATCTTCTAGTATCTTCAAATACTCTTCCCGTGTAATTTCCCCGCGGGCGTATCTGTTCTTGAGGATTTCTTCTGCTTCGGATGGAGTTTTTATGCTGGAAGACAGGTTTTTTCTCTGGCGCTCCTTTTTCATCTTTAAGGCGATGTATGCGCCTATTCCAACCAGAGCCGCAAGAAATATAGATTGAAACTCCGCAGGGCCAATGGGACCAAATGACCCAGGCCCTGGAGCACAACCGGAGAGGGGAACTGCAAAAGCAAAGATGGGAATGCAAACGCTTTTCCTTAATTGGTTCATGGCAATACCCTTTTTTGGTTTGTTTAAAATTTACAGATGCGACTACAAACTAAAGTCGGTGCATTGGCGACACGCAAGGAGAACTTTGATTTTATAGATCCAACTCCCATACGTATCGCCTTATACGCTGAATCCACTTGTTTATTACCTTGGTGGTAGCGGCAGTCCACCAGGAGCACCAGGGGCAAAGAGGGATGTCATAGCTTGTCCTGGAGCGCCGATACCAGTTGCTTCCATAGATCGCCCGAATTGGTTCTGAGTTCCATATCCCACGGCGTTAATCGGCTGATCCACCTTCAGAAGATCTGCTGGTAATTGATACTGGGCTGGTGGAGGAATAATTACCTCTGTGCCATCTTGCAGTAAAACCCCATGAACATCGCCAGCGGGACCATAAAGCAGGGCTTGAATCCTTCCCTCTGCGCTCATTTCTTTCCTAGACCAAGGCGAGGGCGGAATGCGGCTCCAGGCAGGCGGATGATCCACTACAGACTGACCGCTTCGGGTGTTGGTGATAACGTCGGCCTTTACTACCGCCGCTCCGTAACTGCGAAAACCCTGGATACTTACCGAGTCATTCGGCTTAACAACGGTGACCAAATCATTTGACATGTGCGGCGGGAAATTCACTTGAGTGCCGTCGCCGAGCAGTAGTCCATCCACCTCACCATCCGGGTTCATCAAATATCGTGCAACGGTGCCCTGGACCACGTTGCTCTGACTGTATGCCGCCGCGCCGGGTGGCGGAGGAGGCGAGGCTTGTGCCTTCGCTTGTATTGGCAGTATTGAAAAAGCCGCCATAGCAATAAGGGCAATAGCAGTGAACGATGTATTTTTCTTTGAGCGTCTCATGACAACCTCCTGTCACTTAAGATTTGCGGGATAGGCCGCATACGCAACGTTTATCTACAAGCTGTGTGCCAAGGCTTTTGGAGTCGTAATTATCCGTCAACACAGACGTTCTTTCTAAAAATAGAATGGTGGGCGTCTTGAAATAAGACGGTTTCCGTCCGCAATCAGGACACCTGCAAAAAGTGGACTAGTAGTGATGATATTTTAAGTGGCGACCGGCCAGTCGCCCCTACAATTACAATGACAATTATAGAAGTTAGGTATTAAGAGCATCTAACAAAAGCTATATCTGTCACCCTGAGCAGTAGCGAAGGGTCTCATTTCTGCTCGCAATACACAGAGATTCTTCGCTTCGCTCAGAATGACATCAGTGGCGTCCATATGGTTTTGTTAGACGCTCTAAGATGAGAGGTTCTATATTGCTGATTAACCCTCAATACCATGCTCTTTCATCTTGGCATAAAGGAGCTGGCGGTGTATTCCAAGTCGCCGAGCGGCTTCGGCGCGATTGCCATTTGCCTCCACTAATGCGCGTTCGATAAGATATTTTTCAAGACGTACTACGGCGGAACGAAGATCCATGCGTATCAAATCCTCTATTTCTAACTCTGATGAGTCCTCTTTTTTGAAAATGAGCAGATCGGTTCTGTCAATAACGGGTCCTCGTACAACGAGCGTAAGGCGTTGCATCATGTTTTCCAGCTCGCGAACATTGCCCGGCCAATTGTATTCGAGCAGCGATTTTGCCGCAGCCGCGCTCAGGCGTTTAGGAGCGTCGGACGTTGCACATCCAAGGAAGTATTCTGCAAGCAAGAGGATATCGGAACCGCGTTCACGCAGAGGCGGTAGTGGAATATGTATGACATTCAACCGATAGAACAGATCCTCGCGGAATTTTCCCTCTTTAATCAATGTGGTTAAATCGTGATGGGTTGCCGCTATGATGCGTATATCCACTCGATAACTTTTAGTTCCGCCAATGGGTCTAACTTCCCGCTCCTGGATGACACGCAAAATCTTGGCCTGCATCGGGAGACTCATATCGCCGATTTCATCTAAAAACAGCGTTCCACCGTCGGCCTCACAAAATCGTCCCTCGCGATTGGCAACCGCTCCAGTAAAGGCACCACGTACGTGCCCAAACAACTCGCTTTCAAGGAGGTCTGCGGGTATCGCGGCGCAGTTGACAGGAACGAATGGCTCTTTGGAGCGCGCGCTGTGCTTGTGAAGCGCGCGTGCGACCCGCTCCTTGCCCGTTCCGGTCTCTCCGGTAATGAGCACGGTGGCGTCGGTTGCGGCGGCAAGTCCTATCAACTTATGAACCCCTCTCATTGAACTGCTGGCGCCAATCAGGTCCTCATCTACCGAGTCGTATGCTTTATCAGAAAGGACTTTGACAAGAGGATGGGCGAGCACCCGAGCGAGAACCTCTCTTATATCATCACGGCCAACAGGTTTGGTCAAGTGATCAAAAGCGCCGAGTTTCATTGCTTCTATTGTGTTGCTGCTCCCCGCATAGGCTGTAAGGATGATAATCGGCGGGTTTGCTCTAGTTGGATCAGCGCGCATGCGCCTGAGCACTTCGAGGCCATCCATACTCGGCATGCGTAAATCTAGAAATATTAGATCTACCGACAGTTCTTTAAGTTGATCCAGTGCCTCTTCCCCTGATGTGGCCTCATGCACGGTATGTCCGAGGTCAATTAGGGTTTCGGCCAATCCCTCTCTGAAAGCCTTGTCATCGTCAACTATCAGGATGTCCGCCATGGCAACTCCATTTCAAATCGAGCCCCCTTAACGCCGTTCTCGCAGCGCACAACGCCGCCATGCGCCTCTACGACTTCACGCACTATGGCAAGCCCAAGGCCCGAACCATCGGCGCGTGTGGTTACAAAGGGCTCAAAAATCCTTTCTCGATCCCCCTCCGGTACGCCGGAGCCGCTATCCTCAACGCTTAAGATCAATTTTCCATTGTCGCATTTTATATCAATGTCTATCCCGTCTCCTGAAGGGGTATATTGCAGGGCATTTAGTATTAGATTATCCAGCGCCCGTCCCAGACTATTTGAATCGAAAACCGCTTGGGTATCCGGCGCGCGCCACCGAAGCGAGACGCCGAGTTGATCTGCCTGATCTTGAAACTGGCTAACCCGATCCTGCAACCATTCACGCAGGGCAACCGCTTTTGGCTGGAGGTCTAAGGGCTGAATGATTGCCATCAGTCGCTGCAAGAGACCGTCGAGCCGATGAACCTGTTGCAAAACGGCTTCTAGGGCGAGTTGTTGCCTATCAGGGGACTGTGCCAGTGCATTTTCGGCTTGAGACGCATGGTGGCAATTGGGTTGCGGATCTCATGTGCCAGAGCCGCCAAGCGATCTGATTGGGCTAACCGCTTGCTGAGTTTTTCCGATTCTTCCCGTGCCAATGCAAGACGAGTGCTCAGTTGATTAATCGCCGTAACGATACGATCCAGCTCCTTTTCGCCTGTATCGGGAAGCTCGGGCAACTGCTCCAGGGGATAGCCTGCAATGGCGTTCTCCAGTTTGCCCACCTGTCTCGACCATCGTCGCAACAGCAGCAGCAACCACGCGCCTGAGATTAGGGTAAAAAGGAACAAGATCGCTAATCCGATCATAAGCCCTTCATCCCTGGTATCTGCGCCTACGGGAACTCGAATCATAGTCCAGGCGACTATGCCCTGCTCTGGCGCGGACAATGGGCAAGCATGAAGAATTAAAGATTCCCGGCTGCCTTCATACCGCAGCGTCTCTTTCTTGTCTTGGGTTAACGCCTTGCTAGCTAATTCGGCAATACGCCCGCGTTCCGCCTCAGGCACATCGCGTTTGGCCGCACTCCCCTGGTATGTGGGAAAGGCATAGGCAACAAACCCGTCATTTGAATTCCAGAAACCGCCTTCTACTCCGTCAAACTCGAATAAGACCACTTCCAGAAGAAAGGTGAGTTCTTTTTTGATTCGGGGGTCGGCAAAGCCATCAGGCTCTGGTTTAAATCCGACAAGGTATCGGTCATAACGGTTGCTGATAGCCCTACAGGCCGCCTCAGCGCGGGTCGCTGCCTGCTCTAGTTGAGCACTCACTCTCTGTCGAAAGAGGCTTATCATAATCACACCAATGCTTAGGGATATGATGAGAATCAGTATCCAAAGTCCTGTAAGACCAGAGCGCAGAGAATACTTCATCGTTCAAGCTCCATGAGGCTAAGGGATCGAATCTTAAGCTCTATGGCTAGTTTCATTTAGATAACCCACTCATAAAAGAAGATTATTAGAGCCTGTTTCAAAACCTCTGTATGCTGTCATTCTGAGCGAAGCGAAGAATCTCATATTCAGCACTAAGGATGAGACCCTTCGCTTTGCTCAGGGTGACATACTTAGGAGGTTTTGAAATGACTTCTAGTGATTAGGATTTATGATAAACTAAACTCAGTGTTTGTGTCCGGCGTCTTTCTCTTCCCCTAAATATTTCTCCGGATTCTTGTCAAATGCGATTTTGCATCCCTTGGCGCAGAAATAATAGGTCTTTCCCTTATACTCAGACGTTGCCGCAGCCTTCTTTTCATCTACATCCATATCACACACAGGGTCTTTTGCCATCTCGGTTTACCTCCTTAATCTTTTTCAGGATGAACGTTTTAAAGTTTAACTGATTAGTAGTTGGAAGTGGTATTATACTTCTTTGTTGATTTGCAGGCACATTTAGTTTATCCTGTGCCCAAAATATCTAAAGATTCCGTAACACTTCAAAAGGAGGAAAGGTCAAATGAAAGAAGAGCTTATATCGCTTTTGGTATCAAAAATAGGTTTAGATCAACAAAAGGCCGAGCAGGCGGTTGAGGCCGTTCTTGAATACATCAAAAACAACCCTCAGCAATTCACCTCTCTTCTTGAAAAGGCAGGTTTAGGCGGCATGGCTGGCAAGCTTGGCGGTTTATTTGACAAGTAAGCTGGTCTGGGTAGTAGGGATAGTTAGATAGTAAAAGCGTCAGTCTAAATTTGGTGCTGTTTAATATATAGTTGAGTGCCAATTCGGGAGTTGACCATGCCATCTTACTGGTGGGAATGTGCAAATTGCCAAACCAAATAGACATTCAAAGAAGCTGCTGGAACTAAAGGAACTACCCATCTTATATGGGATATCCTGGTTCCATCTGATTGGGATCAATTATCCTTTTTTTGATTTTAAATATATCAATGGTCTTAATATATTTGGCTTAAATAGGCCTGCGGTCTTCAGTCGAGAAGAATTACATCGGCTATTTAGCCTTTATCGCAATAAAACGGAAGTTTACAATTTCCATGAATTGCTATTAATTACAGAAATGCTGGCTTAAGTCTCAAGAGCCAAAGAATCTAACCTAACCTTGTGCTTCTACTGCATTTAGTTTTGGCCTAATCTCTTCTTTTGTAAATTCCAATTTCGTTTTAAACTTCTTCAATTTCAAACTGTTGGTTACAACGGATACGGAACTGAGTGCCATTGCGGCGGCGGCTAAGATTGGATTGAGCAGGATTCCAAAAAACGGGTAAAGAACTCCGGCGGCTAGGGGAATGAGAAGGGCATTGTAGAAGAATGCCCAGAAAAAATTCTGTTTTATTGTGCTTATTGTCCTTCTGCTCAGTTCTATCGCCGTAATCACGCCCCTTAGATCGTCTCCGATGAGGACTATGTCGCCGGACTCAATTGCAATGTCTGTCCCGGCTCCGATTGCTATTCCCAAGTCTGCCTGAGCGAGCGCAGGAGCGTCGTTTATTCCATCTCCTACCATTGCCACAGTCTTTCCTTCTTCTCGGAGCTTCTTTACCTTATCCGATTTATCATGAGGGGCCACTTCGGCAATAACTCGGCTAATGCTTAATTTCTTTCCAATGGCTTCAGCCGTACGGCGGTTGTCTCCTGTAATCATAATTACTTCTATACCCAGATTTTTAATCGCTTGAACCACTTCAGAAGAATAAGGCTTCAATGTATCCGCAATAGCTATTACTCCCACCGCTCTATTATCTATAGACACAAACACGGGGGTCTTGCCTTCGCCCGCGAGTTCCCCAGCCATGTTTTCGAGATGGGTCACGTCAATTCCTCTACTATTCATGAGTTTTATGTTTCCTACGAATATACTTTGTCCATCTACCGTGGATTCAATTCCCTCTCCAGGAATGGCGCTGAAGTTTTGAGGGTCTTTTATATCGAGTTTCATCTCTTTAGCGCGTTTCACAATGGCTTCACTAAGGGGATGCTCGGAATTCTTCTCAGCGCTTGCCGCAATCCTCAGAATTTCCCCTTCGGGAAATTCATTATTTGCCATTATATCAGTAACCTCGGGTTTTCCTTTTGTGAGCGTTCCCGTCTTATCAAATACAATCACGTTTGTCTTGCGCGCCATCTCAAGTGCCTCGGCGTTTTTTATTAAAACTCCGTTTTCCGCACCCTTCCCGGTTCCGACCATGATTGCAGTGGGCGTTGCAAGTCCCAGTGCGCACGGGCAGGCGATAATAAGAACCGCAATGAAATTTAAGAAGGCATAAGTAAATGCAGGGGAGGGACCAAAGAAGTACCAGACTATAAAAGTAAGAACGGCTATCCCGATTACTACTGGAACAAAGTATGAAGCGATTATATCGGCGATCCTTTGAATTGGGGCTTTAGAGGTTTGAGCCTCTTCAACGAGTTTTATGATTTGAGAAAGCACGGTATCCTTTCCCACACTTGTAGCCCTAAACTTAAATGAGCCTGTTCTATTAATCGTTGCGCCGATTACCTTATCCCCCGCCTTCTTTTCTGATGGAATCGGCTCCCCAGTAATCATTGATTCATCAACAGTCGAGTAGCCTTCTTGTATAATTCCATCTACTGGGATCTTCTCGCCCGGGCGTACAACTACAATGTCTCCAACCTGGACCTCTTCCACGGGGATGTCCACTTCCTCTTTACCCCTCATTACGCTTGCGGTCTTTGCCCCAAGGCCAATGAGTTTTCTTATTGCTTCGTTTGTTTTACCCCTTGCCTTCGATTCAAGGAATCTTCCAAGAAGAATGAGAGAAATGATTATTGCGGATGTGTCATAGTAGGTGGCGGGTTTAATCCCACCTCTGAGGAAAATATCGGGGAAGAAGGTTGCAATCACACTGTAGATATAGGCCGCGCTCGTGCCCAGTGCGATAAGTGTATTCATATCCGTGCGTCCGTGTTTTAATGCAGCCAATGCGCCCTTATAGAACTGCCACCCCGCCCAGAACTGGACTGGGGTTGTAAGGATAAAAAGGGTGACCCAATTCTTAAATACATTCGGCATCCACGGAAACCAGTCGTGCATAGTTCCCAGAAATACGATTAAACCGACTGCGGCGCTGAATATGAGCTTGTTTCTCAGCGTCCTTGTTTCCCTCTCCTGCGCTTTCTTCTCTTCATCTGCCAGAGTTTCTCCCTCTGCATCAATTGGCTCATACCCCGATTCTATGATTGCGCGCCTGATTTCGGATGGCGAAACCTTGCCCGGTATGAACTCCACCGTAGCCTTCTCGGTTCCGAAATTCACGTTTGCTGAAACCACTCCTTCCATCTCCCGCAAAGTCGTCTCAATGGTTTCCACACACGAAGCGCAGTGCATACCCCTTATTGGAATAGTGACTTTCTGAGTAATTACATCATATCCCGTATCTCTTACTGCCTTGACAAGAGTTTCCGTTTTCGCTATTTCGGGGTCGAATGTCACGGACGCCTTCTCTACTCCGAAGTTTACGCTCGCGTCTAAAACTCCCTCTGTTTTTTTGAGTCCCGACTCGATTGCAGAGGCGCACGATGCACAACTCATCCCGCTTATCGGTAAATCTATTCTCTCGGTTTTCATAACTTGTGCCTCGTTATGTAGGGGCGAAGGCCATTCGCCCCTACAATTGCTAAATCTTTCCCGATGTTTCAAAAACATCGAGAAGCTCTGATATTACACGCTCCCTATCTGTCTGCCTGTTTGACTTTATAGCCGTAGTCACACAACTCTCGAGATGACGCTTAAGAATGAGGGCATTTACCTTATCCACTGCGCTTTTCACCGCTAGAGTCTGCTTTATAATATCTATGCAGTATTTATCCTCTTCTATCATCTTTTGAATCCCCCGAATATGGCCCTCTATGCTCTTTAGCCTTTTAACTATCTTTTCGTTATCTTCCATTTGTTATCTCCTTTGCCTATCCCTCCCCCATGGGAGGGGTATAGAAAGTGTAATTGTGGATCGCCGCTCTGTCAAGTTCATTTTAGTAGACAACCACAACCTTTTTACTTAGAATACATAGCATTATGCCGTCTAAGCTTTCTGAGGAACTGTCTCCTTTCTATGTAATGGATGTTTTGGAGCGTGCTAAAGAGATCGAATCTCAAGGCAAGAGTGTAGTCCATTTTGAGATTGGGGAATCTGACCTTTCCACGCCCGATATAATATGCGATGAGGCTATAGATGCCATTAGGAGGGGTGATACGAAATACACACACAGCCTCGGAATTCCGGAGCTGAGATGTGCCGTTGCTCAGGACTATAGAGAAAAATACGGAGTGGATATTCCTCCTGAAAGAGTCATTGTCACATCGGGTAGTTCTCCCGCCTTATTTCTCTCAATGGTATCGCTCGTCGAGCCGGGAGATGAGATTATAATTACAGACCCACATTATTCATGCTATCCCCAGATCATAAAGATAGCGGGCGGTGTACCGAAGCGCGCTAGAATCTATGAAGAGGAAGGGTTCCAGATTGACGTAGATAGAATTAGAAGGGTAATCTCCAAAAGGACAAAGGCAATTGTAATAAATTCCCCATCAAACCCTACGGGGGTGGTTCTTGAGCCGCATATAATGAGGGAAATATCGGAGCTTGGCGTTTATGTAATCTCTGATGAGATATATCATGGGCTTGTTTACGATGGAGAGGTGCATACGATTTATGAATTTACGGATAGAGCGTTTTCAGTCAATGGGTTTTCTAAGCTCTACTCAATGACCGGCTGGAGGCTTGGGTATTTTATCGCCCCTCCTGACTTTATTCGCCCTATTCAGAAGCTCCAGCAAAATCTCTTTATCTCGCCAAATCCATTTGTGCAGAGGGCCGGCGTTGCGGCTCTCAAGAACGCTAAATCGGAGGCGAGAGAGATGGTTCAAATATTTAATCAAAGGAGAAGGAAGATGGTCGAAGGACTCAAAAACCTGGGGTTTGAGATTAAGTGTGAGCCTAGGGGAGCCTTCTATGTTTTTGTTAATTCAAGAAGGTTGGGCGATAAGTCCTATGATCTGGCATTTGACATACTTGAGAAATCCCACGTTGCTGTAACTCCGGGGATTGATTTTGGATATGGAGGCGAGGGATACCTTAGATTCTCTTACACGACGTCTCTCGAAAACATAGATGAGGGAATGAGGAGATTGGGGGAGTATATTAAAGGTAAGATATAAGAAGTGATGAATTTAATTTCCATAGACGAATTAGATGTAAAAGAAAAAAGGGTTTTTATAAGGGTTGACTTCAACGTTCCAATTGTCAATGGCCAAATCGTAGACGATACGAAAATCTTTACCGCTCTGCCTACGATCGAATATGCGTTCAAAGAAAAGGCAAGGGTAATCATAGCCTCTCACCTTGGAAGGCCGGGTGGAAAATTAAGGCCCAAACTCACGCTTGAGCCTGTGGGGAGAAGGCTCTCAGAGATTCTCAAACGCGAAATATTCTTTCCCGAAGACTGTGTAGGAGATGTGGTAAAGAAAATCGCGGGAGACCTCGCTCCGGGCGGCATTATGCTCCTTGAAAATCTGAGATTCCATAAGGGAGAAGAAGAAAACGACCCTAAGTTTGCAAGGAGACTTGCTCAGGTAGCCGATGTCTATGTAAATGAGGCATTTTCGGTCTCTCACAGGTCTCATGCCTCGGTTACCGGTATATTGGATTTTGTCGAGACCGCATGTGTGGGGCTTGGTTTTAAAAATGAAGTTGAAAACCTAACCCGGCTAATAGAAAATCCTGAGCGTCCTTTTGTGGCTGTGTTTGGCGGCCGGAGTGCAGGAGAGAAGATTCCGATTATGGAGAGCCTTTTAGACAATGTAGATGCAATTCTAATCGGAGGAGCGTTGTCTAATACGTTCCTCAAGGCCCTCGGAAAGGAGACAGGAAAATCTGTCATAGATGAAATTGCCCTATATAGCGCATCAAAGTTCATTTCCTCTGCAAGCGCGCGGGGCATTAGAGTGGTTCTTCCTCAAGATTTTATAGTCATAAAAGGGGATTTAAACAACTACTCTGCTCCACTTACAACCCATGCGGGGGTATTTTCTAGGGACGGAATAGCAGTAGACATTGGACCAAAAACGAGGGACGATTTTGCTCTGAGGCTCTCAAGGGCAAAGACTATCTTTTGGAATGGGCCTCTTGGCATTTACGAGAATGAGGACTTTAGAGGGGGCACAAAGGCGGTGGCCGGAGCCGTGGGCGCATCGGGTGCTTTTAGCGTCGCCTTGGGATGGGATACGGTTCTGGCGATTAAAAGGGCGGGTTTTTCAGGCGCGATTACGCATCTCTCTACAGGTGGCAGGGCAGGGTTGGAGTTTGTTGGGAAAAGGAGGCTCCCTGCGCTTGAGGCTCTGGAGAAGAGGTATAAATGAGAAGAAGAAGGCTCATTGTTGGAAATTGGAAGATGAATACGGTAAGACAGGAAGCGACGGAGCTTGCCCGAAGGCTCTCTGGGCTTATTAGATCCAGTAATGTGGACGTTGTAATAGCCCCTCCATACACATCGCTTGAGGCTGTATATGGGGTAGTTCGCGATACTGACATACACCTCGGCGCCCAGGACGTTTTCTGGGAAACCTCAGGAGCATTTACAGGCGAGATTTCTCCGTATATGCTTATTGACGCCGGATGCAGGTGGGTGATTATCGGGCATTCGGAAAGAAGGGGCATCTTAGGCGAAACTGATGACATGGTGCACAAGAAGGTCAGAGCCTCGCTCGGTTCCGGGCTCATTCCTATAGTCTGTGTGGGAGAAACCATTGAAGAGAGGGAAAGGGGAAAGACAATGAGGGTGGTAGAGAGCCAGATAGAAAACGGGCTCAAAGACCTGAATCTGGATAACCCCGATAAAATCGCAATTGCCTATGAGCCTGTATGGGCAATCGGAACTGGAAAAAATGCCACGCCGGAAGAGGCTGCCGAGGTTCACGGATTCATCCGAGGGATATTAAAAGACACCTTTGGCGATGTCGCTAATGGAATAAGGATTCTCTATGGCGGAAGTGTAACCCCGGCAAATATAAAGGGGTTGCTCTTCCCACCTGACATAGATGGTGCATTGGTAGGTGGAGCGAGCCTCAAAGCGGACTCTTTCGCAAAAATAGTTCAATTAGCAGGAGAATAGGTCAAATTGGGTATAATCATAATAGCTATAAAGGCAATTCACATCATTGTAAGCATCCTCCTTATTGTCACAGTTCTACTTCAGCCGGGGAAGGGCGACGACCTGGGAACAATATTTGGTGGATCAAGCCAATCAATTTTTGGAGCAAGCGGTGCGGTCCCATTTCTTACTAAAATCACGAGGGTTCTCGCGGTTGTCTTTATAATTACATCACTTTCTCTAGGATATTTCTCCGCAAAGGGCATAAGGTCTTCAGTAATAGAAGAATCAGGACCTCCGCCTAAAGGGCAGGAGTTAGTGGTTCCCCCTCAAAAAAAGCAAACTCCAGCCTCTCCTACATCACAAAGCTCCCCAAACCCGAAAGCGGAGCAAGAGTCCACTTTGCAAGGGTTATATCAGACACCAAAGCCACGGGTCCAACCTCAGAGGGGGTCTACTAAATGAAGGGCGGACATTATATCTTCTTCCTGTGATCTCAATGGCAGATAGTTGTTGAGGATGATCGATGGGAATACTTGATTCAGTATTCGGAAAGAAGAAAGAGGAAAAGATCAAAGAACCCGTGAGGGTTAAGACAGCTGATGATCTCGTCTCGCTTTTCAATTCCGGCGTTCAATTTTACGATAGCGGGAATTATGAAAGGGCGGAGGATGAACTTAGGAAGCTTCTCAGACTAAATCCGGGGCACAAACAGGCGCATTATTATCTCGGAAGGATTTGCGAGGGTAGAATGCAGGGCGACGACGATTTTGAAACTATGGAAGAGGCAATGAATAGATACCAGGAAGCTATCAAGATAGACCCGAATTATATTGATGCGCATATTAGACTGGGTGGGCTTTATGTGAAAAGCGGTTTTTATGAGGGGGCAATGCGCGAACTAGAAGAGGCTCTCAGAATAGATCCGAGTTCGGCAGAAGCCCATGCCGCAATGGGAGATGCCTGTTACACGATAGGTATGGGCAAAGAGATAAAGGTTGAACATCCAGCCGGCGTAGGAGCGACGAGCGATTTTAGGGGAGCCAAGGAATACTACAAAAAAGCTGTGGAGGAATTTAATGAGGCAATAAGGCTTTCACCGCATTTAGCCGATAAACTCCAGCCTCTAATCCAGAGGGCGAGTCAAAAGTCTAAATAATATCCCGATCTATCTAGGGAAGATTCCCTTGCCTGCTACAATGAGAAACGAGTGATCTAAAGAGTATAGGGGCGGGTTTTAAACTTACCCCTACAAAATGTTCATTTGCCTACTGTGGGTGAATCCTGTATGTCCTGGGTGTTGGGCTAATTGAACCATCAAAGGGTGCTCACCCAGAATCGGTGCTCCTACAATTGTAGCGATGATTAAATTATGGGGATATGGGATAAGTATGGGCTGATACTTGCATGTTCAGAGCAAGTTTGGTATATTAGCTTTAAGTTTAAGGAGGTAAGAAGGTATGGCATACATTATTGCTGAACCCTGCATCGGTGTTAAAGATAGGGCCTGTGTTGATGCTTGTCCCGTAGATTGTATTTATGAGGGTGAAGACCAACTCTTTATCCATCCGGATGAATGCATAGACTGCGGTGCGTGTGTTGACCCCTGTCCGGTAGATGCAATATTTCATGAAGATGAACTCCCGGATAAGTGGAAAAACTTTATAGAGTTAAATAAGAACTTCTTTATAGGAAAAACAGGACTCACCCCGGCGCAACGCAAAGGATAGTCTATTCCTGGCGTTTGGTTGGAACATTCCATCGGACCTAAAAGGCATTTTTATTGGGAATTAGTGGAGGGGATGTGTTTAAGGCATATCCCCTTCTTTTTTTCAGTTTATTGTTAACCACGGGGAACACGGCTCTCGTAGTAGGGTATTTGTTTAAAGATTTCCTTTAAATATTTTATTCGCGTTAATTCGTAACTAAGTTAAGGAGTTGAATGTACTGAAAAAGGAAAAGACAACCTTTCGAGATAAGAACTTGGATGCCAAGAGGAAGAGGTTAGAGGGCATAATATCAATCCTCCATGAGGAATATCCAAATTCTAAATGTCATCTGAATTACCGAAATCCATTAGAACTTCTTATTGCAACGATTCTTTCGGCTCAGTGCACTGATGAAAGGGTCAATCAAGTAACGAGAGAGCTTTTTAAAAAGTACAAAACGGCTAAAGATTACGCCTCTGCAAATCAACAAGAGTTAGAGAAAGACATCCGCTCTACTGGTTTTTTTAGAAACAAGGCAAAGGCAATAATAAACTGTTGCAAGGCTCTGGTTGAGAATTACGGCGGTGAGGTTCCTGCATCAATGGAGAAACTCACCCGGCTTGATGGAGTAGGAAGGAAAACGGCGAATGTTGTTTTGGGCAATGCCTTTGGGATTCCCGGAATCATTGTAGACACCCATATAAAGAGGCTTGCCGGAAGGCTTGGGCTCTCATATAAATCCGATCCGGATAAAATCGAAGCCGACCTTATGGATGTAGTTCCCAAACAGGAATGGACATACTTCTCCAATGCCCTTGGCGATCATGGACGCCTGATATGCCAATCAAGAAAGCCGCTCTGTTCGAAATGTAGGATTAGCCATCTCTGTCCCTCGGTTGGGTTAGGTAATTAGTTCTACTTTGCCAACTTTATTCATCGTGTTCCCTGGATTGAGGATGGGAGGGTATTTAGTGGGAAAATGGTTATCAGACCAGTTGCCACAAGGTTGAGTTTGCGGACTCTTACCGAGGCAATTAAATAAATCTAAGAAATCCTCTGCTGTCCGTGGCCGTCCCATCCAGGTTGGCAATTTCCGTTGGCAGAGCAAAAATGCGGTTAAACCCTGCGTCAACTTGGTATGGTTAATTTCGTGTTGTGTCATAGGCTCCTACATCATACGCTGGCCCTTGAGGTATGGTATCACCATAGAAATCCCTTGTGCCTGGGTTTATACCAAATTGCATTAGATTCAAGCCTGCATCTATGAGTGGAGAGGTACTCTGCAATTGGTAGGCGGTAAGCGTAGAGAGAAGGGTGGCATCACCAAAGGTCCCTCCTCCGCCCGAATTAACAAGCTCAGGGTCTATGTTAAATCCGGTATTTACAGTTCCCATTTTCTCCTGGCCAGTAGCATTGCGCCATGAGCCTAGACTGGTGTAAGTCGTAGAGCCCCATTTGATGGCAAAGCTACTGCCACTTGACCAGTAATCGTTACCCTGAAACAACATACCGCTTTGCCCGGAACTAACATTTACTATTTGTAATCCTCCTGTGGTTATAAAAATATTATTCCGTACATGGACATTCAGGGTAGAACCAAAGATGGATATCGCTTTCGGGCTGCCGCTATTTGCCGGGCTCATGTAGACTGTATTGTTGTAAATTTCACTATTCTTAATCCCGCTTCCGCCATTCCACACCCTGATTCCTCCAAAGCTATTCTTGCGTCCATCGTTCTGACTAATGTTATAACGAATCGTATTTCCAAAAAAGGGTGGAACATCACTAAATTGAGTCAGCAAAAAACCAGCTCCATCGTTATCGTGGGAATAATTATATTGCATGACCGAATTGGTCACTCCGCCATCAAGGTCAAAACCACCGCCATCGGAACTGGAGGCAGTATGGTTATCAAAGGACTCGTTATACTGAATTGAAATGTTGTTTGAGTAACAAGCCCAAATCCCCACCGGACCGCCCACTGCGGTATTAAGCCAACCGTTGTTATAGGCAACAGATCGTTCTATAACTCCCCCATCAACGTCTGAGATTTCGATGCCATTTCCTGTATTAAACGATAACCCCGGTATTCCCGAGTTATTATAGGCCGCGGTATAGCCAATATAAATGTTCTCATGAGCATAGCCAGTTGAACTTGAAGAAAAGGGACCCCAAATCAAAATACCTGTATCGGCGTTATCGTGAGCTTCAGTATTGGTAATACTAATATCTTGAAAACCACTATTACCATTCGCACCTTGAATGGCAATACCTGCGCCACCAAATCCACTGACCTCCACATTGTCTATGTGTACATAATTTAATTTTGTATTCCCCGGAAGATCGTTATAAAAAATTATCCCGTCGCCATTACTAACCTCCCGACCGGCTCCAACAAAGTTTATATTCGTTATCAGATATCCAGAGGTATTGTAAGCGAATAATCCGTCATCGGTACCCGCCTGAATAGTTGCGCGACCATTGCCATAGGAAGAAATGGTGATAGGAAGAGAGTCTGTTCCCATTGTAGTAGAATCGAAGTAAAGACTGCCAGTAAAAGTCTTTCCGCCTTTAAATAAAATGTTGTCCCCGGCGGCGAAGACAGCGCCGTTTACTCGATTTATGGTTCTCCAGGCTTGTCTTCGCGAAGTTCCAGAATTATTGTCATCTCCCCCGGGGCTAATATAGTAGGTAGTAGCGTAAGCATAGGTAATCCCACCAAAAAATATCGCTAAGGAAATTGTGATAACCCTTGTCTCAAATCTCATAATGGGTCACCTCCTACTAGTTTTTGTTGTTTCTAGATGGAGGCAGACCATTCAGCCAAGACGGTTGGAAGCTAAGAGAAGAGAATAAGAAAGTTTTTTCTCTACTTCGGCAACCCAGCCGCCATATTAGTTCTTGGCTCTTAGTCTCTGATCTTTTAACAGAAGACAAAAAACCAACAGCTAATTTAGGCCCGTGGCTTTGCGCCCCATCCTTTTGGATGGTTTGCCCTTTTCGGTTAGAGCCACCCACTAGGCAATTGTGTAATTCAGGTATTTTTTATACACAAAGCCTTTCTTTTACCATTGTATTGCAAAGAAGTCCCATGTCAAGCAAAATTTTCTCCAGTTGCCAGTTACATAAAGGGGTTGTTTACCTCTGCTTCTGACCCGAAATACAGTAATTCCTATACGTTAGTCAAGGGTATAAACGTGTTATTGGCTCTATAGAATTTGGAGTTCAGTGCTCTATACTCCACAGTGTTTATAGGAGAGCATTAATCTAGAGTCCTAATATGTTCCCTCCTTTAGTACCTTTTTCATTCAAAAGAATCAACCAAAGTCTGATTTTTTCTTTGGATAAATGGTATATACTATCTTACCTGTAAGTTAGAAGGCGGAGCTGTATAATAATATTTCAAAAGACCGTATTTCTAGAATTCTAATCTAAAAATCCTCGATAAGGAGACGCATCTTTTGTCTAATGGAAGATTCTTTGATGGCAAAGAATCCAAAAAAGCATCTGTGCTTGAGACGCTGCCACATTTGACTATCCGTCCATCGCGTGGTTGGGTATCGCTTAGGCTCAGAGACCTGTGGGAGTACCGTGAGCTTCTATATTTCCTCGTTTGGCGTGATATTAAGGTACGCTATAAGCAGACAGCCATTGGGGCGGTGTGGGTAATTCTTCAACCTTTTCTCACAATGATAATATTTAGCATCTTCTTTGGGCGGTTGGCTAAACTACCATCCAATGGTATCCCGTATCCAGTGTTTACCTACTGTGCACTATTACCTTGGCAGCTATTTACCAATGCCTTGACTGGGTCTGGGAACAGTCTTATAGCGAATAAGGAACTAATCACCAAGGTATATTTCCCACGCCTTATCATCCCTTTGTCCTCAGTGTTGAGCGGACTTGTGGATTTTGGCATAGCTTTCATCGTGTTGTTGGGTATGATTCTCTACTATGGGATTGTGCCCACGGTAGCTGTCTTGACCCTGCCACTGTTGGTACTGTTTACTACAATCACAGCCTTGGCTGTGGGTTTATGGCTGTCGGCGTTAAACGTACAATATAGGGATGTGTATTACACAATTCCTTTACTCACACAGGTCTGGCTCTTTAGTACTCCAATCGCGTACTCAAGTAGCTTAGTGCCTCAGAAATGGCGTATTTTATACAGTCTCAATCCAATGGCTGGGGTAGTAGAAGGGTTTCGATGGGCATTATTAGGTAAGTCGGATGAGGTGGGAGGACTCGTGATTGTTTCTATTGTCATGGTTGTTGTGCTCTTTACCGGTGGCCTAGTGTACTTTAGGCATATGGAATCTTCATTTGCAGATGTAGTTTGAGTAATGAATGACATAGCCATCCGTGTTCAAAACCTGAGTAAGCAATATCGAATCGGACAGCGACGGCGTCACAATACATTGCGTGACAAACTGACGGATACAATTATTCAGACCCTTCTAAATAGACAGAAAAAGATCAATGATCAATCCGACAACACTATCTGGGCATTAAAAGATGTATCCTTCGAGGTGAAGCGTGGCGAGGTTGTTGGTATTATCGGCCCCAACGGTGCTGGTAAGAGTACCCTCCTTAAAATTATTACTGGTGTCACCGAGCCGACCGAGGGCTATGTTGATGTCTATGGACGAGTGGGTTCACTTCTCGAAATAGGTACCGGATTCCATTCAGAGTTGACCGGACGTGAGAATATCTATCTGAACGGTGCCATATTGGGTATGAAGAAAGCAGAAATCCAACGCAAGTTTGACGAGATTGTAGCATTCTCAGAGATCGAGAAGTTTTTGGACACGCCTGTGAAGCACTACTCCAGCGGTATGTATATGCGCCTAGCTTTTGCCGTGGCTGCTCACCTGGAACCGGAGATTCTATTAGTTGATGAGGTATTGTCCGTAGGCGATGCATCTTTCCAGAAGAAGTGCTTTGCCAAGATGGAAGAAATAAGACATGAAGGGCGCACTGTACTTTTTGTATCCCATAGTGTGGCTGCTATAACCCGTCTTTGTGAAAGAACCATTCTTATTGAGGAGGGAGAGGTTTCAGCAGATGGTCTGTCGCACCAAGTTGTTAGTTTTTACTTGAGTTCAGGAAATGGCACGACCGCTGAGCGGATATGGCCCAATCCTGAAAAAGCTCCACAAGGTGAGGTTGTCCGCCTGTGCGCTGTACGGGTGAGATCGGTAGAAGGCCATCTGATTGATACAATTGACATCACGCAACCTCTTAGGGTTGAGATGGAATACGAGGTTCTCAAACCGGGCCATTTACTCATGCCACATTTTGCCTTTTCCAATGAAGAGGGGGTGCTTGCTTTTTCAGCCCATGACCTTGATCCCGTCTGGCGTAGGCGTCCTCGTCCAACAGGCTTATATGTGAGTACAGTTTGGATTCCCGGCAATTTACTCGCTGAGGGAACTTTTTTTGTTGGTGCCGGCATTGACACAATTGACCCTATAACCTTTCAATTTTACGAATACGATGCAGTAGCTTTTCAGGTTAATGATAGTTTCGAAAGGGATTCTGCGAGGGGTGATTATACCGGGGAAATGGGTGGTATACTCAGACCAATGTTAAAGTGGAGCACACAATACGAGGGCGATGGGGCCATCAGCAAAGTTCGTGATGGAGCAACAAAATTGTGATTGCCGGTTCTCACGATTAGAAAGAGAGAGATTAAGATGGGTAATGACTCGTTAGTATCTGTTATCATTATTTTTTTGAATGCTGAGAAGTTCTTTGAAGAGGCTGTAGAGAGCGTGTTTGCCCAGACATATAAGAACTGGGAACTATTGCTGGTAGATGACGGTTCAACTGATGGTAGCACTGAAATTGCTCTAAGGTACTCAGAACAATACCCCGAAAAGGTTCACTACTTAGAGCATGATGGCCACTTAAATCGCGGCATGAGTGCCTCGCGCAATCTAGGGATTGAGCATGCCAACGGTAAGTACATTGCCTTCTTAGATGCTGATGATGTATGGTTACCACAAAAGTTGGAACAGCAAATCGCAATACTGAATTCTCATCCTAAAGCGGCTATGGTTTATGGGCGTACCCTTATCTGGCACAGCTGGAATGGACATTCTGAGAATAGCAAGCGTGATTACAAGTTGAACCTCGGCATCAAGCCCGACACTTTAGTTGAGCCACCAATGCTACTCCCAATCTTGCTGCAAGGCAAATTTCAGTCTCCAACCACTTGTAATGCCATGATAAGGCGCGAGGTATTCAAAGATGTAGGCGGATTTGTGGATAGTTTCCGGGGTATGAGCGAGGACCGAGTCTTCTTCACGAAATTGGGTCTTAAGCTACCAGTATTCGTGTCACATAATTGTTGGGCTAGATACCGCCAGCATCCAGATAGCTGTTGTGCAGTAGCGGAGAAAACGGGAGATGCAGATTCTGCTTGGCTTTCTTTTTTGAAATGGGTAGAAGCCTATTTGACCGAACAAGGTATCAACGATGCCAAGGTATGGAAGGTACTAAACAAGGCCTTTCGACACTATAGTTGCCAAAATTCATATGACATCTTAGGTTACATTTATAATCTTAGATGGCGCATACAATCGGGTCTGATATGGACAGTCCTTGGAATAGCTAAATGGACTTTGCCTGCTTCCACCTATCGCTGGATACAGATGAAGCGGGGGGTTATTATACAAGATACAACGCGAACTTAACCAATTACGCACAGAACCACATCGGAGATTTTAACCTTAGGGCATCTCCCAATGAAAATCGCCTTTATCAGCTATGAATACCCTCCGGATGCCGCCTACGGTGGTATCGCAACTTATGTGTATCAGGCGGCCAGAATGCTGAGTAGGCGCGGTCACCACGTGGAGGTATTTACAAGTAGTCCATATCGCTCTGGAACTGAGGTGGAAGATGGCATAATTGTTCACAGAATTAATGAGAAAGAGCAACAAAACTTCGCTGGGCGTATTGGTCACATTTTTGTGAAGCGCCACGCTGCCTTGCAATTTGATGTTCTTGAAGGGCCCGATTATGCTGCCGATGCGCGCGAGGCTATTCGACTTGCACCAGAAATTCCACTCGTGATTAAGCTTCACACTCCTTCGATTTTGCTATTTAAACTCAACCACTACAAACCCGAATCCTCTTTGATGAGAAAGACTCGCCTTTATTTTAGATCATTGCTCAGAGGGCATAAGCCTTCATGGAGATACGATCCTAGCATTGAGGTATACCGTCTATATACACTAAAGGCCAATGAAATAGAACGGGTACATGCCCTAGAGGCCGATGAGATCGTCACGCCCTCTAAGGGTCTGGGAAACATAATGATAGATGAATGGGGCTTAGATAGAAATATAGTATCTCACGTTCCTTATCCGTACATACCATCAGAAAAGTTGCTGAGAATACCCATTGAGACGAAGACAAACACTGTGACCTTCTTGGGTAGACTCGAAATACGTAAAGGAGTGCTTGATTTAGCGCAAGCCATTCCACTCATTCTGCGTCGTCGTCCTGAAGCTAAGTTTCGTTTTGTTGGTTCATCCGAGCCTTCTCCCAAGCCGAATGTACCTATGCAGCAATATTTGAAACATAAGTTGCGGCGTTATAAAGGTTCGGTGGAATTTACTGGCTTTATACCTCCCGAGAGTATTCCAGATATATTAGCAGATACGGACATATGTGTTTTCCCTAGCGTTTGGGAGAACTTCCCCTGTGTATGTTTAGAATCTATGGCAGCGGCTCGTGGAATCGTTGGAAGCAGTGCCGGTGGGATGGCTGATATGCTGGATTTGGGTGAGGTAGGACGATTAATTCCACCTAATAGCCCAGAGAGAATCGCTGAAGCAGTAATTGAGTTGCTAGAAGACCCCAGCTTACGCATGAGACTTGGACAAGCGGCTCGAAAGCGCCTGCTTTTAGAATATAATGTCGATCGTATTAGCGTACTGCAGGAATCTAGTTATGCCCGTGCAATTATGAGAAGACGCGCTAAGGGAACACGCCTTCGGAGAGTGTGTCAAGAATCGCCTTAAGAGTCCTGTAAAAGATAGGGAGTGCATAAGTTATCAACATGAATGTGTCGGTTATTATACCTGCTCACAACTCTGCAGACACAATAGCAGAAACCCTTCAGTCTCTCCTTGACCAGACTTTTCCACACTGGGAGGCAATAGTGGTCAATGACGGTTCAAGTGATTGTACAGCAGATGTTGTGCAAAACTTTGTTGCTCGAGATGCTCGCTTTCGCATTTTAAACCAACAACAGATGGGTGTGAGCACGGCTAGAAATAACGGCATAAAGCTGGCTCGCTTCGACTGGTTGGTTTTCTTAGATTCTGATGATTGGATTTTACCTAATCACTTGGAACGTTTAACCGGACTTCTGGATGCTGACCCTAGCCTTGATGTTGCCTACTGTGGCTGGGCTTATGTTACGCCAGATGGTGAGCGAGTATTCGAAGAATTCTACGGTAGCGTGGGCAACTTATTTGCCGACTACACCACGTGCTGTGTGTCTGTGATACATACCTACATTGTCCGACGGTCGCTCGTCATAGCCGTTGGAGGTTTTGACCCTTCTGTGCACACGTGCGAGGATTGGGATCTCTGGCAGCGAATTGCACGAATCGGTGCACACTTTGGAGGGATTAAGGACATCCTCGCGGCTTATAGGATGAGGTCAGGTTCAGCTACATCCAATGGCCGTCAACTGCTTAAAGATGGTATAAAGGTGCTGAACCAAGGATATGAGCCTGACCCGCGTGTGCCGCAGCCCTATAATAACTACCCAAATTGCTTACCGAGAGAACAGCTGGTAAAAAATAAGTTTGATTTACTTTCCGCTTGCGCCGGATATATGATTGGAAGTGGAAATGATGCTCGGCCATTACTGGAGGAGCTAAGGGGTGAGAAATGCTCGACACTGAACCCCTATGAAGTAGCTAACTGTATCTTCAGGCATGCCATGGTATCTGCATCCAAGCCTCGAACTGACTGGTACAAACTATGGATTAGTCTCGAGGGTGGAGTAAAGGATTTCTTAATGGCGCTAGAAGCACATTCTGGCACTCCGGAATTGGCCCGACGCGCCGATTGGTTTGCCTCCAACATAATGATGAGGTACGCAAAGGATCCTGGAATCGTTCGAATGGTTGGCACCGTTCAAGCGATTTTGATCTTAGAGATATATAATCTTATCAAGGGAATTGCTCGACAGGCCTATAAGATTAAAGCGATTTTGAACCGTTCCTTCTTTGTATTATTTCCGATGATGCCTTCGCTTAAGTATTTTGTTCGAAAGAGAAAGCGGTTTCTCCAAAGCAGGAAAAATGGTGCTACGCCATGTTAAACAGAACTTTCATTTTGTGTTAAAAAGTGCCGCTCATCTTTGAAAGAGACTGCCATTCATCCGAATATTTGGCTAACATCGAGACCTTTTATTTGCCGATCATATGTTGTATGAATAATTCTATCCGAGAGCAAATATTAAAAGGTTGATGCATTTAGGAATGTTTTGCGGCAATCGTCTAGGTGGGTTATCTTTAGAGGAATTAACGAGGGTGAATTGGATTACCCTTATCTTGATTACTGTTAAAGCAATAAAACCTGAGGTGGCACTATGAGGATATATGGGATTGGTAAGTTGCGACGAGCTACTAAGTGGCTCCGAAAGCGATTTAAAACAAAAGGGCTTATCTTAATGTACCACAGCATAAATGAGTGGGGATCAGACCCGTGGTCGCTCTCAGTAACGCCAAGTCACTTCGCTGAGCATCTTGAAGTTATATGGAAATACGGTCGTCCAATACTACTTAACCAGCTAGTCGAGACTCTGCGTTGGGGAAATCTTTCACACCGGACGGTAGCCGTTACGTTTGATGATGGCTATGCCGATAATCTATATAACGCTAAGCCATTGCTAGAACGCTACGACGTACCGGCAACAGTATTTTTAACAACTGGACAAATTGGGTGTGAAAGTGAGTTTTGGTGGGATGAACTCGATAAGATATTTTTGCAACCTGGCACGCTACCGGAAACACTTCATTTAAGAATTAACGGCAACAGCTATGAGTGGAAATTAGGTGATGAAGCCAGCTACGGTGAGGATGAGTACAGGCGCAACAGCGATCTAAGAGCATGGGATGGTGAGATAAGCCCTCGACATTTTATCTATTACTCGCTTTGGCAATTGCTACGACCTCTGCCGGAAGAAAAACAAAGAGAGCTGCTAGGCGAGGTGTTGACTTGGGCTGGCGCCGAACCAGTAGCTCGCTCTACCCACCGTTCTCTAACATTTAAGGAGATGCTTGACTTAGCGAAAGGAGAACTGATTGAAATTGGCTCCCATACGGTAACACACCCAGTACTCCCTGTACTATCCGAGGCTGCTCAACGAGATGAAATCCAGCAGAGCAAAGCTTATTTGATGGATGCCTTAAATCGTAATGTTACTAGCTTCTCGTATCCACACGGCGAATATACAGCGGGGACAGTTGCTCTAGTTCGAGAAGCCGGATTTAGGTGTGCCTGCACTACCGATAACGATATTTTCCTGGGGCATACTAATTACTTTCAGTTACCTCGTGTTCAGGTAGAAGATTGGGACGGGGAAGAGTTTGCAAGGCGGCTGTCTGGCTGGTTTGGTGATCCATCCGATGAATAGCAATCCACTAGTTTCTGTCATCACGATATTCCTGAACGCTGAGAAGTTCATTCAAGAAGCTGTAGAGAGCGTGTTTGGTCAGACGTACGACAACTGGGAACTATTGCTGGTAGATGACGGTTCAACCGATGGTAGCACTGAAATTGCTCTAAACTATGCAAGACGATATCCCGACAAGGTACGTTATCTAGAGCACGATGACCATCAGAATTGTGGCAAGAGTGCTTCGCGCAACCTTGGCGTTAGCAAAGCTAAGGGTGAGCACATAGCATTCTTGGACGCTGATGATGTGTGGTTACCGCAAAAACTGGAGCGGCAGGTAGCGATTCTTGATTCACGGCCTGAGGCTGCCATGGTCTGCGGGCCCACTCAGTGGTGGTACAGCTGGACGGGCAATCCTAAGGATGTTCAACTTGATTATATAAGAGAAATCAGCACACACTATAACATTCTATTCGAGCCGCCAAGATTTCTCACCCTCTTGCTTAGAAACAAAGCCCGACCACCTGCAATCTGTGCCATCTTGGTGCGGCGCTGGTTATTTCAAATTGCAGGTGGATTTGAAGAGATTTCCCACGGTATGTATGAGGATCAAGCCTTTTATATCAAGGCTTTTCTTAGGGCGCCTGTATTTGTATCGAGTGAGTGTTGGGATAGGTATAGACAGCATCCGAATTCCTCTTGCGCAGTTGCGATGAAATTAGGGCTATACCACCCTGAGATGCCAAATATTGCTCATCTAAATTTCTTAAACTGGCTTAAGGAATATTTGTCGAAACAAGGGATTGACAACCGGGAAATCTGGCTACTGCTTAGAAAAAAATTCTTGAGGTATCGTTGTTCTCATTTATTCAGATTGCTAAATTACGGGTTGAAATTTATGCCCAGGAAGTGGTTTGAGTTGTGAATTCATGTGAAATATTTTACGACGAGGGAGTCTATTTGGGAATACCGTTAATAGGGAAGTTGACGATCTTAACGGCATGATGACTTAAATGCTAAGTGCAGATAAACCCTAAGAATCAGTAAAAGAGCAATATATTAATGGCTCAAGACCTTATTTCTATAATTATCCTGACATCCAAATGGGGAGAGCAGGGAAAACCCCTGGACAAATGTTTGCAGGGCATATATCGGCAGAGCTTTAGGGAATTCGAGATTATTCTGGTCACCAATGGATTAGAACACGACCATGTAACTGAAATTAAAAATGAGCATCCCGGTGTGAGGATTATAGAAAACAGAGAAAACAAGGGTTGCGCTGGCGGGAGAAATCAAGGGATTCAAGAAGCCAGAGGGAACTACATCGTTACGCTGGATGATGATATGGTTCCCGATAATAAATGGTTGGAAGAGCTTATGAAATTTAAGTCAAGAGATGAAAAAATAGGGATGCTGGCTTCCAAGGTTTTATTCAGTTCTAATCCGGACATCATAGATTGTGCGGGTGTGGAAATTAGCAAAGATGGCAATGTATATGGTAGGATGGGGCTAACGAGAGATAGGGGAGGTCTTGAGCAGATTGAGGAGGTATTCTGCCCTTCGGGTGGCGCCGCTTTTTATAAAAGGGAGGTTTTTGAAGACGTGGGGCTATTTGATGAGGATTATTTCATTTATTACGAGGAGGTTGACTTAGCATTTCGCGCGAGACTGGCGGGTTGGCGATGTTTATATGTTCCACAGGCCGTTGTATTTCACCACCATGCATGGTCGCTGGGCCATGAATCGAGTAGCAAGATCTTTCTACTTGAGAGGAATAAAATTTTAACTATTCTAAAAAACTGGCCTATTAGGTATGTGCTCTATTATGTCCCGCTGATTGTTGCTTATGATATACTTGCTGATTGCTACTACCTGCTAAAAAAGAGTAATCTTTCAAGATTCAAGGCCAAGGTCAGTGCCTTAAAACAACTGCCGCGGGTCTTGAAAGAGCGGAGCAAAATCCAGAGCAATCGAAGGATCTCTTATGCGGATATGGATAAATTCTGGGGGCCTTACTATCCCCCTTGGTTTATCTATCAACGCCGCCGCTGGTTGAACCGTATTTTGCGGGAGAAAAGTAGTTGACTGTTTATCACCACTCACAGGTGTCTGAAAGAGCATGAAAATTCTCTATCTTACCCAAACGGGCCAATTATTGACTGGCTCAGGTACTTACCGTGATGTGCTGCTAAATGAGATGAATAAGCGCCATATTATCAAGGTATTATCCGATTCAAGGGATTATGAGAAAGATTGGGATATTGCCCACATACTCGATCTCAAGCATGCAAATTTAAAATATTTGCAAAAACTAAACTGCCCGGTAGTGGTTGACATCCACGATTATTACTGGACTCAATTTTATTCCTTTCCGTGCCCGGACCTGCCATTGAGATATATACTTCAGAGGGTCCGCAAGTGGAAATACTCGAAAATTCTAAAGAAGGCTCAGGCAATTATAGTCCATTCAGAATATATGAGAGGAAAAATTCATCACCCCAATACATTTGTTATCAGGTTGGCTATAGATCCAAATGGTTATAATTACACCTCCGACCAAAGGGGCAAGGACCTAATACTATTTGTTGGTCGGGACTATTTTAGAAAAGGCCTTTTTACCCTAATAAAAGCCCTGCCCCTGGTGCTAAGAGAGATCCCTAGTGCTAAGGTATTAGTTATTGGACCGGAATACCTACATTCCAGACTTGTAGCTAGGTTCCTGAGTAGAAACCTACCTATAGAATTTATCAATGGACTATCCCCAAAGGACATAAAAGAATACTTTTATCGGGCTAATGTGTTTGTTCTTCCTTCAGAGATAGAGGCTAGTGGTATAGTGTTGCTAGAGGCTATGGCTGCCGGATTACCCGTAGTAGCTACAGGTGTAGGTGGTATTCCCGAGGTTATTAAACATGGTGTCAATGGGCTTCTAGTTGAAAGAGGAGACAGTGAACAACTGGCGGCCGGGATAGTTAAGTGTTTGAGGGATGACACAATGGAGAGGTTCAATGATTTAAAAAATCACCCAATTTGGGGAGACATGTTTAATCCAACAAAAATGGTAAAATCTATAGAATCGGCTTACCAACAAATCACGGGGAATATCATAAAAATAACTGCCGGCTGATTGTATAAGGTGATCCGCACTAGAATTTTAAAGTTCAAGGTAGGTGTGGGTAGCGCCGTGTTCGGCATTTGAAGTATATGTCAAAGGGTTTATTTTGTTTTTTTTGAATAAACTTTCTACCTGTAAAAAAACTAACGTAAGTCCAATATGATTTTTTTGACCCTAGGTTGATACTTTGCTTATTTAGGTATAAGCCGAGCCTTAATCAAGGTTCAAAAGCTAGTAGCTGCTCTTAAAATGGCACGTTCTAGGCGCAATTCTAACCGAGTGTTAAACAAATGCCCTGTTATGAGCATTTTTACTTTCAAGAAAAGGAGATGGAGATTTATCTTAAAGTGTCAGATGTCAGAAAATAGGACAACAAAATTCTATATCGTATGGTTGTTTTACAAGGGAATACAACAAGAATTACTTGGCATAGTTTTTGCCCCAGTAAACCTAGAGATAAGAAAAAGAAATTTTCATATCTTTACAACAGAAAACAGAGGGTAGTTCCCGTGAAAATCTTGATGATAGCTCCGACTCCATTTTTCTCAGACAGGGGTTGCCATGTGAGAATATACGAAGAGGCAAGAAATTTAATATCCTTGGGGAATAGTGTCACTATTTGTACATATCATCTGGACAAAGATATTCCTGGAATTGATATTAGGCGCATTATTAATATTCCTTGGTATAAAAAGACCTCAGCCGGACCCTCAATTCACAAGATATATTTGGATTTTCTACTATTACTGAAATCCATAGTTGTAACTTATCAAACTAAGCCGGATGTCATACATGCGCATCTAAATGAGGGTGCTTTAATTGGAAAGATCTGTAGTTTGCTATTCAGGGTTCCAATGGTTTTTGATGTCCAAGGTGAATTTACAAGCGAAGTAAGAGCTCATAAGTTTATGAATGAATATCCACTCTTTCATAAAGTGATAAATAAGCTGGCATCAGCTTTAGAGAAGCTATCTTATAAAGCTGCTAATGCATTCGTAGTAAATTCTAATTTTATGTCCAGCCGTCTTCATAATAACTCCGGAATAAAAAAAGAATCAATTTTTGTCGTTCCGGATGCTGCGGGTTTACCACATCCAAATCCATCGTATGAAACTGAATCACTAAGGAGAAGGTTAAACATACCTGATAACAAAAAGATAGTCGTTTATCTAGGGCTGCTTACCGAGTATCAGGGCGTAGATCTTTTATTAAAGGCCATTAAATCTATAGTGGAGAAAAGGGATGGTGTACATTTTCTCATTATGGGGTATCCCAATGTAGAACGCTATAAAAAAATTGCGGAGGATTTAAATATTTCCCAGTACATAACTTTTACGGGAAGGGTTTCCTATTGGGAAATATATAATTACCTGGCTCTTGGGACAATCGCAGTGTCCCCAAAACTCCTGGATTTGGGCGGTGAAGCAAATATCAAACTATACAATTATGTTGCTAGTGGTCTTCCCAGCGTTGTTTTTGACTATATAGTAAATCGGGAGATTCTCGGCAATTTGGGGGTCTATGCCCGACCAAAAGATCCCGTTTCGCTAAGGGATTGTATTATTAAATTGCTCGATGATGATGAGTTAAGACATCACCTGGCTGAGAAATTAAAAGCAATGGATATTGAGAAATACACTTGGAAGAATTCTATTGATAAATTGCTCGAAGCCTATCTTTTCGTTAAAGGAGAAGATAGGCTCTTAATGGATAAAAATCGAAAGATCCGTGTATGATATTCTCATTTAGCCCAAATTTGGAATAACACAGAGCAATAGATGGCTACCTCAGAGCATGTGGAGAGATAGATGAAAGCCATAATTACCAGCGGTGGCAGGGGGACGAGGTTACGACCTATTACACATACACTTAATAAACATCTAATCCCTATAGTTAATAAGCCCATGATACACTACGCCGTAGAGGCTGTTGTTCAAGTGGGTATTAAGGATATAGGGATTGTGATAAATCCTGGAACAGGGGATGAGATTAAAAGGGCATTGGGTAGTGGAGATGAGTGGGGAGCTAAGTTTACCTATATTCTACAAGAAGCCCCTCTGGGTCTGGCACATGTAGTTAAGGTCTCTCAGGATTTTATTAAAGAATCCCCCTTTGTATTCTATCTTGGGGACAATGTTTTAGTGGGGGACATCCAAAGATTTATAGAGGCTTTTTTCACGAATAAGAATAATTGCCGGCTTGTATTGGCTAAAGTAAAGGACCCTCAAAGGTTTGGGGTAGCGGAGGTCAAAGATGGAAGAGTAATCAAGGTTGAGGAAAAACCGTACATTCCGAGGAGTCCCTTCGCGGTAACGGGATTATATATTTATGACAGTTCAATTTTTGAAGCGGTAAGTCACATTACCCCCAGTGCCAGAGGAGAACTAGAAATTTCAGATGCTCACCAGTATTTGATAGATAATGGATTTGATGTCGGTTACTCTGAAATTACAGGTTGGTGGAAGGATACAGGGAGACCCGATGATCTGTTGGAAGCCAATAGACTTATCTGGCATAAGGTCGTAGAGAACGTTGAGCCAAAGATTATGGGAGAAGTAGATAGTGGCTCTGACATTATGGGGAAGGTGATTATCGAGAATGGAGCAAAGGTAATAAAGAGTGTGATACGAGGTCCTGTAATAATAGGTGAAAATACCCTGATTGAAAACAGCTACATCGGTCCTTTCACATCTATTTATTATGGATGTGAAATTAAAAATAGTGAGATCGAGTATAGTGTTGTGCTAGAAAATTGTAAGATTATTGATGTCGATATAAGAATAGAAGGAAGTCTCTTAGGGCGAGGGGTTAAGATTTATAAAAAAATCTCCAAGCCGAATACTCAAAGGTTTATACTGGGTGATCAGAGCACAGTAGAGCTGACTTAATTATCTCAATTACTTCCATACCTTCCTAACAATCTCTATGTATCTGCTTATCCGATGCCCGATTATATACTCTGTTTATGTTACTAGCTAGGTGTCGCTTTATCGACTTAATACGGTATTTTCTGTGTTCTCCCTTTTAGCTTCACCTGAGACATCTGGATAGGTATTATGTATCTTGACTTTGTCCTGTTTTTCTCCTACCGCTCTAACTTTTCAAAGCCCCCGACAGTCGTTGTGAGAAAGCCCTTGTAAAGTAAGGCATATTCTCTGATTCTCTTCTTCGGAGTTTAACTCTATGTTACTATTAATAAGAGAATTGTGTATTGTTAAGAGGAAATTAGCTGGAGAGCATACACATAATGAAGGTATCGCGAAGAAGAGATTTATGATAGAAGGTTTTTTAATTTTTTCTGGGTATTCTGTGATCTCAGCGATTAATAAAAAGCAACTGTCACCAAATAGAAATTCTGATGGATAGACGCTACAATTCTTACAGCACCTATTTAAGAGAGAAATTCGGTTGCCGCGTTCATAAGGTTTCGGTGGACGTTGGGTTTACGTGCCCAAATAGAGACGGTGCCTTGGCTACCGGAGGCTGCATATATTGCAACAACGACAGCTTTGTTCCTCGGTATGCCCGCCCACGTGTTTCTTTAGATGACCAGATTAAGACCGGGATGGAATATTTGAGGAGGAGGTTCAAGGCTGAAAAATTCATAATTTACTTTCAAGCTTACACAAACACATATGATAAAATCGAGAGGCTTGAAAAGCTCTATAGGAAGGCGCTTGAGCATAATGACGTTGTGGGTCTTGCCGTAGGTACAAGGTCTGACTGTGTGGATGAGAAAAAGATAGAACTGTTTGAAAACCTCTCTAAAGACTGGTTTGTAACGCTTGAGTATGGGATTGAGTCGATTTATGATAGGACATTGAAATTTATGAATAGAGGGCATAGTTATCAATCTGTTCTCGATGCAATCCGGGTTACGGAGGGAAGAGGTATACATATAGGTGCCCATGTAATTGTCGGGTTCCCCGGCGAGACTCAGGATGAAATGCTCGTGATGGCTGATGAGATATCAAGACTCGGTATAGATTTTCTAAAGGTTCATAACCTGCACATCGTAAAGAATACACCCCTTGCCAGAATGTACGCAAAAGAACCATTTCATCTGTTTACCTATGAAGAATATTTGCACTTTATCTCACGTTTTATTGAGCGCCTATCTCCTAAAATCGTATTGGAGAGGCTTTTTACGGATACTCCTCAGGATCTTCTGATAGCTCCAATATGGAATAAAACACACAGGGAATTGCTGAGTGGAATTGAGAGGGAGCTTCAAAGAAGAGATACACACCAGGGAAAGTTGTTTAAAGGAGATTCGTATCGAAGTTAAAGCTTCTGTTGCTATGGAAGAATGGAAATACTGGATTGCGCTCAAGATGGTTCATGGTGTAGGAGAGGTTTTATTTAGGAATCTCCTTTCCAAATTTTATAGCCCCCAAAACGTGTTTAAGGCGCAAATAAGTGAAATTGGTAAGGTGGACGGAATCGGTGAGAAAACCGCGCAGGCCATAAAGGGATTTTCCGATTGGGGTAAGGCTGAAGAAGAGGCCGAGAGGGTTAAAAGATCGGGTTTTAAATTGCTTCTTCTTACCGATTCGAACTATCCAAGGAATCTTTTTAATGCATACAATCCTCCACCTTTTCTTTATGTGAAAGGAGAGATTCTTTCTGAAGACGATAATGCGATTGCAATCGTCGGGACGAGAATTCCTGATCGATACGGGAGATCTGTTACGCAGAGGCTTGCGGAGGAACTCTCTCGAAGGGGTATCACCATAATAAGCGGAATGGCGCGTGGAATTGATTCTATTGCTCACGCAGGGGCGTTGAAAACGGGGGGAAGAACCATTGCTGTCTTAGGTTCGGGGTTGGACATTATATATCCGATGGAGAATAAAAAGCTCTATGAAGAGATTTCAACCCGGGGAGCAGTTGTCTCGGAATTTCCCCTTGGAACTATTCCCGATTCTGTGAACTTTCCGAAAAGAAATCGAATAATAAGTGGTCTCTCTCTCGGCGTTGTTGTGGTTCAGGCCTCTGATAAAAGCGGCTCCCTTATTACGGCTTCTTTTGCACTCGAACAGAATAGGGAAGTGTTTGCTGTGCCTGGAAACATAGAGACCAAGCTCAGCCGGGGAACGAACAAATTAATAAAAGAAGGAGCAAAGCTGGTTGAATCGGTAGAGGATATATTAGCTGAAATAGAAGTGCTTAGGAGGTTTAAGCAAGATAAACTTGTAGCTGATACCGTTTCTCCCTCCGACATTTCTCACGATGAAAAGGCAATTTATTCCGTGCTCAGAGACGAACCCCTTCACATTGATGAGATCACCAAGCTAACCGGAATGAGTCCTGCGAATGTGCTCTCAATTCTTCTATCCCTGGAACTTAGCGGCTTGGTCACTCAGTTTCCTGGAAAAATGTTTCAACTGAGAAAACCATAATTCTGTTTCCTTATAACTTTAGCCTGGTATTATGCTATAACCAAAGTCTTATTGACTTTTAGCCTCATTTGGATTTTAATTAAGTGTTGGCGTTTTTAGCTAGGTACTAGTATTAAAGGGGGTAATTTCTCGGTCTATAGAGAGGGTGGTTTATATGTCGTTTGACATATCGTCGGTTGGTGAAGTGTCTAATAAACAGGAATGGTATGCGGTTTATACCAAGAGCCGACATGAAAAGTTGGCAGAGATAAACCTGAAGAATCGAGGTGTTACGACATTTCTTCCTCTAAGAGAAGTCGTATCTAGGTGGAAGGACCGTAATAAAACTATAAATGTTCCTCTCTTTCCCTCTTATGTTTTTGTAAAAATAGGCTTTATGGATATGCATAAAGTTATGTACACAAAGGGAGTCTTGAAAGTAATCGGATGTAACGATACCCCCGTGCCAGTGCCTGCTGAGCAGGTTGAAGCTATAAGGACACTCATTCAAAGCAAGTTAAAGTATGACCCATACCCCTATCTGGACATGGGAAGAGAGGTTTTAATAAAAAGCGGTCCCTTGCAAGGGATAATTGGTAAAATTATGGAGAAAAGATCAAAGCACAGATTTGTGCTGTCTATAGACCTTATAAAAAAGTCTGTCTCTGTGGAAGTTGATGTTCTTGATATGGAGCCGCTATAGCATTGCAGTTTTAAGAAAGCTGAATGGCGGTGCAGGAATCGTGGTAATTGACCGGTGGTGAGTATATTTTTCGTCGAGAATAAGAGGGGGAGGAGGACAACATAACCATGCAAAATGGAAGCCACTTGAAGAAAAACGATGGGGCTTTAAGAATAGTATTAGCTTGTTATTATCCACTTTTGGTAGAAGGGGTTTGTAAGATACTAGAAGGTGATAAAGGAATCCAAGTGGTATCCAAGGTTTCTAATGTGCTCGACCTGATTCAAGCGTGTGAGGGGCTCAATTTTGATGTTTTGCTTCTTGATGTTGATCTCCAAGGATTAAATCTCTCAAAGGTTCTTCAATTGCTTAAAAAGAACAAGGCTGCCAAGGTAATTTTAGTTGTAAATGGCGACTATAATGAAAATATGCTTATAAATGCCATTCGTTCGGGTGTTAGAGGATATTTACTGAAAAATGCGGATTCATCTCGGCTTCTAAAGGCGATTAAAGCTGTAAATGATGGGGAGCTTTGGGTGGAAAGAAAGATGATGATAAAGGTTTTAGAAGCCTTTTCGTCTCCGCGCAGGGGAGCTAAGGGAAGTAAGTCCATATATGATCTTACTGAAACTGAGACGAAGGTTGTAAAATTGGTTTTGAATGGCTGCAGCAATAAGGATATCGCAAAAAACCTTTTTTTAAGTGAAAAAACTGTGAAGTTTCATCTATACAAGATTTTTAAGAAGCTCTCTGTGAAAAACAGGTCTGAACTTATACTCTATGGTTTTCGAAATGGATTTACGGGTTGAGTGAATAGGCCTATTTGATTTGAGTCTCTATACTAAGAAGTTTATATAATAGCAAACCTTGTTTAACTGTTGCCCTATTATCCAACTGAGAAATCTGTCTGTAGTTCCATTGATAAGTTGAAGGTGAAAGCACTATTATCAATCGATTATATGTGTTACACTACTGGCGTGAGAAATGCTAACGAACTCTGCTAGGACTGCCAACCTGTACTCCGCTCGTTTTTTGTGACTAATGTTCTTTTCTTACTCTGTTATATGCTTTCTAGCTCGTTGCTTATCCACTACAAACTAAAGTTATACATTAGATGATAAATAGGGCTTTTTTATTTTGATTAATCCTTCTAAAGTCCTATTGAATTTAGCTTCTGAGATAAATATTCTTTGAAACTAAAACTGTGCAACTCACTTTTTTTGTGTAAGTGAGTTGCGGAAGCACATCTGCCGAGAACTACTTAAGTATCTCAGAAATCTTAGGATTAATCCTTTGTCTCCACCTTCTGGTGTTCTACCACTCTGCTGTATGCGGAACATAAAAAAGAGGAGGCTATATGGAGTAAACTTGAGGATTAACTCGGTTCTCTACTACTGAGAGTGTTTCTATGATCCCAGAAAAGTATAATAAGTTTAGTCCTACACCTTCTATTATAATGTTGGGGGTACATAGATGACAGAAAAGATAAGATTAATAGTGGCTTGTGAATACACCCTCTATAGAGAGGCTATATCTAGGGTGCTGGCCTCTGAAGGAGATATTGAGATTGTAGCTGAGGCCTCTAAAGTGACGGAGGTAAAAAGAGCCATAAGGCAGACCAAAGCCGATCTTCTCTTACTTGATATGGATATATCTGGGCTCAATGCTTTAGAGATGTTGGATCTGATAAGAAAAAAGAATCCCGATCTAGGGGTGCTCTTATTCATAATGAGATGTGAGGATGAGAAAAGGATAGTAGAGGCAATCTGCGCAGGGGCTTTGGGATATATTCTAAAGAGCGCAAATACAGGGGAGTTAATAAAATCAATAAGGGCATTGGTACAAGGAGAGGTATGGATACAGAGAAAGATGATGGCTAAGGTCATATCAAGGTTCTCCTCCTTCATTAAACGTTTTTCACTACACTCGGAGGGTTTAGAGGGATCATAATGAAAAGCGCGATCAGGTAATAAAGGGTGTTATAATGTCGGTATTATTTAGTCATGTGAATCTGGAGGTATAGATTATGTGTGGAATAGTAGGATATATTGGAGAACGAATGGCAGTGCCAATACTACTAAATGGACTAAGGAGACTAGAGTATAGAGGGTATGATTCCTCAGGCGTGGCATTTTATGAGGATGGACAAATAATACTAAAGAAGACTGTGGGTAAGTTATCAAATCTCGAGAACGTCCTCAATGGTAGGGTCTATACGAGCCATGTGGGAATAGGCCATACCAGATGGGCTACACATGGAAAACCATCTGAGATAAACGCCCATCCACACGGGGATTGTCATGGAAAAGTAATGGTGGTGCACAATGGCATTATTGAGAACTATCTCTCACTTAAGAGGATGCTTATCTCAGAAGGGCATGTATTTCGTTCGGAGACGGATACTGAAGTCATATCGCATCTAATTGAGAAATATTTAAATGGAGACTTTTCACAGGCAGTAAGAAGGGCTCTTTGTGAGATAAAGGGGACACTTGCGATAGGCGTAATAAGCCCTGATTCACCGGGCATGATAGTGGCTGCGAGAAGAGGCAGTCCACTGATTGTAGGCAGAGGAAAAGGAGAATATTTCATTGCTTCAGACGTGCCTGCAATACTGGGATATACAAAAGACGCTATATATGTAAGTGACAATGAGATGGTTGTCTTGGATGGCAATGGGGTAGAGGTAATGGATATTAATGATGGGTGTTCTAGGTGCAAAACGGTATATCAGATACCATGGAGTGCTGAGGTAGCGGAGAAAAATGGGTATCCCCACTTCATGCTAAAGGAGATTCACGAACAACCTCAGTCTATAAAGAACACCTATTGTGGAAGGATTGCTCTCGATGAGGAAGGGATACAATGGGAGGAGATAAATCTCTCACGGGAGCAGATAAGAGAGGTATCTAGGATATACATAGTTTCATGTGGCACTTCCTGGCATGCATCTTTGGTGGGCAAGCACATAATAGAATCTCTGGCGCGGATTCCGGTGGAAGTAGATTTAGCGTCGGAGTTCAGATACAGAGATATCATAATGGGTAAAAACACACTCACAATAGGGATTACACAGTCGGGAGAGACAGCAGACACGCTTGGGGCGATAAAGAAAGCCAAAGAATGCGGTTCGACAGTGCTTGTAATATGCAACGTTGTAGGCAGTAGCGCAACAAGGGAAGCAGATGGGGTCATATATACTCATGCTGGACCAGAGATAGGAGTAGCATCCACAAAGGCATTTACATCTCAGCTAGTTGCACTCTACTTGCTTGCCGTATACATAGGGAGAATTAGGGGAACTATCTCACGCGCGATGATGTGTGCTATGGTAGCGGAGTTGGACACTATTCCTACAAAGATAGAGGAGATACTCAAAAGGGAGGGCGAGTTAGAGAGTATTGCAAATCTGTTTTGGAACGGGAAGAGTTTTCTGTTTCTTGGCAGAGGCATTACATATCCGATAGCACTTGAAGGAGCACTAAAATTAAAGGAGATATCATATATTCATGCCCAGGGCTATGCAGCTGGGGAGATGAAGCACGGGCCTATTGCCCTTGTAGATAAAGATATGGTAGTGGTCTGTCTTATTCCGGACAACCCTCTACGGGAGAAGATGCTTGGCAACGTTGAAGAGGTAAAGGCAAGAGATGGAGTAGTAGTGTCCATTGCTACAGAAGGAGATGAGGAGATAAGAAATAAATCAGACCACGTATTTTATGTGGCAATGACAGGGGAGTTTCTCTCTCCGATTCTCTTTACAGTGCCTCTTCAGCTTCTTGCATATCACATTGCTAAGAGGAGAGGATGTGATATAGACCAACCCAGAAATTTAGCAAAAAGTGTTACAGTTGAATAAATACATAGGAGAATAAAAGATGAATATAGGTATAATTGGAACGGGTTACGTGGGGCTTGTCACTGGGGCCTGTCTGTCGGAGACAGGAAATAACGTCATATGTATGGATATTGACGAGGTAAAAATTGAGAACCTCAAACAAGCAAATCCACTCATCTATGAGCCTGGGCTCAAGGAACTCATTGAGAGGAATACAAAAGAGGGTAGGCTTCATTTTACAACTGATCTATCGGAGGTGGTAAGGAATTCATTCATAATATTCATTGCCGTATCTACACCGCCCAATGGGGATGGATCAGCCGACATCAGTGCGGTGCTGAATGTGGCAAGAGGAATAGGAGAGTACCTTGAGGACTATAGAATCATAGTGACAAAGAGCACCGTTCCTGTGGGCACAACAGAGATGGTCAGAGATACGATACGCGGCGCTACGGATGTGGAGTTTGATGTGGCATCATGCCCGGAGTTTCTCAAAGAAGGATCTGCTGTAGAGGATTTTATGAAGCCTGACAGGGTCGTAATAGGAGCTGATAAGGCATCAGTTGCTGGGATTCTCAAGGAGATGTATTCTCCATTTGTAAGAACCAGCAACCCTGTGATAGTAGTGGGAATAAGATCGGCGGAGTTGGCGAAGTATGCGGCTAATGCAATGCTTGCAACGAGAATATCGTTCATGAACGAGATAGCGAATCTCTGTGAAATTGTCGGGGCGGATGTGTTAGATATAAGGGTGATACTCGGATCTGATAACAGGATTGGGAGATCATTTTTATTCCCTGGTATCGGATATGGAGGATCGTGTTTTCCGAAGGATGTTAAAGCACTTGTATCTATGGGCAAGCAGATGGAGTATGATCTGAGAATATGCAGGGCGACGGATGAAGTAAACGCAATGCAGAAAGAGTTGTTCTGGAGAAAGATAAAGGGGTACTTCAGAGGTGATCTAGGTGGGAAGAGAATAGGAGTGTGGGGATTATCATTTAAGGCTAAAACTGATGATCTCAGAGAAGCCCCGTCTTTGTTTGTGATAGATAAGCTAGTATCGAGTGGAGCCAGTGTATGTGTGCACGATCCGGTGTCAATGGAGAATGCAAGAAAGGTTTTAGGAAATAGTGTAGAGTATGTACAGTCAAATTATGATGCGTGTATTAATGCGGATGCATTGGTGATACACACTGAGTGGAATGAGTACAGGCAGCCTGATTTCGATAAGATGAAGAAAATAATGAAATCCCCGGTGATATTTGATGGAAGAAATCTATACAACCCAAAGAGGCTAAGGGATATTGGATTTAAGTATTTTGGTGTCGGTATATCAAATGTAAATACTCAGAAACTGATGAAGTAAAAGTCATTGCGCATTTATTCTTTAAATCTATTTTTCCATCGGTGATCTAGAAATTGACTAGAGGCTGTCCCAAAACCCTCTGAGTTGTCATTGTGAAGGAGCCCTTCGGTTGTGCTCAGGGTAAACTCCGCGACTGAAGAATCTCATTTTTCGCAGCATTTATTCTATTTTCTGTAAGATGCTTCGCGGAGTTTACACTGAACAGCGTGAAGTGCTCAGCATGACATACCAGTTTTGGGATGACTTCTAATAAAAAAATGAGTAGATAATCAAGGAATATAAGCATTAAGGTCACATGATGAATAGGCGACGGTTTCTTATTGTATTTACGGGGCTTGCAATCACTGGTGTGGCCCTCCTGTTCGTATTAAGAAAAAGGCTCTACAATTTAAAGAAATTAATTGCTCATTTAAGATTACAACTTGATGAAGATTCTCCACTAGGAATTCTCTCGGAGGAAGAGATGAAAACTATTGTTGCCCTCTCTGAGGTTCTGATACCTACGTTTGGAAAGTCGGGAACAAATGAGGAGTTTATTAGAAATTATGTAAATTTCAAGACAAATAATGTAAAAGGGTATTTAAAGGAATATAGAAATGGAGTAAAACTCCTTGATGAAACAAGCAAAAAAGTTATTAGTGGTGATAGAAAATTTTATGAACTGAATTTACCGAAGCGTGATAAAGTTCTCAGCTCAATTTTATGGAGATATCGTTCAGGAGAGATAATAAAATGCCGACTTGAGCGGGTTCTTCTCCCCAAGAGGAAAATAGAATTTCGATATTTCGTAGTGAGGGACATTTTAAAGGTGTCTTTTCAGCAAACATCTGCGGGATGGGCTATCGTTGGGTATTCTCACTATCCGGGTGTACCGGCAGCAGATCCGAGAGATTATACTAAACCTCTACCGCTTACATACTAATACTAAGGATTCGTTTAAAACTAAATCATGAGTGAGAATAGAGATATCCCGGATGTATGTATAATAGGTGCGGGTCTAGCCGGTGGGATTATGGCTTACGAATTGGCTTCTATAGGTGTTAAGGTTGTTATTCTTGAGGCAGGACCGAGATATGACCCTAACACAAGATTTTCATCTATGGAAAAATATGTACTTAATGGTAAATATCCCTGGCTTTCTGATAATCCTGAAAGAGATGTTTATACGAATGCCGGGGAAATTGATTATCCATTAAATGCTTCTAGATTAAAGGCGGTTGGAGGTTCCACATTACATTGGGGCGGCGGTGCGATCAGGAGGCATAACACGGACTTTAAGATGAAATCGTTGTACAGCTTAGCAGATGATTGGCCAATAAGTTATGAAGAAATCGAGCCATATTATGGTAAAGCGGAGATTGCTTTAGGTGTTGCGGGAATTGCGGATAACCCATTTGCCTCGTATCGTAGCACGGATTTCCCCTTACCACCTTTTCCATTTAATTATGGTGATAGAGTTATGAAGAAGGGTTGCGATAAGGTTGGAATAGTGATGCATCATGCTTCTTGGGCAAGGAATTCCATTCCGTACCAAAATAGACCCGCTTGTCAGGCATTTGCAACCTGTGGAATTCATATATGTCCTATTGTTGCCCAGTATACTTCAGAGGGGCATATTCGTTTAGCGGAGAAAACAGGGAATGCCGAAATTATCCCCAATGCTAACGTCTTAAGAATAAATACTGATAAGTCTCGTCGGGTAATCAGTGTGACCTACGCAAAACCCGATAAAACGGAGTACGAACAAAGAGCGCGTGTTTTTGTTTTAGCAGCTCATGCCGTTGAGTCATCAAGATTGCTGCTTTTATCTAAATCCGGTCAATTTCCGGATGGATTGGCTAATAGCAGCGGCATGGTTGGAAAAAATTTTATGGAAAATATCTATGTGTGGGTGGAAGCTAAGTTGAAGGAAAGGGTCTTTCCATATAGAATTGGATTTCATACAGCGGAAAGCCATCAGTTCTGTGCTCCCAAAAAAAGGGACGAAATGGCTGCTTTCAAAATAGAATTTGAAAATAATGTCGGTCCAAAGCCACTTGACATAGCGTCTGATACTGGTAATTGGGGGACAGCACTAGAAAAGGAAGTTCGTGAATCTTTTGGTTGGTTTGTGGCAATAAATGCGGAGTTAGAACAACTCCCGGACGAAAAAAATTCAATAACTCTCGATCCACTGGTTAAGGACTATTTTGGAAATCCAGCACCTCGGATTACATATTCAATCAGTAATTATGAAAAGGAAGGTGCCAAAAGGGCTGTTGATATTATAGAAAAGATATTTGATGCCTTAGAAGTGGCTGAAATTATACACGGTGGAACAGAGGCAAAGAAAGACTTTTCATTCGGTTGGCATCACATGGGTACATGTCGGATGGGAACTAATCCGGAAAGATCCGTTGTGGACCCTAATTTAAGGGCTCACGATGTAGATAATCTCTTTATAGTTGGCAGTAGTGTTTTTGTAACTGGAGGACCAGTTCAACCATCTCTAACAATTGCTGCATTAGCTATCAGAGCAGCCGAGTATATTTCGAAGAAAGTCAGATAAGGTTAAACAGGTCGAATGCTATTTTTATAATGTATCTAAAGCTCAGGCAGTAACAGTGCAATTTCTGATGAATTATCCAGAAACAGCAGATATCGAAACATCATCTGATGACTACGCACAACGTTTCTCCGGGGAAATTGGTTCTTGGTTTTTGAAGGTTCAAGAAAAAGCGACCTTAAAGATGCTCTCTCCGTGGCCAGGCGCAACCATTTTGGATGTTGGCGGAGGGCATGGGCAGTTAACGGGTTTCCTTATTCATAATGGCTACAAGGTCTCGGTGCTTGGAAGCGCTGAAGTGTGTAAAAAAAGAATTCAGGAGTTTATTGATAAAGGATTGTGTGAGTTCACAACTGGAAATATTATTGAACTCCCTTACCCCGATAGAGCATTTGATGTCGTAATTAGCTTTCGACTTCTACCGCATGTGACAAATTGGCAACAGCTTATAAGGGAATTAACTAGGGTTGCACGCAATTCCGTAATTGTCGATTATCCATCCAAACGGAGTGTCAATTGTATCTCCTCGCCCTTTTTTAGGGTCAAAAAAGGCTTGGAGGGCAATACTCGACCATTTAGTTTATTTAGTGAATATGAGTTACTCCAGGTTTTTAAACTATACAATTTTACCTATGCTGAGAGGGACGCGGAGTTCTTCCTGCCTATGGTGCTTCATCGTGTCTTAAAATCGCTATATTTTTCTTTATTTGCTGAAAAGATTTGCCGTACTTTAGGATTGACACGGCTTTTTGGATCTCCAGTTATTTTAAAGCTGATTCGAGAGGGTTAAAGTTTTAATGAGGGTTTTATTTTTAGCCCCACATCCTTTTTATCAGGACCGTGGAACACCAATCGCTGTAGATCTACTCCTGAGAACTCTATCTGACCGGGGCCATGAGATTGATTTGGTTACCTACCATGAAGGAAAGACAATTGAGTACGAGAATGTAAATATTTACCGAATCCTTAATATTCCTTTTGTGCGAGATATTCGCCCCGGCCTTTCTTGGAAAAAGCTTATCTGTGACACTTTTATGTTTTTTAAGGTTCCCTTGCTTGTACTCAGAAAGCATTATCAAATTATTCATGCAGTAGAGGAGTCTGTCTTTATAGCCCTATTTTTAAAATTCTTTTTTAAAACTCCTTACATTTATGATATGGATTCCTCTCTTTCTCAGCAAATAGTTGAAAAGTATCCGAAACTTGCTTTTCTTAATCCGTTACTAAAGTTCTTTGAAAAGATTGCCATAAGGAACAGTGAGGTAGTTGTTCCAGTATGCGATTCCCTTGCGAGATTTGTAGAAAAACATAATCCGAAGAGACTCGTGACATTGCGTGATGTTTCTCTCCTAAAAGATGTGAGAAATGGAAATCAAAGTAGCTTAAGAAGGGAGCTTGGGATAGGTGATAGCCTTATCGTCATGTATGTTGGAAATCTAGAGGAGTATCAGGGAATTGATTTGCTAATTGAGGGCTTTGCCTTAGCATTGAGGGAAATGAATAGGGCGGATCTTGTTATAATTGGAGGAACAGTCTCGGACATACAGAAATATAAAAATAAGAGCTCTGCACTCGGTATAGGAGATAAAGCTCACTTTCTTGGTCCAAAGCCTGTAGAAAGCTTAAGTAATTACCTTTCTCAAGCTGATATTTTAGTATCCCCAAGGATTAAAGGGGGAAATACTCCTATGAAACTATACTCCTATCTTCATTCCGGGAAGGCGGTCTTAGCCACCGATCTGCCGACTCATACACAGATACTCGATAGCTATGTTGCTCTCCTTTCAGCTCCCGTTCCAACAGAATTTTCAAAAGGAATGCTACGCCTAATGCAAGATGACGCCCTAAGGCTACGGTTGGGGGAGGCTGGAAGAAAACTTGTGGAGGAAAAATACAGTTATGAATCTTTTAAAAAAGAACTCAATAGTCTTTACAATTGGTTAGAAGTAAAGTTTATAAGAAAAGATGCACAGTGAGAAGCAGTTGAGGAATGAAAAGAGACATAGCTCAACTCTCAGGGAAGGTTTATGATGTCCTTATCATCGGTGGGGGGATATACGGCGCTTGGGCTGCCTGGGATGCAGCTTTGCGGGGGCTTTCTGTGGCTCTTGTAGACAAGGGAGATTTTGGTTCTGCTACATCTTCTAATACAATGAAAATAATACACGGGGGGCTTAGATATTTACAGCAAGCCGACTTCCGTCATATGCGTGAGTCAATCCGTGAAAGAACAATATTGATGGAAGTTGCTCCTTATCTGGTACATCCCATCCCTTTTTTAATGCCCACCTATGGACATTTCATGAAGAGCAAAGAGATAATGTCCTTGGCACTTATGATAAATGGTATAATTGGCTTTGATCGAAATCGGCTAAATGATCCACAGAAATATATTCCTAGAGGTTTGGTTATTTCCAAAAGTGAGTGTATACGACTCTTTCCTGGCGTCAATCAAAAAGGACTCACCGGAGGTGCAATCTGGTATGATTGTCAGGTGTATAATTCGGAGCGAATGATTCTTTCCATTCTTCGGTCGGCTGAAAAGGCAGGGGTTGCTCTTGCCAACTATGTAGAGGCAACTGGATTTCTCAAAGATGGGAATTGTGTGAAAGGAGTAAAAGCTAGGGATGTGCTTACCAACGATGAAATAGATGTCCGTGCTAAAGTTGTGGTAAATACTAGTGGACCATGGGTGAACGATGTTCTGCAGCTTCTAAATGACAATTATAAAAATCCTGGAATCCTTCTTTCAAAAGCGATGAACATTGTTGTAAATCGTCAATTAATACCTAAATATGCCGTCGGAGTGTCAAGTCCATTTAAATTAAAAAAGGGGGATAGCGTGGTGAATAAAGGCTTCCGTCTTTTGTTTATCACCCCTTGGCGTGAGTATTCTTTGATCGGAACCACTTATATTCCTTTTAACAATAACCCAAATAATCTTACGATAACTGAAGCGGACATACAGGATTTTATAGATGAAGCTAACAAAGCCTATCCTGCTGCCTCGCTTAAACGGGAAGACATTTCTTTTGTGCATGGTGGTCTTCTTCCTATGGATAGTAGCAGTGGTGGTGAAGTTAGACTTACCAAGAAGTATCAAATCTGGGATCACGCAAAATTTGGTGGAATTGAAGGATTAATATCGGTTGTTGGTGTGAAATATACGACAGCAAGGGCCGTCATTGAGAAGGCTATTGATTTGGTATTTAAAAAGCTTGGAAAGAAAACACCCCGGTGCTTAACTCATGTAGCTCGCATTCACGGGGGTCATATTGAGCGATTTAATGATTTTTTGGCTCAAGAGACGAGGAAGAGAGAGCGGGGATTAGATACCGAGGTCATAAGGCATCTAGTTTATAACTACGGTTCGGAGTATCCACGAGTATTTAAGTATATTGATGATAATTCTAATTGGAGGCAGACTCTAGATAGATCGTCACAGGTAATTAAAGCTGAGGTTGTTTATGGAATTCGTGAGGAGATGGCACAGAAGCTAGCTGATGTAGTTTTTAGACGCACTGAGCTTGGTTCAGCTGGCAATCCCGGTGAAATAGCCTTAAAGACTTGTGCTGCTATTATGGCAAAAGAGCTTGACTGGGATGAGTCTAGGATCCAGAGTGAGATAAAAGAAGTAAAAGCTGTCTTCTCTAGTGGGGCTTAAAAATTATGAGTGCGATAGTCGAGAGCTGGCCAGTTGCCCTTTTCAATAAGTCTGTCCTCAAGCAGAGAAAGCTGAAGGAAATCACCACTCTGTTGGGTAAAACAGATTTCTTAGTCTGTCTAGATATCGGATCGGATAACGGAGTCATAAGCTATCTTCTAAGGCAAAGAGGAGGTTTCTGGAAAAGCGCTGATTTGGATGAAAATGCCGTTTGCTCTATCCGTGAACTGGTGAAGTCGGATGTATTCCAAATCAACGGTCTCCACACCCCTTTTGTAAGTAATGAGTTTGACAGGGTTGTTATTGTTGACTTTCTTGAGCATATTGCCACAGATAGGGAATTTATGGATGAACTATTCAGAATAATGAAGCCTGGTTCGGAGCTGATTATTAATGTTCCTCACATTAAGAACAGTCTGCTCAGGCAATTTCGTTTAAGCATAGGACAAACGGATGAGAAGCATGGACATCTACGTCCGGGATACACCGTGGAAGAGATTAAATCACTCTTGGGTGCTAGGTTTACTCTACTTTCATATAGGACCTATTCTAAATTTTTCTCGGAATTTATTGATACGCTTATAACTTTTGGCTATGGAATGCTCAAAGGCTCAGAACACGAGGAATCTAAGAAGGGTGTTTTTGTTACTGGAGTTGATATAAACAGGTACAAAAAGCTCTTCAGGGTTTATTCCCTAATTTATCCTGTAGTTTGGCTTTTTTCCAAGCTAGATTCACTCCTTTTTTTTCAGAGTGGATATATGTTGATTTTGAAGGCTAGGGTTAATAAACAGATTCCGACATTAGGATGACGATAGAAGAGATTCAATATAAAATCCCTCCTGGGACGCGTGTTTTAGTAACTGGGGCTACCGGTTTTACCGGTTCAATTCTCGTAAGAAAATTGGTTCATCTTGGGCTAAAGGTGGTTGCAATTGCGCGTCCAAGTTCTGATATTAGACCGTTTAATGGTTTACCAATTGAATGGATCCGAGGTGATGTGTTTGACGAGGAGATAGTAAAGAAGGCCGTTAGAGGAATTAGTTATATATTCCATTTAGCGGCTGCTTATCGCGAAGCCCGGCTCTCCGATAAGGCATATTACCGGATTCATGTATTAGCTACTCAACTTCTTGCAAAAGCTGCTTTGGATGAAGCTTCATTAAAACGTTTTGTTCATGTTTCTACAGTAGGAGTTCATGGTCACATTGAAGGATCTCCTGCTGATGAGAAATCTCCTATGAATCCTGGGGATGTATATCAAGAGACAAAAGCAGAGGCAGAGCTCTGGGTGAGAGATTTTGCAGAAAAGGAAGGATTACCGCTAACCGTTGTTCGACCGGCTGCTATTTATGGTCCTGGTGACAAAAGGCTCCTTAAGATTTTTAGGATGGTTGCTAGGAGATGGGTTCCGGCGATTGGTAGTGGCAATCACTTCTACCATTTAATACATGTTGATGACTTGACCGATTTTTTAATCTTGGCGGGGATACATCCAAAAGCACTTGGAGAGGTTTTTATCTGTGGTGGCAAGGAGGCTATTACTTTCAAGAAGATGGTTTCTATTATCGCTGAATATTATAACACCCGTGTCAGATTTGTAAGAATACCAATAACTCCGCTCTTCATATTGGGTGCTCTATGTGAGCTAATCTTTCGTCCTCTTGGTATAGAACCTCCTATTTATAGAAGACGCATCGCATTCTTTACTAAAGATCGCTCGTTTAAGACCGAGAAGATGAGAAATCTTCTTGGATTTATCCCAAAGCATTCGGATGAAGAGGGGCTAAAGGAAACAGCCAAGTGGTATCGGGATCAGGGATGGGTATCTCTTTGAAGGACCAACAATTGAGGGTTTAACAAGTAGGGGAAATTTACCAAGTGTTTATGACCAGATGTCATTGAAAGAAGCAAAAAAAGAGACTGTTGTAATTCAGAAAGAGCTCTTTAATGAAAACAAATCAAGACTCAGAAAGTATCAGGACCTTATAATTGGTAAAAGCGGAATTTTTAGCCTTATTTTGTATGAGATAGTCTTATTAATATCAAGCTGGGTTCCTGGTGCTCTGGGGCTTTTTCTGAGAAGTAAACTCTATCCATTATTATTAGGAAAAGTAGGGAAAAATGTAAATTTTGGCCTAAATGTAGTATTTAGGCATCCTCATAAAATATCCATAGGTGATAATGTTGTCGTTGATGATAATTGTGTTTTGGATGCGAAAGGTACAGACAATAAAGGAATTGTAATTGGAAATGGAGTTTTTATTGGTAGAAATACAATCCTATACTGCAAAAATGGTGATATTGAACTCGATGATAATGTTAACATCGGATTTAATTCCCAGATATTCTCTGCTAGTTCGGTTAAATTAGGGAAAAATGTTCTTATTGCTGCTTATTGTTATCTAATTGGAGGCGGCCATGACTTTACACAAACGGATATTCCTGTATTAAATCAAGGAAGAAGTTCAAAAGGGATTTTAATAAAGGACAATGTTTGGTTAGGTGCTGGAGTGAAGGTTCTTGATGGTGTAGTTATTGAGAGGGATTCAATTGTTGGTACTGGAGCTGTAGTTATAAAAGATGTGCCTCCATTCATGATAGTTGCTGGTGTTCCGGCAAAACCTATTAAGAGCAGAAGTGAAATCAGTAATGATGTATAGAAGAGGATAAGATTTAAATGTCAAAAATTAATGTTTTACACGTTATAGATAAATTTTCTATGGATGGTCAAAATATTCATGGAGTAACCCGCGTTTTGTCCTGGTGGATTCCTCGTTTTAACAAGGAGAGATACAACTTGATTGTATGTGGTTTAAAACATCCGGACCCAGCTAGTAGAACCCTTGAAGACCTTGGTTTAAAAGTATTATACCTCGGTAGGGGAAAGCTCAATCCGATTACTGCTATTGACCTCCTCAAAGTCATAAAGAAGGAGAAGATTGATGTTCTTCACCTCCATGGCTATGGGGCATGTAATTTTGGGAGAATCGCTGCGATAATTTCGAAAACCCCAGCACTCTTACATGAGCATGCTGCTTTTCCACGGGTCCCCCTTCATCAAGTCATGGCCGATTATATTTTAGCAAAGTTTATCAGTGAAACTGTTGCCAATTGTAGTTCTGTCGCGGAGTTTTGCATTAAGAAACGCAGTATACCTAGTGAAAATGTGAAAGTTATATTCAATGGCATTCCTCTTGATGAATTTAAGATGGCGAGCCACGAAGATATTGAAAAAGAAAAGCAGCGGTTAAATATCCCACCCGATTATAAAATAGTAGGAACAGTTGCAAGGTTACACGAACAAAAGGGGATTAACTACTTTATAGAGGCTATACCTGAGGTTTTAAACTCTTGCCCTAAGACAAAGTTTTTAATCGTTGGTGATGGACATTTAAGGGGCGAGCTGGAAGAGCGCTGTAAGCAACTGAACCTACAACATCATGTGGTCTTTACTGGACAGAGGAAAGATATCCCTCTAATCTTGTCTCTTTTGGATATAAAAGTTATTTCTTCCGTGTATGAAGGAACCACTTTAACAGTTTTTGAGACGATGGCTGTGGGAAAACCGATTATTTCAACGGATGTTGATGGGCTTAGAGAAGTAATAGAAGATGGTAAAACAGCATTAGTAGTACCCCCTAAGGATGTTAAGGTATTGGCACAAAAAATAATCTACTTACTTAAAAATAAAGAAGAAGCAGAAAGATTAGGGGCAAATGCGAGAGAGGAAGGTAAAAAATATGATATTGATTCTTCAGTTAGAAAAATCGAAAAATTATACGATAAGTTGTATGACTTGAAGAACCACAACCTCTCATCAACATATAAGATAGCGGGAGGTGATTTTGATACCTAAAATCTGTTTATTGATCGAAGCCTTTTACCCCGTGCTAGGTGGGGCAGAGGTGCAGGCCAAGTTACTATCAGAAAAATTAGTTGATAAAGGCATCCAGTTATTCGTCCTCACTGGTAGAACTACCCCTAATCTAAAAAGGTTTGAACTCATTGGAGGGATCCCAGTTTTTCGAGTTCTTTTTAGTGGTTTAAATAGAATAAGTAAATATGGAATGATAATACCTGCTTTTATCTACTTAATGAAATTTCGTTCTAGGTATGATGTCATTTATGTTTGTAATTATAATGTTCTTGGGGTAGTGGCTGTATTAGTATCATTGTTGTTTAATAAAAAATGTATTCTAAAAGCAGAAACTAATGGAGAAATGTCGGGAGATGTTTTTAGGAATGGTCTAGGGGGTAATAAAAGCAAATTTTTAACGAAGAGCTTAGATGTCGCCATCGAATTAAGAAATCTAGTTCTCAGGAGGGCGAATCTCTTCATAGCTATAAGTGAGGAGATTAAGAGAGAATTAATAAGATGCAAGATTCCTCCACAGCAAATAGCCCATGTGCCTAACGGTGTGGATACCGATAAGTTTCATCCTGTTGATTATGAAGAGAAGAGACGATTGCGAGATAAGTTGGAGATTCCTCCTAAAAGAACCCTTATCATATATAGTGGTAGACTTAATAGGGGAAAAGGATTAGAACTACTTTTAGATGCATGGTGTAGGCTATCAAAATTTCACGCAGAAACACATTTGCTAATAGTTGGATCGGCAACACCTCCCTCCCTCTCCTGTGAAGAGGAAATAAAAGAGTTCGTTGCTAGGAATAATCTTTCTAGCAGTGTGACTTTTACTGGTTACGTGCATAACGTACATGAATATCTTCAGGCATCGGATATTCTCATTTTACCATCTTTGAACGAAGCTTTTAGTTGCGTTATTCCTGAGGCATTTGCATGTGGTCTCCCGGTGATAGCGACGAGAGTCGGAGGGAACAAGGATATAATAGTTGATGGTGTAAACGGACTATTGATTGAACCTAATGATGTGGATGCAATTTATAGGGCAATTAGCTGGTATTTGGAAAATAGAGAAGCTGCTGCTAGTATGGGAGCTAAGGGAAGGGTATTGGTCGAATCTAAATATAATATAAAATCACTGGGTGAAAGATATTTGAGTTTATTATCTTCATTAGTATAGGTTCATATTGAGTGATAGGGTTATATATAATTATTTAGACTAGAAGCTATCCCAAAACCCTCTGAGTTGTCATTCTGAAGGAGCCCTTCGGTTGTGCTCAGGGTAAACTCCGCGACTGAAGAATCTCATTTTTCTCTGCAAGATGCTTCGCGGAGTTTACACTGAACAGCGTGAAGTGCTCAGCATGACATACCAGTTTTGGGATGACCTCTAAAAGTATTTGCAATGATTGTAAAGAGAGTCATAAAAAATATTAGTGAAATTGTAGAGACAGGTATAGATTTGTTTCTTAGGAGGTATCCATCTTTCGTTTATGGTGGACTATTAGATAAAAATGAGGTACCTGTATTTAATCTCCACTCAGTTGAATATGAAAAATTTGAAAAGCAGTTACAATTTTTATCTTTAAATGATTACAATACACTTACTACGGAGGAACTATACGATATTATTCAATACAAAAGAACAGTACCCGAGAGATCAATCTTGCTCACCTTTGATGATGGAATGGGAAGTGTATGGTCTATAGCATATCCACTTTTAAAAAAGTATGGATTTAGAGCAACGGTTTTTATCATTCCAGGAAGAATCGAGCGTCAGAGAAATTACTATCCTAATCTGGAAGACTTCTGGGAGAAAAGGGCAAAAATAGAAGAAGTGAAAGCGAGGGAGAGTGGTATTCAGCCAATGATTACTTGGGAAGAGATTACTATCATGCACAATAGTGGTATTATTGATTTTCAGTCGCATACTTTAAATCACGCTTTAGTATTTACTTCCCCTAAGATTATAGATTTTGTGAACCCCGGTTTTCTCTCGTCTTTTAGCGTTTTTGAAATTCCTATGATTAGAGAAGATGGACATGATTTGGTTGTGTATAAACCCGAACTAGGCACCCCCCTTTATTCCTCCCAACCCAGACTGTCGGGGGCGAGACGCTATTTCGACGATGAAGCTTTGAGAAAGAAATGCATTTCTTTTGTTGAGGAAAATGGTGGAGCTGAGTTCTTCAAGAAAAACTCATGGCGTCGAGAGTTGTTTAGAGTTGTTAGGGGATATCGTGAACAAATAGGAGAAGATACCGGTATATACGAAACTGATTCCGAGATAAGAGAGGCAATTTTAACTGAATTAATTGAATCTAAACGTATTATCGAAGAGTATTTGCCTGGAAAGGAAGTGAGACATTTATGTTATCCATGGAACTGTGGAAGCGATTTAGCTTTAGAATTATCAAAAGAAGCGGGATACTTCTCTAATTTCGGTGCAAAATTTAATAATAGATTTATAACCAGGATAGGAGACGCCCCTTATCAAATAGCTAGAGTAAGTGAGGATTTTTTCTTTCTTCTGCCTGGTAGGGATAGAATTTCTCTAACTAAGGTAATATTAGAAAAGTTTAGATATAGATTTAAGAGTGGGTCAGCTTATTTGACACACTAATGATTCGTCGATATAGCGCTTGGTTGCTTACTGGAATTATATAAAAACCCACATGAACATTTTGTCGAACTCTGTGTTATAGAATAGAAACAATTACGGACTCCAGATGGAGCGAGACACACAAGGCTCATATGATAAAACTATCCCATTCATTTTGAAAGCTTATGAGAAGTAGTCTCATAAATCCCACTGTTGTCATTCTGAAAGAGCGAAGCGACTGAAGAATCTAGTTAAGTACTCGTAAATCTGAGATGCTTCGCTTTGCTCAGCGTGACAGATACTATTTTATGAGACCGGTTCTAGTTAAAGATTGCTCAACACGTTTGAGTTACAAAACTTATGAGGGGGCGTATTCAGCGGTCTGCAACAAAGGGAGGTGATCATGCGCATAATGCTCCTCGTCTAGTGATCCATGAACGGGCGGGGGCCTATTTGATTGCTGCACCAAGTGGCCTTTCAGAATGATGAATATCGGAACTTCTCAAAGAATAATGGAGTTGAAGGATAAAGTTCGAAAGAGCTTCTTCTGGGTGATCTCAACACGCATCGTTGATCAAGGAGCCTATTTGGGCGCTATGGTTATTCTTGCTCGACTACTCTCTCCGGAAGATTTTGGTTTAATAGCAATAGCTCTGGTCTTTGTCGGAGTAGTTGATAGCGTGAATGAATTTGGTCTCGGTGAAGCTATTATCCAGAAAAAGGATTTAGGTGAAAACGATCTTTATAGCGCATTTTGGTTTTCAATCCTCTTAGCTCTTATTCTCTACCTGATACTTTTTTTTGCGGCCCCATTAATAGCTGAGTTCTATGATAGAGCCAAACTGGTTATCATTATACGTTTGCTCGGTTTAAATTTCCTCTTTTCTTTAGCAAGTTTGGTACCTAGGAGCCTTCTTACAAAAGAGCTTGCTTTTGAAAAACTTTCTAAGGCTGATGTTGGTTCCACTTTGATGTATTCATTTTGCGCTGTTATTTTAGCCATAGAGGGTTACGGGATTTGGAGCTTGATAGTTGGATCACTATTAAGATACTCATTTCTCTCGATACTCACGTTTTATTATCTTCCATGGAAGCCAAAATTTATATTCTCCATAAAACAAGTAAGTGGCCTCCTTACTTTTGGAGTATTTGTAACAGGGGGCAGCATACTTCGCTATTTTTATAGCAATTCTGATTACTTAATTGTAGGAAGGTTCTTAGGTACCCGTCTCTTGGGGTATTATACTATGGCTTTTCAACTGGCGACCTTTTTTATAAATGAGCTGGGGGCTATTGTTGTTAGAATTAGTTTTCCAATCTTTTCAAAATTGCAGGACGACAGAGAATCGTTAGCTTCCTCCTTTCTGAGAGTTACCAGATATATTTCTCTACTTTCTTTTCCCTTGTTTATTGGGGGCATTATATTGTCACGAGACCTTGTAGAGGTTTTTTTAACATCGAAATGGTTTCCAATTCTCTTACCGTTCCAAGTTCTATGCGGGATAGGGTTGCTAAGATCAATTGATGTTATTATTCCCCCACTCCTTAATTCTAAAAATAGACCAGGCCTTAACTTCATGTATAACTTAATTTGTTCGATTATAATGCCTGTTGGCTTTCTCGTAGGTGTAAAACACGGAATTCCAGGTATCTCATATGCTTGGCTTATTATTTATCCATTCTTGTTTATGTATCTTCTGAGTTTTGGAATTAAACTGTTAAACGTACCATTAATCCAATACTTAAGAAATCTTTTTCCATCAATTATAGGGACTTTATTTATGGGTATCTCAACTTTTTTAGTAATACGAGTCTTAGAATCCGCAACCCCGATCTTGCGCCTTGCTATAGGGATTCTGTTTGGTATAACGAGTTATGTATGTTTTTTTGCGATCTTTCAGCAAGACCTTATTTCCGATTTAAAGAGAAATCTTGTGGCGGACGTTTTTCATGGAAATTCAGAGGGAGCATTTAAGATGGAGGTCCCCAAGAGATGAGAGTGAAGCTACCATTTTATTTAGTATTCGTAAAACTATGGTTTTCTTCTATAGGGGTGCTTGATAAACCTACTTCAAAGGTTTTCCATGGACGGTGAGAAAGGTGGATTTTTATTTATCGCCCCTAAAGTTTTTCATCATTAAATAGAAGTCTTTTATCTCGGAGAATACGATGAAAATTTGCATTGATGCTCGTAGCCCTTATGGTGGTGGCATAACTACTTATACACAGGAACTATTGAAAAACATAATGGCGGTTGATAAAGAGAACGAATACATAATACTATATGATTCTCAACATGGGAGAAAGGGTTATATAAGTGCATATGAAAGAATTGCCCCTTCTTCAAATATAGTCTGGCGATTAATTTGGGATCATACGTATCTTCCACTGCTCTTAAAAAAAGAGAAGGTTGATATTTATCATAGTTTTAAGCACTTCAGTGCGTTTAAATCCTTTACTAAGCTTATCTATACGGTACATTCTGCTGGCTTTGACTACTTATATCCAAATCTTTTAAAATTTACTGAAAGATTTTATCTGAATTCGATAACTAAGCTTATGAAGAAAACAGCAACCTGTTTTATCACACTCTCTAAAGCGGATAAAGAATATTTTGCCAGGTGGTCAGGCATTGAGAGAGAAAAAATTAAAACTACTTACCTTGGTGTGGATGAGAGATTTCATGAAATAAAGGATGAGAGTCTAAAAGAGAAAATTCGCGCGAAGTATAAACTTCCAGAAAATTTTATCTTGTTTGTTGGGATAATCCACCCTATTAAGAATATAGAAACGCTTATAAGAGCGTATGGTTTAGCTCACAACGATGTAAAAATGGAATATAAGTTAGTTATTGTAGGCAGACCTGGCAACCAAAATGATTATTATCGACAATTACTTAATATAGTTAAAGACTTGAGGATAGGAGATAGTGTCATATTCCCCGGTTATATAAAAGAGGATTTACCCATTATATATAATATGGCGGATCTCTTTGTATTTCCGTCATTCTGTGAGAACTTTCCTCTGCCCCCACTGGAAGCTATGGCATGCGGGACTCCTGTAGTTGCGTCAAATGTGGGGGGCATACCCGAAATTTATGAAGACGCTGCTATTCTTGTTGACCCATCAAGTGTAGAAGGGTTTGCTGAGGCGATTGTTCACGTTCTTTCCTCTAGCCAGCAGAGGAAGCATCTTAGGCAGAAGGGATTAGAGAAAGCGGAAACATTCTCTTGGAGGCGTTGTGCCTTGGAGACTCTAAAAATATATGAGGAATTGTTCAAATAGAGAGATAATATGGAGTGCAGGATCTATTCTCCTGTTCCGGTGACTCATTGTTCTTTTCTTCTTTCTCTTCTTGAAAGCTTCTACCCAAATTATGTGGTAATCTCTCTGTGCACCGTGACGGTTTATCTCTAACATCCTTGCTGCTGTGATTACAGAGATACTCGAGCACAAAATAGTTGAGGAGTGAAAAGGTTATGATAATACTTGGTATTTCTTGTTTTTATCATGATAGTGCTGCTGCGTTGTTGAGGGACGGAGAGATTATTGCGGCTGCTCAGGAGGAGCGATTTACACGCAAGAAGCATGATGCTGGTTTTCCAAAGCATGCAATTGCCTACTGTTTACAAGAGGGAAACGTCTCTATAGGCGATGTGGATTATGTTGCTTTCTACGATAAGCCTTTTATCAAGTTTGAACGAATTATTGAGACGTATCTCGCTTATGCTCCGAGGGGTTTAAAATCCTTCCTTATGGCGGTTCCTTTATGGTTAAAGGAGAAGCTCTGGATGTCCGAGTTAATTAAGAAGGAACTCGAAGGATATAAGGGGCAGATCATTTTTCCAGAGCACCATGAGTCTCATGCTGCTTCGGCGTTTTACCCTTCTCCTTTTGAAGAGGCGGCTATCTTAACCATTGACGGGGTGGGAGAGTGGACGACGACCAGTTTTGGTATAGGAAAGGGTAATTCGGTTGAAATCCAATGGGAACTCCGTTTCCCTCATTCATTGGGAATGCTCTATTCGGCGTTTACCTACTACACGGGGTTTAAGGTAAATTCCGGTGAGTACAAAGTCATGGGGTTGGCTCCTTATGGGGAACCAAAGTATGTGAATTTGATTTATGAACATTTGATGGATTTAAAAGAGGATGGTTCATTCAAGCTCAATATGGAGTATTTTGACTACTGTGCCGGATTGACAATGACTAATGAGAAGTTTCACCGGCTCTTTGGCGGTCCACCGAGACAGCCGGAGACCAAACTCACTCAGAAGGAGATGGATCTAGCAGCCTCGGTTCAAGCGGTTACGGATGAAGTGATGTTGCGAATGGCTCGGCATGTAAAGAATATGACAGGTCAGAAGTACTTATGTCTGGCTGGGGGTGTGGCACTGAATTGCGTGGCAAATGGGAAAATTCTACGCGCCGGTATTTTTGATGATCTATGGATTCAACCCGCGGCTGGGGATGCTGGAGGCTCGCTGGGGGCGGCACTGATAGTCTGGTATCAATACCTGGGTAATGAGCGAAAAGTCGGCAAAAGAGATATGCAAAAAGGGTCATATCTCGGGCCGTCATTCTCGGATGACTATGTAGAAGACTTCCTACGGCGGAAAAAGATTCCATATGAGGAGTGTGAAAATGGGCAACTTACACAACTGGTGGCTGAATTACTGACCCAGGAAAGGGTCATTGGCTGGTTTTCTGGACGTATGGAGTTTGGCCCCCGCGCATTGGGAGCGCGGAGTATCATTGGGAATGCCTGTTCACCAAATATACAATCCACGATGAACCTGAAGATAAAGTTTCGTGAGTCCTTTCGTCCTTTTGCTCCCACCGTGCTGCGTGAGAAGGTATCTGAGTGGTTTGAAATAGATCGGGAGAGTCCCTACATGCTTCTCGTAGCCGATGTTAAGAAGGAAAAACGACGTGAAATGACGGCTGAAGAGAGAGAGCTGTGGGGTATTGATAAGTTAAATGTGGTGCGGAGTGACATTCCAGCGGTTACTCACGTTGATTATTCTGCGCGTATTCAAACGATTGACAAAGAGGATCACCCACTGTATTACGACTTAATAGAAAGGTTTTATGAGAGAACGGGATGTCCTGTTATTGTTAACACATCCTTCAATGTGCGTGGAGAACCTATTGTGTGTACTCCTGAAGACGCTTATAAATGCTTTATGCGAACGAACATGGATTACCTTGTTCTCGGCAAATTCATTTTAGATAAAACCCAGCAACCCGAATTTAAAGATGACGGTGATTGGAGGAAAGAGTATGAATTGGATTAGAGAATCTTTATCAAAAAAATCATTACAAATAAACGCCGAGCATTTTGAATAACAGGAGATAGCCAAATGGTATCGATGATAAAAAAGGAACTTAAGTCGCTAAAAATTGACAAGAAAACACTGAGAAATTTTGGGCTTCTCTTTTTTGTTGTCTTGAGTGCTATGGCGGCTCTTTCTTATTGGAAGGGGCACTCAAATTGGCCGTGGTTTATAGGGGGAGGTGGATTGTTTCTTATTTTAGGTTTATTCTTTCCATTTCTTCTCAAGCCATTCTACAAGGTGTGGATGGTATTTGCTTTTCTGCTGGGATGGGTGATGACCAGAGTCATAGTGACCTTAACCTTCTTCTTAATTTTTACTCCTGTAGGTTTTGTATTTAGAGCGATGGGTAAGGATTTATTAAACGAGAAGATTGACAGGAGTGCCCATACATACTGGCAGAGGCGTGAACCAATATCGGATAAATCACGGTATTTAAAGCAATATTAAGGAGGTTTTTGACATGGGTAAACTATATATGTTTAAGGAACTCTGGGGTTTTCTGAAGGTGAGAAAAAAATGGTGGCTAACTCCAATTATTCTATTCTTGATTATATTGAGTGCGTTGATTATATTCACATCGGGCACTGCCGTAGCTCCATTCATCTACACTTTATTTTAGTAATATTGTATAGCTGACAAAAGTTGTCATCTGAGCACATTCGTGGCTCGTCTACCAAATCACGAGCCACGAATCTCTGGAATCCATCTCATAAATAGCTGTACCAATGACTTAGCTAATATTATTTATACACCTTCCGGGGATGTACCAGCGGGGTATTTGTGAGGCTGATTCTAAACACGAGTCGTGATATGTCCAACAAAGAACTAAATTTTATTGGATGCCAGATGATTTCTTAATACGGGAGGAGGATGATAATGAGGGAGTGGATAATAAGACTGGTGCTTGGAGCTTTTGGGCTTATTATAGGCTTGGTAGTCTTAGAATTTGGTTTAAGCAAATTCGTTCCTAATCCTGGAACCTTCAAGGCTGACTACTATTATGAGCCTGATAAATACATTGGATGGAAAGGAATACCTGGTTTCAAGGGAGACTATGTAAAAGGAGAGGTGGTCTCGGATGTGAGGATGAACTCTCATGGGTTTAGGGATAAAGAACGTACATACGAGAAGGCAGAGAACACATTTAGGATTCTAGTTCTGGGTGATTCTTTCGCTGAGGGGATACAGGTTCCTCTTGAGAAAACATTTCCCTATATTCTTGAACAAAAGCTAAATTCAGAGGCAGAAGGGGGTAAAAGGTTTGAGGCAATAAACCTCGGAGTGTCTGGTTTTGGTACTGCCCAAGAGTATCTGGCGCTTAAGCATTATGGATTAAAATACCACCCTGACCTTGTTATATTGGCTTTCTTTATAGGTAATGATGTAGGGGATAATTCCTTTAAAGTGCGGGGTGACCCGTATAGACCGTATTTCGTATTAAATAATGGCAAACTAGAGGAGATACCCTTTAAAATGTTCAATAAAGAAGAACAGTGGTTGATGAGCACTACATACACTAAAACAGATATTACGGGACAATTTCAAAACTTGAAGTACATTTTGGCAAAGTTTTTCCCAAATATCTATTATTCATTAACTGAAAATAGTTATTATTCATCAATGGCCAGCACTTATATAAGGAATAGGATAGATAGAACACCATGGTTAGCAAATCTCTTGTGGAAAATCGGTGCTAAGAAGGATAAACCTCTGTCACTTGAAGAATATGAGAAAAGGACAATTCTAAGTGATTACGTATATGTTGAGGAATATCCCCCTGACAAAATCGGGCGGGATTGGCAAGATGCGTGGGACGTTACGAAAGCCTTGATTCTGAGGATTTCAAATGAATTGAAGGAAAACAATATAGGATTCCTCGTAGTTGCTATTCCTGAACCGGACAGGCTTGCGTCTGATTCATGCAGCAAAGAGTATGCCGCGGTGAAAATTCTAAAATTTGATGTGGAAAAGCCGGAACGAATTCTCTCGGAATTCCTTGGAGAGAATAACATAAATTATCTTCTCCTACGTCCAGAGTTTAAAAGATATGCTGAAGCTGGTAAGAAATTGTACTTCCCATACTCGTATGAACGCCATTTTAATGCTGATGGCCATGCGCTTACAGCTACATTAATTTATAAGAAATTAAAAGATAGTGATATGGTGCCTCATAAAGGAGGTCATGTATGAGGTAGTTGAGAAGAGGACACCTAACTCTTCTATTATGATAGAGGGTTCTTAGATTTCTGTAAGAAAGAAAAACAGGATGGTCTATTAGAGGCGGGTAGTAATGAGAGAGTGGATAGTAAAACTAGCGCTTGTAGCTTTTGGATTTTTCATAGTTGTAGCATTTATGGCAGCTTTGGAATTTGGTTTAAGCAAATTTGCTCCCCATCCTCGAACCTTTTATGAGCAGGATGAATATATCGGATGGAAGGGTGTACCCGGTAAGGAGAAAAGATATGCGGACGGAAGAATAGCTTCGTATCTCACAAGGCGGGCGATCCTAAACGGAGGGGAAGTAGTCTCACGTGTGAAGATAAACTCTCATGGGTTTAGAGACAAAGAACGTACATACGAGAAGGCAGAGAACACATTTAGGATTTTAGTTCTGGGCGATTCTTTTACTGAGGCTATTCAAGTGCCGCTTGAGGAGACATTTCCTTATATCCTTGAGGAGAAGCTAAATTCAGGAGGTGGCGGTGGTTCCACAATTTCACCTTCTCTGAACCCCCAAAGGTTCGAAGTGTTAAACCTTGGAATTACTGGATTTGGCACCGCCCAAGAATATCTAACGTTTGAGCATTATGGATTAAAATACCATCCTAATTTTGTGATATTGGCTTTCTTTATAGGTAATGATGTTGTTGATAATTCCTTGACCCTGGGTCCTGATTCTGATAAGCCATATTTTGTACTAAATGGTGGTAATCTAGAAGAGATACCATTTAAGATCAATGTCGGTAGGCCATTAGGTGTCACTGGACAATTCCAAACCTTGAAGTATTTTTTTGCGGAGTTTTTCCCCAATATCTCTAATTTATTGAATGCTAGGATAAAAGAAACCTCTTGGTTAGAGGATTTTTTATGGAAAATTGGTATTGTTAAATCTAAGCCCCAATATGAGAAGAATGGAATTCCTATATATGACTATGTGTATGCCGAAAAATATACACCCGAATGGCAAGGTGCTTGGGATATTACGAAGGCTATAATTTTGAAATGGGCAAAGGAATTAGAGACTGATAAAATAGGGTTCTTGGTGGTTGTTATTCCAAATGAGTTTGAATTTCGACCCGATATATGGGATAAAATTCTAAATGAGAACCCTCAAATGAAGACTATCAAGCTCGATTTAAGAAAACCAGAGCATATCCTTTCAAATTTTCTTGAGGCAAATAAGATAGATTATCTTCTACTACGTCCGGAGTTTGAGAGATATAGTAAAGAAACTGGCAAGGATTTGCATTTCCATTATGTGTATGAAAATCACTGGAATGCCGATGGTCATGCGCTTGTGGCCCAACTGATTTATAAGAAACTTAAAGATGATAAGTTAATACCGATGTGGACCAGTAATCAATGAAGATATTTAAAGGAATTTGATAACTTTGTTTTAGAAACATAATGCGCCTCAGTCTAAACTAAAAGAGGGGTGAACCGGTAAGGCTTAAACAATGTTTAAAGAATTAAAAAAATTATGGTCGCTTGGATTTTATGAGCTTAACGTTCTAAGAAACCGTTGCTATCCGGACTTTGTTTTTGATTCAAGTATAAAAGTCCTAAGGGATGAGATTCCCGTCTTTCTATTTCACTCAGTTAAAGCGGATGATTTCGAAGAAAAGCTCATTTATTTGGTAGAGAATAATTATCAAACGATAGGTGCCGATGAACTCTATGATTACCTTATAGGAAGGAAGAGAAATCCCATAAACAAAGTCGTCTTGACTTTCGATGACGGACGCGGAAGCTTATGGACGGTCGCCTATCCTCTATTAAAAAAATACGGATTAGTTGGAGTGGCATTTATAGTTCCATCTTGGATCATGGATGATAATAAATACTGTCCAAATTTGGACGATTATTGGAAGGGGCATACCTCGTTACAAGAACTAGAGAATAGAGAATTAAACTCAAATCCGGTGGTCACTTGGGCAGAGGTTCGGGAGATGCATAGAAGCGGAAATATAGATTTTCAATCCCACACACTGAACCATACCTTAATATTTACTTCAGACAACATTGTAGATTTTGTGAACCCTGCTTTTAACCTGGATTTTTACGGGGTCAATATCCCCCAATTTAGAGTTAATGGAAGAGATAATTTTGATAGAAATCCTGAGATGGGAATGCCAATCTATACTACAGCTCCTCTTGCATCTTCGGCAAGGCGTTATTTCGATGATGAAGCTTTAAGGGAAGCATGCATTTTACACGTTAAAGCAAATGGCGAAAGGGTTTTTTTCAGTAAACGTAATTGGCGTAAAGAGCTATACGAATTAGTTAAAAAATATAAATGGGAAAATAACCTAAACCATCACTATGAAACTGATTTAGAGAAAGAGGAAAGGCTTCTATACGAATTTAAGGAATCAAAAGAATCAATAGAGAGATATTTGGGAAAGCCAATAAATCATTTTTGTTACCCTTGGTTTGCCGGCAGTGATTTGTCTGTTGAACTCTCTAAGCAAGCAGGATACCTAACAAATCTCTGGGGTTGGAATATACCGGGAAGGAGAACAAATCGGCTTGGAGATGACCCCTATAGAATTGTTCGGTTGCCGGGAGACTATATATTTCGTTTACCTGGAAAGGGAAGACGCTCACTTTCCAGTATTACTGCACTGAAGGTTTTGAGAAATATCAAGAATCTTAAAAAAAGGGTCAGCATTAGATCATAGCTTATCCCAAATAAGGCCGATTCATGAAAAGGAAACTATTTATCGTTTTTATCAATATCTCCATTGCTTGCACCCTTCTAGTTGGAGCTGAACTGCTCGGACAGATAATCTACTATCTGAAGACAGGTCATCATTATGAAGAACATTATCTCCACAGACAAGTATTTGAACTGCATCCTTACCTAGCGGTAAGATTAAAGAAAAACGTCGTTGTTCAAGAAGATGGCAAGACTATTACCACTACCGGCATAAATACCAGATGGACGGGGGCACCTCCAAATGATCAGAATTTGATCAGAATTGCAGTGCTTGGAGGTTCAACGACCTTTGGAGCAGGAGTAACTGATAAAGACACGTGGCCCGCATTGCTTCAGGGCATTCTTGGCGATAGATACGCGGTCATTAATTATGGGGTGGATGGATATTCAACTGCAGAGGCCATAATTCAAATGTCTCTACTCGTTCCGGAAAAGAGTCCTCACATAATCATATTCTATGAGGGCTGGAATGACATCCATAACTATCACGATGCGGAACTGGGACCGGACTACTATAGCCATGGAATGAAGCAATACAGCAACCAGAATATCGAGGTCTTTTGTAAGAACAAGTCATTTTCTGAAAAGGCGAGTGAGGTGTCCATAATATTCCGCCTCGCCGGTAAGATACATAGTGCTTTGTTTGATAAGAAGTCTGACGCCGCGATTACCCCTACCTATACTACACCCGACCCATTTGTTGACAGGATTTATGTCAGAAATCTCAGAACCCTAAAGTTGTTAGCGAGGGGAATGAATGCAACTGCCCTGTTCATTCCGCAGGTACTTAACTATTCGGCCTTTAAGGGAGAAGAAACCTCCAACGACTGGACTCCTTTCATAAAGAATGATGCAATGCCTGCACTGCTGGATCGGTTCAATGCACTTATGAATGGTGTATGCCTGCCGCAAGAGTTGGACTGCCGAGTACTAAATGATGTACTAAGAGAGAAGTGGGAACCGAGTGATTTTATCGATGAGGGCCATTTCTCTCGAAAAGGTGGACTCAAATTCGCAGAAATCGTAGCCAGGTACATAACCGTAACAATGAAGATGAATAATCCTTCGGTTTTCTCAATACCCCAACAAAGTGCTACACCCGGCCGCTCCCCTGCTGCGCTTCATAACGGCATGTGAGCTTGACATTGGATGCTGGTAACTGCTGAATCCTTAAAATACCCAGTAAGAGAACCAATTTTGCTAGGTTCGTCACAAGAAAGGCGTTATGGGCGTTGGTCATAGAATTAATGAACTGTTGTCTGTCTAAAATGAGGCCAAATCAGTGTTTAGAGGGCTGGTCTTTGTATTGGTTGTATTGTTTTGGCTCGTAGATGGCTTCTCATTTGCATCTGATATTGGTAGGTGGGAAGTATATCAAATTGACTTAACCACCACGAACTCATACGAAAATCCCTATCTGGATGTAAATCTTTTAGGAACCTTTGTAGGACCTTCGAACCAGAGAATAGTTATAGAAGGATTTTGGGATGGTAGCAACAATTGGAAGATTAGAATGGCACCTACTGAGGCAGGTCATTGGACTTATACGACGACCTCTAATGATAATCAATTAATAATCAGCGGTGATTTTGATGTGAAACCCTCTAGTAATAGAGGCTTTATTCGTGTTAATCCCAAAAATCCCTATACATTTATGTATGGAGATGGAACGCCGTTCTTCTGGATTGGAGACACGAGTTGGAATATGTTCTCGACAATGAAGAGTTCCATCGGCTATGAAGGAGCCCGATTTACCGAAGGGCTTAATGGCAGCGATTTTAAGAGCTTCATTGACAGACGTAGTACTCAAGGTTTTAACGTAATTGTGGCTGGAACCGCTGTTTCAGAGAATGAAGGGGGAAAGCCTTTTGGTGACCCTCCCAGCTATGATAGAACTAATCCCACTTATTGGCAGTGGATTGATAGGCGTGTTGAATACATGAACTCCGTGGGAATAATAGCAAGATTACAGTTTTCTCGAGATATATTCTCGAATGCTACTCAAGTTCAATCAGAAAAATATATGCGCTACGTCATTGCTCGTTATAGTGCATATAATGTCATTTGGGATATAGTCGGAGAGTTTGAAAAATTAAAAAAAGAGCTATTCTTTTTGAGACTTCCCATTGTGAAAAGGTTGAGGAGATTCATTGAACCACTTTTAGGAGAGCGCTGGTCGGCTGTGGCTTTCTTCAGAAATATGGGCAATTTAGTCAAGCAAAGAGACCCCTATAAACACCTCACTTCCATACATACGCTCGATAGCAATAATGAATTTGGTAATGATTCATGGCTAGATTACATTATGCAACAGCGATTTGGTACGCCCTCATACCTGCACCGGCAAATCCTCAATGATCGTATCTACGGAAAACCCGTACTAAATGAAGAGTATGGTTACGAGGGGAACGAATATGAGCATACTGCCGACCACATTCGGACAAAGGCATGGGCAATCGTGACTGCGGGTGGGTTTTTTACCTACGGCGGGAGTAATATGCCTGGACATCCAGCAACAATTTCATGCTGTGATCATCCATTTGATCCCAGTCGTACGGATTTGCCCGGGGCGGTACAGGTTTCAATATTGAAGAAATTTATGGAAGGGACAAAATGGTGGCTTATGGACCCACATGACGAACTTATTCAGCCCTCCAGAGTGGGATTCTGTTTAGCTAGTCCGGGTGAGAAGTACCTGATTTATTTGCCAGATGGTGGCTCAGTTACACTGAATTTATCTCAGGTAGGTGGGAATTTCATCGCCAAGTGGTATAATCCTAGAACGGGAGAATTCTCTAATCAAACAACTGTAGTAACAGGTGGTGGAAATAGAAACTTTGTGCCAATCTTTAGCGGAGATGCAGTTTTACATGTTAAGAAAACTGGGTAAGAGAAAGAACTTGATCTCTTTATAAGGTGGAGTTGTACACTTATATATACTCCTATCAAAAACGATAACCAGTTGGAGTATTGGTTTATCTCAGTATATCTACTAGCCAATACCATCTTTTAAGAAATCATATAGACCAAAGTCTTATATTTCTACAAGAATTATGCTTATTTTTATATAAGAACCTAACTAAGGTCTTATTGACTTTTTATTTAGATAGTGTTTAGTAAGAGTATTAATAGTATGAGGATGGATGGATAATTTGAACCGGGGCGTAAAAAATCAAAACTGCTATTTATCAAAGCTGACCTCATTATTTATCCTTTCTTTATTGGTGTTTTTTCTGTCCTATAACAAAGCTCTTGCAGGCAATGTAACAGTCGTACAGCCTACGAATTATGTAGTAGGTATTAACTTAGGAGTAGGGAGCCAGTATTACATTGATAGAACCTTTACCATTACCAGTATTCCTTCTCAATTGCAAGGTCCGCAGGGGGGAAATAACGTTGAATGGATTGAGACAGGAAATAACGATAAGTCCAATACGAGTACGAACTTCTTGAGCTTCAGTATTGATAAGACCTCTACAGTTTACGTGGCCTATGACTTGACACAAGCAACA
>Ga0209810_1000580_pt1 | contig 76516 bp, 70 predicted proteins | sample Coa_R1_7_FD_187159 | JGI IMG/M metagenome (GOLD analysis project Ga0209810, IMG submission 187159) | Surface soil microbial communities from Centralia Pennsylvania, which are recovering from an underground coalmine fire - Coalmine... | ecosystem: Environmental > Terrestrial > Soil > Unclassified...
TCAAGCACCGACCCCACCGGCGAGCCTGACGGCGACTGCAGCCAGCGATAGCCAGATCAATCTTTCATGGAGTAGTTCGTCTGATAATATTGGGGTCACCGGTTACAGGGTGGAGCGATGCCAGGGGTCTGGCTGCAGTAACTTTGCTCAGATTGCCACACTGACGGGAACGAACTATAATGACACAGGGCTGATTTCTGCAACCAGCTATAGTTATCGCGTGAGGGCAACTGATGCGGCCGGTAATCTGAGCGAATATTCCAGTGTTGCAACGGCGACCACCCCCGACTCAGTTCCTCCGACCGCGCCGGCAGGCTTGACGGCTAATACAATTAGCAGCAGCGAGATCGATCTTTCTTGGACTGCCTCAACGGACAATGTGGGGGTGAGCGGCTATTGGATCGAGCGATGTCAGGGAGTGGGCTGCACCGGTTTTGCGCGCATCAACACATCGTTAATGACCGCTACCAATTATAGCGACACCGGTCTGACGTCGGGGACCACTTACAGCTATCGGGTACAGGCGGCAGACGCGGCAGGAAACCCAAGCGCTTATTCAGACATCGTCAGTGCGACCACGCTTCAAACATTCACACTCACCGTTGTTGTTGATGCTGCTGTTGGAGCGGGCGGTCATGTTGCTGGTCCTGGAATCGACTGTGGCACCGATCCGAGTCAAGCGGACTGCTCGGAGGTCTATTCAATCAACACCTCCGTCATTTTGAACGCTCTGCCTGATAGCCTCTCTCAGTCCTCCGGGTGGACCGGGTGCGACAGTACAACCTCTCCAACGTCAACGACTCCAGCGACTTGCACCATCAATATCAATTCCGATAAAGAAGTTCACGCCGCTTTCAGCCTGTTGCCGATAACCCCGTAAGCTCAGCATGTCCCACGCCCTTGAAGTCCCATTCGGTGAGATGGCTGAGAGACGTAGACCTTGCGCCTTTGATCGGATATAATTGGCGCAATGCGAAAGTATTGGACAGTCTTTTGGGTCAATTGGCAGAACGCCCTGCAGTATCGGGGGCCGACGTTTATCTCTCTCCTCGGGAATATTCTCCGGGTGGCGGTGCTCCTCTACCTCTGGAATGCAATCTATCGAGGGGAAGGACACCTCGGCAACTACTCACTCCCCGATCTCATCACCTATTACCTGCTACAGATGGTGATCAACAGCCTGGTCCTCTCCTATTCCAGTTGGGAGATCGTTGATCAGATCCGCGAGGGGACCTTTTCGAACTTCCTCGTTCGCCCGGTCAATTACCTTCACTACTCGTTCATGATCAACTTTTCCTGGAAGCTCTTCGAGGGGGCGATGGTGCTGGTGGCGGTCGGGGCGCTCTCGTTCTTTTTGCTTCCTTACATCTCGCTTCCATCTCGACCTGAGACAATTGTCTTTTTTATCGTTGCACTGATCTTGGGCGGGTTTCTCTCCTTCGCGTTCGATTTTGCGATCGGCCTTCTCGCCTTCTGGCTGGTGCAGGCCAATGCCTTCAAGTACATGCTCCAGTACATCGTCTTCTTCTTTGCCGGAGCGCTCCTGCCGCTCGATCTCTTCCCGTCGATTTTTCAGACGGTCGCGAGGATGTTGCCGTTCCGGTATCTGGTCTTCTTCCCGATTCAGGTTTTTCTGGAGAAGGAGCCGCATCCGGTGGAGGGGCTGGCCGCGGCGGGGGTCTGGGTGATCGGTCTTTATCTCTTCCTTCAATTTGCCTTGCGCCGGGGGATTGCGCGGTATGAAGCGGTTGGTCAATAATTTCGTCTCGCAGCTCGTCCGGTATTTTTCTCTCTATCGGTCGTTTCTTGCCCATAATCTGAAGAACGAGATGATCTACCGCGCCAATTTCGCCCTCGCCGTCATCATGGATATCTTCTTCATGGGGGTGAATGTCGTCTTCTTCGCCATTCTCTATGCCAATGTCGAGACGATCGGCGGTTGGACTTTTCACCAAACGCTGGTGCTGGTCGGGAGTGTCGGGGTGGTCCGGGAGATCGCCTACCTCACCTTTCGGCAGGGCTTTCTGGAGCTGGGGGATTATGTTCGGACCGGACGGTTCGACGCAATGCTCACCGCGCCGATGGCGGCCAATGCCCATCTCGCCTTCCGGCATGTCTCGCTGACCGAAAGCCTGGGGGAGGGATTGATGGGGGTGGCGCTCGTCGTGTACGGCTTTGCCCATCTTCCGAACGCGTCGTTCTTGAGCATTCCATTCTATTTGGTGATGCTGATCAACTCGCTCCTGATCTATTATGCGTTTTGCCTGATGGTCAACAGCGCCGTCTTCTGGCTGGTGAAGTCGCAGGAGCTCAACACGGTGGTCTACTATTTCATCGACACGGCCCGTTATCCGCGGGAAATTTACCGCGGCTTGGGGAAAGCGTTCTTCACCTTTATCGTTCCGAGCAGCCTGATCGCAACGACGCCGGCCTCGATCCTCACCGGCCGGGCAAGCCCCGAGTTGGTTTTCCTCTCGCTCGGAGTGGCCGCGGCATTGCTGTCGTTGGGCCTGACCATTTGGAATCGAAGCCTGCAACACTACGGTTCGGCCAGCAGTTAGATTTAAGATTTGTATATTTTGTCTGTTACTCAGTTGTCATTCCCGATTTCGCGGGATTGCCGGATTTATGGGACATTATCTGGAACAATTGAATGGCCATTATTGAAGTCAAAGAGTTGACCAAGACCTTTAAGACCCATCGGAAGGAGCCGGGGCTGATCGGCTCGATCAAGGGGCTCTTCTGGCGGGAGGCGTTTTATAATGAGGCGGTGAAGTCGGTCTCTTTCTCTTTGGAAGAGGGAGAGTTGGTCGGCTTTCTCGGCCCGAACGGCGCGGGGAAGACGACCCTTCTGAAGATGCTCTCCGGAATTCTCACGCCGACCTCCGGCGACGTGCGCGTCTTAGGGTTTGTTCCGTGGGAGCGGGCGCGGGCCTATCAGCGCCAGTTCGCGATCGTGATGGGTCAGAAGAATCAGCTCTGGTGGGACCTGCCGCCGGCGGAGTCGTTCGCGCTCAACCGCGACATCTACGAGGTCGATCAGAAGGCCTTCCAGCGCGCTCTTGATGAGATGGTGTCGCTGCTCGATCTGAAAGATCTCTTGAATGTGCCGGTTCGACAGCTCTCGTTGGGGCAGCGGATGAAGTGCGAGCTGGTGGCGGCGCTGCTTCATCAGCCGCGCGTTCTCTTCCTCGATGAGCCGACGATCGGGCTCGATGTGATCTCGCAGGAAAAAATCCGCGACTTCATTCAGGAATACAACCGTCTGAAGCGGACGACGGTCCTGCTGACCAGCCACTACATGCGTGACGTGGAGCAGCTCTGTAAACGGGTCTTGGTGATCAACCACGGCCGGGTGGTCTACGATGGATCGTTGGAGGAGCTCTCTCACCGGTATGTCGATCACAAAGTCGTCAAGATCCGTTTCGCGGCTCCCCAGCCACCTTCTGTGTTGTCGCGGCTCGACGGCGTGGTCGAAGCGGACGAGCACCATGCCGTCTTAAAGGTCAAGAAGAAGGAGATCGCGCAGACCACCCATCGACTGCTCGGCCAACTTCCGATAGAAGACCTCTCGGTCGAAGAGGTCGAAGTCGAAGAGGTAATCCGGCGAATCTTCGCAGAGCAGCCTTCACAGGAGAGTGGATAAAGGGGGCCTATAGATTGACGCGAGTAGTGAGGTTTGATACCCTCCTTAAGATAAGTTAAAAAGATCCGGCTTCAAATGATGGAGGATAAAATGTTTGACCGAATCACCTTTGATCCGCGAGTAATGGGAGGACGTGCCTGCATTCGGGGAATGCGGATCACTGCTTCTTTGGTCATCAACCTTGTGGCGAATGGAATGACCAATGAAGAGATTTTACAGGAGTATCCCGATTTGGAAGCGGAGGACATTCGCCAGGCGCTTCAGTATGCCGCATCTTTGGCCAATGAGGAGATTTACCCGTTGACCGGGAGCCGAATGTGAGGTTTCTTGCGGATATGGGAGTCTCCATGACCACCGTACAATCACTTCGAGGATTGGGTCATGAGACGATCCATCTGCGCGAGGAGAAATTAAGTCGTCTTGCCGATAGCGATATTTTGGAAAAGGCCAGAAAAGAGGGCCGCATCGTCATCACATTCGATCTCGATTTCGGAGATCTTCTGGCCGCGGGTGGCCATTCTCTCCCAAGTGTCATTATTTTTCGTTTGCACAATCAGATTCCTTCTTCCGTTACTCCCAAATTGATAGAGGTCGTTTCCTGCCGTGCAGACGACCTTCTCTCTGGAGCGCTGATCATCGTAGAGGATACCCGATATCGGGTGAGAAGACTTCCGATCAAATCAGAATGAAGTCGTCCTGACCTTTTCCCCTTCAATTCCACTTGAACCTTCTTCCCTGAACGGAGTTTAAGAGAGTTATGTCATCTTCCCACTTGAACATCCCAGTTTTCTTTAACCAATCTCACCAACCAGCTATACTGAAAGAGGATGTTTTGGAGACCGGAGATGGGTGAGGTGATGAAGAGTTTCAACCGGGTTCGGAGAGTTCTTAGAACGTCATGCCCGCAAAAGCGGGCATCCAGAGGTTAAGGTCGCTGGATTCCGATTAAACATCGGGAATGACGGCCTAAAAACCCAAACTGAGTCACTACCAGGTCTTGAGTGAAATCCAGTCATCCCTCTGCCGGGGTCGGCCTGCTTGTTTTGATTTATTCTCCATATCATTGTTATAATCGATGGGTGTCCTGATGCGGGGTTCTGTTGTAATGAATCGAGGTCAATGATGAAGGGGAATGATGGTCGGCGGCCGAGCGGTCGCGCGCTCGGATCTGTTTTGGCTTGGATCTTCTTTTGGATCCTCTTGTGGACGGTGCCGGCGGCGCTCGCGGCGACGAATACGAATCCGGCCGCGCGGAAGCAATCGGAACTGCGGGCCACCCTGGAGAATGGTCTGCGGGTGGTGATCGTTCGCAATCCGCTGGCGCCGGTCGTGACCACGGTGGTGAACTATCTGGTCGGATCGAACGAAGCGCCGGAGGGATTTCCGGGAATGGCCCACGCTCAGGAGCATATGATGTTCCGAGGCAGTCCGGATCTCTCCGCCGGACAGCTCGCCGACATCGCCGCCTCGATGGGGGGCGATTTTGACGCCGCCACGCAGCAGGTCGCCACCCAATACTTCTTCACCGTCCCGGCCGAGGACCTTGATGTCGCGCTGCACATCGAGGCGATTCGGATGCGCGGCGTTCTCGACAGCGAAGCGCTCTGGCAGCAGGAGCGGGGTGCGATCGAGCAGGAGGTGGCGCAGGATCTCTCGAACCCCGAATACCTGCTCTATACGCGGCTTCTGCAGTCGCTGTTTGCCGGGACGGTCTATGCGCACGACGCGCTCGGCTCGCGCGAGTCGTTCCAGAAGACGACCGGCCCGATGCTGAAAAAATTCTTCGACACCTGGTATGTCCCGAACAACGCCATCCTGATCATCGTGGGGGATGTCGATCCGCCGAAGGCGCTCGCCCAGGTGAAGGCGCTTTTCAGCGGGATTCCTTCGAAGAAGCTGCCGCCGCGCCCCGCCATCAAACTCGGCCCGGTGTCGCCGCAGACGATCTCGCTTCAGACCGATCTGCCGTATGGAGAGGCGCTCATTGCCTTTCGCATGCCCGGCTCCGACAACCCCGATTATGCCGCGGTCCAGGTTCTCTCGGATGTCTTGAGCAGCCAACGCGGACGGCTCTGGGATCTGGTTCCGTCGGGGGAGGCGCTGACGGCGGGGTTTTCCTACAGCGCGCTGCCGAAGGCCGGCATCGGTTACGCGCAGGCGCAGTTTCCCGGCGGAGAAGAGGGCACGGCGCTGGCGCAGAAGATCAAGCAGATCCTGATCGAGGTGACGCAAAAGGGGGTCCAGCCCGACTTGGTCGACGCGGCCAAGCGGATGGAGATCGCTTCGGAGGAGTTCCAGAAAAATTCCGTCACGGGCTTGGCGATGGCTTGGTCGGAGGCGCTCGCGGTCGAGGGGCGCCAGTCTCCGGACGACGATGTGCGCGCCATTGAGCGGGTGACGGTGGACGATGTCAACCGCGTCGCCCGGACCTACCTCGATCCGGCCCACGCGATCGTCGCGGTGTTGACCCCGCAGCCGTCCGGCGCGCCGGTTTCAACCAAAGCGTTCGGCGGAAAGGAGTCGTTTACGCCGAAGGAGACGACCGGCGCCCCGCTGCCGGCCTGGGCGCAGCAGGCGGTCTCCCGCGTTGCGGTTCCGCAGACCACCGTTCATCCGACGGTCTCCACCCTTCCCAACGGAATCACCCTGATCGTCCAACCGGAATCGGTCAGCGATACAGTGATTGTGTCGGGTCATATCAAGAACCGGCCGCAGATGGAGGAGCCGAAAGGGAAAGAGGGGGTCGAAGAGATCCTCAATCAGCTCTTTCCGTACGGCACGACTTCTCTCGACCGCCTGGCATTCCAAGAGGCGCTCGACAACATCGCCGCGTCAGTTTCAGCCGGAACCGACTTCTCGCTTCAGGTCTTGGCGACCCAATTCGAGCGCGGTTTGGCGCTGCTGGCCGACAACGAGCTTCACCCGGCCCTGCCGGAGCCGGCCTTCAAGGTGACCCAAAAACAGACCGCCGCCGCGCTCGCCGGAGAGCGGCAAAGCCCCGATTATCTCACCAGCAGGACACTGACAACGGCGCTCTTTCCCAAGGACGATCCGGCGCTGCGCGAGGCAACTCCTGAGACGGTGAAGTCTCTCACGATGGCCGATGTGAAGACGTATTATCAGCAGGTCTACCGGCCCGACATGACGACGATCGTCGTCATCGGAAACGTCACACCGGAGCGGGCCCGGAGCGCGGTCGAGAAATTCTTCGGCGGCTGGCAAGCCGCCGGTCCCAAGCCCGAGACGCTTCTGCCGCCGGCGCCGCCGAACAAGCCGATGGCGATGACGGTGCCGAACAGCAGCCGCGTTCAAGATAAGGTGATCTTGGGGGAGACGCTCGGTCTGGTTCGCACCGATCCCGACTACTACGCCCTGCAGCTCGGCAATCATGTCCTGGGAGGGGCGTTTTATGCCACGCGGCTCTATCGCGACCTGCGGGAGCAGACCGGGCTGGTTTATTTTGTCTCGACCAACTTCGAGGTCGGAGAGACCCGCTCGGTCTACATGGTAAACTACGCGTGCGACCCGCCGAATGTCTCCAAGGCGCACGCCATCATCCTGCGCAATCTCAAGGCGATGCAGAGCACACCGGTCTCTGCGAAAGAGCTGCAGCAGGCGAAGGCGCTGGTCCTGCGGGAGATTCCACTCTCGGAGTCGAGCGAGGAGCGGATCGCCTCCGGTCTGATCTACCGCGCCAGTCACAGTCTGCCGTTGGATGAGCCGATCCGCGCGGCGCAGCGGTATGTTGCGCTCACGGCCGATCAGGTGCAAAAGGCTTTCGCAAAGTGGCTCCGTCCCGAAGATCTGGTTCAGGTCACCGAAGGACCGGCCCCGCAATAATTGGATTTATAAACGTATCAAGGGCGAGGGGGCAACTCGCCCCTGCCGGTTCCGTTCCATCCTAATTTGAATTTCCGTTACCATTGTCTCTGCTCGATCTCGCGGGGGAACGATGCTATACTGAACTTCTCTTCGAGAGTCGGAGCAAAGTAGAATGGAAGTCCTAAGTCATACGACATTGACGGGGATGATGGCGCTGGTGGGAGCTGTGATTCTCATCGCGGCGCTTCTCTCCGGATTGATCGAGCGGAGCGGCCTTCCGCAGGTGGCGGTCTTTCTCGCGCTGGGGACCCTTCTCGGTCCGTTTGGACTAAAGTTGTTCGATGTGCGATTGGAGTCGCCGCTGCTTCAGATCGTCGCGACCCTCAGCTTGACCCTGGTTCTTTTCACCGACGCAGTCTCGCTCAATCTCAAAGAGGTCCGACGTCAACTGACCCTCGCCCTCCTTGTGCTCGGTCCGGGGACGCTCCTCTCGGCCTTTCTCATCGCGCTGGCGGGAGGGTGGATGCTCCATCTTTCCCCCGCCTCTGCGGCGATTCTCGGAGCCTCCCTCGCTTCAACCGATCCGGTTCTCCTCCGCGGCGTTCTTCGGGGGGAGCATCTTCCCGCCGCCGTCCGTCAGGCGCTTCGCCTGGAGAGCGGTTTGAATGACGCGGTCCTCTTGCCGGTCGTCTTGGTCGGAATGGTGTTTCTCGGAGACGGCTCGGTGGTCGCCTCCGATTGGGTTCACTTGGGGCTCTCTCTTTTCTTGCTCGGTCCGGGGGCCGGGGCCGCGATCGGCTTTTTGGCGGTCAGCGCCTTGGTGATGATGCGGCGGCGGCTCGGCATTCGGCGCGATTATGAATCGCTCTACTCGTTGGGGGTGGTCTTCGCCGCCTATGCGGGGGCCGAAGCGCTCCACGGAAGCGGCTTTCTTGCGGCATTCGCCGCCGGGATGGCGATCGCGGCGCTCGATGTGGAGCTCTGCGACTGCTTCCTCGAATATGGTGAGACGACTGCCGAGATGGCCTTGCTCTTTACCTTTATTCTCTTCGGCACATCGTTGATCTGGAGCGGCCTGGCCGTTCTCAGTCTTCGCACGCTCGCCTTTGCAGCCCTCGTCATTCTGATTCGACCGGTTGCTTTTCTCGCCTCGTTGGCCGGATTGCGTTTGGATTGGAAAGAACGCTTTTTGATCGCGTGGCTGGGGCCGCGCGGTTTGAGCTCTCTCCTTCTTGTCCTGCTTCCGGTTTTCGCCGGTTCTCCCGGCAGCGGCGAGCTCTTCTCCCTCACTTGCACGGTGGTGCTGCTCTCCATTGTTCTCCACGGCGGCTCGTTGATGTGGCTTGCCAAGGGGGCTCGCGTCTCGGCGGCTCCTTCACCGGCCCCGGAACCGACGGATCGCACGCCGCTGCCGTCCGCAGGCATGGAAGAGGGGTTTAATCGGGAGACAGTTTCGATCGAGGAGATGCAGCAGCTTCGGGAGAGAGGGGAGCCGGTGATTGTCCTGGATGCCCGGACCGACCGATCCTACGAAGGGGATCATGAAAATGCGGACGGCGCAATCCGGTTTTTGCCCGATCGTGCGGTCGAGCCGCAGGCGACCGCGCTCGGTTTGCCGCGGGATGCTTGGCTGATTCCCTTCTGCGCCTGTCCCAATGACGAGACCGCCATTCGAGTGGCGGAGGAGTTAAGAAAGGCGGGGTGGTCTCGCGCCCGCGCCCTAGAAGGAGGGTGGGACGCGTGGAAGAAGCGCGGCTTGCCGACGGTTGCCCGAAAGTGAAATGATCTCTACTTCAGCCGATCCCGCCCATGCGGAGAGATCAGATCGAGCACCGGTCCCACCGGGACAATCCGCGTCGGGTTGATATCGGGGTGGGTCATATAGTAATGGCGTTTGATATGATCGAAGTTCACCGTCTCGGCGATTCCGTCGTATTGATAGAGATCCCGCAGATATCCCCAGAGGTTGGGGTAGTCGACGATTCGGCGGATGTTGCATTTGAAGTGAACATAGTAAACGGCATCGAACCGAATGAGCGTGGGAAAGAGCCGCCAATCGGCTTCGGTCTGCTGATGCCCGACCAGATAGCGCTGATTTGAAAGGCGCGCCTCGATCTGATCGAGCGCCTCGAAGAGCTTGCGGACTGCATGCTCATACGCCCTCTGCGTCGTCGCAAATCCGGCCCGGTAAACCCCATCGTTGATATTCGGATAGATGAAGTCGTTGATCTGGTCGATCTCCGGACGGAGCCGCTCGGGGTAGAAATCTGTTTTGACGTCGGTGAATGCGTCGAACGCGCTGTTGAACACCCGCATGATGTCATCATCGGAGTTGCTCACGATCCGGCCCGTTTTTTTATCCCAGAGAACCGGGACGGTCACCCGATCGCTGAAATTCGGATCCATTCGCTTGTAAGCTTCGCTCAGATACCGAAAGCCGTTGACCGGATCTTCGGAGTAGCCGGGGCCGTTGCGGAAGGCCCATCCCTTTTCATCTCGGACCGGATCGACGACGGTCATCCCGATGACATTTTCAAGACGCTTCAGCTTGCGAATGATCACCGTCCGGTGCGCCCAGGGACAGGCGAGCGAGACGTAGAGATGGTAGCGGCCCGGCTCCGCCGGATAGCCCGAAGCGCCGTCGCGCGTGACCCAATTACGAAACCGATCTTCTTGTCGAACAAACTCACCCTGCTTGTTCTGCTCTTTGGGGAAAGGCATCTTCCCTCCTCCATGATCAACGTTTGACAAACATCTTATCAAAATCAGTTTCCCAAGCCTACTTAAATTCATCTTCCCCCAGCAGGGTTTAACCTGCCTAAAAGGATTAATCCCTTTGGGGTTATTGAGGGTTGCTCTTTTGAGTTAATTGATCGCTTCTGAAAGATACTGCTACACTCATCACTGATCATGCGAATGCCGCGTGAGGGGAAAGTTTGCGAGGATTCGTCGCTTCATCGGTCGGTTGAAATGTAAACCGATGGTCCTCATGCGGAATTGGAAGAGTGCAAATATTCCGAATATTAAACATAGAAATTCGGTCCACTTTCAAGCGTTAAAGGAGGTATGTGATGAGGTTTAAAGCAATCGCAATCGGTTTGGTCGCAGGAGTGTTTTTATTCTCCTCGGCCTACGCACGGCAGTCCAGTAGCTCCAGCAGCCAGCAGGGGAGCAGCCAACAGAGCAGTGATCAGCAAAGCTCCGGCAAGGGGAGCAGCGGAATGCAGAGCAGCGGCGCGATGAGCTCCGATGTGCAACAGGTTCAGCAAAAATTAAAAGACCAGGGATACAATCCGGGTCCGATCGATGGAAAAATGGGGCCGAAGACCCAACAGGCATTGAAAAAATTCCAACAGTCAAAAGGGATTCAGCCGACCGGTCAAGTTGACCAGCAGACGATGGCGGCTTTGGGGGTTCAAGGTCAAAGCGGCGGTCAGGGGGGAACCAGCCAGCAAGGAACCAGCTCGTCCGGCAGCAGCCAACAGGGAAGTACTTCACCGGGAAGCACCGATCAGGGTGGAACGCAGGGCGGCTCGAGCAGCAGCCAGCAATCCCCCGGCATGGGAGGGAGCCAATCGTCTGGGAGCAGCAGCCAGTCCAACGGCGGGTCGCCATCCGACAGCCAGCAGGGAAGCGCGATGCAGGGGAGCAGCTCCAGCAAATCCGGCGGAGCCCAATAAATGGTTCATCTGAGATAGACACAGAGGGCCGCAATGCACTCTGTGCTCTAAAGTAGAGAAGGCCGAACTCACACTCGGCCTTCTCTACTTGCATCATTTCCAATCACCCATATATGACAACTCATGATAGAAGATCCGATCCCCGTCCGAGATCTGGGAGAGAGCAGAATGGCGAATTTTGATGAGATTCACCTTTCTTCACCTCAAGCTGCCGCTCCTGATTTTGCGCATGGCTCTCTTCTATTTATCGGCACGGCGACGGTGCTTCTGCGGTATGGGGGGTTTACCATTCTGACCGACCCGAATTTTCTGCACGCAGGCGATCATGCTTATCTTGGTGATGGACTCACTTCGGCTCGGTTGACTGAACCGGCGCTCCGTATCGAGGATTTGCCACCGGTCGACTTTTTGTGTCCTGTCGCACGATCACGGCTTTCAGGACCGGGTGGTCTACCTGCAACACGGTCATCAACACAACATTGAATTCCGGAAAGTCGATTCGCAAAGGCCGCTTAAGCGCGGCCGACAACGTGGATAGTAATTAAAACAAAACTTTCAGTATGTCGCCAACCTGTGGTTCGTCGACGGATACAGCACGCAACGCAGATGTACAACCGAAAGAAGATAACGTTAAAAGGAGGAAGTAGAAATGAAGAAACTTCATGAATTGGGAATTGCGTTCTTTATCGTGGCTTTGGTGATGTTTACCGGGCCGTTCGCTTTTGCTCAAACCTCTTCGGGAGGCGGCATGGGCGGGGGCTCTTCGTCGGGAGGAAGCAGCGGCGGGTCCTCGTCAGGAAGCCTCGGAACCGATCAAGGCGCCGGCGGGAGCACCAACTGCGCTCCCGGCAGCGGCTCGTCAGGGAGCAGCTCTTCCGGCAAGGGGAGCTCATCGGGTAGTTCCAGCAGCGGCGCATTAGGCGGCTCTTCTTCCGGGAGCGGCGGTTCCTCCTCCGGCTCGAGTTCCGGTTCGGGCGGCTCCAGCTCCGGCAGCACCACCGATCCTTGCGCCAATAGCGGCAGCGGTGGAATGGGTGGTTCTTCCAGCGGCGGATCGAGCAGCGGCGGCGGCATGTCGGGTGGCTCTTCTTCGGGTGGAAGCTCCGGCGGATCGATGGGCGGCAGCTCCAGCGGCTCTTCCTCCGGAAGCCCCTAACCGTTGAACACGCACGCGCGTCGCATTCCCCGCTCCTTGGGGCGTGGGTTAGACGCGCGAATACAAATAGATTCATCTCCATTCGGGTCGAAGATTCCCCGCTGCTTGCGTCGGGGAATCTTCAATCGTTGACGGAGAATCTTGGGCCGTGGTCGGGTTTCCGGCCACGGCCTTGTTTTTTATTCGGGGAGAATGTCTCATCACGACCGATGGGTACGAAGCGGTCTCACCTTCGTATTGGCCGACTTCGGTTTTCTCAATGCATCGACACTCCACACGCCGGCTCCTTGCGAAGCGATGTAGAGAAAGAGAAAGCAGTAGAGCACCGGCACCTCTCCTTGGTTGACGGTGGGGAAGAAGCCGCGCGGCGCATGCGCCATAAAATAGGCGAAGGCCATCTCGCCGCTGGCGATAAATGCGGCCCAGTCGGCCAGAACGCCGAAGGCGATCATCAATCCGCCGACAAATTCAATCAGCCCTGCCAAGCCCATCAAAGAAAGAATTGCCACCGGCGGCTTTTCTCCCGGCCAACCGAACAGTTTTTGGATACCGTGCAGCGCAAACGTCAACCCGGCCATCATTCTCAGAATGGCATAGATGTGGGGTGAAAACCTGTTCAGGTATTGCTCCATGAACACCTCCTCTGCTGTGTCGCGTGAGCCGTATCCGTTTGATCAGTAAATGCTCCATTGGATTATCTCACACTGTTCTCAAACGAATCTAGACGAGATTGGTCGAGAATGTTGCCGATCCATCATCAATGTATCAAATAGATTTCATCAAAAGAATTTTCTGATTTTGCGATCTCACGGAAGAGATGGTGCAGATCGGTCTGCGACTTGAAGAAGATGACTCGGGTGGGCGTGAGGGTGAGATGACTTTAACAGCGGCGCGCCATCAGGGTTCGGCGATGCTCTGGCGTGCATCCGATCAGGAGAGGGGTTTGACCTTCGTTGGATCAAGCTCCTTCAGCCGCGCGGTAATTTTGGTTCCCACACTGCTTCGGCTTAGGGTCGAGCGGTTCTTCAATGCTTTCCAACAAAGAGCTGCAGGGCCGCTTGCACCTCGGGAGGGAGCTTGATGGCTTCTTTCAAAATCTGGAGGTATCGGGTTTCACAAATGACAAAGCCATCGGGTAATAGAAGCGATTTGATCTTCATCAGTGAGATTCGCTGCGTTTTCCAGAGTGCCACTTTGGAGAAGCGTCCAGATTTCAGAGGCCATCTTCGCTTCAATAGCCGCGCCGATGAAGAAGGTATGCGGCTTGCGTTGGTGCATTTCAAATGCTTCGCGAATTCTATTGAGTGCTGTTCGGGCTGTTTTCCAATGTTCGTCCGCGCCGGCCGGGTCAATACCTCCTTTCAATTCTCCCAAAGCAACGTAAGCAGCGGGATTTTTATATGTATCCTTTGTCAGGTCTTCAGCACGACAAGCGAACAGGCAGAGGTCAACATTATTTCCGAGGAAAGGAATCGTAAAATTATAGATCAGTGTTCGAGCTTTCTTTGCCGCTCTCCAACTTAATCCCCGCAAACGAAGCTCTATATCAGTGTCGTCTTCAGGTAGGTTTGCCCATACATTCGTTTCGGAGCGAAGCCACCAACATGTTTTCCCGGCCAACTTTAAATGAGCGATGATGGAACGGGTGAGCTTTTTCTGCGCCATAAACCCGCCAATGTTTCGCATTGAACCGCCGAGCGTGTCGCCTCGGGTGAGGAGGAATCGAAAGACAAGTTCTTCTACAAAATTAATGCCGGCAGGTTCCAGAAAGACCCTGATAAGCTCCTTGATGGCTTCGCGTTTATCCAAGTCTTGTAGATGATTAGTTGCCTTATCGGAAATCCCTGCTGCGGTGAGGAGCGCGGGTTGAATTTCCTCAATCCTAAGGAGGTCGGCAGGAGTTTTCGCTGTCGACGCCGCTGCTTTGAGTGCCCGGGCTTGAGCGACGAAGGGTGTCGCTCGCCGGTTCTTTTCCAAAGCTAAGGCCACAAACCCCGCTCGAACCGCTTCGTATGGTGTTTCAAGATCTCTGCTGGATCTGAGGTGCTGAAGGTAGGGCTTCGCCACCGGCTTATATCTTTCTCCAGATGTAGACGCATTTTCGTAGAGACTCGCGGCCGTGTACGCCCATTTGTTGGCTGCTATTTCCCTTGCCGTTCGGTAATACAAGGATCGTTTCAGCGGCAAAGCCGACGCGCTCTGCAATCTCCGTGAGAATGATATCTACAGGAATGCTTGCTCCAGCATAACGGACATTATCGTTCACCATAATGAGCGGCGCGCTCGGTTTCAGGACGCGGGCGCACTCGGCTAGGACGCAAGCCATCTCATAAAAGTAACCTCGAACCATTCGAGGAATACCGTCATTGTTTAGGAGGTCGTCTTCTTTCTGCGATTCAAGATATGCGAGAATGGCTTGCAATAACTCATGCTCATCAGCGACCATCAGCGCCGATCGCCAATTGGGATTCATCGCCGAGAGATCCTTAACTCGGTTTTCTACTGTGCAACTGAGCATTTCCTGCCTCAGCTTGGTCAGTCCCTCTTCGTCCACTCCAAGCAATGCAAGCTCAAGGGCATAGGTTCGTGTATAGTCGTAGCGGTTACAATACGGTGGTGAGGTCATGACGCAATCGAAAACATTGGCTGGAAGCTGAGATAAGACCTCAAGGCACGAGCCCGGATGCAAAATAATTTCCGTGCGCGTTCTTTGCGTTGTGAATAAATCTTCGGGCATTTCAGCCAAACGCAAATCAGTAAGAATCTCCTGCAATTTGTCAGTAATCGCTCTATCAAATGATAAGATTTCTCCCTTATCAAAAACTTTTTTCCCCAGCCGTCTACCTGAACGATAATCCCATCGAAGGTATTGCCCATCTTTTCGGGTGTAGCTTATTGACTCAAGAATGCAAAGAAGCGCAAAAACCAGAATTGCCTTGACGATTTGATTTTCTCGTTCGGAAGCGCCAAGGTAACGACCCATTGCCGCCGCTGTTTCTAAAGGGTAAGCCCCGCGGGTGATCCTTAGTTCATTAATCGGTTTTGCAACGGTATGATTTTTCCATGGTTGTTCTTGGAACCAGAATGTGAGTCGTTCTATATCCTGCGGCTGAATTCCCGAATCAATAAGTTGCTTTGTCGCAATCACCGTCTGTCCAATGGGCAATAACTCGATCCCTTCGGCTCGCATTCCAAAGGCGCCGGCGGCAAAGAGCGCGGTGCCGCTTCCCGCGAATGGATCCAACAAGGCACCTCCGGAAATGCGATAGCGGCTCAGGAGATATTCAACCAAACCTGCGGAGAATGCTTCTTTGTATTTAAACCAGCGATATACAGCCCTTCCTTTGTTTGCCTGGAAGCTTACGAGAGAGCGGGAGAGTGCCGTCTCAAGGACCAGCTTGTTCTTCCAACGCCGCTCCGCTTCACGATTTAACTCTTCTACATTCCGAAACGCAGGCCCGTTTCCCGGAATACTACGTGCTAGTGATAACGCCAGCGGGTCAAGCTGTTTTTTTTTCATTTTTTCTTAACACCTTCCAGTGATTAAAGTCGAATGCATGGGATCCGTTGCTCAATCCAGCCGGTAGGACAACTCAGTGATACCGAGTCGGTTGGAAGCGTTGAAAAATAAAATAGTGGAAATAGAGCAAAATTACAAGGGAGAATTCGTGCACGCTTCGCGGTAGTTCACCACCCCACCCGTCTTCGCCAAATCTTCCATCTTAATCTTCTCCGGATTAAACTTCGCCAGCGCTTTATTCATCCGCTCCAGCGTTTCGTTGAAAGAGAGCGGCTCAGCGTCTTTGGGTCGAAAGCGGATTGGGTTGATGCGGGCGACGACGAAGCTGCGAAGATAGGAGCAAGTCAAGCCAAGTGTTTAAAACTTTATCTGTGTCTGCGCCCGAATAACCTCCTGGTTCTATTTCCTGCCTCATCAATCCCTCTGGAAGATAACGGCTCCATCATAACCAAGCCGGAATTAAAAAGGAAGCATTATCGGTTCAAATCGTTTCTTTTACGAAGTCAGTGATGCCAAGATAAGTGAGGAAGGTATCCGGTGAAGCGTCGGCAGAGTCTAGGCTTATCATCATCCTGGAGAACCTCTTTGGAGCGAGTTGACTCACCTACTTACCCTCCTTATGCTGAGAATTAAAGAATAGTTTTAAAAATGACTTTTTTTTAAAATGGAGGTGAAGAGTATGAGAGCAGATACGATGACAATCGTCGGCGTTTTTGACCGTTACGGGACAGCGGAGCAGGCTGCCCGCAAATTGGAGGAGACGCGTATTCCCCGCGAATCGATTCAGATCAACCCGGAGATGGAGGCGGAGGGCGGGGGAATCACAGGATTCTTTCGCCGGCTGTTCGGCGCGGATACGCCGGAAGAGAGCCTCAATCAACTGACGAGCCAGTATGCGGACGTCATCGATCACGGCGGCGCGCTGGTCTGCGTGACGGCCGCCAAGCCCGATGTCGACCGCGCGGTGGATGTATTGAATCAGTTCGGGCCGATCGACATTGAGGCGCAGGCCGAAGGTCAACGAATGACCCGAACAGAGAGGCGTACATCAAAAGAAGAACAGTCCATCCCGATTATTGAGGAGGAGCTGCAGGTCGGCAAAAGAGTGATCCGTCGTGGAGGGGTTCGGATCTATGAGCAGACCGTCGAACAACCCGTTGAGGAAGAAGTGACTTTACGCGAGGAGCATGTCCAGGTGGAACGCCGCCCGGTGGACCGGCCCGTGACGCCGGAGGATGAGCGGAATCTCCGCGAACAATCGTTTGAGGTTTCCGAGACCGCCGAGGAGCCGGTCGTCAGCAAGAAGCGGCGTGTGAAAGAGGAAGTCGTGGTGAGCAAGGAGACCACCGAGCGAAAAGAAAAGATCCGCGACACGGTGAAGCGCTCGGAGGTGAACGTGGAGCCGACGGGCCAGACAGCAGACTACAGCGACGACTTCCGGCGAGACTTTGACACGAATTACGCCGCATCCGGAATTGAATATAACCGCATTCAGCCTGCTTATGAGTATGGATATACAATGGCCAGGGATCCGCGGTACAAAGGAAGGTCGTGGAAGGAGGTGGAACCCGAGTTGAAGACCGATTATCTCCGGAGGGCACCCGACAGCACCTGGGATAAGGTGAAAGGGGCTGTCCGATACGGGTGGGAAAAGGGCTAGACACCCGCATCGAAGGAGCCGGAAATGCCGAATCGGAAGAGGCGGGTCGAGGAACTGCACCCTGCCGCCGCTGAGACTCGAAAGAGGCGAGCCATCCCCGTTGTAGAAGAGGAGCTAACGCTCGGGCGGCGGCAGGTGAAGACCGGATCCGTTCGGGTCGAAAAGCGGGTCCTACGACAGGCAGAGACGGTCGATTTGCCTGTGGTTGAACAGACGGTCGAAGTACGCCGTGTTCCGAAAAAACGGGTGGTTCAATCCGTGCCGGCGGTACGGAAGGTCGGCACGACCCTTATCATCCCGGTCGTCGAGGAGGAACTTGTTGTTACGAAACGGCTGGTCCTCAAGGAGGAAATCCATCTAGTCACACGCAGCAAAACAAAACGCGCCCGGCGTACCGTCCCTGTGAGCAGGGAGAGAGCACGGGTGATCCGTTTTGACGCGATGGGAAACGTCATTGAGGGATCCTCGGAGCACGGCAGAGCGGAATGAGCACAATCTTGTTCAGAGGCCGGATCAAGGCAACGGCGGTGGAGGTCACGGCTTCGTCGGTCTCGTTCGACGGTCGGACGCATTCTCGCTTGGGCCATAAGCTTGAGTTACTCTATCTCCTCCGCCACCCCGCCCGTCTTCGCCAAATCCTCCATCTTAATCTTCTCCGGATTGAACTTCCCCAGCGCCTTGTTCATCCGCTCCAGCGTTTCATTAAATGAGAGCGGCTCCGCGTCTTTGGGGCGGAAGCGGATCGGGTTGATTCGGGCGACGACGAAGCTGCGAAGATAAGGACTGGTGAGGCCGCGGGATTTTAACAGCTCCACCTGACTGGTGACCGTTTCATCCAAGCGGAGCAGGGCGTCGGCCCGCTCTTGCCGGATCGCCATGGCATCGGCGATCGGCTTCTTGATGAAAGTGTCGACGCGCTTCAGGATCGGATGATAGGCGCCGCCGCTGAAGCGGCCCCGCACCTCGTAGCAGAAGCCAAGGGTGATCAGCGCCGCCTCTTCGAATTCGAGCTGATAGGTCTCCTCCGTCGCATCGCCGAGCGGGGCCAGCTCCCGGTACATTCGAACGACTTCGAGCGCCCGCTCTCGGAGGTTGTGCGCCTTTTCGGTATTGAGCGCCAGGATCTGATAGGCGACCGAGGCTTCGGGCGCCACGATCGCGATGATGCTCTTGGCGCCGAGGGTCCGCATCGCCGAGAGGCGATGGTGGCCGTTCGGCGTCCAGTATTTCGTGGTTCCCTCCTTGTCGATTCGGACGGCGATGATCGGGTCCAGGAAGCGGCCGATCTTCCCGATCACCCGCTCCAGCTTCCGGACGTGCGTCTCGGAGAGATTGCGCTGATAGGGGGTCGGCTCGACCTTGTCGATCGGCAGCGCCGCCATCACCAGCCATCGGCCGCCATACGGCTCCCGATAAATCGACAGCACTTTGCCGCCGTCGGCTTCGATCTGCTGATGAAGATCGCTCACCTCTCCCGGCGGTTTCGCCGCCTGCAGATCGGCCGCAATCAATCCGACCGACGCACCCGCCGGCTTCCGTCGCTTTCGAGCCGCGCCCGGCTTCTTCGGTTTTTTCTCCGGCATGATAAATCCCTCAGAAGGTAATTGGTTTATCATAATCAACCCCGAGGTAAAATGGAAGAGTTACATCTTACCAAGTCGTCCCAGAGATTCGCTTCAGCGGCCGGCCGATTTGCTTGTTTGACTCTCTTGACCTTTTTGGATACCATGAAATTAATAACGAGCGGAGCGATCCAATGAAAAAAGAAGAGCTTTTGTCGAGAATTACCGTCGATCCAAAGGTTTTGGTCGGTAAACCAACCATCCGGGGGCTGCGCATCAGTGTGGAACAGATCATTAAGGCTTTGGCAAACAATGTTTCCACTAAAGAGCTGTTGGAAGAATACCCTGAACTCCAACCGGAGGATATTCAGGCCGCGCTGCTCTACGCGGCAGAACTTATCTCTGAAGAGTGTGTCTTTCAGTTGAAGTGAAATGAAGCAAAATCTCAAATTCCTTGTGGATGTCGGAGTGGGAAAAAATGTGGAGGCGTGGCTTCGGTTGCAGGGTTTTGATACGGTCGCATTGAGATGTCGATCCTCGCATGTCCGATCAGGATGCACAGAAGCTCGCCTCCAACGAAGGAAGAATCGTCATTACAATGGATAAAGATTTTGGAGAGTTGGTTTACCGTCTACAGCAGAAGCACATGGGAGTTCTTCTACTGAGGATGGATGATGCGCAAAAGGAAGAAAAACTCACTGCAATAAAAAGTATTCTTTCCCAGCATGGCGATCAACTTAACCACAGCTTTAGTATCTACCGAAACGGTAAGCTTCGGATTAGAAAGTAGATCCTTCTTCTCTCCCAGTTTTTTTACAACCTACTCGAAAAAACGCTCTCGAACGTCAAGCGCCCGCTCCCACTTTTTCTGATTAGCAGGGATGCGGTCTTGGGCGAAGCGGAAGAGGTCGATCCCGAACATCAGGAAGGGGGCGTCGTTGAACCAGCGGCCGTCTCGGTTGGTGTCGTGCCAGACCAGGCCGAGGGTGACGAAGCGGCCGTAGTGGGCGACGAAGCCGATCCCCGGCCGCAGATCATCGCGCAGCGAGAGCGCGGCGGCCACGCCCCACCAGCGAAGCCCCGCTTCCGGTTTGTCGATGTTTTTCCAGTGATACCAGATCTTACCAAACAGCTCGATCGACAGGCTTTCTTTGGCGGTGAGATCTTTGAAGCTCCGCGTGCTCACCTCCACCCCCAACTCGGGATGGAACAGAATCCACTGCCGCCGCGGCGGATTCTGGATGTCGTCGGCGCCGATCGCCCAGCCGTTGAAGGCCGCTTCCCAAGGGAATTGCGACATCTCTTCGCGCATGTAGATCTCCCAGCGCTCTTTGGCATTCTCGATTGCCCGCATCGACGGTTGCATCGGTTTTTTTAAGTCGGTCAGAAAATGGTTGACCGTGTCGATCCGATAGAGGATATCTTCAGCCTGCGTATCGGAAAGGGTCTCGATCTCGGCGTAGGAGAGCTCGTACCCTTTTCCCGAAAAGCAGATCCCGTCGGGACAGGGGAATTGAAAAAGGCCGGTCGGCATGCGGGCGAGAAAGTCGTCGAGGGTCTCGCCCTTTTTATCGGCCCGCGCCAGGTCGGCCTCGAAGTGAGAGAAGCGCTCGTTCAGCACCCGGAAAGCTTCAAGCAGGCGCTGAAAGGACGGCTCCGTCTTCCCCCAGAGAGAAGAGGTCTCCAGTTCATATTGAAGTTTCCGAAAGACGGTCGGATAGTCATAGATCGCCAGCGATTGCTGAAACCGCTCGCGGACCTGCGGGTAGGCGCGGGGATCATCCGGCATCGGGCTCCATTGATACGGATCGAGAGCGAAGAGCGGTTGCGTGATGAGAAGAAAGGCGGCGGTCAGGAGAAGGCGCTTCATCGGGCGGCATCCATCGCTTTGTAGAACGGGAACAAAGAATAAAAAAGCGTTTGATTCCTGATCAGTCTATTTAAATATCTCATTGCCCTACGCAGTAGGTGTGGGCTTCCACCGGAACAATCCCCACGGGTGGGGAGGGCGTTTGTGTTCACCCGATCGATTGCCTGGTATAGCATGCAGAGGGATGTAATTCAATAGAAAATATCAGAGGTCCCCGTGGGCATGGGCGCGGGCGAACCTCCGAAAGGGTATCGAGCCTGGGGCTCGACTTTCAGGAGGATGCCAGGTTCCCGAGAGGGTCCCTTGCTTCCCGAAGCCCACGGGGAGAGGGTGCGGCAGCAGGTGAGTGCTCCGACACAAAACAGCCGCCGTTAGAACGGGCTACCGCAGATTCTTTCCGTGATCGCCTGGTTGGATTTTTTTGCGATCGCAAAGATTAGGTTGCAACTGGAATGCCGCGGCATTTCTCCACTGGAGTGTTTGTTTTCCAAGGATTTACAGAGAATTTATGAGGTGAAGGGGAAGGTGATCCCGATTTGCGGAAGCGATTCACAACTTTTAGGATACATCTGGATAAAAAAGAATACGGGGCCGGTCAATCGCGAAATTGGAAAGGGGGCGTCCTATCCATGTTGCGGACGGACGCCCCCGATGTTTTTCGCGCTGCGGCGTACCCGGCGTTATGGTTGGGAGAGGGTCGCCTCGATCGTCGGCGGGAAGGTGTTGTGATTGAGGATGCCTGCGACATCGATCAGGCCGCTTCCGCCGCGGGTGATCTTCAGCGCGGTGTCGATTTTGAAGGTATTGTCCCCATTGTTGAAAATCGATCCGCCAACGACCTGGCCGCTGAAAGTGTGTCCGGGGGTGGCAATATTCCAGCGCCCGCTGAGGAGCGCGGCGCTGCTTCCCGGATTCGGCAGCGGTTCGTGTTGGACGGCGGCCCAGAAGAATCCGACCGTGGGATTGCCTCCGACCGTTCCTTTGAATGTCCCGGTAAAGACGGCGGCGCCGCAGACCGACTGAATGCAGACTTCAACCCCGGAGATCTCTCCCTGGACGGCCGGCGTCGATGCCGTTGCGAGAGAGACCAGGGTGAAAAGAACGACCCCCGTTGCAAGTGAACCGATCCATCGTTTCATATCGCACCTCCTTGTTATGGACAGTACCGCTTCACAAACTCAGAAAATCATGGCGGCCTCCCGCATCTCGGGAAGAACCGCTTCAATCCAGTATGAAAAAGAAATTGATTGAACTGAAGAAAGGTTTCAGGGATGTCGGTATAAATGTGATCGATGTCCGGGGCGATCTCGGTCACCACCGCCATGGAATCCCCCTCGTCCGAATGGATGAATGAATGTTGGTTTATTTAGAAAGTGAATGTTCGGTAAGTCTGGGTTCCATGATAGATCATTCGCCGCGGCGTTTGAAAGAAAAAACATGGCGGGCGGATATCGGTCCGCCGCAGGAGATTCCCCTCGTCATCGGAGATCAGAAGGTCTTTTCAAATTACGATCCCGATGTTGCGTTCTAAAAAAATCGAATTATAATGGAGAGGTATTTCAGCACACCAATAACCGAAGGAGGAGATGGATGAAACGATTTTGGGTGATCCTTGCAGTGATCTTGATGGCGGTTCCTCTGGTGATGGCGGCGGCGCCGAAAACGTATCAGGTGACCGGTCCGATTCTGGATCTGAAGGACGATATGATTGTGGTTGAAAAAGCGAAAGAGCGGTGGGAGATTGCCCGCGACAAAGAGACGAAGGTCAAGGGAGATCTGAAGGTCGGCTCCAAAGTGACGGTCGAATATCGGATGGTCGCCACCTCGGTTGAAGTGAAAGATAAGAAATAGCCGGTTTTTGCTTGGAAATGATCCGGGCCTGTCGAATGAGATTTTTCGACAGGCCCTTTTATTGTGCGCCGAGCACGTTTGACAGCTTGGGGGTGAAAGTCCCCTTGACAACCTGATGGAGGTGAAGTCATAGCGAAGCGCAAGGGCGCCTCGGCGACGTGGCGTCTGAAGGAAGCGCGGAGCAAAGGCGCGAGCCGATGAACAAGAACCGGATAGGAGGCATACCGTGCTGGGCGAGCGGGCAATTGATCGCGAAGCCCATATCCATCAAGGGCAGGGGTTGTAAATCCGGCGGTTGTGCGCTGAAGGCGGTCAAGCTTACCTCGGGAGATCTGCCGCGGGTCCGGGATACCGGACTGAGGATCGAGCGATCGATCCTGACCGGGCGGCAGAAGTCAGCAGCGGACGAAGTAGTCTGGTAACGGACGAAGGTCCAAACGGTCCTGCGTAAGGAGGGTAAAGGGAAGGGCAAGTCAGCAGCGCGACTCATGGGTGATAGGCGGCAGAAAAACCAGTTGTGGCTGGCCTTCGAAGGGGAGAGTCGGAGTGAAGCTTCGAGGGCCTCTTCAGAAGGGACCGAATCGACCACGGCGGAGCGCAGAGCAGAAAGCCCGGCTAATACCGAACAGTTGATGGAAGAAGTCTTAGAGCGGGGCAATTGCAAGCAAGCATTGGCACGAGTCAAGGCGAATGCGGAGAGTCCTGGTGTGGACGGCATGACGGTCCACGACCTTCCGGGATACCTGAGAGAGCACTGGCCAGTCATCCGGGAGCAGTTGCTGAGCGGAACCTATGCGCCGCAGCCGGTGAAGCGGGTTAAGATTCCCAAGCCGGACAGAGGGGTGAGAGAGCTGGGCATCCCGACGGTGCTGGATCGGTTTATCCAGCAGGCGGTGATGCAAGTTCTGCAACGGCGGTGGGACCGGACATTCTCCGATCACAGTTATGGGTTTCGGCCCAGACGCTCGGCGCATCAGGCGGTGGAGCAGGCGCAGCAGTATATCGCCGAGGGCTACCGCGTTGTGGTCGATCTGGATTTGGAGAAATTCTTCGACCGGGTCCATCATGACAAACTGATGGCGAGGATCGCGCAGCGGGTTGGCGACAAGCGGGTGTTGAAGCTGATCCGGGGGTATCTGAGAGCCGGGGTGATGGAGGGTGGGCTGGTCAGTCCGGTCGATGAGGGGACGCCGCAAGGCGGACCTTTATCCCCACTGCTCAGCAATATCGTGCTCGACGAGCTAGACCGGGAGTTGGAGCAAAGGGGTCTTCGGTTCTGCCGGTATGCGGACGATGCCAACATCTATGTCCGCAGCCGAGGGGCGGGAGAGCGGGTGATGGAGAGTATCAGTCGATTCATCACCCAGAAGCTCAAACTCAAGGTGAACCAGCAGAAGAGCGCGGTGGCGCGGCCATGGGAGCGGAAGTTTCTCGGATTTAGCTTCACGAGGGACCGAGTGCCGAAGAGGCGGATTGCGCCGAAGGCGTACGAGAGGTTCTGCGAGCGGGTTCGGGAGATCACGCGGCGGACGCGGGGGACGAGTATCGAGAAGATGGCCGAGGAGTTGGGCTGCTACCTGCGGGGCTGGATCGGCTATTTTGGGAGATGCCAGACCCCTTCGGTGCTACAGGGCCTTGAGGAGTGGGTTCGGCGCAGGCTAAGAGCTTCGATCTGGAAGCAGTGGAAGAGAGGCTCGGTGCGGTTTGCCGAACTGCGGAAACGGGGCGTGCAGAAGCAGCTTGCCGCGAAAACGGCGGGCAGCGCTCACGGTCCGTGGAGACTGGCGAATTCTCCGGCCCTGTCGATTGCGCTGCCCAAGGCTTACTTCGACGCACTCGGAATTCCGAGACTGACTGTTGGGTGAAAGCTCAACCCGCCGAACCGCCGGATGCGGACCCGCATGTCCGGTGGTGTGACAGGGAAAGCGGGCGACCGCCTACCTATGTTAATTAAATCGAGAGAGATATTTTAAGTGAGGGTGCCGCCGCAGGACGAACCGCCCCCCGCAGTGCAGCCATAGCAGTGATTCCCCGTCACGATTCGCCGATGATGAAGCGCCGCCGGATCAAAATTGGAGATATGCCGGGGCGCGCCGCCGGTGACCGGAAGATCGAGCATCTGGTTGAAGTCGCAATCATAGAGGGTGCCGTCCCATCCGACCGAGATCGTATACCGGCACATAACCCCCGCCGCAGCGGCCGGATTAAACGCGTTGGCGAGCCGCTGCATATACCCTTCAAAATTCCCGGTCTCGAGCAAAAACTCCAGAAAGCGGCTGATCGGCATGTTGGTGATCGTGTAGAGACGATTGAAGACCACACCGTACCAGCGATCCAGTTCTTTACGGAACTGCGCTTCAATTGCCTCTTGTTTCGGGGGAAGAAACGCGCCGACCGGATTATGAACCAAATTTAAAATCAGCCCGCTTCCCGGAATCCCGTAGCCGATTCGATTGAGGAGCCGCAGCGCGGCGATCGATTTCTCAAAAACCCCTTCCCCTCGCTGCGCGTCGGTCTGAGAAGGTCGATAGTAAGGTAGGGAAGCGATGATTTCAACCTGCCGCTCGGCCAAAAAGGCCGCGAGATCGTTCTGAGAAGGGAGGAGCAGCACACTGAGGTTGCATCGATCGATCACATGGCGGCCGAGCTCGCGCGCCTGCGCTACGATCCATCGAAAGTTCGGGTTCAACTCGGGGGCGCCGCCGGTGATATCGACGATCGGGATATCGGTTCGGGCGAGGGCATCGATGCACTGCTCGGCGACCTCCCTCGTCATCACCTCCCGACGATCGGGAGCGGCATCGACATGGCAATGACGGCAGGCCTGGTTACAGAGCTTCCCGAGATTCATCTGGAAGATGGAAATGCCGGTGGCATAGAGCGGATCGAGCCCGGCCCGCCGCATCGGCTGATCAAAGGGAGGACACGCGGTCGTCTCCGAGAGAATTCGACGCTGTTCGCCCTCCGATGTCAAGGGACTCTCCCGGGCTTTTAAACTGAACCTTGTCTCAGTCACGATCTTTCCTACATGGATAGTTTTTTTGCCACATTCCGCATCTGGACCCCATGAACCAACGAGGCGCCACCGCGGATGGCACAGGCGACATGGACCGCCTCGGTCATCTCTTCGACGTTGGAACCCTTCTCAAGACAGGCCTGCGTGTAAGCGTCGATACAGTAGGGACATTGCACCGCGTGGGAAACCGCCAGGGCGATCAGCGCTTTCTCCCGCTCGGTCAGCGCCCCCTCGGTGAAGACGGCATTGTAATAGCCGATGAACTTCTCCCATAACTCCTTATTTCCCTCCCCCATCTCTGCAAATTTTCCGAGATCCCCCGGATGATAATAGGTTTCCATCCTCTCCCCCCTGCTGATGCGCGTCTCCATGTTTTTATGAAAGCGTTCTTATGATGTGTAGCATGTCTTATCCGATCTTGCAACTTTCCTTCCGGGGAGCGCTTCGGGAACTGGAGGATAAGACGAAATGTCTGGTCGGAAAAGGTCGGGGGCGGACTTAAAAGGGGAGCGGTTTTCATTCGAGCCGATGCCACAGGGAGGATTAATCTTCCCTGTGGCATCGGCGACCATACCGGGCCGTCGATCCGTTCAGGCAGCCCTCGCTTCATTAACTGCGATCGAGGCTCATCACAGGGCAGGTCACGATGAAACCGGAGGGACCGAATGGACCGCCCCCAAACCCGGTGATCAGGCCTTTCTGGACCAGGTCGAGGACGGGGCGAAAGTTGTCTTGCCGCAGGTTCTGGCCGCTCGCGACGGCAGCAGCGGTCCAACTGACCAGATGAATATCCCAAAGTGGGCTGTAAGAGTCGAAGCCGGGCCAAGCGTGCAGGATGTTCAACGGGGTCAGCCCGTCCAGGATGGCCGAGCTAAGGCCTTGGCGCTGAGGATTGTTGACGCCGGTCTGGCCGTTCGTGAAGGCGATGAGACCTTCGCGGGCCGAGCCCGCTCCCTCCTCCCCCGCGGTCGGCGCAAAGTTCAAATTCGGCGCGTAGGTGACATCTTCGAGCGCGGCCGCCACCGGGTCGGACGCGTCAAAGGAGACATAGTGAACGGTCAGGGTGAACGAGAAACCGGTGGTCTCCCGGAACGTGACCTTGCCGTTGACGGTGTCGATTGAAACGATCTTATCGGCCTGGCCGGACGCGTTGGCGACTTGCGAGGCGTGTAGCACGATTCCGTTGGGCAGCTCGATCAGCGGACTGTAATCGGGCTCGCCGACGGCGCCGGGCAGGGCCATGCTCGGCGGAAATCCGGTCGGGCCCGGAACGACCACACGGGTCGGACTGAAATCGACCGTGGCGGGGAAATCGATCAGCCCGTTGATCACCTGAACCTTTTGGACCGCTTTGGTCCCTTTGGCGTTGGCGAGCTTCGGCGAGCTGTTGACCTTGCGCGCGGCGGCGTCCGATGGGTCGGAAGACTCCGTTACCACATACCAGACCACCCGGCCGCGGCTGGTTCCTTTGAAGAGGGGGAGCACCACTTGTGAGAAGTCCGCATTCTCAACGGCGCTCTGGACGAAAAGAGTGTGCCCGCCCGAATTACGATCTCTTCGGTCAAAGTCTGAGCCGTCTCGACTGAAGCCGAGGCTCAGCGGAACCTCTCCCAAAAGGGTGACGAAGATTATCACGACGAGAGCAATGATTTGGGTAAGCCGGTTCGGTTTCATATTGTCCTCCTTCAGCTTGAAGTTTCGCCTTTGCAGGCGATGATATTGAAGAACAGGGAGGCCGAGTGACTCGGCCTCCCTGAGAAAAGGGCGGTGTTGCGCCGTTACTGGTCGATGCTGACGATCGGGCAGTTCACGACCACCCCGATCGCCCCCCAGGGGGCGCCGTCCGGGCCGGTGACGCGCCCTTCCGAAGCAAGGCGGGCGACTGTGTTGAAGTCCATCTGGGCGGAATTCGTTTTGGCATTGATCGCCTCCGTTTTCCAGACCGCGATATGGACATCCCACATCGGGCTATACAATGTTGCGCGCTCGCCGAAAGGAATTTCCTGCACGATGTTGAACGGATCTCCTTCGCCCATCAGCGCCGAGGCCAGTCCCTGGCGGGCCGGGTTCATCTTTCCGGTCTGGCCGTTTGCAAAGGGGATCAGGCCGGTCAGGGCGGAGGTCGGCGCGTTGGAGCCCTTCGAAGGGATGGCTGCGAGCCGAGGGGTGTAGGTGGCCGCTTCCACTGCGGCGACGCCGGGATCGGAGGCATTAAACGAGGTGTAATGAACGACCTTCCCTTCGAAAAAGCCCTGGGTCAATCGGAAGATCCCCTTCTTATTCTTTACATCAATGGAGACGGTCCGGTCATGCTCTCCGGTGCTGTTCTTCACGTGAGGGGCGTTCAGCACCGTTCCATCCGGAAGCTCAATCAGCGGCGTGTAGCCGGCCTCGGCGATCGCGCCCGGCTTCGCCTCTTTCGGAGGAAATCCGGTCGGTCCCGGAACGACGCTGCGCACCGGGGTGAAGAGGACGCTTCCGGTAAACTCGATCATGCCGTTGACGATCTTGACCTTCTCAACCGCATCGGTTCCTTTGGCATTCGCCATCTTCGGCGAATAATGGACGCCGCGGCGCGCGGCATCTTCTTTATTGGACGACTCGGTGACGACATACCAGACCGTTTCATTCCCGCGGCGCCCCTCGAAAATCGGAAGGGTCACCTCGGTGAAATCGGCATTCTCCACGGCGCTCTTAAGGAGAAGGGTGTGACCTGTTTTCATCGTTCCGCCCATCATCATTTTGTCCTCTTTGGCGAGCGCGCCCGAGGCCGAAAATGCGGAAACGGAAAAGAGGAGCATCCATGCGGCAAGTTGTTGTCTTGTTCTCTTCATCTTTTTTCTCCTATGTTGGGTGAGGGTCTTTTCAGCTTGCACGCACATAGGTCGTGCACCCTCTGAAATCCTTACATCGGAAAAAAATAAAAAATTTGGACAGCATTGGATCAAATGCCGCCATGATCTCGACATGCTGATTCAATCCATGTCGCCGACATGAAGGGGGTCAGGATGGGGTGAGAAAAAGATGGATTAGAAGATCACCTGCTTTTATTCATCGTTTAATTTAATGACGGGGGTTGTTTGCGGAGGGCTTGTTTGAGTCGCTCTTTGGTTTCCGCGGAGAGGGCGCCGGGGGCATTCTGGCCGACTTTCTCAGGATTGCCACCGAGAATATTTCGGATAAAGTGGATTTGCTTCTGATAACGAAGACACCATTTGCAGATGAGGAAGTGAAACCGAACGGCGATCCGTTGGCGAAGGGGAAGCGGTTCTTCCATTGAATTGGAAAGGAGCTGGACCACCTCCTTACAGGAAGGCGTATTGCGCGCCAAGAAATTGATCAACCATGAAGACATGACGGCCTAATTTGCTCCTTCATCGAAATAGCCGGTTGGCTGCGTTCGGGCCTTATTACGCCGGTTGGTCTTGCCCGGCGCTGGAAGAAGTCTATTGATTTCAGATCTTCCCACCAGGTGCGCCGTGCCCCACATCCGGTGCTTTCCCAAAAAAATGAACTTCGAGGCATTTTCTCAGTTGCATCCTGGCGCGGTGCATCAAGACCCAAAAGTTCGAAGTGGAAAGATTCAGCACGGAGCATACCTGCTCGCCGCTGATCCCATCAATCTCCCTCAATGCAAAGACATGCGCCATCCGAGGGGGAAGCTTCGAGAGGCATCGATCCAGTGCAATCCAGAACTCTTTTCTCTCCAGAATCAGGTCCGGATCGGCGTTCCATTCGGCCGGGCCGGTCTCGTCACGCTTCCAGTGCCCGCTTTCGTCGAAAACCCCTTCGATCTCCTCTTCAAATTGCGTTGCATCTTCGATCAACGATTCCCGGCTGATCTTTCGGAAGTAATCGATCACTTTGTGTTTGAGAATGCCGATCAGCCAGCTTCGCTCCGAAGATTGTCCCGAAAAGCGCTCCCGCGCCTGGAGCGCCGAGAGGAGCGTCTCCTGCACGGCATCTTCGGCGAGTTTCGGATCGCGAAGCCGAAGCAGAGCAAATCGATAGAGGGCGTCTCCATGCAGGTCGACCCACTTTTCGGGATCGGAGGAGGGCATCGCCTCTTCGGGCGGTCGCGCCGTCGCGCTCTCTTGGATCATCGGAGTCCTCTCTTCTGCAGCTTTGTAACATTTTCAGGGGGATCTTGCAATCGTTTTCCCAAAGAGCGCTTCGCCCAATGTAAGCGGGCCTACTTCCAAGTTTTCTCTAACGGCGGGGGCCATCGCGCCGGAGGTGATGGCGATGGTGGCCCTCTCGACTCAGAGCGCGGGACCGACCGGGTCGGCGAATTGGCTCCCCGTCCCATTCTCTTCATCCACGGCAGCGAAGACGAAATCCTTCCCCCCTTCTGTTCGATCGATACCAATCGCCGGGCCGGGGAGCCGAAAGAGCTCAAGGTGATCAAAGGCCGGACATGATCTCGACGCAGCGGCGGAAGAAGTTTATACTTTGGTCCGCGATCGGATCGGCCGCTTTCTCCCCGCCTCTGTTCCATCCACTTGATACAGCATCCGTCTTGTCCGTAAAATCAATTGAAGGGATAATGCGTCTTCTCTCTCAGGCCGCGATTGAGCGAGCGCGCTTCGTATCGCGCTTAGTATGAGGAGAGGATCTGCAGCGAACGAATTTGGATTGTGTGAAGGGGAACGATGAATCTTTATTTTGAAAGGAAAAGAGCCGCTCTGGGCGAGCTCATTTACGCCGGATGGACGGCCGGGACGATCGCCGGGATTTTCGGGGTTCTGCTGATCGTTCTGAGAGCCGATGGGGAATGGGTGTGGAGTCCCTTCGCCCGGACCGCGGTCGGATTTTTTGGCCCGATCTTGACGGTCGACATTTATGTCGGCGTTCTTTCGGGAATCGTCTCCGGGGGATTGATGACGATCTTCCTATCGGCGGCGAGTGCGATGGAGGGGAGAGGGGCTCTCGCGCCGGTCCGGATGATCGCTGCGGCTGTCTATGGAGATGAGGCCTTGCAGCGGCCGACGCGGTTTCCGATCCTGATGACCGGAATGGTGATCCATTTCGCGACCGCTTCTCTCTTCGGATTGATCTGGGTTGCGATTTCCCGAAGAAGCGGCTATGGCGCAGCGGTTCTCGGCGGGGCTTTTTATGGCCTGGCCATCTGGATGATTCAACAATATGGTCTTCTGCCGATGATTGATCAGCCGCTCGCGCGGGGAATCAACCCGACGGCGTTCGCCATCGCCCATCTTCTCTTCGGCGCGGCGCTTGGGGCCGCGACCCTCTTTGTCAGACAGGTTTTAGATTCCTATGTCCCTGCGGTTCTGGTTGGTCTTTTCTCTCTGTTCGCTGTGACGGAAGCGGCCGGGATGATTTTTGCTCTGATCGGGGGAGACTGGCCGATCAGAAGGGGGCTCGGTTGGGGGGCGCTCTACGGCCTTCTCCTCTGGCTGATCATCCATGGGGCGATCTATGCGGTGAACCCCCCTCTTGCGCGCTCCCTGCAGACCCTTCCCTTCGCCGCATGGAATATTTTTCTTGGACTGGTGATCGGGACCTATCCCGCATTTTTAGAGGTCCGAACAGAAGAGGAGGTGCGCCGGGAGGATCTCCGGCGCGCAGCGTAGACCTTTTCAGTTTCTCCCGCCGAGACGCTTCAAGCCAATCGGGGGCAGATCAAACCCGATCTCGCCTTAGAACGATCGCCGTTTTTAGCCTGGCGCTTCCGAATCGGATTCGATACAATCAACAGGAAGAGGAGGGGTATGGCCTCAAAGAGACGCTTCTTTTTCTTTCTGCTTCTCCTTATTGTCCTGGCGTTCGTGATTCGATGGCTCGGTCTTCAAGCCCTTCTCGATCAGGATCGGCTTCGAAGCGGGATTGATCGATGGGGGGCCTGGGGGCCGCTTCTCTTCATCGGGATCTTTGCGATCGCCCCGGTTTTTTTTCTGCCGGGACTTCCGCTCACCATCGCCGGCGGATTGGCGTTCGGTCCCCTCTGGGGGACGATTTATGCTTCGATTGGATCGACCCTCGGGGCCGGCCTGGCGTTCCTGGTGGCCCGATACTTCGCGCGCGAAGCGGTTTCCGAAATGCTGGGAGAGCGATGGAGGCGGATCGATGAGGGGGTGGCCAAACGAGGTTGGGTCTTCGTGGCGATCACCCGTCTGGTTCCTCTTTTTCCATTTGTTCTTCTGAATTACGCCTTTGGTCTGACCCGAATTTCTTTTACAACTTATCTTTTCACCTCCTGGCTTTGCATGCTCCCCGGCACCGCCGCTTATGTCCTCTTCTCCAGCTCGCTTCTCGGATTGATTAAGGGAGAAGTCTCTCCGACATTTTTGATCGGACTTTTGTTGCTCGTCGCTGTTTCCATTCTTCCCCTTCTCTATCGGCGTTGGAAGGGATCGAAAGGCTCGCTTCCCAAGGTGATTGCCTGGACGGCGCTCCTTCTTTTGCCGAATTGGAACATCCACGCGGAGGGGCAGATGGATCTCCTCACCAACCGCTTGGGAGAGAGCGGCTTTCCGGAGGGATGGCGGCCGCTGACCTTTCCCCGGATCTCCCGCCACGCCGAATATCAACTTCTTGAAGAAGAGGGACAGCCGGTGATCCGTGCGGTGAGCCGGCCCTCGGCCGGAAGACAATTTAATGACTGAAAAATTCGACATCGTTGTGATCGGCGGCGGCGCCGGCGGGCTGGTGGTCGCCAGCGGTGCGGCGCAGTTGGGAGCCCGGGTGGCGCTGGTCGAGAAGGAGCGCGGACTGGGAGGGGACTGTCTCTATTACGGCTGTGTCCCGACGAAGACCTTGGTTCATTCCGCGCGGATGCTCTCTCTGATCCGGCGGTCGGCCGAATTCGGTCTCGGTCGGCTGACCCCGTCTCCGGAGAGTTTCGAGGGGGCGATGGAGCGGATGCAGCGAATGGTCGCGCGGATCGGAGAGCACGATGACCCGAAGCGCTTTGAGGCGATGGGGATTCAAATTTATTTTGGAGCGGGGCGTTTTATCGATTCAAACCGGTTTGAGGTTGCCGGCCGCCTCCTGGAGGGGCGTCGATTCGTTCTCGCCACCGGCGCCCGACCGAGTGTTCCGCCGATTCCCGGCTTGGCCGAGGCGGGGTTTTTGACGAATGTCACGGCGCTAGGATTGAAGCAGCGGCCCGAAACGATGGTAATCATCGGAGGGGGCCCGGTCGGGGTGGAGTTCGCTCAGATCTTTCACCGGCTGGGGGTGCAGGTGACCGTGATCGAGGGCGCCGATCGGCTCTTGCCGAAAGAGGATCGAGAGATCTCGGAAGCGCTTGAATCGATCTTCCAAAAAGAGGGGATTCATCTCCTGACCGGCGCGGCGGTTCAAATGGTTCAAAGAGAAGGAGATCAGAAGCGCCTCATCATTCAAGGGAGAGAGGGGACTCAACCGATTGTCGCCGAGGAAATTTTGGTCGCCGCCGGGCGCGCGCCCAATGTCGAAGGGCTGGGGCTCGATGCCGCCGGGGTCGCTTACGATCGACAGGGGGTGAAGGTCGATGCGACCCTTCGGACGACGGCGCGGCATATCTGGGCCTGCGGCGATCTGGCCGGTCCGTATCAATTCACCCACATGGCGGAATACCAGGCAGGAATTGTTGTCGCCAATGCGCTCTTCCCCATTGTCCGCCGCAAAGTCGACTACCGCGTTGTCCCCTGGGTGACCTTCACCGATCCGGAGGTGGCGCGGGTCGGCCTGACCGAGTCGGAGGCGCGCGCGCAACTCGGTCCGGTTCATGTCTACCGCTTTCCCTTCAGGCAGATCGATCGGGCGATCATCGAAGGAGAGGAGACCGGTTTCATTAAATTGATCGCCGACCGTCGCCTCCGGATCGTCGGCGCGCATCTGATCGGCGCGAACGCCGGGGATCTCTTGCATGAATATGTCTTGGCGATGAAAGTCGGTTTAAAAATCACGGCACTCTCGACCACCCTCCACGTTTATCCGACCCTTTCGCAGGGGGTGAAGAAGGCGGCCGATCAATACTATCGCGAGAAACTCTTCACTGGTTGGTTTCCGAAGCTGACCCGCTGGCTGATCCGCCGCTGATCCTCCTCGATCGTTCGATCTTTAAGGAATAACCCAATCGGGGAAGTTGTCCTGCGCTCGACAACGCTCTAGAATAAATAGTCGGAGTGCGCGATGGCTACTTTGGGCAGCGGTGCGTCCCGAAGCGGCTTAGTGCGCCGACCAATCGGTCAATGGAGAAAGCATTGGTGAGCAGTTATGATCTGTTGGTGCTCGGGTCGGGCTCGGCGGGGCTCTATGGCGCGATCAAGGCGGCCCAACTGGGTGCGCGGGTCGCGTTGGTGGAAGGGGCGGAGATCGGCGGAACTTGTCCCAACCGGGGATGTCTTCCGACCAAGCATCTGGTGACCGCCGCGGAGCGCTACTACTACAGTCAGACCGGCGCTTTCCGCGGGGTCAAGCCTCGCAAGGCCCGGCTCGATTTCGCCGCCGTGATGGCGGAGAAGGAGAAGGTGGTCCATTATGCGCGGATGGAAAAGGAGCGGATGATCGCAACCCTTCCGAACATTGATTTCATTCAAGGCAGAGGCCGCCTCGTCTCACCTCACCATGTCGCGATCGACGGCCAGCCGGTGACCGCCGATCATCTCCTGCTGGCGACCGGCTCCTCTCCGATCACGCCGACGATTCCCGGCCTGGCGGATGTCGCGCCGCTCAACAGCGACCGCGTTCAGGTGATCACCCGTCTGCCGGAGCGGTTGATCGTGATCGGGGGGGGCGAGATCGGGCTCGAATACGGTCAACTCTTTCTCCACTTCAGGGTGAAGGTCACTGTGCTTGAGAAAGAAGAGCGGATCTTGCATCGGGAAGAGCCGGAGATCTCGAAGGCGCTGCGCCGTTATCTGGAAGAAGAGGGGATGGAGATTCATACCGGCGTTCAGATCGATGCGGTGCGGACGCTCTCGCGCCGCCGGGGTTTTCGGGTGACGGCGCGAAAGTCAGGAGAATCTCTTTCATTCGAATCGTCTGCCCTCTTTGTGGCCGCCGGTCGGCGTCCGAATACCGATGATCTCGGTCTGGAGGAGGTCGGCGTGAAGCGCCGTCCCGACGGAGCGGTCGAAACGACCGCGACATTCGAAACATCGCATCCTCACATCTTTGCGGCGGGGGATGTTCGCGGCCATGTCCAAATGCTCTCCAGTATCGCCGACCGGGAAGGAGAGCTGGCCGTGGAGAACGCATTAAGAGGAACCCGACACACGATGGAGTATCTTGGGGTCCCTTATGCCATCTTAACCTCCCCGCAGGTGGCGAGCGTCGGCTTGAAAGAGGCGGAGGCGCGCGCCGCCGGTTTTGGATTGCGGCAGGTCGATCTTTCTCTTCCCGAAGAGCTGCCGAAGGCGACTGCCGATCGGGGATGGGTGAAGCTGGTGGTAGAGGAAGGGAGCCATCGTGTATTAGGAGTGCATCTGCTGGCGGCCAAGGCGGCGGAGGCGATTCATGAGGCGATCTTCATCGTAAAGAGTCGACTAACAGTCGAGGAGGTTTGCCGGACCATTCATGTTTATCCGACCGTGGCAGAATCGATTCTGCGCGCCGCCGAAGCGTATCCCAAAGCGGCGTAGCCGGCGCGTCTGTTGATTTTAGCCGTCCGGGTCTGCTACCCTTTCAAAAATTCTGGATCGATCGCCATGAAACCAATCGGCCTCGCAAGGGCGCTTCTTGTCGGACTTGCTGTTTTCTTTTTTGGCTGCGGGGATGGAGGAGGTCAGCCGATCGAACTTCGATCTGAATTAAAAACAGAACCGGCCCCCCAAGGGCCCGCCGTCGCCCCCGATATTCATGTAGAAGGGAAGAACCTTGTCATCCGCGTTCCGATGACCCTCCCCGACCCCTGTCATAAAGTAGTCCACAAGGCGAAGATGGAAGGGGGTGAAATCTTCGTCTCGCTTCAGATCGAGAATCCTCCGGCCGGCACCATTTGCATTCAGGTCCTCACGACAGTCATCGCCACGGTGACCCTCTTCGATCTGCCGAGCGGAACAGACACCCTCACCCTTCAGACCCCGCTGCAAACGACGCAACAGACCGTTCGAATTCCCTGAACCATTTTTAGGCCGGTCGCTGCGCAACGATCAGACAGTCTCTCCCGAGGGGATAGGGATATTCCATCGAAAGCCAATGATCGAGATCGACCAGGAAAAGAAGAAACGGGTGAAGCAGCATCTTCAAGAGCCGTCTCTTCGCAAGGGCCGTTTCGATCTCCCATGCCGATTGCCAGAACGGCCCCGCCGGATGAGTGATGGAAAGGGGATGGAATCCGGCTTCATTGAGCTTCTGAGCGATCTCTTCTTTTGAGTAGCCGTCCCGCTCCACGTTGCACGCGACCGGAGTGTTTGCGGTGAAATCTTCTCTCTTCGTAATGAGAGTTTGCGAAAGTTTGGAGGGTTGGAAGAGTTTTCGAATCGGCCCGGAGATGGAGGAGGGGGCCGCCGGAGTGGGGGTGGAGAGAATCAGATATCCTCCCCGTTTGAGCGCCTTAAAAAACCGCTTCAGAACCGCAACGTCATCCCGAAGAAAGGTAAAGACGTGCATTGAGAAAATGAGGTGGAAGAGATCGGTGAACTGGATGTCGTGGAGGTCTCCCGTTTGGAACGAGAGATTCTTTGCTCCCTTCAGGGCGGAGATGGTTCTGGCCCGCGCGATTTTTTCCGCGTCGAAATCGATGCCGGTGATCTTCCAATCCGGATGGCGCTCGGCGAGATGAAAAGAGTGGGCGCCGTTCGAGCATCCGGCATCTAAAACATTTGCATTCTCCGGAAGGGTAATCCTTCTCAGCGCGCGTGTAAGATAATGGTTGCTTGATCGGTCGCCAAGATGAGTGGTCCCCAGCCATTTGGTGGCGAGCCGCTTCATCGGCTTGGTTTCGACGAGTGCCTGCTCACATCCATACGCCATGGCTTTTTTCTCCCTTCAACATTTTTTTAATTGAAATTAAGGCAAGTTCTATGCCTCTGGATAATCGAGCCGGAGGATCGCATTGAGGAGATTGTTGCTGTTGAGGTTGAGGGAATCGTGTATGATCGAATGCAGAAAGAGCCTGTCACTTTTAAGCAAGAGATCGCAGAAGAAGCTTTCGATCTGCTTGAATGCTTCTGATGAGCTTGTGTTCGAGGAGGTTGTACTCTCGAACGGTCTACTGGCGAAAAATCGGGATCGATCCGGTTTCGCTGGTGAAGAAGGGGGCGGCGCCGGTGGTATGGTTGGTCGTATCGACCAGGCCGGTGATTTGGGGAAATCGTTCGGAGAGAATCCGGATAACGCCATGGTGGAGTGTCTTGCCGGCCATCGCGCACCCCTGGCAGCCGCCCGACATTTCGACATAGACGATGTTCTCTTTCAGATCGACCAGCTTAATGTGCCCGCCATGCTCGGCGAGACCGGGGTTGATAATTTCGTTAAAGACGTTTGAGATCTCCCGCGCCAGATCGGTATCCCACGCCGGGTTCGGATTGTCGATCACCCACGCTTGCGCCAATCCCGTGCTGGTGTAATCAATCGTTGCTCCTTTAATCAAAGCCTCCGATTCCCAATTGATGAAGAATTTATATTCTCCGCACGGCAAAACAAAATCGCGTGGATCGGCCTCTCCCGGAGCGACATACTCGAACTTGTATTTGAATTCTCCGGCTTCGCGCGTCACCGTGAGCCGCACGCCGATGTCGCTGCGGCCTTGAAGGGCTTGGCGGACTTTTTGGGTGGCCCCTTCAGTGAGGGTGGCGATGGTGGTCTGGGACATCAATTTACTCCAAACGAGGTCGTGAAGAAACGTTAACACGGGCAGATACGGCTGTTCAATGATTTAATAAGGATTAGAGAGAAGTCTTTTACCCAAACGTAAACGCGTACAGCTCCACGTTCGGGCTCTCGAAGATGATCTCAAAGAGATGTTCCTCGTTATCTTCATTCGGTAAGGTCACCAGATGATAAAGGCGGGCATCTTTGATGATCGCTTTTCCATCCGCTCCTACATCGACGCCCCGCAGGGTCGCCGGGATCGGCGCGCCATCGATCAGAATCTTTGCCGGGATTCCCTTCGCGGTTCCCTTCATCACCAGATTGAGTTTCGGCGCTTGAAAGCGAAATTGGATTTTTCCGCCGGGGGCCTGGAGGATCGCCGCCTCGTCGATTACCTTCCAGGTGCCGCCGAGGGCCCAGTAGTTGAGGCGAAGGGAGGCGGGGGGCGTGTAGTTGAGCGTCATGTCGGGGGCCATCCGCTCGTTTGAAAAAAAGTTGCTCGCCCGGCTGTAGCCGACGTAGGTTTCGGGGGAGTGGATTCTTCGGAAATCGACGGTTCGCTTTGCCTCATCGACCGCCACCGGGGCGTGCAGCAGCTTTGCCTCCATTAAGACCGATTGGATCGCCTGTTCGAAGAGATCCTCGTCCCCCTCGCCGAAGTGGGTGAGTCGAAGATTTCCCTCCGCATCGATCAGATACTTGGCCGGCCAGAATTGATTGCGATAGGCTTGCCAGGTGCCATAATCGTTGTCGACGGCGACCGGATATTTAATTCCATGCCGGGTGATCGCCGCTTTGATGTTATCGACCTCTTTTTCGAATTGGAACTCCGGCGTGTGAACGCCGACGATGACAAGCCCCTGGCCGCGGTACTTTTCGTCCCAGCGGGTGATCGCCGGCAGCGTCCGAATGCAATTAATGCAGGAGTAGGTCCAGAAGTCGATCAGCACCACCTTGCCGCGCAGGCTCTCTTTGGTAAGCGGCGGCGAATTAAGCCAAGTGGTGACCTGGGTGAACTCCGGCATCGTGCCGAGGACCGGATAGGGCGATTTTTTATTGGCTGCCAGCGCGCTGTCGGGTCCGAAGCCGGTGTCGGCACCCGTTGTCGTCTCCGCTGTTTCGGCGAGTCGCTTCTCGATCTGATTGGCGATGAAGAGCGACCCCGGTAGTTTGGCCAGCAGCAAGGTGTCGAGATTAAAGAAGAGGGTCACTACCGTGGCGAGGGTCAGGGCGCCCAAGGCTTTCTGTGAGAGCGATCCCCATTTCCGCAACGACGTGACCCGTTCCGCGATTCGCCGGCCGCCATACCCGATCAAGAGCATCGGGACGGCGGCTCCCAGTGCGTAGGCGGCCATCAAGATCAGCGTCGACCCGAACGCCGATTGCACTGCCGCCAGCGTCAGGATGATTCCCAAGATCGGTCCCGCGCAAGGGGCCCAGATCAGTCCAAGCGAGGCGCCGAGCAGAAGAGGGGAAACGGGTGTTTGCTCGTCGGCGAGTCGATTCATCCCCGGGAGCCGTTGGGCAAGGACGCTGATCCTCGTCCCGATCCGCTCCCACAGCGCGGGCCAGAGGAGGCTAAGAGCAAAGAAGAATAAAACCAAAAGGGCGATGTTCCGAAGCGCGGCATTGCTGAGGCCGAGGAAGGTGCCAAAGAGGGAGAAGATCACGCCGAAGAGGGTGAAGCTGATTGCGAGTCCCAAAACAATCCAGAACGGGCGATGACGACTGCCTCCCGAGAGCGAGGCGCTCAAAAGGGGTGGGAGGATCGGCAGAATGCAGGGGCTGAAGACGGTCAGCGTCCCCGCCACGACGGCTAAAATTCCGAGTGTCCAATTCATAGGTCCCTCCTCCCATCCTCCGGACGGGCTTCTTCTTGGTCTAAATTAGCACAAATTTGACCGCTTCACATTGTCCAATTTCATCGCATCCATCCATTGGTCGGAGTCGTTCGGAATTCCTTACAGCGCTTTTGATCAAAGCGGCCGTGGAAAGGTATTTTGAATGCGCGGTTGGAGGAGAAGGAATTGGATTCGTGCAGGCAGGGTAGATGGATAAATTATATCCCGGCGTACCATTCGTATCCCTGGTCTTCCCAGTAGCCCCCCTTGCCGCCTGCGATCGTTTCCAGGCGATCAACGAGTTCAATCCGCATGATGTACTTCGCCATTTTGTAGCCGAGCTGCCGCTCAACCCGCAGGCGAAGGGGTGCGCCGTTCCCGATGGGGAGAGGCTGATCATTAAGATCATACGCAAGAATGGTCTGGGGATGATACGCATCTTCGAAATCGATGCTCTCGTAGTAATAATCTCCCGTGTCATCCGGATCGGCGGCGTGAAAGACCACATAACGGGCCGGCGGGAGGGGACGGACCTTTTCGAGAAGGATATGCAGCGGAACCCCCTTCCACTTGCCGATGGCGCTCCATCCCTCGACGCAATCATGTCGGGTGATCTGTGTGCGCGAGGGGAGCTGGCGCAGCGCGTCGAGGGAAAAGCGCGCCGGTTGTTCGACCAGACCGGCGATCTCCAGTTGCCAATCGGCGAAATGATTTTGGGCCAGGGCGAGATATTCCTCGGTGTCGGGGTTTTCCGTTCCGTTTACCGGAAAGATGGGGGAGAGGTCGGCTTCGGTATATTCCCGCGCCATCGCCTTCCGCGGGGTGATCAGCCGCTGCACCCGCCGGGTGATCCCTTCTGCGCTGCTGAGAAAGTTTTCAAACCAGGGCTTCCGCGAGAGGCTATCGCAGCCGGCGAGGAGAAAAACGCTGGAGAGTTGGGCGGCGCGTAGCAGGAATCGTCGGCGGCCGAGGCTAATTCGTCTCTTCATGATGTTCTCCTCCTTCCGGAAGGCGATACCATCCGGTGATCATCGATCGAAGATTGTTCCAAACGCCGGTGATCCCCACCATCAGCACATGGACGACTGTATAGCCGATGAAGCTGAAAGCGGCGATGAAATGGATCGTCCGCGCCGACTGTCGCCCGCCGAAGAAGGTGAGAAGACCGGGGAGGGTGGCGTCCATATCGGGCGACATTGTCAGCCCGGTCAGGACGATCAAGGGTGCCAAGACGAAGACAACGCCGGTGTAGGCGATCTTCTGCAGAACGTTGTAGTGGGCCGCTTCTTCTCCGGTGGGATGGCGAAAGAAGAGATGATCCCGAATCGAGGCGCCGATCTTTCGAAGGTCGTTCTTTTTCGGTAGAAGATCGTTCCAAAAATGTCGGCTTGCCAAAGAAGAGATTACGAAGATCAGTCCGTTGATGACAAAGATCCAGGCGAAGAAGAAATGCCAGCGTCGTCCCATCGCCAGCCACTGATGCTTTGGAAGGGTCATCCACTGCGGGAATCCTCGGCTGTAGGGTTTTCCGGTGTCATCGGCGGAGACGCCGAAGAGCCCGGTGGTATCGAACGGGTGGCCGAAGAGAGTGGTTACCCCCCGGAGTTCGCCACTTTCCGTCTGGATCGCCTTCATTGCCAAGAGCGGCCGATCGCGGTCCGAGCGCTCTCCCCAGTAGAGGGCCGGATGGGCGTTGAAGATCTGAAATCCGCTCATCAGAAGAATGGGAAGACAAATGACATTCAACCAATGTCCCAGCCGGACAAAAAGAGGATGTCGAAAGCGCCATCGATCGGCGAGGGGAGAATTCGGTTCGAGCGCCTCCGGTTCGGTTTGGTCACGGTCGGGTAAGTCGGATGGGGTGGAGGCGATCTCCTCCCGCGTTTCATCCGGCGGGCGCTCTTCTCTCTTGTTCGGTTCTTCCATGGAGATGATCCTCGCTCACCCGTTCACACAGTATCATCCTTCTGAAGGGAGTGTCAAAAGGAAGTCGGAGTGTAGAGCCATTCCTTACACTTCGCGTGAAATATCTTTTGACTTCTTATTTGCCGGACGGTTACAATGTCGGCCAAGAGGAGCCCGCCGGTGAATCGGCCGGAGGGAAGGCATCTGTGGGACCGACCTTAATGATCTACTCCCCATCCCGGCTTGAAACCTACCGCCAATGTCCACACAAATTTAAGTTGACCTATATCGATCAGGTCCCTTCTTCTTTGGAAGGAATCGAAGCCTTTATGGGATCTCGCGTTCATGAGGCCCTTTATAAGTTGTATACCGATCTGCGCTTCTGCAAGCGGCTCTCCCTCGATGAACTGCTCGCCTACTATCGGGAAATTTGGGAGAAGGAGTGGCACGGAGACATCCAGATCATCCGTGATGAGCTGACTCCCGACGAGTACCGCGCCCTCGGCGAGAGGTGCTTGATCGATTACTATCGCCGCTATGATCCCTTCGATCAGACCCGGACCCTCGGTTTAGAACATCCGGTCCAATTCAATCTGGATAAAAAGGGGCGCTATGCCATGCAAGGATTTATCGACCGCTTGAGCCAGCCGAAGGACGGCGTCATCTGGATTCACGATTACAAAACGAAGGGATTCTTTCCGACCCAGCAAGATCTCGATGAGGATCGTCAACTCGCTTACTATCAGATGGCGGTTCAAGAGCTCTGGCCCGAAACAAAAGAGATCGAGCTGATCTGGCATTATCTGATTTTCGACCAGGAGATTCACTCTCGCCGGACGCCGGACGATTTAGAAGCATTGCGGGAGGAGACGATTGCCTTAATCGATGAGATCGAAACAGCGACCGAATTTCCCACCAAACAGAGCGCGCTTTGCAATTGGTGCGAATATCGCGCGATCTGCCCCCTCTTCCGCCATCTCTATGAGACCCAATCGCTTTCAAAGAACGAGTACATGAATGAGGAGGGGGTCTTTCTGGTCGAGCGCTTGGCGACGCTTCAGATCGAGGAGGAGCGGATCAAGGGGGAGATTGAAAAGGTGAAGGGAGCGCTCCTCGCCTATGCTCAGAAAAAGGGGGTCGAAGTTCTCTTCTCGAAGACGCATAAGGTCCGGATCAAAGTTTATGAGAATCTCCGCTTCCCCGGAAAGAACGATCCGGGGCGGCCCGCTCTAGAAAAGGCGGTTAAAGATGCGGGGCGGTGGGAAGAAGTTTCATCACTCGACGTCTTTGCGCTTTCAAAGGTGCTTCTGAGCGGGGCTTGGGGGGCAGAGCTATCCGATCGGCTGAAAAAGCTTGGCAAAGCGGATAAAAGTCCATGGATTAAAATCTTTCCTCGTGACGAACGGAAATAAAATCAAATGCGATCTCTCTACGAAAACGATCTGTCGGATCATCACACGGCCCATCTCATCCCATTCCAATCAAGCGATCCATGATAGCGGCGACAGCGGCTGGACAATCTTCCCGGAATTCTATATAAAGACACGGTTCAACTCTGTAGAAAGGAGACGAATGATCAGATATGTTGTCCTGATGGGTATCCTTGTGATGAATCTGATTCAGGTTGCGGAAGCGGCCGACTGGAAAGTCATTCCGCGGCCTCGGACGGCGATGGTTTCCGCAACGGCGAACCAAAACTTCTCAAGCGGACCGGGAAAAACGGAGAAGTCTGTTCTCCCCGATTTCGCTTCTCTTCCGCAGACGCTGCAAGCAACCAGCTCCGATCAATCCGGAACGGATCGGAGTGCGAAGGCGGAGGCCCGCCTGGAGATGGAGAATGGGGTGGTTCGATTTAAAGGAAAGCTAGAAACGGCCGACAGCGTGCCGACCGACTTTCTCGCACCTGTGGCGTCGATCAAAGGGATGGCGGCAATCGATATGAAAGTGATGCTTCCAAATCCATCGGGAACGATCAAGGGCGCCATTCGCGTCTCTCACGAAGCGTCTCCTTTGCTTGCTCCCTCGCGTGAGGGAGGAGGTGTGGCCGAAGGAGATGGAGAGCGAAAGAGAGTGGAGAATGGATTGCCCGATACCATCACCGTGAAGGTTTTTGTAAATGACGAGCTGGTCATCAATTCAACCGACTTTTTATTGGGAGTCGATAAAGAAATTCCGGTGCCGCTCCATCATGAAGACAGTGTCACGCTTCTCATCCAAGAGGAGTTCAGCATGATCGCATCGGGAAAAGGAGATCTGGTCTCCACGGTTCAATATACTTTCATGCCTTAAATCAATGTAAAAAACCTTTGCTTCGTAGCAAATGTTTGTGCTAACGTGATTCTCAGGGAAGTCTATGGATAAAATTTTTATTCGTGCTTGGATCCTCTTTGTTGCATTTTTGTGTTCTATTGCAGTCATTGCAATCCGGACGACCACTCCAAAGGAGGAGGGGGGAGATGTGGTGACGCAAAAAATAAAATCATCCGGAGAGCCGAAAGAGAACCCTTTGATTTTAATCCCACAGGGCGAGTTTACGATGGGGAGCGAAGAGGGGGGATTTGATGAGAAGCCGGAACGTCGGGTCTACGTCGATTCGTTCAAGATTAACCAGTTCGAAGTAACCCAGTATAACTACAATGAGTTTGTCCGTGCGACGGGACACCGCCCTCCGTCCTCCCGTGCGTTGAAAAATTATGGAAATTTTAACGACCAGAATCAACCGGTCGTTTTCGTTAGCTGGGAAGATGCCGATGCCTATTGCCGGTGGCGCAGTGAGCGTCTTCCGACAGAGGCGGAATGGGAGAAGGCCGCAAAAGGGGAGCAAACGATCGCCTGGCCTTGGGGAAATGAGTCAAAACCGGTCTTTGCTAATTTTATCGGACCCGATGATGGGTACCCATATACATCGCTCGTCGGATCATTTGAACACGATAAAAGTCCATACGGCATTTACGATATGGCCGGGAATGTTCGCGAATGGGTCGCAGATTGGTACGAAGAGCAATACTATCGGCATGCACCCAATCGGAACCCAAAAGGGCCGGAACAGGGGGAGATGAAGACGCTTCGGGGAGCCTCTTGGAACGATTCGCCGCTCTCGGGCCGAACGTCGGCCAGAATGAAAATGTTTCCGGACTATCGAGATACTACATTGGGTTTTAGATGCGCCAAGTCCGTGGACGGCGACTAAGTGTCATCGATCGGGAGGAAACGCTGAATTTAGACGAGATTAAGCCAGTAAAGAATAAGAAAGATCGCAATGAGGGCGTTGAAGACGAGGCCGACAATCACGATCATATTGAAGATTTGAGGGTCTTTATGGCGATCGTTGGAGTCCATGTTCTTGAATCTCTCCCGCACGTTGAAAAGCAAAGTTACATTAGCACAGGATTTAGAAAAGAGTCAAGTTTTTTTGGATTTTTGGTTTTTTACTTTTTTCTTGACAAGCTTGATTTTTTGGTATATAGTCCCGTCAATTTTCTTTCCAGTTTACCATACAGAAATTATTCCTTGGGGGTGGAAAAATGGATCAACAGCAAGGTGTGAAATTTGGAAAAATTATCTTCGTCATTACACTGATTTTTTGCTCATGGGCCCTTTGGTATATCTCTGCCCCTCCTCCCGGATTTCATTGATCTGATTTGACCTGAGGGGTCTGTTTTCGGAAGAAAGCTTAACCTTTTAGAAGTAGATCTACTAAGAAGGAGTTGTGAAATGGCGAATCAGGATGCAGGCGGTGGAGGAGCCACCGGAAAAACCATCGTTTTCTATTTTGTGTTTTTAGCGGTGGCGGCAGGATACTACTTTTTCCTTGATTGGGTCATGATGGGGCCAATGCAAAATCTCCCATTCCCGTATAAATAAGTTTCTGGTTTGTTTGTTGTTTATGAAGTTTGGAAGGGGTTTTCTCTTCCTGTTCCTTTCCACATGTTTCAGATCTTTAATCATCTCTATCAAGGAGGTATTAAAATGCGTAGCTTTAACGATCCTAGAAAGGCAAAGATCGGAGCAGTTGTCCTTCTGGGTGTGATAGGCTTGCTCCTCCTCCTCCCCTTTATCCCTCTTCAGGCCGGCGCTGAGGAAGCAAAGTCAGACGCCGCTCCGGCGGAAAAAAAGGTTGAGAAGGCAAAGGATGTTTACTACAAAGGGCCTGGAGAATTTGGAATTGTCTCTGGGCCTCCAGCCCCGAAATTAAAATATCCTGATGACTATGGAACATACGGCACGTTCCAGAGCCGGTCGATCCTCTGGGTGGCCAATCAGCAGCATCTCTATTTCGGCAGCTTTGTTCTTGCTGTCCCGATGTTTGTGTTCGTTATGGAACTGGTCGGGATGATGCAAAAAGATAAAGCGATGGCCAAGAAGTATGACGATATGGCCCATGAGATGATGAAGATCAGCTTAACCGCTTACTCCATCACGGCGGTCCTCGGCGGAATTCTCATCTTTACCTTCCTTGCTTTGTATCCTGGGTTTTTCGGATACCTTTCAAGGATCTTTAAGCCGATCATGCATGTCTATGCCCTTCTCTTTATCTTGGAGAGCGGAACCCTTTACATCTACTACTACGGATGGGATCGGATGAACGATGGCGGGTTCCTCAAGTGGTGCCATCTTTCCATCTCTTTCCTTTTGAATACGATCGGCGTGATCCTGATGTTTTTTGCTAACTCATGGATCGGGTTCATGATGTCTCCGGCCGGTGTTGATGAGCAGGGTCGTTTCTTGGGAGATATCTGGAAAACTGTTCACACTGCCCTTTGGCATCCATTGAACGTCCATCGGATCCTTGGAAATGCCGCGTTCGGGGGCGGTGTGGTGGCCGCGTATGCATCCTATCGCTACTTGGCAGCCAAGACTCCGGAGGAGAAGGCTCATTATGATTGGATGAGCTATGTGGCGATGTTTATGGGAATTTTGAACCTGATTCCCCTTCCGTTTGCCGGTTATTGGTTGATGCGGGAGATTTACGGTTACCGCCAACAGATGGGAATCACACTGATGGGTGGCCTTCTGGCTTGGGTGTTTATTATGCAAGCCATGATGATCGCAATTCTCTTTGTGACGACCAATTATTATCTTTGGCAAGCGATGGGCCGGATGCCTGGCGCGGAGCGGTACTATCGCTTCTTTAAATACTTATTGATGGTGTTGATTATTGCGACCATCACCTGGCTGACGCCGCATACATTGGTGATGACGCCGGCGGAACTTAAAGCCATGGGAGGTGCCCAACATCCCATTGTTGGAAATTATGGCGTGATGTCGGCGAAGAATACCGCCGTCAATATCATGATCACGACAACGGTTCTCTGCTTCTGTATCTATCAACGTTGTAACAAGGTTCCAACAGTGAGTTGGGCGCCGATCGGAAACGCATTCCTTGGTGCGCTCTTCACCGGTGCAGCGGTGAACATTATTTTCCTCGGAATCTACGGTTATTTCATCCCCGCCAACGTGCGGATCGGTCTTTCCGTTCCGCAGGTCTGCTCAACCCTCACGACCCTCTTCGTTGGCGTGACCGTGAATACCTTAATGTTGAAGAATGCAAAGCAACTCGGTGAAATCCGATGGGGAACGATGTCGCCAAGAGGTTCTTATGCCCTCTTCTGTTTAGCCGTTTCGTTCACCTGGACGATGGCGGTGATGGGGTATCTCCGCTCTTCCGTCCGTCTCCACTGGCATGTAAATGAGATCCTCCGTGACAATTCTCCTTGGGCATTCACAAATCCGGTTGGTTATGCCGGTAACATGAACTCAATGAATGTGCTCACCTTCTGGACGATGTTGCTTTTTGTCTTTTGGCTTGGTGCTCTCTCAGCGAAGAAAGCTCCTGTCCAAGAAGAGGCTGGAGCGGAAGTTGGAAAAACGACGCTTCCGGCGGGGAGTCATTAAATTCTCTTAATTTGGGGAGAGGCCGAGCAGGTCTCTCCCCAAAATAGCGGGGGGGGTACGAGAAGAGAATGAAAAAGGTACAAGAAAAAAAAGGAACAATTATCCAGGTTGCAATCTGGTATGTTTTCATCTTGGCGATTTTCGCGGGAATCGCCAACTGGTTGCCGCAGATCCGTGGAGATGCTCCCGAGGCGGCGCAGGCCGTTGACCTCAGCAATATTAAGCCGGAGCAATTGGCGGAGATGGGGAAGACAATCGTCTTCGGGACACCGAACCCATCTTTCGGGAGCGGTGCCGTTCCAATCGGAAAAGGACAATGCCCACTTTGCCACATGTTTTTCCAGGAGCAAAAGGCCGATCGATGCCCGGTTTTAATCGGGGAGGAGCAGCGATCGCACAATCGGTATAAAGAGGATCGATATAAGGCTTTTGCCGCCCGGTTGGCAAATGGAGAGCCAAACAGCGGAATTAAGCCGCATGCCTCTGCCCCTGGTGAATATCTCGTTGAATCCGAGTATTGCCCTAACTGTTATGTGGTGGAAGGGTTCGGCATCAAAGGGACGAACGATCAGGAAAGCCCCATGCCGATCATTAATAAACCACCTATTCAGTTGAGTGACACGGAGATCGTCGCAGTCGTTTCATTTCTCCAAACAAAAGACGACGGCGACTTCTCAAAATGGACCGCGAAGGACTCCTGGGAAAAATATTGGGGGAAACCTCTGAAAGCGGAGGCTGCTCCGTCAGGGGATGCGGCAAAGGCGGCTCCTGCAGGTCCTCCCATCGCGTTGGATACCGATACTCCGGAGCAAATTGTTCAGAAAATGACATGCTTCGCCTGCCACAAAATTCCTGGACTTGCGAATGCAAAGACAGGGATGATTGGACCGTTGCTGATCGAAAAGACCAACGCGCCCAACCGGATCAAATCACCTGAATATCTAAAAGCAAAGGCTGAAGGAAAAGCCCACGCGAACACGCCTCGGGAGTATGTGATCGAGTCTATCATGAATCCGGGAGCCTTTATTGTGCCTGGGTTTGCCGATGATATGATCAAAGACTTCTCTCACAAATTCACCGTCGCTGGTCTGGACAAGTTGGTCGATTATCTTCTCCAGCAAGACGCGGCCGAAGCCATTAAGCAAGGTCTTGATCGGCTGCCGAATGAGAAGGAAGGTCCGCTAAAGAAAGCCGATATCTCCTCGCCTGAGGAGAAACCGGCTGTCAATGCCGCGGCATCTAAATCAGACGGAAAGCAGGCTTCTGTCTCTGGAACATCTGCTGGAGGGAAACTTTAAATGAAAGGTGTGAGGACGGGAGGCGCGTATCTTATGTCAAAACAGAGAGTAACTTCTCTCATATTGCAAGGCCTCTTCGTGATCTTGGCCCTGCCGATGGTTACCTGGGCCAGCGGGGGAGGAGCACCCGGTTGGATGGACGCCGGAAGGTTCGCACTGATTGTCGAAGCGGGGATCGGGATTGCTTCGATTCTTCTTGCTTGGATTATCAAAGACAAACTCAAAATTCCAATCCCAAAATTGGTGCAGGCTCCATTGATCTGGTTGACTGCGTTTGTAGTCTTTAGGTATATCCTTCAGCCACCGATTCCTTTCTCGCTTTTGGCGATCTATATGTCGGTGGTCACGATCGCGGTATTTCTTTATATCACAATCACCCAGCCCTCTTGGGAAGAATTTAGCCGGCCTATTGGCTACATGCTCCAAGAAGATACTGGGACAGCAAAGATGTCGCGTTATATCACCTTTGCGGCGTTGCCGGTGCTGGTGATGTATGGAACATATACCAAGATGCTTCCGAAATTCGAGGAGCCGGTTGAACTAAGGACCGTTCATCCTGCTCCTCCCGCCAGCATCAATGTTCACGATAAAGTCCTGAACCTGCAAACGGCTGAGAACCCGTATCGGGTGGACGATTCCGGAAAATATCTAAAAGTTGGTCTTGAAAGCGTTTACCATGGAAAGAATCCATGGGCTCCGGACGCTCCAAAATTCCTTCAAAATGTCCGCGACGGAGGAATTGTGTTCTTCGGAACCGCCGGATGTTTCTTCTGCCATGGAGATAACCTCGACGGAAAGGGACCCTTCGCCTTCGCCTTCAACCCTATTCCGGCGAATTTCGCCGATCCAGGGACAATCGCCCAGCTTCAGGAGACCTTCGTCTTCTGGCGCGTATCAAAAGGTGGTCCTGGCCTATCCAGAGAAGGTTTCCCCTGGGCATCGGCGATGCCACCTTGGGAGAAGCATCTAACCACCAACGAAATCTGGCAGGTGATTCTCTTTGAATACTGGCATACCGGTTTCTTCCCGAGAACATGGGATTAGGCTGAAGAGATATTCAAAATGTTATTCCCAATCGGTTTAATGGAGGGGGGACTTACTACCATGAGGGGAAAATTTCATAAAGAAATGAACCGGTATACGGCGAAGGCAATTGCCTCCGGTTTGGTCGGCGTTTTCCTTGCTGCTTCGGGGATGTTCTGGGCCGGGAGCGTCGAGGCTCAACAAAATTTAGAGCCGAAACCTGGAAAATACCAACCTTCAAAGCCGAGCGCTGAGGAGATTGAGGCCGGAAAAGCGGTCTATTTCCGAAAATGCGTCTGGTGTCACGGACCCGATGGCGCAGGAGATGGTCCATCCGCGAAGCGACTCGATACGAAGCCGAGGAACTTTAACCAGGGTACTTTTAAGATCCGCCATACCGCGAGCGGAGAGCTTCCGACAGACGAAGACCTTTTCTTAACGGTCACGCACGGTCTTCCTGGATCGGTGATGCCGCCTTGGGGCGAGATTCTTAGCGAAAAAGAACGGAAGAATGTCATCGCTTTCGTTAAAACACAACTCGTTAAAGATCGAAAGTTCGACGATAAGGATGAGAGCTTCAATGTAATTGATTATGGGAAGCAGATCCCCTCGTCTGAAGATAGCATTAAAAAAGGGCGAGAGATCTTCATGACCAAGGCGAAATGTGTGGAGTGTCATGGGGTGGAAGGTCGGGGGAATGGAAACCTCACGCAGCGAGACGACTGGGGCTTCCCAATCTTCCCGGCCGACCTGCAGAAGCCTTGGAACTTGAGGGGCAATCGGCGTGATCCGTACAATCCGAGAAATATCTTCCGAGAGATCTCGACCGGACTCAACGGAACGCCGATGCCGTCTTTCAAGGATGAGCTCACCGAGGAAGAGCGGTGGCATGTGGCGAATTTTGTGATGTCGCTTTCGCAAAAATATCCAATCGATCCCCAGACGAACAAGCCGGCGATTCAGTTTGTTATTAAGTCGCGCTTCTTGAAAGAAGGGGAACTTCCGAGTGATCCGGGTGATAAGCGATGGGATCAGCTGCAACCACAATACATCGGTATGGCCAGCCAGATCATTCAACCGCCGCGCCATTTCCTCCGGACGGTGGATGATGTGAGAATCCGCTCTCTCTTTAATGCGAAAGAGGTCGCATTCCTCCTCGAATGGGATGATCGTACCGAGAGTCACCGCGATGAGAACAAGGAAGCCGTTTATGATGCGAAGCGAAGATCTTCTGCATCATTCCCGGCAATCGCCACGACGGAATATACCCATGAAAATGACAATGAACCGGGTCCTCTAAAAGACGTCAATCCTGAGTCGAAGGGCGTCTACAATGATGGGATCGCGATTCAATTCGCCGAGAAATGGCAGGAGCTTCCCGCGCCCGAAAAGCCCTACTTTATCCATGGAGATGCCAAGCGTGGGGTCGATATCTGGAAGTGGGAATCCGATGGTTCGACCAAGGAGTACGAGGGCCATGGAATTGATCAAGTAAAGCTCAAAGAAGGAAACAAGAATCTAAAAGTAGAAGGGGCAAAGTGGAGCAACGGCCGGTGGCAGCTTGTCATGAAGCGGTCTCTTACCACCGGCGATAAGGACCACGATGCTCAGCTCGAAATGGGTAAGAACATCCCGATGGTGTTCTTCGCCTGGGATGGCGACGCCGGTGAATTTGGCGGAAAAATGGCTCTTTCGACATACTACTATCTGATGTTGGAGCCGCCCATTCCGAGCAATGTCTATGTTGTTCCTCCGATTGTGGCCGGAGTGATTGTCTTCTTAGAAGGGTGGGTTCTCTACGCGGCCCGTAAAAGGAAGCTGCAGAATTCGTAATTCGAAGTAGATAATGCGATGAAAAAAGGGTGGATACAGGAATAATGTATCCACCCTTTTTCATTGTGCAGAGATGGGTCTTCTTTTAAAAAAGAGTGATGGGTTCGATAGAAATGCTTTGATTCCGCTTTTATTTTGAGTTATAATCAACCAATTTTAACGCCTAAACCGGGGGACCAGGTAAGGAAGAATCGTTGAGGACCGGAAAAAGCCGGTATCAACATAAGGAGGAACGCGATGAGTCGTTTGAATTTTCTTTTCACATCGGAATCGGTGACGGAAGGACATCCGGATAAGATTGCTGACCAGATCTCCGATTCTGTTTTAGATGCCATTATTTCACAAGATCCCACTTGCCGTGTCGCCTGCGAGGCGATTGTGACGACAGGTCTGGCCTTTGTGGCGGGGGAGATCACTACCTCCTGTTATGTCGAAATTCCCGATATTGTCCGCGAGACGATCAAGCAGGTTGGATATACCCGGGCTAAATATGGTTTTGACTATGAAACATGCGCCGTCATTACTTCCATCCATAATCAATCTCCGGATATCGCGATGGGGGTCGATACGGGAGGAGCAGGAGATCAGGGGCTTATGTTCGGATATGCGACAAATGAGACCCCGGAGTTGATGCCGACTCCGATTCTCCTTGCCCATAAGATCACCAAGCGACTGACGGAGATGCGAAAGGGAGATATCCTTCCCTATCTTCGGCCGGATGGAAAATCTCAGGTCACGGTGGAGTATCGGGACGGAAAACCGACGCGTGTGACGACCATTGTCGTCTCAACACAGCACAGCCCCGATATTACATTGAAAGAGCTTCGGGAAGATGTCATCGAGAAGGTCGTCAAGCCGGTCATCCCACCGGAACTGCTCGATGAAGAAAGCATTATCTATCATATCAATCCCACTGGACGCTTCGTCATTGGCGGTCCGCAGGGGGATACCGGTCTGACCGGTCGAAAAATTATTGTTGATACCTATGGCGGCGTCGGAAGCCATGGAGGGGGAGCCTTCTCCGGAAAGGATCCGTCCAAAGTCGATCGCTCGGCCTCCTACATGGCCCGGTATATCGCGAAGAATTTAGTGGCGGCTGGAATTGCGGATCGCTGCGAAGTTCAATTGGCCTACGCGATTGGGGTCGCAGACCCGGTCTCCATATTGGTGGACACAAAACAAACGGGAAAAGTGGCTCAAGATAAACTGGTCAAGTTGGTTCGTGATCATTTCCCCATGACTCCCCGCGGGATCATTGAGCACCTCAAGCTCCGTCGGCCCATTTACAAGAAGACCGCTGCTTACGGTCACTTTGGACGGAACGATCCGGACTTTACCTGGGAGCGAACCGACTTAGCCGATGTAATCAGAAAGGCCGCTGGCCTGTAATCGGGTTCTAACGGGCGCAGATCGCAAGTCGGTCACCAAATTTGTTTAAAGTTTACGGGCAAAGCGGCTCAGATGGAATAAGAGAGAGCCCGATAAAATTGGTACGGTGCCTTCAAAGGTTTTCAACCTCTAGCATATATTGGAGAAAGAATGGACTACGATATTAAAGATATCAAGTTGAGCGAAAAAGGAAAGCTTCGAATGGAGTGGGCCGAGCAGAGCATGCCGGTGCTCCGTCTGATTAAAAAGAGATTTAAAAAAGAGAAACCGCTGGCGGGTGTTCGGGTCTCGGCCTGTCTTCATGTCACCACCGAGACGGCGAATTTGATGGATACGCTCAAGGCAGGTGGAGCCGATGTGGTCCTCTGCGCATCCAATCCTCTGTCGACCCAAGATGATGTGGCAGCGACGCTGGTCGATCATCATCAGATTGCGACCTTTGCGATCAAAGGGGAGGACAACAAGACCTACTACAAGCATATCCAATCCGCTTTGGCGCACAGGCCGATGATCACGATGGATGATGGGGCCGATCTCGTCTCGCTACTTCATTCTGAAAAGAAAGATTTAATCCCGAATATTATTGGAGGAACCGAGGAGACAACGACCGGCGTCATCCGTCTTCGGAGCATGGCGCAAAAGGGGGTTTTGAAATTCCCAGTGATCTCGGTCAATGATGCGAGCACCAAACATTTCTTTGATAACCGCTACGGAACCGGCCAGAGCACGATGGACGGCGTTCTCCGCGCCACCAACCGAATGGTGGCCGGATCGGTTGTTGTGGTCGCCGGCTATGGCTGGTGCGGCCGCGGAATCGCGATGCGGGCCGCCGGCATGGGGGGAAATGTGATTGTCACCGAGATCGATCCGTTGAAGGCGATTGAAGCGGTGATGGACGGTTATCGGGTCATGCCGATGTCGGAAGCGGCTAAGATCGGCGATTTCTTCATCACCGTCACCGGAGATATCAAGGTGATCCGGAAAGAGCATTTCGAGGTGATGAAGGATGGTGCGATCATCTGTAACTCGGGCCACTTCAATGTCGAGATCGACATCCCCGCCCTGGAGAAACTCTCCAAGCGGAAGCGGATGATCCGGGAATTTGTCGACGAGTATACCCTCTCCGACGGGCGGAAAATCAACCTGCTCGGCGAGGGGCGTCTGATCAACCTCGCCTCAGCCGAAGGGCATCCTTCCAGCGTAATGGATATGAGCTTTGCCAACCAGGCCCTCTCCGCGGAGTTTCTCGTTCAGAATTCCAAAAACCTTGAAAAGAAGGTCTACCCGGTTCCTCCTAAAATCGACGCAGAGATCGCCCGCCTGAAGTTAGAGGGGATGGGGGTGAAGATCGACAAGCTGACCAAAGAGCAGGAGAAGTACCTTGCCTCCTGGGAGATGGGAACGTAAATTTTTCAGCTTTCAGCTTAGGAGCCAGAATCCAGGACAAAGGCGTTTACCCTCTGGTTTCTGGCTCCTTTTTTTGAATTTTGTTAGAATAGTGGCCAATGGCTTGGTTTAAAAAAGAGCGGCAATCCGGAGAGGCAAAAAGGATCAAGATCCCGGAAGGACTCTGGGTTAAGTGCAATAACTGCCGCGAGATCATCTATCGAAAAGAGCTGGAGCGAAACGCCAAGGTTTGCCCCAAGTGTGACTACCATTTCCCAATCTCCGTCGAGGAGAGAATTGCAATGGTGGTCGACGAGGGGAGCTTCAAGGAAACCGATTCTTCTTTGGCGCCGCTCGACCCCCTCAATTTTAAAGATTCTGCCCGCTATAAAGATCGTCTTAAAGCCAACCAAGAGAAAACCGGACAGCTCGATGCCCTGGTCATCGGAGAGGGTCAGATTAACCATCGCGCCGTCATCCTCGGTATTCTCAACTTCGGATTCATGGCCGGAAGTATGGGTTCGGTGGTTGGAGAAAAGTTAACGCGCGGAATCGAGTATGCCAGGGAGAAGCGCTTTCCGCTGATCTTTTTCTCCGCTTCAGGAGGCGCTCGGATGCAAGAGGGGATTCTCTCCCTCATGCAGATGGCCAAAACCAGCGCCGCTATTGCGCGCCTTCAAGGAGAAAAAGTTCCTTACCTTTCCGTTCTAACCGACCCGACATTCGGCGGGGTGACTGCCAGCTTTGCGATGCTCGGAGATATTATCATTGCGGAGCCGAAGGCGCTCATCGGCTTCGCCGGTCCGCGCGTGATTGAAAAGACAATTAAACAGCAACTTCCCGAAGGATTCCAGCGGGCCGAGTTTCTTCTGGAGCATGGAATGATCGATATGATTGTCGAGCGAAAACACCTCCGCGATACCCTCATCCGAGTCCTCTCCTTCTTCTAATTGCAAACGTCTTGGAAAAAGAAGCCTCCGCTCACGTTCTGATCTTGTATATTTTTTAAAACATTTCTGTTCCGGATTTTGCGAATAAAGAACGATTCCTTCGCGAATTATTTCATTCATCGTCAAAGTCGAATCGGGAAAGGCGCAAAAATCCCATTCGATTCATTGACTTCTGGTCACTCTCTGTGTTAGCCTGAGAAACCCGTTTTTAGGAAGTCGCATGGTGACCCCATCGTTTGATCTTTTCTGCCGGAAAGCCAAAGAGGGTAATCTCATCCCGGTTTACCGAGAGATCCTGGCCGATACAGAAACCCCCGTCTCCGCTTACTTGAAGATTGCGACGGGAGATTATGCTTATCTTTTAGAGAGCGTCGAGGGAGGGGAGAAGTGGGGGAGATACTCTTTTATCGGGGTCGACCCCTCGACCCTCATTCAATCCAAGGGGGACCGGATCGAGATCATTCGGGATGGGAAAATCACCCAAATCGCCACCGGCGAAAATCCTCTTCTTGTATTAAAAAATCTTCTTTCTGAATATAAACCGGTGGAGGTCGAAGGACTCCCCCGTTTTTTCGGCGGGGCGGTCGGCTATATCGGATATGATATGGTTCGTTTTTTTGAACCGATTCGATTTAAAAGCAACGATTGGGCGAATCCGGATCTCTACTTTCTCCTGACCGATACCCTCCTGATCTTCGACAATGTCAAACATCGAATCAAGGTCGTCTCGAACGCCTTCATCCAGGATGACAATCTCAAGGAGACATATCAAAGGGCGGTCGAGAAGATTGATGCCCTGATTGCGCGCCTTCGCCGTCCACTCGATTGGGAAGGGACGACCCTGTCGCCCGGAAGAAAACCGGCCGCTCCCAAATCGAATTTCACCCGGGAGGAGTTTAAAAAGGCGGTCCTCTCGGCCAAAGAATATATTAAGGCGGGCGATATTTTTCAGGTTCAAATTTCCCAGCGCTTCTCGACCGAGATTTCGAGTGATCCCTTCATGGTTTATCGTGCGCTTCGAAGCATCAACCCCTCGCCCTATATGTTTTTTCTCAAATTCGGACGGCTCCATCTGGTCGGGACCTCTCCGGAGGTGCTGGTCCGACTGGAGGGAAAGCAGGCCGAGACCCGTCCGATTGCCGGGACCCGCCGCCGGGGAATGTCCTTTCAGGAAGACCAGGCGCTCGAGAAAGAACTGCTCGCCGATCCAAAAGAGCGGGCGGAACATGTGATGTTGATCGACCTCGGCCGGAATGATCTTGGCCGGGTCTGCGAATATGGAACGGTGAAGGTGGATGAGCTGATGGTGATCGAGCGCTACTCTCACGTCATGCACATCGTCTCCAATGTCGTCGGCCGACTGGACGATCGGAAGGATGCCTTCGATCTTCTCCAAGCCTGTTTTCCCGCCGGCACAGTGACCGGTGCGCCAAAGATCCGGGCGATGGAGATCATCGACGAGCTCGAACCGGAGGGGCGGGGCCTCTATGCCGGCGCGGTCGGCTACTTCAGCTTTCAGGGAAATATGGATACCTGCATTACCATCCGCACCATCATCATCGACGGTCCTCAGGCGACCGTTCAGGCGGCGGCCGGGATCGTCGCCGACTCCGATCCCGATCGAGAGTATGAGGAAACAGTCAACAAGGCCAAGGCGATGCTGACCGCCATTCAGATGGCGGAGCAGGGGCTCGAGTGAACAACGTTAAACGTGAATTATTAAACGTTAAACGTATGGCTCGAAACTTAATGACGATTAACGAATAACGTAGAACGAATAACGATGCTTTTGATTATTGACAATTATGACTCCTTCACCTACAACCTCGTTCAGTACCTGGGGGAGCTGGGGGCGGAGATGTCGGTTCATCGGAATGACCGGATCACCCTTCAAGAAATTGAAAAGATGCAGCCGTCGAAGATCGTCATCTCTCCCGGCCCCTGCACACCGAAGGAGGCCGGAATTTCGGTCGATGTCATCCGGGCGTTCGGCGCTGAAATTCCGATCCTTGGCGTCTGTCTCGGCCATCAAGCGATCGGAGAGGCTTTCGGCGGCGAAGTCGTCCGCGCCGCTCGATTAATGCATGGGAAGACCTCGATGATCGAGCATGACGGCCGGACCGTCTACCGAGGTCTCCCGAATCCATTTGAGGCGACCCGCTATCACTCCCTCATTATCCGACGGGAGAGCATGCCGGATACGCTGGAGATCACCGCCTGGACGGAGGAGGGAGAGGTGATGGGGGTGCGGCACAAGAGCTTTCCGATCGAGGGGGTTCAATTTCACCCGGAGTCCATTCTGACGCGGGTTGGGAAGGATCTTCTCAAAAATTTTTTGGAGAGCGCCGTCTCTCCGGTACGAGGGTAAGGAATGATCAAAGAGGCGATTGCAAAAGTAACAGAACGAATCGATTTGACCGAGGCCCAAGCGGAAGAGGTCATGCGCGAGATCATGGAGGGAAAGGCGACGCCGGCGCAGATCGCTTGCTACATTACGGCGCTGCGGATGAAGGGAGAGTCGGTCGCCGAGATCACCGGCTCGGCCAAGGTGATGCGGGAGAAAGCGGTCCAAGTTCGGGTAAACGATCCGATGGTGGTCGATACCTGCGGAACCGGCGGAGATCGTCTCCACACATTTAATATCTCGACGACCGTCGCCTTTGTGATTGCCGGTTGCGGCGTGACGGTCGCCAAACATGGCAATCGTTCCGTCTCCAGCTCCTGTGGCAGCGCCGATGTCCTCAAGGCGCTCGGCATCCAAATTGATCTTCCTTCCGACCGGGTCGAGGCGTGCATTAATGAAATCGGAATCGGCTTTCTCTTCGCCCCGCTCTTTCACGGCGCCATGAAACATGCGGTGACCCCGCGTCAAGAGATCGGCATCCGAACGATCTTCAATATTCTGGGACCGCTGACCAACCCGGCCGGAGCGACCATCCAGGTTCTGGGGGTCTTCGCTCCGATCTACACCGAACTGATGGCCCAGGTGCTCCTGAATCTCGGCTCGCGCCACTGCTTCATTGTCCACGGCTCTGATGGTCTCGATGAGATCACCATCACCGGAAAGAGTCGGATCTCCGAGGGGAAAGGAGGGCGGGTGATCACCTATCCGCTAGAGCCGAAAGATTTTCATCTCCCCGGCGGCGGGCTGAACGATCTGGCGGGCGGCAATGCCGACCTGAATGCCGCGATTCTTCTCTCCATCTTAAAAGGCGAGGAAGGCCCGAAGCGGGATGTCGTCCTGATGAACGCCGCCCCCGCGCTCGTCGCCGTCGGAAAGGCGAAGACATTGCAGGAGGGAGTTCATCTGGCGGAGGAATCGATCGATTCCGGAAGAGCAATGGCCAAGCTGGAAGCATTGAGGGAAATGACAAATAAATAACGTTAGGCGTGAGGCGTTAGGCGTAAGGGGTAAAGGCAAAGAATTAAAATCTTTTGAACTGACCCCTCGCGCTTCACGCCTTACGCCTAACGTGTTTTCGCCTTATGACATTCCTAAACGACATTCTCAAAGTGAAGAGGGAGACGGTTCAGCGTCGCAAGGGGAGGAGCGCGCTTCAAGAGCTTCGCTCTCGAATTGCGGACGCCGAGCCGACCCGCGGATTTCAGAAGGCGCTTCAGCAGCGCGGCGAGGGAAGCCCTCGGCTGATTGCCGAGATCAAGAAGGCCTCCCCCTCCAAGGGAATCATTCGCGAGAAATTTCAACCGGTCGAGATCGCCAAGATCTATGAAGGAGAAGGAGCCGCCGCCGTCTCCGTCCTGACGGAAGAGCATTTCTTTCTCGGCAGACCGTCTTACCTCAAAGAGGTGCGGTCGGCGATTTCGCTCCCTTTGCTTAAAAAAGATTTTATCCTCGACGAGTTTCAGGTCTATGAAGCGCGGGCGTGGGGCGCCGATGCCCTCCTTCTGATCGCCGCCCTGTTGGAGCGGCCGCAGGCGATCGATTATTTTCATCTGGCGCGGGATCTCTCGCTCGATACCCTCGTCGAAGTCCATACCGAAAAGGAATTGGAGCAGGTGATCGATTGGGCGCCGATGATCGGGATCAACAATCGGGATCTCCATACTTTCAAGACTGATTTGGAGACGACCTTTCGCCTGCTTCGTGAAATTCCATCTCAATTTCGAAAAGATCGGGTCGTGATCAGCGAGAGCGGGATTCACTCCCGAAAAGAGGTGGAACGGCTCTACGATGCGGGGGTCGAGGCGATGCTGATCGGCGAAACCTTCATGGCGGCGGAGAAGATTGCAGATAAGATGAAGGAAATGTTGGGGCGGTAGTTACGTCAGAGGGGAGAGACGGTCGATCAGAAGGATCGCCCCCTGCACGAACGGCATGAAAGTCAAAATCTGTGGGATCACCAATCAGGAGGATGCGATGATGGCGGCGGAGTATGGGGCCGACGCGATCGGTTTCATCTTTGCTCCGGAGAGCCCCCGGTTTACCCCTTTTGAGACGGTTCGAAAGATCGTCTCCACCTTGCCCTCCTTCGTGACGACGGTTGGGGTTTTTACGTCAGGCACGGAAAAAGATTTCAGGCGGGCGATTGAAGAGTGCGGGATCGGATTGATCCAATTTCATGGGCCTTTTTCATCGGAGACGATTCAACTGTTCGCGTCGCGGGCGATCAGAGTGATCCGAATTCGGGATGCAGAGAGCCTCAATGAATTCTCATCGGACCACGCACGCGCCGTGTTGCTCGACACCTATCATGATCAACAGCTCGGGGGTAACGGACAAACGTTTGATTGGGCGATCGCGGCGAAGGCGACGCGCCTTGGAAGAATTATCCTCGCGGGGGGACTCACGCCTGAGAATGTCGAAGCCGCCATTGCGACGGTCCGCCCTTATGGAGTCGATGTCAGCAGCGGGGTGGAGGTCCGAAAGGGGAAGAAAGATCCGGTGAAGGTGAAGGCGTTTATTCAGACGGCGAAACAAGCGGGAGAGGTTCATGCTACTACCGAATAAAAAAGGCCGGTTCGGAACCTATGGAGGAAGATACGTTCCGGAAACGTTGATGCCGGCCCTGGAAGAGTTGGAGGGGGCTTATCAGGCCGTCCGGCGCGATCCCGCATTCAAAAAAGAGCTCTCCGATTTACTGAAAAATTACGTCGGCCGCCCCACGCCCCTCTATTTTGCAGCGCGCCTGACAGAGCGACTTGGCGGGGCGAAGGTTTATTTGAAGCGGGAAGATCTCTGCCACACTGGAGCCCATAAGATCAATAACACCATAGGCCAAATCCTTTTGACTCAGAAAATGGGAAAGCAACGGGTGATCGCCGAGACCGGCGCCGGGCAGCATGGAGTAGCCGTCGCGACGGTGGCGGCCCGAGCGGGACTGGCCTGCGAGGTCTACATGGGGACCGAGGACATGGAGCGGCAGGCGCTGAATGTCATCCGGATGCGGCTTCTCGGGGCGAAGGTCACCGGTGTCGATGCCGGAAGCCGCACGCTGAAGGATGCGATCAATGAAGCGCTGCGCGACTGGACGACGAATGTCCGGACGACCCACTACATCCTCGGATCGGTGCTGGGGCCGCATCCCTTTCCGATGATGATTCGCGATTTTCAGTCGGTCATCGGTCAAGAGGCGCGCCAGCAGATCTTGCGGTCCGAGGGGCGGCTTCCCGATGTTCTCATCGCCTGCGTCGGCGGCGGGAGCAACGCGATCGGCCTCTTCTACCCCTTTCTCTCGGACAAGGCGGTTCAGATGATCGGCGTGGAAGCGGGGGGACGCGGACTCGCTCCCGGACAGCATGCCGCGCGATTTGCCTCCGGCTCCGTCGGGGTGCTTCATGGAACGATGACCTATCTTCTTCAAGATCCGAGCGGGCAGATCCAGACCACCCACTCGGTCTCGGCCGGCCTCGACTACGCGGCGGTCGGCCCGGAGCATAGTTATTATCGGGATATGAAGCGGATCGATTACACTTATGTGACCGATGAGGAGGCGTTGGCGGCCTTCCAGCTTCTGGCAGAGACAGAGGGGATCTTGCCGGCGCTGGAGTCGGCCCATGCGATTGCGCATCTGGTGAAATTGGCGCCCACACTGGGAAAAGATCAGTTGATCATCGTCAATCTCTCCGGACGGGGCGATAAGGATGTCTATCAACTCTCCCAAATGGAGCCTTTTGCCTCGATGATGAGAGAAACAAAGTAGCGCGCGAGGGAATGTTGCCGGCGGCGAAGAAGCGATCAAAAGCGGCTGCTCGGAAAAAGGGGACGAGGCCCGTTGTCCGGGTCCGCGCCGAGGTCGCTTTAAAGAAAAAGATGGCCGTTCAGAAAGCGCGGCTTGAGATTCTGGAAGCGATGGAGGAGATCGGCCGACTCTTGAACTCGACGCTCGATGAGCGGGAGGTCCGTCGGCACGCAATGCAATCGGCGACCCGCCTCATGCGCGCCGAGGTCGGCTCGCTACTATTGATCGATCCCGAGACGCAGGAACTCTTCTTCGAAGTGGCGCTGGGAGATAAGGCAGAGACGGTTCGGGAGATTCGGCTTCGGCCGGGAGAGGGAATCGCCGGCTGGGTCGCCCAGACGGGAGAAGCCCAAATTGTGAATGACACCCGCAAGAATCCGCATTTCTTCAAGAGCGCCGATGAAAAGAGCGGCTTCGTGACGCGCAATATGATCTGCGTTCCGGTCAAGTCGCACGAGAAGATCGTCGGGGTGCTCCAGGCGATCAACAAGAAGCGGGGAAAGTTCACCGAGATCGATCTGGAAGGATTTAAATCGCTGGCCGATCAGGTCGCCATCGCGATTGAGAATGCCGGCCTTTACCGAGAGTTGAAAGAAACTTTCTTGAGCACCGCGGCGGCGCTCGGCGATGCCATCGAGGCGAAAGACGCCTATACCGCCGGTCATACGAAGCGGGTTTTGGAATACAGCCTCGTGGTCGGAAAACGGCTGGGCCTCTCAAAAGAGGAGTTGGATCAGCTCAAGCTCGCCGCCGCGCTTCATGATATCGGCAAGATTGGAATCGAAGATCGTATTCTGGGAAAGCCGAACCGCCTGGAGCCGGAGGAGGCCGAGATGATGGAGCGTCACACCGTGATCGGGGCGAAGATCGTTGAAAATATAAGGCCGCTCCGGGCGATCGTTCCCGGCATCCTCCACCATCATGAAAAGTATGACGGAAAGGGATATCCGGACGCATTGAAAGGAGGGGCCATCCCGACGATGGCCCGAATCATTTCGGTCTGCGACACCTTTGATGCGATAACCTCCGACCGGCCCTACCGGAAAGGAGTTCATCCGGAGATTGCCCTTCAGGAGCTCCGAAAACATTCCGGAACGCAATTTGATCCGAAGATCGTCGGGGTGTTCATCGCCGCCTATGAAAGCGGGGAGATCGAGCCGATCCTCCATCGGAACAACCCGAGCGCCGGCGCGCCTTCGCATTTTTTATCAGAAAAGGCCCCCTCATGAGTCGGATTGAATCGATCTTTAAAAACTTGGCGGACCGACGTGAGAAAGCGCTGATCGCCTACGTCATGGCGGGAGATCCTTCGCTCGCGGAGACGGCGCAGATTGTTCTGGAAATGGAAAAGGCGGGGGCCGATCTGATCGAACTGGGGGTTCCTTTCTCCGATCCGGTCGCCGACGGTCCCACCATTCAAAAGGCATCGGAGCGGGCCTTGCATCAGGGGGTCACGCTGCGCGGTATTTTGGATCTGGTCTCGGTGCTCCGCCGGCAGACAAAGATCCCGCTGATTCTGATGACCTATTCCAATCCGATTTATGCCTTCGGCCTTGCCGCATTCTTCAAGGAAGCAAAAGGAGTCGGGGTCGACGGCGTGATTATCCCCGACCTTCCCCATGACGAGGCCAAAGAATTTCTTTCACACGCCAAGCGTCACCTGATCGATCTGATTTTCCTCATCGCCCCGACCACCTCTCCCGAGCGCGCGGAACGGATTATCAAAGACAGCGCCGGCTTTATCTACTATGTCTCCCTCACCGGAATCACCGGGGCCGCCCTGACCGAGAAGGACTCGGTCCGGACGCGGGTACAGCAGTTGAAGTCGCTGACCGATCGGCCGGTCGCCGTCGGTTTTGGGATCTCGACGCCGGAGGGGGCGAAAGAGATGGCCCAGGCGGCGGATGGAATTATCGTCGGCACGGCGCTCGTTAAGATCATTGAGACCGCCTCAAACGACCCGACCTATCTCTCCCGACTGACCGGACTGATTTCCTCTCTCAAAGCAGCCACCCGTTTCTAAGCGCTTCATAAAAGATCTCGCCTTGCCACACTCGTCCGTTTTATTCCCTTTTCTTGACAAAATCGGTTTTCCTGTTACCTTTGTAAGCGTGTTTGTGACCACCCTGTCATTTGTAATCCCATTAGAGTATATATGAATTAGGAATGACTAAAGAGGAGAGGACCATGCGGTTTAATTTGAGAATGGTTGCCTGGATCGGGTTTCTTCTCACCACGGCGTTGTTTCTCGGCGGCGCGGACGGTCACGGCTGCGGCGACGACAGCACCAAAGAGGCGAAGATAGAAAAGGCGCGGATCGATCTCGACAAAGGGAACTATGCCGACGCGGTCGACACGTTGAAGGAACTCTGCGGGACCAATCTGGCTGCGCCGACCTGCGATCCGGAAATCGTCAGCCTCTATGCTTCTGCTTATTCCGGCAAGGCGGGACTCGACGTCTTTAATCTGATTAAAGAGGCAGCCAATGAGCCGGCGACATCCGGGAACGCCAGTTATGCTCTCTTCTCAAAACATTTCTCCACCTTCGACCCAACGGGACAAAATGTGATCGACATCGGCAATGCCGTCTCGCTCTTAACATCCATTACCAGTCGGACTCCTGATCAGGGTCTTCAATTTGCCCTGGTGTCCACCGTTGATTTGGTCGTCTTCCTCGGCAGTCTTACCGATGGCTATAACGCCACCACCGGAAAGCCGAATGCGATCCCGTCCATCTCAGCCGTTACGGCGCAGAACGTTTCCAGGGTGTTGACCGATGTGGGCGACATGGACACCGGGTTGACCGAAGCCAATATTAACAATGAAAACATTGCGGGGCATATCAAGCAGATTCAGCAGTCTCTGTCGGGAGGAAGTGCGTTAACGATTGTGAACTTCTTAAACGGCATCTAATGACACCGACTCATTTGAGGGAGCATACGATGTTGAAAAAAGGAATCGTTTTGCTGGGGATCTTGGCGGGGCTCTTCTCTGTTGGAGCGGTTCAGGCCGAGGAGCTTCCGAATCTCTTCCGGGGAGTCCGTCCGTTGGGGATGGGAGGCGCTTTCATTACTCTCTCCAATGATGAGAACGCGATGTTCTACAACCCGGCGGGATTGAATGATGTCAGCGGGTTCGGCGGGGTTGGTCTAATCAATCCGCTCGGTGAGATTTCTAAAAACAGTGATAAGCTCTATAAAGATTTAAAAGACCTCGACACAAATGACGAAGCGGCCGTGACTGATTTCTTAAGCAAGATGGTCGGCGAGCACCAGCATATCCGTGTGGCGGCCCTTCCCAACGTCTACATGCACAACTTTGCAATCGGCGTTTTAGGGCAAGGGACGCTCGACATGGAGATCCGAAACCGCGCAAATCCGGTGGCCATTGCCGACATCAAACTCGATTATGGTCTGCTCGTCTCCGGAGCCTACAGCTTCTTTGATCAACGGCTGCAGATCGGCGCGACGGGGAAATATATTCAGCGGGACGGGATCAATCATGTCTATACCGTCCAGGAAATTGCCGCGAATAATTTCGATCCGCTCCATCAGCGCGAGAAAAAATCTGATTTTGCCTTTGATCTTGGAGCCAAGTACAATTTCAAAAATATGTTGAAGCCGAGCTTAGCAGTGGTGGTTCAGAACATCACCGATCTGGATTTCAAGGAGCTCGGGAAAATTCCACAGGAGGTGAATGTCGGCGCCTCTATTAATCCCGATTTCTGGATTCTCAAGACCACCCTCGCGGTCGAAGTCGATGATGTGACCAAGAATGCCGAGGTCGACCAAGACCTTGCCAAGCGGGTGCACCTGGGTGCCGAGATTCGCTTCCCGATGATTCTTTCCTTGCGGGCCGGTCTCAACGGCGGCTACCCCACCGCCGGGGTGGGGCTGAACTTCTGGCTCCTCCGCATCGACGCCGCCACCTATGCGGAGGAGATCGGCGCCTACGCCGGGCAGCGGAGCGACCGCCGCTATGTCGTTCAAGCGAGCCTCGGCTTTTAAAATCGGACCTCTCTTGCCAGGGAGCGACCTTCGGGTCGCTCCTTTTTTTTGCCTCATTCCCCTTTCCGCTTTTTATTTGTTTTTGGTTACGGATGATTTTGACGCGGAGGATTGGGACTCGGCCTGGCGATTGTGCGGCACCTGGTTGAGCTGCACGGCGGGAGCGTCTCGGCCGACGGCGAGGGGAGGGGGGCCATCTTCAGGTCCCCGCCCTGATCGGCCGTCCGAGCGAGACCCGCTCTCTTTCAAATCGATACACGGGAGAGGCCACCTCCGGCTGACCGAGCGAGCCGTTTCCTTACGCTCCTTCAATCTTTCCATCGACCATCTTGATCAGCCGATCGGCCTGAAGCGAGAGCTTCTCGTTATGGGTCACCAGAACGAACGTGATTCCCCTCTCCCGGTTGAGCCCTTTCAACAGAGCGAAGACCTCGTCACTCGTATGGGTATCGAGATTGCCGGTCGGCTCGTCGGCCAGGATCAATTGCGGCCGCAGCACCAGCGCGCGCGCGATGGCGACCCGTTGCTGCTCGCCGCCGGAGAGCTGTCCCGGCCGATGGTGAAGGCGGTGCGCCAGCCCGACCGCTTCGAGCATCTCCCGCGCGGCCGCCTCGATCTGATTCCGCTCGGTCCGCTGGATCAATCCCGGCATCATGACATTTTCAAGCGCGGTGAATTCAGGGAGGAGATGATGGAACTGGAAAACATAGCCGATGGTTCGATTCCGAAATTCGGCCAGCTCTCGATCGGAACGGGTGAAGAGGTCGTTTCCTTCAAAGAAGATCTTGCCGGAAGTCGGCCGATCGAGCGCGCCGAGGAGATGGAGGAACGTGCTCTTCCCGACCCCCGACGCGCCGACGATGGCCAGCAGTTCCCCTTTCTGAATATTGACCGTCACCCCTTTCAAGATGACCAATTCCTTGCCGGCGATCGGAAACGATTTGTAGAGGTTGATAACTTCAATCATGATGAAGTACCAAATAAGGGGCCAGGTGTCGGGGGCCGGGGGCCAGGGAAAGAGATAAGAAGAAGACCGAAGCAACCTTGAATTTTATCCCCGGCCCCTTATTCATATCTCAGCGCCTCGGCGGGATCGAGCTTGGCGGCTTGCCAGGAGGGATAGAGGGTGGCGAGAAACCCGATGAGGATCGCCGCTGAAGAGACCAGGATTACGTCGAACGCGTGAACCTTCACCGGCAGGTGGCTGATATAGTAGATGTCGCTCGGCAGGGTGTAGAATTTTTGAAGCACCCAGCAGACCACCAGCCCCAACGGGGTTCCGAAGATCACCCCGACCAGGCCGATAATGATCCCCTCGAGCATGAAAATCCGCATGATCGACTCACGCGTCGCCCCCATCGCCTTGAGGATGGCGATCTCCCGGCTCTTCTCCACGACCGTCATCGTCAGCGTACTCACGATGTTGAACGAGGCGACCAGGATGATCAGCACCAGGATGATGAACATCATCATTTTTTCAAGCTGCAGCGCCGAGAAGAGGTTCCGGTTCAACTTCATCCAGTCGCGCGCCTGGTATGGAAAACTAAGATGGGTTTCGATCTGCTGGGCGACCCGGTCGGCGATGAAGATGTCGTCGACCTTCACCTCGACCCCGGTGACCACGTCGGAGAGATTAAAGAAGTTCTGCGCCTCTTTGATCGAGATGTAGGCGAGCGAAGAGTCATACTCATACATGCCGGAGTCGAAAATTCCGACCACCCGGAATTTCCGGATCTTCGGGGTGAAGCCCATCGGCCCTCCGAGCGATTTTCCGATCGATGTTCCCTCTTTGCCGACCGGAGAGACGACGTTAATCCGATCTCCGATAAAAGCCCCCAATCGGCCCGCCAATTCCTTTCCAATGATGATTCCGGGAAGTTGCTTTTCGCCCCCCTCGGTCTCCGGTGGATTGAGTCCCTCGCCGGGAAGGGCAATATCGGGGGGATGGGTCAGGTAGTCCAACCGTCCTTCGACCATGTTCTTGCCGATCTCGGTGACTTGCGCTTCGGTCGTCGGATCAATCCCGCGGAGGACCACGCCGAAGACGCTTGTGTCCGAGGAGAGGAGGACCTGCCTGAAGATAAAGGGGGTCGCGGCGGTCACATGCGGAATCTTCTTTGCTTCTTCGACCAGCCGGCGATAGTCGGCGATATCATCGCGGGTTCGATCGGTGATGACGATGTGGGAGTTGGTTCCGAGGATCTTATCGCGGAGATCTTCCTTGAAGCCGGTCATCACGGCGAGCGTCGCGATCAGCGCGGCGACACCGACCATCACCCCGCCGATCGAGATGAGGGTATTGAGGGAGATACTTTTTTGGCGGCGTTTGGCCTTCAGGTAGCGAAGGCCGACGAAGAATTCATAAGGAACGGACATCGATTCAAACGACGTTATTCGCGATTCGTTATTCGTTAAACGTAAGATCCGGATATTTACGAATAACGATTAACGAATAACGATTAACGCTCACTCCTTTCTGGGCGTAGCTGCGGAAAGAGAATCACGTCCCGGATCGAATTCTGATTCGTCAATAACATTACCAGTCGATCGATCCCGATCCCTTCTCCCGCGGTCGGGGGCATTCCATACTCCAGGGCGCGCAGGTAATCTTCATCCATCACGTGCGCTTCCAAATCGCCCGCCGCCCGCTGAGCGACCTGCGACTCAAAACGGGAGCGCTGATCGTGTGGATCGTTCAATTCGGAGAAGGCGTTTGCGATTTCCCGCGAGGCGATGTACATCTCGAAACGCTCGGTGAGATGGGGCTGGTTCGGCTTTCGCTTGGCCAGGGGGGAGATCTCGGTCGGATAGTCGATAATGAAGACCGGTCCCGTCAACTCCGGCTCGACCGTCATCTCGAAAAGCTCGTTCAACTGCTTCGCGGGGGGCGCGCCCTGCTTGATCGGCACCCCGGCGCGCTGCATCAATTCCGCCACTTTCTTCGGATCGGAGAGATCGGCGACCGAAACCTGGTGCCTCTCCGCGATCGCGTCCAGATAGGGAAGCCGCCGCCACGGGGGGGTGAGGTCAATCTGTTTCCCCTGATATTCAAAGGTCAAAGTTCCGATCACCTCTTTGGCGACCGTTGTGAAGAGCAATTCGGTGAACGACATCAGATCGCGATAATCTGCATACGCCATGTAGAATTCGAGCATGGTGAATTCGGGGTTGTGAATGGTCGAGATCCCCTCGTTCCGAAAATTCCGATTGATCTCATAGACCCGCTCGAACCCGCCGACGATCAACCGCTTCAGATAAAGCTCCGGCGCGATTCTCAAGTAGAGGTCGATCCCCAGCGTGTTGTGATGTGTGATGAAAGGGCGCGCCGCGGCCCCGCCGGGGATCGGGTGCATCATCGGGGTCTCGACTTCCAGAAAACCATGCTGGTTGAGAAACCGGCGGATCGAGTCGATGATCATCCCGCGGAGGGAGAAAACCCGCCGCACCTCCGGATTGGCGATCAGATCGACATAGCGCATTCGGTAGCGGGTTTCAACGTCGGTCAGCCCGTGCCATTTCTCAGGGAGCGGTCGAAGCGACTTCGAGAGGAGCGTCAAACGACCGGCCTGAAGGGTCAGCTCATCCGTTTTGGTTCGGAAGAGCGGACCTTCCACGCCGATGTAATCGCCGATGTCGAGCTTCTCAAAGAGATCGTAGCCCGCCTCGCCGAGATGATCTTTCTTAAAGTAAACCTGAAGCCGACCGGTGGCGTCCTGCAGATGCGCAAATGCCGCCTTTCCGAATCGCCGGAGGGAGATCATTCTTCCTGAGATTTTGTAGGTGATCGGCTCCGCTTCCAGCATTTCTTTCGTAGCGCTCTGATGCTTCTGCACGATCTCCGCCAGCGGCGTCTTCCCCTCGAAGCGGGCGCCGTACGGATCGATCCCGGCGGCGCGGAGCATCTCCAGCTTCTTGACCCGCTGCGCAATCTGATCGTTGATCTCTTCCATGCGGTGAAACTCCTTCACGTTGAGGAATTCTTCAAAATCAAATCATTATAGAGGATTGGCCGGGACACGTCAAGAATCAGGCTTGGCGCAACGGGTGGGGCGGTTTCTTGTCAAAAGGGGGATCGGCTGTTAGACTCCTTTATAGGATATATCCCTTTCTGGTAAGGCAATGATCTGATGACCACCCGTTTTCTTTCATCGCCGGGCATGCGGTTTTTCCCCCTCCTCTTCGCTTTGTCGCTTCACGCTTGCGGGCATGGAGGAGATGGGCAAGGGGGAGCGAGCCTTCCTTCCGCACCGACCGACGTCGCCGCAACCGCGGCGAGCAAGGTGGTGACGGTTCAGTGGTCGCCGGTGGTCGGGGCGACTTCATACAAGGTCTATCGAGCCTCGACCTCCGGCGTCAACAAGAGCAACTATGGAACGCTCCCCAACGGAGATCAGCAGCCCTCGGCGGCGAGTCCCTTTCTCGATATCAACGTGACCAACGGAACGACCTATTATTATGTGGTCACCGCCGTCAATGCCGTCGGAGAGAGCGCCGAGTCCAGCGAAGTCTTCGCGACGCCGACCTCCACCAATGTTCCCTCCGCTCCTATTGGTTTGAAGGCGACCGCTTCCGCCGGCCAGGTCACGCTGGAATGGAATTCGTCCACAGACGCCGCGAGCTATTTTGTCTATATGGCGACCGTGTCGGGGATCAATCGAAATAATTGGAATACGATCGTCGGCGGGAAGCGAAGTCAGGTGATCGGGGGAGCGACCCAATATATCGCGACCGGCTTGACCAATGGGACGACCTACTACTTTGTCGTCACGGCGCTGAATGATGTCGGCCAGAGCCTCGAGTCGAATCAGGTTTCGGCGACGCCATTTGCCTCAGTTACGGTCCCATCCCCGCCGGGCAACTTGTCCGCAACACCGGGAGATCAGAAGGTGACGCTCCGTTGGGATAATGCGACCGGAGCGACGTCCTATAAGATTTATTGGGGAACGGCGTCGGGGGTGAAACCCTCTCCCAATCCTCCCGTGCAGTCGATTTCAAATGTGTCGAGTCCATACGTCCATACCGGACGGTCGAACGGCACGACCTACTATTACATTGTCGTGGGAGTGAACGATCGCGGGGAGAGTCTTCCATCTTCTGAAATTTCCGCAATTCCCAACCCAACGCCTCCTCCGGGTGTGGTGACATTGGCACCGACCAATATCACACTTTCCGGCTCTGCAACACTGAATGGGAAAATTCTTCCGAATGGTTTTCCGGTGACCGAAGCTTATTTTGAATACGGTGTGACGACCGCATACGGAACGAAGGTCCCGATCACCCAAAATTTTGGATCGGGCAACAATTTTGTCGATGTGAATCCGATGACGATCAGTGGCTTGGCGTCCAACACACCGTATCACTATCGACTGGCGGCGAAGAATGTGAACGGCGCCGCCTTCGGCGACGATCAAACTTTTGTGCTCCCCTTCTTCACGGCTCTTTACGAGTTTCCGGTCGGCGCCGGGGCGAGTCCCAACGATGTGATCGTGGCCGATCTTAATGGAGATGGAAGGCTCGATTTTGCGACGGCGAATAATGGAACCAATGATGTCTCGATCCTTTTCGGCACCGGCAATTTTGGCACGCCGAGCCAGGCGTTCACCGCGGCGGTTCACTACGCGGTCGGGGCGCATCCAAAATATCTGGCGGTCGGAAATTTCCATGGAAGCGGGAAACCGCCTGATCTGGTTGTCTCGAACAGCACCGACGGGACGATCACCCTTCTGTCGAATAACGGGAGCGGCGTTTTTTCGGCAACGTCCTTTCCAATCTATAACAACTTGGAAGATCCGACGAAGAGCTTTCCGGCGGGATTGGCGGTGGCCGATTTCAATGGGGATGGCAATCTCGATGTCGCCGTGGCGGCGTCGATCACCTTAAAAAACAGTTCGCCGTCCACCGGGAACGGCAGAGTGGTGATTTTCTTGGGAGACGGATCGGGCGGATTCGCCCCCCCTTCCGAGTTTCCGGCCGGAATCAGTCCGACGGGGATCGTCGCCGGAGATTTCGATCTCAACGGGACGGTCGATCTCGTTGTCACAAATCGAATCGCAACCCCGGGGACGATTTCTCTGCTGTCGGGAGATGGTCAAGGCAATTTCGGCGCGCCGAGTTCATTCGAAGTGGGGAGTGATGCGACCGTCAATTACGATCCGGCTGCCGTGGTGGCGGGCGATTTTAACGGCGATCATTTTCTCGACGTGGCGGTTGCGGATAATGCCAGCAGCACCGTCTCCGTTTTTCTGAACAATACGACCGGAGGGTTCGATGCGGCGGCGCTCTTGGTGGTCGGTCTGCAGCCGCCGGCTCTTGGATTGACTGATTTTACGGGAGATCCTCAACATCCCCGGCTTGATTTGATCGTCCCCAATTTTCATGATAATTCGGTTTCGGTTTATCTCGGCACCGGCACCAACGCTTTCGGACCCTCCTTCTTCAGCTTTACCGGCGCGAGTCCGGTGGCGGTCGCGACCGGCGATTTCGATGGGGATCAAAAGGTTGATCTCGCCGTGGCGAACACCAGCGCGAATACGGTCTCAATTCTTCTCGGTCAATAAATTCATGGATGGAAATCATTCCCGCCGCGCGCCGAAGGGGCTCTGCCGCAGCACAATCTCGACCGCGGTCGCGGGGCGAAGACTTTTCCGATCTCTATCTTGTGTTCTCTAAAACAGTCGTGATAGGATAGTGACGCCATTCACGATGTGGACGTTTCGGCGTATTCTGGAGGGAGACTTTCAGGAGACGTTCCTTATCAGGTATACTTAGATACAAATTTATATTGCCGGGAAGGGAAACCTTCCCTCCAATTGGAGATCAATCTCTTGACTAAAAAGATTCTCGTCGTCGACGACAACCAAGACACGGTCAAGATATTAACGGCCGTATTAAAACGGGGCGGGTACTCTGTTGTGGCGGCAAAGGATGGGGTCGAGGCGGTACAGAAGGTTCAAGCGGAAAAGCCGGCGCTTGTTCTTTCCGATATCATGATGCCGAAGCTTGATGGTTTTGGGGTCATGGAGGCGATGCGGGCCGATCCGGGGATGAACCAGATTCCCGTGCTGATTATCTCCGCCAAGGTCGATCCGACCTCCAAAGCGCGCGGCCTGGAATTGGGCGCCAAAGATTATATTATCAAACCGATCAATCCCGGCGAAGTTCTCCAGAAGGTCCGCCAACATCTGCAAGACGAGTATTAAGAGAGAGGATTGTTCGGTCGATCCCCATCTCTGATAACCGCTTCTATTTTCTTCTTCTTATCGGCTTGATAAAAGTCAAATAGCCTGATACACTCCTTTCGATCAAGCGATCGTTTGGGACACCCTACTTTGCCGGAATCAAAGAAGATTCATATCATCGCCATCTGCGGGACGGGGATGGCTGCCCTCGCCGGACTTCTTAAAAAAGCGGGGCACCAGGTGACCGGCTCCGACACGCAGATCTATCCTCCCATGAGCACCCTTCTGGAAAGCGCCGGCATCCCCTGTAAGATCGGATACGACCCCGCCCATATCGACCCGAACACCGACCTGGTGATCATCGGAAACGCCGTCGGCAAGACCAACCCCGAGGTGGTCGCTACCTTGGAGCGGAAGTTGCCGTATCTCTCGATGCCGGCGGCGCTCGGAGAATTTTTTCTAAAGGGAAAGCAGTCGTTGGTGGTCGCCGGGACGCATGGGAAGACGACCACCTCCTCGCTGCTTGCCTGGGGCTTGACCTCGGCGGGTCTCGATCCGGGAATGATGATCGGCGGTTGGGTCAAGAATTTCAACAGCAACCATCGGCTCGGCGGCGGAAATTTTTTTGTGGTCGAGGGAGACGAATATGATACCGCCTTCTTCGACAAGGGGCCCAAATTTCTCCACTACCAGCCGCATCATGCCATCCTGACCAGCATCGAATTCGACCATGGCGACATCTATCCCGATCTCGACGCGATCAAACAGGCATTTCGAAAGTTCGTGGTGCTGCTCCCTTCGGACGGATTGCTGGTGACGGCGGCGGGAGATCGGGCGATCAGAGAGGTGGTGAAAGGGGCGGCCTGCCGCATCGAGAGCTATGGAATCGATGAAGCGGCCGATTGGCAGGCCGATCGAATTCAAATGGCGCGAGACCTCCTCTCATTTGATGTTTTTTATCATCAAAAGAAGATGGGGACGATTCGAAGTCCTCTTGTGGGCCGCCACAATCTGAAAAATACCCTGGCGGTCATTGCATTGTTGCACCGAGCCGGTGTTCCTTGGGAGAAGATCGCGGAAGGAATTTTACAATTCCAGGGGGTCAAGCGCCGCCAAGAAATCGTGGGAGAGGTTCGCGATATTTTAATCATTGATGATTTCGCGCATCATCCGACCGCCATTGCTGAGACGCTGGCGGCCCTGCGACTTCGATATCCCTCCAGACGGCTCTGGGCCGTTTTCGAGCCCCGCTCGGCGACGAGCCGACGGAATGTTTTTCAGAAAGAATTTGTCGCCGCCTTCACCGCGGCCGACCAAATTATTTTAGCCGACGTTTTTGCTCCGGAGAAGATCCCCTCCGAGAATCGGCTCAATCCGGAGCAGATCGTCTCCGACTTGGTCGCGCTTGGAAAAAATGCGTTGTTTCTCTCCACTCCCGATCAGATCATCTCGGAGCTGGAGCAGAAGCTGAAGCCGGGGGATCTCGTCTGTATTATGTCGAGCGGCGGCTTCGGCGGAATTCATCAGAAGTTGATTTCGAGGTTGGCTTCATAGGGGCAGGATGATTACGCCCCAGGAGGGGCGAAGGGCGCAATGAGTCGCGTCCCCATCAGCGTGTCGAATCGAATTTCGCAAAAAATGGAGGAAGGGGTCGCCTCCGGTGTCTTCCCCGGAGGGGTCCTGTTGGTCCATTACCAAGGCCGGGTCTGCTTTCATGAGGCGTTCGGGTCGGCCTCGCTGGTTCCCAACCAGGTTCCGATGACCTGCGATACCCTCTTCGACCTCGCCTCCCTCACCAAGCCGCTCGCCACCGCCGCCGCTGTCTTGCTTCTCATTCAGAACGATGTTTTAACATTGACCGAGCCGCTTTCCAAATTTTTCCCCGAATTTACTTCGGGCGCCAAGGGGGATGTTACCCTCTATCACCTGTTAAATCACAGCGCCGGCCTGCCCGATTGGAAGCCGTTCTATCAAGAGATTGTCGAACAGGAAGAAAAAGAACCGGGCTTCCTCGGCTCTCCATTCGCCAAGAAGAGAATTTGTCAGCGGGTTCGAGAGGAGCCGTTGATCGCCTATCCGGGGACGAAGAGTCTTTATAGCGACCTCGGCTTCATTCTGTTGGGCGAAGTGGTAGAGGCGGTCGCGGCCGAGCCGCTTCACCGCTTCTGTTATCGACAAATTTTCTCACCGCTGAACTGCAAAGAGACTTTTTTTATTCGTCTCGGCCGCCGCCCGCAAGCGTATCGGGGACGCGTTTTTGCGGCGACCGAGGCATGTCCTTGGCGGGGAAAGGTCATCCGGGGGTGGGTTCATGACGACAATGCCTATGCGATGGGAGGGGTTGCCGGTCATGCGGGGCTTTTCTCGACGGCGTGGGAAGTCTACCGGCTGGTCCGGCTTTGGCTTGATTCGATGGATGGCAGAGGGCTGCTCCATCCCACATTGGCGACCCTCTTCACAACCTGCCAGAAAGGGAATGATATCCCGGTCGGCTCTTCCTGGGGATTAGGGTGGGATACCCCTTCCCACCCCTACTCTTCGTCGGGACGTTTTTTCTCCCCATTGAGTTTCGGCCATCTTGGATTTACCGGAACCTCAATCTGGGCCGATCGAAAAAGAGATCTGGTCGTCATCTTGCTGACCAATCGGGTTCACCCGAGCCGCGACAATCAACAGATCCGAGCCTTCCGCCCTGAATTGCACGATCTGATTTTTGAGGAGGTGGTCGGTGTCTAGTCCCGACCGACAATGGGTCAGACCGAAACGCCTCTCTCCCGGAGAGACCATTGGGGTGGTGGCGCCGGCCGGACGGGTCGATCCGCTCGATTTGCATCAAGGGGTGCTCCGGCTTGAGCAACTCGGTTTTAAGGTCATCCTCGGAAAAGAGGTTGAGAAGAGCCATCGTTACTTTGCCGGAAAAGACATCGATCGCGCGGCCGACCTCCAATCGATGTTCGAGAGGAGCGACGTTCGAGCGATCCTCTCTGCCCGCGGAGGCTCCGGGACGGCCCGACTTCTCCGCTTCCTCGATCCCGATCGGCTTCGCGCATTCCCCAAAATTTTCGTCGGCTGCAGCGATATCACGACCCTGCTCCTTTATTTTGCCCGCACCTTCGGGTGGGTGACCTTCCACGGTCCCATGGCGGCGACCCAGTTCGGAAGAGATCCGAATCCGGTGAGGAATGAAAATTTCATCCGGCTCCTCCGTGGAGAGGCGATGAAGATGTCTTTCCCATCTGTTCAGGTTCTTCGGGCCGGCCAAGCCGAAGGGGTCTTAACCGGGGGATGTCTGACCTTGATCTGCACTACGATCGGAACCCCCTATGAGATTGAGACGGAGGGGAAGATTCTTTTCATTGAAGATATTGACGAAGCTCCCTATCGAATTGATCGAATGCTCACTTATCTGAAGCAACTGGGAAAATTTGACCAGATCCGTGGGATCATCTTCGGTCAGATGCCCCGATGTCAGCCTGAGCTTCTTCCCGAAATCATTCTGGAAATTCTAGATGATTTTCCGGGACCGATCCTCTTTGGTTTTCCCTCCGGCCATGGGGAGTCGCTCGCCACCCTCCCGTTCGGGGTCCCGATGGAGATCGATGGGAAGACCGGCACTCTGCGGATGCTTGCCCCCGCGGTCCTTTGATTACATCTCACAGTGTGAAAGATTTACATATCAGCATGCCGTCGGCCGGTCGCTTGTAAATTACTTACCCAAGTAAGCGGTCCATATCTCCCCTTTTTTCTAATTGTTTCGCCTCGCTTTCGAACCCTCCCTCTTTTCTATCTCTATCCGATATCACTTCCTAAAAAGTGCAGACTTTTTCATCCGCCGAATAAAGATGTCGTCTCTGATCGGATCATTTGCAGTAAGGGGACTGGTATGGAAATTGCTTTTTTACCATGCAGAGTCGGCGAAGAGGAGATAGTTCCTCTTAATCTCATAAACGGAACTTAACTTGGGAGTAGAGGTCGATTATGAACTGTCCAAGATGCTCAGGATCGATGGTCCACGAAAACTTTTATGGCCTGGAAGATGAGTATGCATGGTTTTATCCAGGCTGG
>Ga0209810_1000581_pt1 | contig 76288 bp, 78 predicted proteins | sample Coa_R1_7_FD_187159 | JGI IMG/M metagenome (GOLD analysis project Ga0209810, IMG submission 187159) | Surface soil microbial communities from Centralia Pennsylvania, which are recovering from an underground coalmine fire - Coalmine... | ecosystem: Environmental > Terrestrial > Soil > Unclassified...
CCATGCGCCGGGCGGAGAAAAAGGGGGTGAGCAGCCGGCGCAGGCGGGCGTGGTCGGCCGCCTCGGTGTCGTAGTTCTGGAGCGGACCCCCGAACAGGATCGAGTCGCTGAGGCGGGGCGCGCGCTCGGGGTCGGGATGGGAGCGGCCCAGCCGGTCATCACCCAGCAGCCGCTTGATCTCCCGGTAGCGGACCACCTGCCAGGCCTCGTCGCCGGTCAGCATGCGCACCCTGGCCACGGCGCCCCGGGCCTGGAGTTGGCGCAGCCGCGGTGGCGTGGCCAGCGGGTCCGGCCGCGGGAAGGGCAGCGCGGGCAGGTCGTCGGAGGTGCTCATGGTCGCCTCGCGGTGGTCTCCTCGCACAAGAGGTAAACTCTGAAATGTACATATCATCATAAACAAACGTCGATATAGGATCGCTCCGACCCATGCAGACGCTCCCCTCCGGCGGCCAGCGCCTGCGCCGTGCCCAGCGTCGCGAGCAGATCCTGGCCGCGGCCACCGATGCCTTCGCTCGGGCCGGGTTCGCCGGCACCAGCCTCGATGACCTGGCCGCGGAGGCCGGGATCAGCCGCGTCATCCTCTATCGGCACTTCGCCTCCAAGGCCGACCTCTACCGGGCGGTGCTCGACCGGGCCCGTCGGCGGCTGCTCGCGGCCGTGGGCGAGGATCACTACACGCTGGCCAGCGTGGACGCCCTGGTGGCGGCGGCGGCCGCCGACCCGGCCGGTTTCCGGCTCCTCTTCCGCCACGCCGCCCGGGAACCCGAGTTCCGGGAGGAGATGGACCGGTTCCGCAGCTCGGTGGTGGAGGTGGCCTACCGCCACCTGGCCGGCACCATCCCCGACGGCTCCTGGGCCGCATGGGCGGCGCAGCTGGCGCCGACGGTGGCGGTGGAGGCGATCATCGCCTGGCTCGATGCCGGCCAGCCCGACCGGGAGGGAGCCGGCGCGCGCATCCAGGAGGTGCTGGCCGCGGTGGCCAGGGCGGCCCGAGCGGGGGCCGGAGCGTGAGCTGGGGCGACCCGGCCCGGCGCCGGCCTACCGTCACCGGGCGAGCGGGTAGGCTTCGGGTGTGACCGCGCTCGCCGACCTCGGCCTCCTGGACGTCGAGGGCCGCGCCGTGCGGCTGCGCGACCTCGCCGCCGACCGGCCGCTTCTCCTCTGCTTCCTGCGCCACTTCGGTTGAACGCACTGCAAGGCCACGGCCGTGCGGGTACGCGGCAGGCTCGACGAGATCCGCTCCCGGGGAGCCGACCTGGCCTTCGTCGGCAACGGGACGCCCGCCCAGGCGAGGGCGTTCCAGGCCCGGTACGCGCCGGACGTGGCCGTGTACACCGATCCCGGTCGGGACCTCTACCGGGCGGCGGGGATGCGGCGGAGCGTGGCGGGCACGCTGAGCCCCAGGAGCCTGCTGGCCGGACTCCGCAGCACGCTGGCCGGCCACGTGCAGACGTCTCTCCAGGGAGACCCCTACCAGCTCGGAGGGTTGCTCCTGCTCCTGCCCGGAGGCGAGGTGCGGGTGCTGCAGCGATTCCGGGAGGCCGCCGACCGTCCCGACCTGGAGGCTGCGCTCGCCGCCCTCGACCCTGCCCCCCCTTGAGGTCCCGGGTCAGCCGATGGCCCGGAGGCCGAGCTCGGCCGGGACGTCACTGGACCGCAGCGCCCGCACCGCCGCCCCCCGATGGCTCCAGCGGTCCTTCTCCGCCGGTGGCATCTCGGAGAAGGTCCTCCCCGCCTCCGGCACCAGGAACATCGGATCGTAGCCGAACCCCCCTCCGGGCCGGGGCTCGACGATCTCCCCCTCGCAGCGGCCGATGAAGACCCGCGTCGGGCGGCCGGGCGCGGCCACGGCCAGCGCGCAGACGAAGCGCGCCCGCCAAGGCCGGGGGAGGCCGGCCAGACGCTCGAGCACGATCCGGTTGCGCTCCGCCTGGGTGGGGGCCAGGCGCGCGGAGTGGAGGCCGGGGAAACCCCCGAGCGGCTCGATCTCGAGGCCGCTGTCGTCGCCCAGCGCCGGCAGGCCGGTGGCGTTGGCCACCGCCTCGGCCTTGAGGACGGCGTTGGCCGCGTAGGAGACGCCGTCCTCGACCACGTCCGGCGCGATGGCCTCCAGCTCGACCGCCAGGCCGGCCAGCAACCGGCGGTACTCGTTCACCTTCCCCGGGTTGGCCGAGGCGACGGCGAGGCGCGGGGGGAGGTCGCGGGCGGCCGTCATCCGAGGGAGGCGATGGCCCGCTTCTGCAGCGTGATCAGCTCGCGAATGCCCCTGACGGCGAGCGCCAGCAGCTCGTCCAGCTGCTGGCGGCTCAGGGGCTCCTTCTCGGCCGTCGCCTGCAGCTCGATGAAGCGGCCGTCCTCGGCCATGACCACGTTCATGTCGGTGTGGGCCAGGAAGTCCTCGGTGTAGTCGAGGTCCAGTCGCGGCTCGCCGTCGACCACCCCCACGCTCACCGCCGCGATGTAGTGCCGGATGGGGTTACCGGTGACCAGGCGGGCCTCCTGCATGCGCCGGATGGCCTGGTACATGGCCACGAACGCGCCCGTGATCGAGGCGGTTCGGGTGCCACCGTCGGCCTGTAGGACGTCACAGTCCAGGGTGATCGTGCGCTCGCCGAGCATGCGCATGTCGACCGCGGTCCGCAGCGAGCGCCCGATCAGCCGCTGGATCTCGTGGGTCCGGCCGCCGATGCGGCCGGTGCTGGCCTCTCGCTGACTCCGGTCGTGGGTGGCGCGGGGGAGCATGGCGTACTCGGCGGTCACCCAGCCCAGACCGCTGCCGCGGCGGTGGGGAGGGACCCGGTCCTCCACGCTGGCCGTGATCCACACCCGGGTGCGGCCCATGGAGATCAGCACCGATCCCTCCGCGTGCACGTTGGTCCCCAGCTGGATCTCGACGGGGCGAAGCTGGTCCGGCCGTTCCCGGCCGTCGGGTCGAGGCATTCCGCGATCCTAGCGCCCCGACAGCTTCAGGGCCAGCGCCGCTCCCTCCCAGAAGACCCAGAGGGGGATGAACATGATCAAGGGGGTGATGGGGTCGGCTCCCGGCGTCATCAGGTTGGCCAGCAGGCCGAGGGCCAGGATCCAGTACAGCCGGTTGCGGTACAGCCAGCTCGAGTTGATGATCCCCAGGCGTCCGAGGGCGTAGAGCACCACCGGTAGCTCGAAGACGAGCCCGAACCCCAGGCAGATGAGCAGGATGAAGCTGAAGAGCTGGCTGATGTCGGGCAGGTACTTGAGCTCGATGGGGGCGAAGAAGCCGGGGAAGGTGAGGATCTTGATGAAGATGGGAAGGGCGAACAGGGCGGCGGCGACCCCGCCCAAGAAGAAGAGGTAGCTGAAGAACACGAGCGGAAAGAAGATCCGCTTCTCGTGCTGCAGGAGCCCGGGGCTCACGAACCACCACATCTGCCAGAGGATGACCGGGGCGGCCACCAGGATGCCGACGTAGAAGGCCAGGCGCAGGCCGAACATGAACCCGCCGGTCACGTTCAGGAAAATGGCCTGCTGGAGTCCTGCCCGGTGGAGCAGGAACTGGAACTCGTCGTGCCAGAAGACGTAGGCGACGATGGTGCCCACCACCCAGGCGACGATCGAGATGATGAGTGCGCGCCGTAGGTCCTCGAGGTGCTCGACGACGGTCATCTGCGCCTCGGGGTCCCGGCGGCGGGACTGACGCGAGCCCCGGCCGAGCAGGGCCATGATCCTGGGCGTCTAGCTCTTGGGCTCGGGCTCGGTCCTCGCCGCTTGCGCCGGCTCGGCCGTGGTCGTCGAGGCCGCGGAGGTAGTCGTGCCGGGATCGGCCGCCGGCCCCCGGCTCTCGTCGATCGCGTTCCGCATCTCCTCGCTCAGCTCGTTGGAGGTCTTGCGGAACTCCCTGATCCCCCGTCCCAGGGCACCTCCCAGCTCCGGGAGCTTACCGGGACCGAAGATGATCAGCACGATGACGAGGAGGACGACGAGCCACAGCGGATGAAAGCCAAATGGCATCGCTTCAGGAAACCTCCACGTGATTATACGGACGGGGATACGCCGGCCGGATCACCTCACGTTCGTTTCACCTGGACGCTCACGATCGTATCCGAGGAGGTCAGCTGGCCGACCACGTCCAGGCCCCTGGTGACGCTCCCGAAGCGGTTGTAGTCGACGGTGGGGTTCCCACCCGGCCATGCCTGTTTCAGGATGAAGAACTGCGACCCGCTGATCCGGCCATCCGGGAACCTGGCCATGCCCAGCGATCCTGGAGCCCAGCCCCCGCTCGCGCCCGGCTCGGGGGGCAGGTCGTATCCGGGCCCGCCATGCCCGTTGCCGAGGGGATCGCCGGTCTGGATCACCCAGCTGCGGTTGTCGAAGAAGTGGAGCTGATCGAAGTACCCGTGCTCGGCGAGCACGATGAAGTTGTTGACCGTCCGCGGGGCGGAGCGGGCCAGGAGGTCGACGGTGAACGACCCCTTGGTCGTCCGGATCGTCGCCTGATAGGAGGCCGCGGGGTCGATGCACATTGGCGGCGGGGCCGCGTAGTGCCGCGGCGCCAGCTGCTCGGCGGTTGCGCACCGGGCGAAGGCGCCGCTCGGGTGCGGAGCCAGAAGCCAGCTCGTGGCCGCGCCCGCCGCCAGCGCGACCGCGATCACGATCGCGCTGATGGCCAGCGCCGGCAGGGGAGGCATCGGCCAGGTCGACCCGGTCTCGGCCTTGGCGGGAGGCCGTCGAGCGCGTCGCGTTGCCACGGGTTACCAATGTTGCCAGGCCGGAAGGGTCACGTGCGCGCCAACGCAGCGCCGGTGAGGAGCCTCGGCGGGCAGGAGCCGGCCCGGCCCATCACCCCGCCGAGGGGTCAAGCGGTGAGCCCTTCGGCGACTCGGCCCGGCGGCTCGACGCCCGCACCGCCAGCCGCAGTTGGAGGATGCGGGCGGCCCCGACGGTGAAGGTGATGATCACCCCCGCCACCGCGCCGCACGGGATCGCCACCCCCAGGGGCAGGGTGCCCGAGAAGACCAAGTTTCAATCCTCAGCGGCTCGCCGGAGCCGCTGCAACGGCCAGCGCCGTCCAGGTCGTGCTGACGCCGGTCCGGAGCGGCACGGTCGCAGGGCCACCGGCATGATCTCGGGCTCCGCCGCCGGGCGGCGGGGTCCGATCGTCCATGCTCAGATGGCGGCATTGTCGCACGGCCGACTCGAGACCGCCTCGCCCACGACGGGGCTCAGCCCCGGGGCGAGAGCCGGTATCCGAGCCCCGGGACCGCCTCCAGCGCGATCCCGGCGTCGCCCGAGGACTCCAGCTTGCGGCGCAGCCGCTGCACGTGGGGATCGACCGAGTGATGGTCCACGTCGGCCATGTACCCCCAGACCTTCTCCAGGAGTTGGCCGCGGGTCAGCACCCGTCCCGGGTTGGCCGCCAGCAGGGCGAGCAGGTTGAACTCGGTCATGGTCAGCCTGATCTCACGGTCGCCGACCCGGACCCGGCGCCCCTCGGTGTCGATGGTCACGTCACCGACGCTGACGAAGCGACGTCTGGCGCTCCCCCCCGCCGTCATCTCCATGCGGCGGAGGTGCGCCCCCAGCCGGGCCATGAGCACCCGGGCGTCGAAGGGCTTGGTGATGTAGTCGTCGGCTCCAACCTCGAGCCCCACGATCATGTCCACGTTCGCCGTCCGGCCGGTCAGCATCAGGATCGGGCAGCTCACCCCGCGGCGACGGAGCTCCCGGCAGACCTCGATGCCGCTGAGGTCGGGAAGCACCCAGTCCAGGAGGAGGATGTCGGGCTCGCTGGCCTCGACGACCTGCAACGCCTGCTGACCCCGTGCAGCCTCGATTACCTCGTAGCCGTTGTGGCGGCATACCTCCCCCACCAGGGCTCTGACCGCCGCATCGTCCTCGACCACCAGGACTCGCCGGCGTCGCCGCATGGCTACCCCATCAGCGCGCCGGAGGTGTGAACCCCACCGGATGGTGGGTCCGGTTGGCCCGCCTGGCCCGTCGGAGCAGCACCGCGTGTCGTTCGCCGGCGGCGATGACGTCCACCAGCTCCCAGCCTTCGGCCGCGGCCCGGGTGAGCTGCTCCGGCAACGTGGTCCCGTCGAGCACCTGGTCGGCCGTCATGATCTCGGTCCGGTACTCGTGTTCCTGCCCCTCAGGAGGCACCGAGGGGATGACCGCGGCCGGAGGTGCCTCCGGCGCTTCGTCAGGTTCTTCCTCCAACCGCTTGGGCATCGTGTCGAATCTTAAGCCCGCGGGTCGGGACCGTGGTCACCCGATCGATGCGGCTTCCATCCCACCGCTGGGGCGCTGTCCATGGTAGAGGCGGCAGGCCCTGCGAAGGGCCGAAGGGCGCACCTTGGCGTCCGTCGAGGCCAGAGGCATCGGACGGCGATCTCGGCGGCACCCCTGGGCCCGGAAGGACACGGCCCTGGTCGGGCCGCTCTCGACCGATCCGAAAGTATCGTATCGCGATGTATCGTATGACGTATGAGGAAGGAGGTAGACCCAGAGCTGCTCATTCTCGCCAGCCTGGCTGGCGGCCCTCGTCACGGCTACGGCATCATGCAGGACGTCCGACGGCTGACCGGGGTACACCTGGGGCCGGGGACCCTCTACACCGCGATCCCACGCCTGGAACGCCAGGGGCTGATCGAGGCCATGACCGCGACAGATCGGCGACGGCCCTACCGCATCACGCAACGGGGCGCCGAGGTGCTGCGGGAGCGGTTGGAGGCAATGCGGACGCTGAGCACGGCGGGCCTGGCTCGCCTGGGGGTACCGGCATGAGGCGGAACACGTTCACCAGGCTGGCCTGGCTCTTCCCGCCAGCCTGGCGGCGGAGGTACGGCCCGGAGATGGAGGCGTTGCTGGAGGACGTGGATCCCAACGTCAGCGCCGTTGTCGACATCTTCCTCGCCGCTGGCCGGGCTTGGCTCCGCTCGCTCGTGCCGCCGGCATGGGCGGCGCTGAGGGCGTTGTTGCTGGTCCCGGTGGCGGCCGTGCTGGTCCAGTGCTGCGTTCTCGGCGCCCTACAACTGACGGCGGCCATCCTCGGCCGCTCGCTGACCTTCGAGGTCTGGCTGGGCGGTGTCCTCCTCTGGAGCGCAGGGCCGCCGGTCGAGTTCACGTTGGGGGTCGGTGCCCTAGCCGGGGCCTTGCTCTGCGGGCTCGTAGCGGCGTCGCTGGCCGCCTGGCGGGCGGCGCGGGTCGGTCAGGTCTCGATGGCAGGAACCTCTACCGACTGAGCCCCGCGGGACGCCACCATCCACCTGGCTGGGCAGGCACCCCCCGATCGGGGATCGGGCGGCGTTGGTGCGGGTGGTGGGATTCGAACCCACACGGGTCGACACCCCCGACTTTTTAAGAGCCGTGCGTCTGCCGTTTCGCCACACCCGCACTCCGGGGGCACTAGACGAAAGGCTGCGACACCCCGGCCAGGCGGTCAAGCTGCTCGGGTGAGAGCCGCACCCGCAGCGCCCTCACGTCCTCGTCGAGCTGCTCGGGCCGGGAGGCGCCCACGATCGGGGCCGTCACCCCCGGCTGGGCGAGCACCCAGGCGATGGCAACCTGGGCGGGACTGGCCTCCACCTCCCGGGCCACCTCGGCCACCGCCTCGACCACGTCGAACATCCGATCGTCCCAGTAGCGCCGCTGGTAGAAGCGGCCGTACTCCCCCATCGCGAAGCGTGATCCCGCGGGCGGCTCCTGGCCCCGCCGGTACTTACCGGTCAGCATGCCCGCGCCCAATGGATTGTACGGCGCGACGCCGATCCCGGCGGCACGGCACAGGGGCAGCAGGTCCCGCTCGTAGACGCGATGGAGCAGGTTGTAGCGCGGCTGCACCACGCTGATCCGGGTCAGGCGGCGCTCGGCGACGACGGCCAGGGCCAGGCCCAGCTGCCAGGCCTCGAAGTTGGAGACGCCGAGGTAGTGCACCTTGCCGTCCCGGACCAGTCGGTCCAGAGCCTCCAGCGTCTCCTCCATCGGCGCGTCGAGGTCCCCGTGGTGCAGGTAGAAGACATCGATCCGCTCCCGTCCCAGTCGGCGCAGAGAGGCCTCGCAGGCCTCGATCACGTGCTTGCGACCGCCACCCTGATCGTTCCTCCCCGGCCCCACCCGGTTCACGCACTTGGTGGCGATGGTGATCGGGTGGCCACGGCTTCGCATCCAGCGGCCGACGATCTCCTCGGACCGGCCCGCGGTCTCGGTCGAGGGTGGGACGGGATAGACGTCGGCGGTGTCGAAGAAGTCGATGCCGAGCTCGAAGGCGCGGTCCATGATCGCGAACGCGGTGGCTTCGTCGACCTGACTGCCGAAGACCATGGTGCCGAGCGAGAGGCGGCTGACCCGCAGACCGCTACGGCCGAGGTTGACGGTGTCCATGTGCATCCCCCTGTGCTCAGCTCGGGCTGGCTCCGCCGCCGGCGATCGAGGCCCGAGGGCCACGGCCGATCCACGTCCCCGGAGGCCCCCCGGCCAGGGCGGGATCGGCACCGCTTTCCGCCGGGGCGGGTCGCCGCTCAGGCGGTCGCGTACTCGTAGAAGCCGCGGCCCGTCTTCCGGCCCAGCTCACCCCTCCGGACCTTCTCGGCCAGGGTCGCGGGCGCGCCGGCCCCACCCTCCTGGCCGGCCCGATCCTCCCAGATGCCGTGGAAGACGTCGAGGCCACTGAAGTCGAGCAGCTCGAATGGCCCCATGGGCCAGTTCAGGCCTTTCTTGACGGCGACGTCGATGTCCTCCACCGAGGCATAGCCGCCTTCCAGCAGATGGAAGGCCTCGTCCAGGGCGGCGAGCAGGATCCGGTTGACGACGAAGCCGTGGATCTCCTTCGTGATCAGCACCGGCACCCGGCCGATGCTGCGCACGAACTCCATCGCGATCCGAACCGTCTCGTCATCGGTCCGTGGGCCCCGGACCACCTCGCACAGCTCCAGCACCGTGACCGGGTGGAAGAAGTGCAGGTTGCAGCAGCGCTCCGGGCGCGGGACCAGGTCGGCCAGGCGCGAGATCACGATGGTGCTGGAGTTGGTCGCGAGCACGGCGTCGGGCCGTGCCCGCTCCCCCATCTCCTTCCAGAGCGCGCGCTTCGCCTCGAGGTCCTCGAAGATGGCCTCGATGACCAGGTCGGCGTCGGCGAGCCCGGCGGCCAGCTCGGTCCCACTTTGGATGCGGGCCAGGGCGGCTTCCGCCTGCTCGGCCGTCAGCCGGCCCTTCTCCGCCGCCCGGCGGGCGAGCCGCTCGTTCTGGGCCCGCGCCCGGGCCAGCTGCTCGGGGCTGGAGTCGACCAGGTTCACGTCGTACCGCCCGCTGTAGGCGGTCTGCAGCGCGATCTGCGACCCCATGGTCCCGGCCCCCACCACGGCGACCTGGTTGATCCGTCCCATCCGCGACCCTCATCCTGGAACCGGCATCCTGGAACCGGCCGGAGACCGGCCGGCTGGAGTCCAACGGTAGCGCGTTCCCACCGTCCGCGGTCGCCCGGGCCGTCGGCCGGGATCCCTATCATCGAAGCGGCCGTGATCGTGATCGTGGCGAGCCGACGTGGATCGGCGTCCGGCCCCGGGAGGTGGCCGTGCGCGTGAGCCGGGCTCGCTTCGAGGAGGCGGTCAGGGCCGCCATCGATTCGGTGCCCGAGCCCTTCCAGTCCTACCTGGAGGAGATCGAGTTCGTGGTGGCGGAGCGGTCCGGGGAGGGCCTGTTCGGGCGCTACGAGGGCGCGGGGGCCCTGGCCTCGGGCGGCTTCCCGGCTCGGATCACGGTCTACAAGCGGGCCCACGAGGATGCCTGCTCGAGCTGGGAGGAGCTGGTCGAAGAGGTCCGGAGGACGCTCCTGCACGAGATCGGGCACCACTTCCACATGGACGAGGAAGAACTCCCGTACTGAGCCGGTCGGCGATCCTCGGCCGCGATCGGCGCCGTGCCCGTCTCACCGCCGCGTCAGCACCCGGATGGGGGCGCCGGAGAGGTAGGCCGCGATGTCCTCCACCGCCTGTCCGTAGAAGACCCGGTACCCGGCCTCGGTGACGTAGCCCAGGTGCGGGGTCAGGACCGTGTTCGGCGCCGTCCTCAGCGGGTGGTCCAAGGGCAGCGGCTCGGTCTCGTAGACGTCGAGGGCCGCGCCCGCGATCCGGCCCGAACGGAGCGCCGCGACCAGGGCCCGCTCGTCCACGATGGGACCGCGGGAGGTGTTGACCAGGTAGGCGGTGGGCTTCATCGCCTCCAGCTCCGCGGCTCCGATGAGGCCCCGCGTCCGCTCGCTGAGGACGAGGTGCACGGTGACCACGTCGGCCCCGGCCAGGAGGTCGAGTTTGTCCAGCCGGCGAGCGCCCGCGGCCCGGGCCGCCTCCTCGGTGAGGTGCTGGCTCCAGGCCGTGACCGCCATCCCGAAGGCGCGCCCTATCGCCGCCACCTGCCGGCCGATCCTGCCCAGGCCGATGACGCCGAGCGTCCTGCCGGCCAGGTCGACCCCGACCGTGTGCTGCCAGCCCCCCGCCCGTATGGCGGCATCCTCCTCGGGGACGTGTCGGAGCAAGGCCAGGATCAGGGCCCAGGTGAGCTCGGCGGTGCTGGTGCCGATCCCGTCCGTACCGGTCACCGTGATGCCGAGCTCGGCGGCCGCGTCCAGGTCGATGGCGGCGTTGCGCATGCCCGTGGTGACCAGGAGACGCAGACGCCGGAGGCGGCCGAGGAGTGCGCGCGGGAAGGCCGTGCGCTCCCGCATCGCCACCACCACGTCGAAGTCCCGGAGCCGTTCCGCCAGGGCCTCCGTCTCGGCCAGGTGGTCGTGGAAGAAGACCACCTCGGTCCCCTCCGGCAGCGAGCCCCAGTCCGCCATGCGCTCGGCCACCCGCTGGTAGTCGTCCAGCACCGCCACTCGTGTCATGACGCCATGATGCGGGCGGGAACCTCGGGCCGGGGCGACGGGCCCGGTTCGAGCCCGGGTGGCCGCCTCTGTCTCCCCTGGCGGCGCCGCCGGCGTCCGCGGGCGCCGGCGGCCGGGCCGGTGACGTCAGGCCAGACCCCAGAACGCCCGGTCCCAGAGCACCAGGGGGTCTCCGCCCCTCCGGCCGGCGCCGGTGACCTCCCCGATCACGAGGTCGTGATCGCCGGCCGGATGCAGCGCCCGGAGGCGGCACTCGAACCAGGCCACGCAGCCGGCGACCACGGGCAGGCCGTTGGTCCCCAGCTCGTGCGGCACCGCCCGCCAGGCCGGGTCGACCAGGGGCGCCCGCCCCGCGAAGCGCTCGGCCACGAACTCCTGCCGGCGCTCCAACACGCTGACGTTGAACGCTCCGCCGGCCGCCACCGCGTCCCGCGTACGGCTCAGCCGGTCGAGGCAGACCAGCACCAGCGGCGGCTCCAGCGACGCCGAGGTGAAGCTGGTGGCGGTGAGGCCGCGGAAGCCATCGGCATCGCGGGCGCTGACCACCACCACCCCGGCGGCCACGGCCGCCATGGCCTCCCGGAACGGATCCGACACCTATGGGAGGGTAGGCCAACAGGCGGTAAAATTCCCCCTCGCAGGACGGTGGCGACGTAGCCAAGTGGTTAAGGCAGGGCTCTGCAAAAGCCCGATCCCCAGTTCGATTCTGGGCGTCGCCTCCATTGCTCGTCTTTGCCCCACCGTCCCCAGGAGGTAGGAGGATCCCCGCATGGGCGTCGTCGTGATCAGGATGCCGCAGCTGGGCGAGTCGGTCACCGAGGGAACGGTGGAACGATGGCTCAAGCGGGAGGGCGACCACGTTCGCCGGGACGAGCCCCTGGTGGAGGTGGTGACGGACAAGGTCAATGCCGAGATCCCCTCGCCCTACGAAGGGCGGCTGACCAGGATCTCGGTCGAGGAGGGCGCCACCATCCCCATCGGCCAGGAGCTGGCGCTGATCGAGGTGGCGGGCGAGGAGGAGGCGGCGGTCCTGCCGGCGGGGGCTTCGACCGGGACCGCGACGGCGCCGCCGGCCCCCCCTGCACCCGAAGCCGGGCCGGTCCCAGCAGGCGGTCGACGGCTGAGCCCGGCCGTGCGGCGGCTGGTCGAGGAGCACGGCCTCGACCCGAGCCAGATCCCGGGCACGGGCGAGGGCGGCCGCGTCACCCGGGACGACGTCCTGGCCTTCCTCGCCCGACGCGAGGAGGTGGTCGAGCCGGCGCCGGCGGCGCCGTCTCCGGCCCCGTCGGCGACCTCCGAGACCGAGGAGCTGGTGAGGCCCACGGTCATGCGCCGGTCCATCGCCGAGCACATGGTGCGCAGCCTCGCCACGTCCCCCCACGCCTGGACGATGCAGGAGGTGGACCTGACCGAGCTGGTCCGCTACCGCGAAGTGGAGAAGGAGGGGTTCCGCCGCCGGCACGGCGTCCCGCTCACCTACGTCCCCTTCGTGGCCCAGGTTCTCTGCGAGGCCCTGGCCGAGTTCCCCTACCTGAACGCGAGCTGGACCGAGGAGGGCATCCTCCTCAAGCGCCAGGTCCACCTCGGCATCGCGGTGGCCATCCCCGACGGGCTGATCGTGCCCGTGGTCAGGGACGCAGCCCGCATGGGCTTCGCCGACCTCGCCCGCACCATCGCGGACCTGGTCGAGCGGGCTCGGGCCCGGCGGCTGAAGCCGGAGGAGGTCCAGGGCGGCACCTTCACCCTCAACAACACCGGGGTCACCGGCTCCATCGCCAGCCAGCCCATCATCAACCAGCCCCAGGCGGCGATCCTCACCATGGAGGCCATCACCCGCCGGCCGGTGGTGATCGGCGAAGGGATCGCCATCCGGCACATGATGAACATGTGCCTGTCCTTCGACCACCGGATCGTGGACGGGATGATGGCGGGCTCCTTCCTGGGGTCCATCAAGCGGCGGCTGGAGAGCTGGACCCCGGCCTCCATCCGCGTCTGAGGAGAGCACGGTGAGCGAACCATTGATGCCGGGCCGCCGCCTCCCGGACTGGATCAAGGTCCGGGTGCACGAGGGTGAGAACTACCGCCGGCTCCGGGCCCTGATGCGGGATCGGCGCCTGCACACGGTGTGCGAGGAGGCGCACTGCCCCAACATCTTCGACTGCTGGAACCGCGGCACCGCGACCTTCATGATCCTGGGCGACGTCTGCACCCGTGCCTGCCGCTTCTGCGCGGTGACCTCGGGGCGGCCGATGGAGCTGGACATCGGTGAGCCGCTGCGGGTGGCGGGGTCGGTGGCCGAGCTGGGCCTGCGCCACGCCGTGATCACGTCCGTGGACCGCGACGACCTCCGCGACGGTGGGGCGGGGATCTTCGCCCGCACCATCCGCGCCATCCGCCGCCGCAGCCCGGGCACCTCGATCGAGGTGCTGACCCCTGACTTCCAGGGCGACCGGGACGCGATCCGCACCGTGGTCGAGGCCCGACCCGACATCTTCAACCACAACGTCGAGACGGTCCCGCGACTCTACCGGCGGATCCGGCCACGGGCCATCTACGAGCGCAGCCTGGGGCTCCTGGCCTACGTGAAGGAGCTGGACCCCGAGATGGTGACCAAGTCCGGGGTCATGGTGGGGCTGGGCGAGACCGAAGAGGAGCTGCTCCAGGTCTTCCGGGACATGCGCGACCACGGCATCGATGTGCTGACCATCGGTCAGTACCTGAGGCCCAGCCGCAAACACGCCGAGGTGGTCCGGTTCTACCCTCCACAGGAGTTCGTCGAGCTCCGCGAGGCGGCGCTCGAGATGGGCTTCGCCCACGTGGAATCGGGACCTCTGGTTCGCTCCTCGTACCACGCCGAGGAGCAGATCCCGGCCGGGCGGCGGGTGGCTCGGGCCGCGTCGTAGCACGACGGTGTCGGCCGGGGCGGCGCCTGCCACCTGGCTCGCCCCTTCCCTCGCCCTCTGGCGGCCCCTCCCCAACCGGCGGGCGCGAGGCCGGGATCAGACCGGCGAGCGGACCTCCAGGCCGTGGAGCCGGGCGGCGGCGGCGAGTCGGCCGTCGTAGGTGATCAACGCGTCGAGATCCCTGGCCAGCATGCAGGCGGTGGCCAGATGGATGGCGTGGAGCGACCGTAGCTCCACCGGGGGAGGGTTTGCGCCTCCGCCAGGATGGCCGGGGTGATCGCGACCTGGTCCACGCCGTTCAGCAACGATCGGGCCGCCGGCAGCAGCTGCGGCGCCCGACGCGCCACCGCTCGCAGCGTCTCCACGCCCAGCAGGGCCGAGGAGACCGGCCTTGCCCCCTGAAGCCGATGCCTCGAGGAGTTCGTCTCCGCCTCGGGCAGGATGAGCTTCACGAACGCCGGGGTGTCGAGGTAGATCAACGGTGCCGGTCCTCGTAGTAGCTCTCGCGTTCGGCCTGCACGACCTGACCGAGACCGGCCCCATGCCCCTCGGCCCGCGGTAGCCCGAGCTGCTCCATGAGCGCGACGAGTTCTCCCCTGGCGGGCTGGATCAGGCCCTGGGCGATGAGTTCATCGTAGGGGCTCCGCTCCAGGATCGGCACCAGGCGGACGACGGGGCGCCCACGGTCGGTGACCTCGATCGTCTCACCGGCCCTGACCCGATCGATCACCTCGCGGCCGTGCAACCTCAGCTCCCGGATCCCGACCCGCGGTACGCGAAGGCTCATGTGAAACATCGTGTCACATGACGTCCGCGCCCGCCGGCGCCGCCACCGGGAACGCCAGGCCTCGAGGACGGTGCCCCGCGCTCTCGGGCGGCGGGCCGCGCTCACATGGTGCGCAGCTTCAGGTACCGCCTGATGTCGTTGGCGTTGAGCGCCACCACCATCCCGGCTCCAAACGCCGCCACCCACAGCCACGATCTGAGCTTCACGTCATCACCTCCTGCCGTTCGACGCCGCATCCCGGTTCGCCGCGGGACCGTCCCGGTCCGGGACGACCGCCGCGTACCGGCATCGGCTGGTCCCCGGGAGCGCGGCGGGGAAGGCTCGATCCGACCACGTCCTGCGGGCTGAGACCCGGGCCGGGAGGCGGTGGGCCGGGCGCGTCCCCGGCGGCAAAGGGCGGGGCCACGGGCATCAGCCTACGCCGCCGGCGGGCCTCCCCCCGGCCGTCGTATCGGGCCGATCCCGGGCGGTGACCGGCCCGCCGCCGGGGGAGGGAAGGAGCAGGTTCGGTCGCGGTGCGAAGCGCCCGGCTGGGGGTAGGCTGGTCGTGCAGGTTCTGGCAGGTTCTGGGTGCCGTGATCGAGGCCACCAACCGCCTTCCGGTCTGGTGCCCGGTGAGCGAGCCGGTCCATTGCCCGGGCGGTCGCGGTCGACGCCCCCACCTCCCGACGCTCGCTCCCGGCGTTCGCACATCCCGTCGCGGGCACCTCCCCTCGCCCGGGCACCCCTTCGGGCGGGACATGGGCTCCGGCCGGGGGCGAGGGACCGATCGGCGATGTCGGCGCACGATCGCCTCTTGAACCGGCCGGCGGCCCGGGCTCGCCTGATCCGAAGCCGGTTGCGCCACCTGGCCTGGCGGCTGGCGGAGCCGCCTCCGTTCCTGCCGTCGCTGGCGGTGCAGTCGCTCAAGGTCGCGCTCGCCTCCGGGCTGGTCTGGTACGTGGGGCAGGCGTTGCATTCGCCCCGGCCCTTCGCCGCCGTCCTGGCGGTCATCATCCTCATGCAGGGGCACGCCTATGGCTCGCTGCTGAACGCCCTCGAGTTCCTGCTGGGGATGGTGGCGGGGGTGATCCTGGGCATCCTGGCCGTCCGTCTCCTCGGCGTCTCCCCGACGGTCATCGCCGGGGTCATCTTCGTGTCCATGCTGATCGGCGGCCGGCTCAAGGTCTCGCCCCAGGGGCTCAACAACCAGGCCGCCGTGTCGGCCCTGCTGGTCCTGGCCTCAGGGGACGTGCAGAGCGTGGAGCGGCTCTGGGAGACCGCGCTCGGAGGCGCAGTGGGCGTGGTGGTGGCGGCCCTGCTCTGGCCGCCCAACCCGGTGCACGGGCTCCGGGAGGAGCAGCGGGAGATCCGCCGGGCGCTCGAGGAGGACGTGCGTCGCACCCTGGAGCTGGCCGGCAGCGACGCCGATCTGGAGGCCAACCGCCGTCGCGTGCGCTCCAACGCCGAGCGCGCCGATGCCCTGGTGGCGACGATCGGCCCGGCCGAGGAGGCGCTCCGCTGGAACCCCTGGCACGCCCGCCAGGTCCACGACCTCAGCGGCCTGGAGGACCGGCTGCGGCTCATCGCCTACCTCTACCGGACCGTGCGCGCCCTGGCCCGCCAGGCGGCGGAGGCACCGCGCCCCTCGCCCGACGGCGAGCACGACTGGGAGCCGAGCCGACCTCACCTGCTGGCGGCCGGAGAGGCGGCGTGCGAGGCGATCGAGTGCCGGCTGGAGGGCCACGACCCCCGGGATGCGGTGGCGCGCGGGCGGCGGGAGGTCTCGCGGTTCGCCGTCCGGGGGCCCCGGGACCGCCACGCCCTGGCCCTGGCGGCGGTCCTCGACGACCTGCTGACCGACATCGAGAGCTGGCGCCCACCGAAGCAGGTGGATCCCGAACGGCGCTTCGCCGCGCGCCTGCGGAGGGTCGGCCGCCGGCTGGGCGAGCGAGGGTCCACCCGGCTCCCCGCCGTCCCGCGGCTGCACCTCCGCCGCCCGCAGCGCGCGCGGTGAGAGGGTCAGCCGGACCGGCCAGGCCCGGGTCGGGGGCCGGCCGACCTTTCCGGGGGCTCATCGTCGGCGTCGGCCCGGCGGTGCGCCGCCAGCGCTGCCAGGGCCCGGTCCCGTTCCCTCCCCCGTTCCTCGGCCAGGGCCTCGGCGGCCCGGGCCCGCTGCTCCGCCTCCGTGCGCCCCCGCCGTTCCTCGGCCGCCCTGGCTTCCGCCGCCCGCAGCTCCCGGTGCAACGACTCCAGCCGCCGCAGGTGCTCCGCCGCCTCCCGGCGCCAGCGCTCGGAGACGTCCGCCAGTCGACGTTCGGCCTCGGCCCGCCGTCCCCGCTCGGTCTCCAGCCCGGCCTCCAGCTCCCGCACCCGCTCCTCCAGGGTCCGGGCCAGCCGGGCCTCGCGGCCCGCCTCCTCCTCGGCACGACGGGCCCGCTCCTCGGCCTGCCGGAGCCTGGCCCCGGCCTCGGCCGTCACCCGCGCGACCCGCTCCCCGGCCTCGCGTTCCGCGGCGGCGACGCGTTCGGCGGCGTCGCGTTCCACGCCGGCCACCCGGGCCCGGGCCTGCTCCTGGGCGCGGGCGACCCGCTCCTCGGCGTCGCGCTCTGCCCGCCGCGCCCGCTCCTCCGCCTGCTCGGCCTCGGCCCGGGCCCGGGCCGCCTCCTCCTCGGCCGCGGCCGCCCGGGCCTGGGCGTCGTACGCCGCCGCCTCGGCGGCGTCGGCCAGGGCCTCGGCCTCGAGACGGCGGCGCTCGGCCTGGGCCCGCCTCCCCTCGGCGGCCGCGACCCGGCGCTCCGCCTCTGCCTCCACCTGCTCACGCAGGGCCTGAACGGTCTCGAGATCGGCTGCCTCGGCCAGGGCGGTCCTGAAGGCCAGGAGCTGGCGTTCCAGGGTTGCGAGCGTGGCCCGCAGCTCCGCGTTGAGCGAGCGGACATCGGCCGGCCCCTCGTCTTCGGTCTCCTCCCCGCGTCGCTGGCGCTCACGCCAGTAGCGCAGTCGGTGCTCGTCGGAGCAGAAGAGCTTTCTCCTCCCTCCTCCCCTGGGTTGCTCCACCGGAGCGCCGCAGTAGCGGCAGCCGGTCCGGTTCCGTTCCTCCACCTGCTCTCGCTCCGTCTCTCGCTCCGACACGAACGCATCGTATCGAAACGAACGATCGAACGTAATCGAGCCGACGTTAACTCCTATTAACCGCGTACAATGTGCCCGTGGAGACGGCTCCCGAGTCCCCGCCGTGGCCGGTCCCGGCACTCGCCGAGCCCCAGGTGACCCCGGGTGGTCCCCCCGTCGAGACGAGGCTCGACGGTGGACCTCTCGCCGGCCGTGATCCGGCGACGCTCTACCTCGACGGCCTGGCCCCATCCGGCCGGCGCTCCCAGCGGGCCGCCCTGGAGCGGATCGCACGTTGGGCGTCGGGCGGCGCCCTGGGCTGGCGGGAGTTCCCCTGGCACCGGGTCCGCTACCAGCACGCCGCCCGGATCCAGGGCTGGCTGCGGGATGCCTACCCCGCGCCGGCGACCGCCAACACCTACCGTGCCGCCCTGCGCGGTGTGCTGCGGCAGTGCTGGCTGCTGGGCCAGCTCCCGGCCGAGGAGTGGCAACGCATCCAGACCATCGGACGCGTCAGGGGCACGCGACTGCCGCGGGGCCGGAACCTCGAGGACGAGGAGCTGGCCAGGCTCTTCGCCCACCTCGTCGCCGAGGGGACGGTGGTCGCCGCCCGGGACGCGGCCGCCATCGCGGTCATGGTGTCCAGCGGCGGGGTGCGCCTGGACGAGCTCACCGGGCTCACCCTCGACGGCTACGATCCCGGCGATCGCGCCTTTCGCCTGGTCGGCAAGGGCAACCGGGAGCGCAAGGTCTGGCTGAGCGAGCAGGCCGCGGAAGCCCTGGCGGACTGGTTGCGACGGCGTGGATCGGCGCCCGGCTACGTGTTCCTCCCCGTCGCCCGCGACCGGACCACGATCCTGCACGGCCGGCGCCTGGCCCAGAGCACGCTGCGCGAGATGTGCGCCCGCCGTGCCCGGCAGGTCGGCATCCCCCACTTCTCCCCCCACGACCTCCGGCGCACCTCGATCAGCAGGGCGATCGAGCTCAGCGACCTCTCCACCGCCCGGGACCTCGCCGGCCACGTCCACACCGACACCACGGCCGGCTACGACCGGCGTGGCGAAGAGAGCCGCAGGGCGGCGGCCCGGCGGCTCCGCGTGCCCTACGCGGGACGCCCGGCAGGGTGACCCCGGTGGCCGGGCGACCGGGGATGGGGGTTACGCGCCGCGGGCAGCCGGCTCGGAGGCGAGGTCGGCCAGGGCCGCGCGCAGGCGGGCGAGACGGTCCTCGTACTCCACCTGGAGCTGGGCCAGGGCCTCGCGCTTGCGCGTGATCAGGCGAAGCTGGCTCGACACCGAGGCGATGGCTTCCTGCAGGAGCGCCATCCGCTCGTCGGTCCCCGCGCTTCGCCGGTAGCGCTCCCGCACCTCCTCGAGCGCTGCCTCCGCCTCGAGGAGCTGCTGGATCTCCAGCAGGGACAGCCCGACCGTCTCTCGCAGCATCCGGATCTTCTCCAGCCGCCGGATGTCGACGGCGGTGTAGAGGCGATGGCCGGACTCGGAGCGCCCGGTGGGTTGGATGAGCCCCAGCTCCTCGTAGTAGCGAATGGCCCGCTTGGTGAGGCCGCTGCGCTGAGCCGCCACCTCGATCCGGACTTGCTCCCGGTCGCTCACCGGCCGTGCCTCCCGGCGCCGGCGCTCGGCCCGGGACCGTGCCGATCCGGGGAAGGACCGGCGAAGGATTTCCGCGCCCGGTAAGTATGGAAGCTCATGGACAGTCTCGAGACGTTCGCCGCTCTCCCATTACAATGGGCAGGAGTTTACGTCAACGGAAGTTTCCCGGGAGCGCGACCGGGGGCCACAGGAGGAGCTGATGGCACGACCTGAGCCACGTCCAGCGACCGGTCATCGATCGTCCCCGCACGGCCGATACCGCTGGGTCGTGCTCTCCAACACCACGCTGGGCGTGCTGCTCGCCACCATCAACTCCTCGATCATCCTGATCTCCCTCCCCGCCATCTTCCGCGGGATCCACATCAACCCGCTGGCCCCGGGGGAGACCAGCGTGTTCCTCTGGCTGATCATGGGCTACATGGTGGTCACCGCCACCCTGCTGGTGACCATCGGCCGCATCTCCGACATGGTCGGCCGGGTCAAGATGTACAACCTCGGCTTCGCCGTCTTCACCCTGGGGTCCGTCCTGCTGGCGATCACCCCCGGGTCGGGAAACGTGGCCGCCTTCCAGCTCATCGGCTACCGCATCGTGCAGGGCATCGGCGGTGCCTTCCTCTTCGCCAACTCGGCCGCCATCCTGACCGATGCCTTCCCCCACGACCAGCGCGGGCTCGCCCTGGGCCTGAACCAGATCGCGGCCGTGGCCGGCTCCCTGGTGGGCCTGATCCTGGGCGGCGTGCTCTCGGCGATCGACTACCGGCTGGTCTTCCTGGTCAGCGTGCCGGTGGGCGTCCTGGGCACGGTCTGGGCCTACGTCGCCCTCCGGGAGATCGCGCCCGTCGAGCGGGGGCAACGCGTCGACGTCCTCGGCAACGTCACCTTCGCCGCCGGCCTCACCATCCTCCTGGTCGGCATCACCTACGGGCTCCTGCCCTACCACGGCGCGCCCATGGGCTGGAGCAACCCGCTCGTGATCCTGGCCCTGGTCGGGGGTGTCGTGCTCCTCGCCGTCTTCATGGCGATCGAGGCCCGGGTCCAGGACCCCATGTTCCGCCTCGACCTGTTCCGGAACCGGGCCTTCGCCGCCGGCAACCTGGCCGGGCTGCTGGCCGCCATCGGTCGTGGCGGCCTCCAGTTCATGCTCATCATCTGGTTGCAGGGCATCTGGCTGCCCCTTCACGGCTACGACTACCAGGAGACGCCGCTCTGGGCCGGCATCTTCATGATCCCGATGCTGGCCGGGTTCATGATCATGGGCCCGCTCTCCGGCTACCTCTCCGATCGGTACGGCGCCCGCGGCTTCTCCACCGTGGGCATGATCGTCAGCGGCATCGCCTTCGTCCTGCTCACCCTCCTCCCCGCCAACTTTCCCTATCCCCTGTTCGCCCTGCTGATCCTGCTCATGGGATTGGGGATGGGTCTCTTCTCCTCGCCCAACACGGCCTCGATCATGAACGCGCTCCCGCCCCAGCACCGCGGCGTCGGGTCGGGCATGCGCGCCACCTTCATGAACTCCGGCACCCTGCTCAGCATGGGCCTGTTCTTCACCATGGTGGTGCTGGGGCTGTCGGCCAGCCTGCCCACCGCACTCTTCGACGGCCTGACCCGAAACGGGTTGCCGGCGCAGGCGGCGGCCGAGGTATCGCACCTGCCCCCCACGGCGGCGCTCTTCGCCGCCTTCCTCGGCTACAACCCCATGGCCAACCTGCTCCCCCCCGCCGTCCTGGCTCACCTCCCCGCCGCCAGCCGTTCGGTGCTGCTCGGCAAACACTTCTTCCCCACGCTCATCAGCCCCGCCTTCATGGACGGCCTGCACCTGGCCTTCGGCCTGGGGGCCGCCCTCTGCGCGGTCGCGGCCGTCGCCTCGCTCCTGCGCGGTGGCCGCTACGTCTACGGCGTGACCACGGAGCGGGTGGCCGAGGAGCCGAGTCAGGTGGCGATGGGCGGCCGGACACCGATACCGGCCAGCGAACGCGGTTACCGACAGCACCAGCAGCCACCGGACTAGACAAGGGACGGCCGCCTACACTGAACATGTGGACCGGTCGATCCGCTCCCATCCCGACGCGTCGGGGACGGGACCGGGGGCTGAGACGGTACCGAACGGTTCCCGGCGTTCGGAGGTCAGGGCCTACTGGCTCTCCTCGCTCGCCTACCGCAGGGCCTGGCAGCTGCAGCGAGCGGTGGTCGCCGCCGTTCGGGCGGGACGGCAACCGCCCAGCCTGCTGTTGCTCGAGCACCCCCACGTGTTCACGATCGGGCGTCGCGGGGATGGCTCGACCCTGCTGTGGGGCCAGGACGAGTGTCGTCGTCACGGGGTCGAGGTGGTCTGGACGGACCGTGGCGGCGATGCCACCTACCACGGGCCCGGCCAGCTGGTCGGGTACCCGATCGTGGACGTGGCTCGCCTGGGGACGGACGTGCTGCGCTTCATCCGTGGCCTGGAGGACTCGCTGGTGTCCTACCTGGCCGACCTCGGGCTCGAGGCCGAGCCGGGCGGCAGGGGGTTGACCGGCGTCTGGAGCCGGGGGGCCAAGGTCGCGGCCATCGGCATCAAGCTGACCGATCAGGTCACCAGCCACGGGTTCGCCCTCAACCTGACCACCGACCTCGACATCTTCAACCGGGGGATCGTGCCCTGTGGCCTGGTGGGACGCCGCGCGACGTCGGTGCTCGAGCTGAGCGGCCGGCGGGTGGAGGTCGCGGACGCCGCCCGGGCCTACGCCCCGCACTTCGGACGCCACTTCGGGGTCCGGATCCGGTGGGCCGATCCGGCCGAGCTGTGGGCGCTGCCGGGGGCCGAGGGAGAGCCGGAGGACGTGATCGGAGGGGCCGACGACCCCGCTCCCGCATCCGTGGTGGGCCGGGAACGGATCGGTACGTGAGCGTGCGGATCGGGCCGCGGACAGGCGGTAGAGACCGGCGCGGCCCGGATCGAGGTTCGGATGGAGTGATCGACAGAGGAGGGAGATCGGTGCCGGGGCGGCGTTCGCCCTCGTCGTCGGCGCCCGCGACCCACCGGTGTACCCGGTGATGGCCTCGATGCCGTTGACCGCGCTGTTGGGCTGGTTCGAGGCCCCTCACTGGCTCTGGCCGATGGCGCACGGGGTGTTGCACCTCATCCGCCACCACCAGGCACTGGGACTCTTCCTGGTCATCTTCGCCGAAGAGCTGGGCGTTCCCCTACCGGCGCCGGGCGACGTGGCGGTGGCTTTCGGGGGCTTTCTCACCACCACCGGTGACATCCCTTACCCGCTCGCCTTCCTGGCCGTGGTGGGTGGGTCGGTCACGGGGAGCTTCTGTCTCTACAGCCTGGCCCGGCACTTCGGCCATCCCTTCCTGGTTCGCTTCGGCAAGTACCTCGGCCTCCACGAGGAGCGCCTGGCGGCGGCGCAACATGCCTTTCGTCGCTGGGGACCGTGGGCCATCGTGTTGGGACGCCTGATCCCCGGCATGCGGATCGTCCTGTCGGGGTTCGCGGGGGTGTTCGAGGTTCCCCGCCACCTGTTCGTGCTCTCCGTCGCGGCCTCCGGGATCATCTGGGCGGCGACCTTCCTGGAGATCGGGCGGCTGCTCGGTCGCAACAGCCGGGAGCTCTTCCACGTGCTGCCGACGCAGCTCTTCCCCCTCATCATCGCGGCGGCGGCGTTGCTCTGGGCATCGTGGCTCGCGTACGAGAACCGCGGGCGACTGCGGCGACCGTTCCGGACTCCCACCGCCACCTCGTCGCAGTCTCAGGTCGAACCGACCCGACCAGGAGCCCGAGCGCCGGGCTGGAGTCCGGATCGACGTCCAGATCGTCGAGGCGCCGATCGTCTCCAGACAAAACCAGAGCATCGTACGGCTAAGATGTGATATTCTCTCTGTCATGTCGGAGAACGATGCCGAGCGGCTGGTGTCCCTCGACCAGGTGACCACGGAGCCAGAGGTGGTCATCCTGCCGGATTTCCCGGCGGTGGTCGACGGCAAGCGGGTATGGGTGACCGCGGTGCTGGACCGAACGGCGGTCATCGAGCCTGCTCCCGGTGAACCGAAGGTCCTGGTGAGCAGGCAGCGGTGTCTGGTCAACCCCAAGGACATCCGGTTCGGCTACGTTGCCCAGCGCGATGCCGCGCGTCGCGGCCGCGAGGCCGCCCGTCGCAACCGGGCAGCCCAGGGAGCACGCCCCCGGGCCGCCTAGTCGCAGCTACTTGATTCTTGGTAACATCCGGAGCGCCGACCTGGCGGTCGGCGCTTTTTTGTCTGCCGCGACAGCCCAGCCGGAGGTGTCGAATGGGTCGAGCCGCTGAACTGGTTCCGCTCGCCAGCATCGTTCCCCCAGCCAACCACGAGGTGGCGGCAGGCTTCGACGCAGTCGTGGACGGTGAGCCGGTGCGGGTCCGAGCGGTCCTGGAGCGCACCGTGGTGGTCGAGCACGCCAACTGCGAGCGCAGCGTGGTCCGCAAGGAGCAGTGCATGGTCGACGCGGAATCGGTTCCGTTCGTACCCGGGAACCTGGTCGCGGGGGTGGGGCCCCGGCAGTGGCGGCGACTGCCGGGCAAACCGCCGAAAGCCTAGCCGCACGACGACGAGGCCCCGGCGGGGGCCTCGTCGTCGCCTCGGGCCCGGTGCCGCGGTCCTGCCCTGCCGGCCGCGGGGTCAGTCGATGAGCTGGTACGCCGGCAGGGTGAGGAAGTCCACGAACTCCTCCGAGGTCGCCACCTGATGGAAGACCTCGCGCGCCTCCTCGAACCGCCCCCGGCCGTAGAGCTCCCGGCCGTGGAGGTCGCGGATCTTGCCCAGCTCCTCCTCCTCCACCTGGCGGACGAGCTCCGCCGTGACCTCGGGGCCCTCGGCCAGACGGGCCCGGTGGCGGACCCACTGCCAGACCTGGGAACGGGAGATCTCGGCGGTGGCGGCATCCTCCATCAGGTTGAAGATGGCCGCCGCCCCCACGCCGCGCAGCCAGGACTCGATGTACTGGATGCCGACGCTGACGTTCTGGCGAAGGCCGGCCTCGGTGATGCGTCCGCCGGGCACGGTCGTGTCGACGAGCTGCGTTCCGGTGACCCGGACGTCCTCGCGGAGGCGGTCGATCTGGTTGGCCCGCTCGCCCAGAACGGCATCGAAACACTCGGTGGCGGTGGAGACCAGGTCGGGATGAGCCACCCAGGTGCCGTCGAAGCCGTCGCCGGCCTCGCGCACCTTGTCCTCGCGGACCTTCTCGAGCGCCACCCGGTTCACCTCCGGGTCCCGCCGGGACGGGATGAACGCGGCCATCCCGCCGATGGCGAAGGTGCCACGTCGGTGACAGGTCCGCACCAGCAGCTCGGTGTAGGCCCTCATGAAGGGGACGGTCATGGTCACCTGGGCGCGGTCCGGGAGCACCTTGTCGGGGCGGTGACGGAACTTCTTGATGAGGCTGAAGATGTAATCCCAGCGGCCCGCGTTGAGCCCCAGCGAGTGCTCGCGGAGTTCCCAGAGGATCTCGTCCATCTCGAAGGCGGCGAGGATGTTCTCGATCAGCACCGTGGCCCGAATCGTCCCTCGGGGCGCTCCGAGCTCGTCCTCCGCCAGGCTGAAGACGTCGTTCCAGAGCCGGGCCTCGAGGTGGCTCTCCAGCTTGGGTAGGTAGAAGTAGGTCCCCAGGCCCCGGTCGAGGCGCCGGCGCAGGTTGTGGAACGCGTAGAGGCCGAAGTCGAAGAGCGAGCCGGACACCGGCGCGCCGTCGACCCAGAAGTGCTTCTCGGGCAGATGCCAGCCCCGTGGCCGGACCAGGAGATAGGCCGTCTGCGGGCCGAGCCGGTACTCACGCCCGTCGGGTCCTGTGAACTCGATCGTGCCCTCGATGGCGTCGATGAGGTTCACGTGCCCGTCCAGGTTGTTGGCCCAGGTCGGGGAGTGCGCGTCCTCGAAGTCGGCCATGAAGACCCGTGCCCCCGAGTTGAGGGCGTTGATCATCATCTTGCGGTCCACCGGCCCGGTGATCTCCACCCGCCGGTCGAGGAGGTCGGTCGGAGGAGCGGCCACCTTCCACTCGGACTCGCGAAGCTCACGGGTCTCGGGGAGGAAGTCCGGCATCTCCCCGGCCGTGATGCGGCGCTGCCGTTCCTCTCGCTCCTGCAACAGCTGCTGACGCCGGGAGTTGAACCTCCGTTGCAGCCTGGCCACGAAGGTCACGGCCTCGGGGGTCAGGATCTCTTCCTGCCTGCCCCGAACCGGACCGCGAATCTCCACTCCTTGCACGTTGACCACTGTCCGTCTCCTGCTCGAGGGTCCTACTGCTGGCTTCGAGGGTACACGCCGAGAGGCCACCGGGCGCCGGATCGAGACCCCGAGCGGCCGTTCATCGCCGGCGTGTCCGGTGGTCGGGCGAGAGAGGCGGGGACAGCAGCCTGGCCGGTCCTCTGCGGTAGAGCGGCTCGGCCGTCGCCTCGCGCTCTCGGGACGGTCGCCCGGCCCGATCGACCGGCCGCAGGAAACCGCGGCGCGAGAGGGCACGGCGACGGAACGCCTCGGCATCCTGCGGCTCGCCCCAGACCTCCTCGTACACGGCTCGCAGCGCCGGCAGGGTGAAGGGCTCCTCCAGAAAGGCGGTGGCGAGGGGCGTGCACTGGACGCGGGATCGGACGTGCTCCAGGGCGTCGGCGACGATGCGGGCGTGATCGAAGGCCAGCGGTGGACCGCCGGTCGCCCCCAGCTCATGAACCGGCCAGAAGCGAGCGCTGGCGGCGTCGGATCCCGCCTTCGGCGCCCGGGGCCTGGCCAGGACGGCCAGGTAGGCGACCGAGACCACGCGCAGCCTGGGGTCGCGTCCCGGGGTGCCGTAGGCGCGCAGCTGCCGAAGCGTCACGCCCGCCGGTGAGCCGGGGAAAGGGCCGCCCGCGGCGGAACCACCGGGGATGCCGGTCTCCTCCTCCAGCTCCCTTCGAGCGGCGTCGTCGAGATCCTCGTCCACCTCCACGAACCCGCCGGGGAGGGCCCAGCGGCCGAGGGCCGGGTGGTTCCGACGCCGGATCAGGAGCACGCTGAGACGGCCCTCCCACATGGCCAGCACCACCACGTCGACCGTCACCGCCGTGGGCGGGAAGCGCCGCGGATCGTACGCGGCCAGGAACTCGCGCTCGGTCAGTCCAGCCTCGTCCCTTGGCTCGGCCTCGTCGTCCATGGGCTCTTCCTCCGCTCACGTCCTCCTGCCGCAAGCATGAACGTCGTTCGAGTCGCCCGGGTGCGCCGGCACCCGGCATCCACCCTGGGCCGGGCTCGCCCGTGACCCGCTCCGCCGCCGCCCATCTCATCGCCGTCCCTCGAGTCGATGGACCAAGCCGGCCACGCCGGCCCAGACCGTCTCCAGGTCACGCGCCAGGGCGTCGGTTCGCGTGGCCAGCTCCCTCAGGATGGCACGATCGCGGTCGGCCGCCGGCCCCCGGTAGTGGGCGGGGGCCAGCGCCCCGGCGATGGCCGGCCCCTGGGTGCCAAGCTCATCCGCCCAGGCCCGGAGCGGGTCGAGCAGCCCCTCGAGCCAGGCCTGCAGGGCGGTATCGGGCATGCTCACCTCCCCCGGCCTGGCCGGTGATGGTGGGTGTTGGACACCGCCCGCACCGCGACCGCCGCCGCGGCTCCGGCCGCGGCGGCCCCGGCGGCGGCCGCCGCCTCGCCGACCACGCGGGCGGGCTGCACATAGCCCCCTCGAAGAGGGAACGAGACCGACCAGAGGAGGTCTCCGGTCGCGTAAGTCTCGGCTGCCACCTCCTCCGCGTACCGCCACAGGTCGGAGGCGCGGTAGAGACGGACCACCACGACGCGGACGAAGGGGAGGCGGAGCCAGCTGTGAACGGCTTCGTGGCGAAGCGTCTCCTCCAGATCCTTCCCCTCCAGATCGCGCCGGATCAGGATCGTGCCGTCGTCCAGCGTCTCGCCGAGCACGATCGGGGGCAGGTCAGCGTACCGCCAGCGGTCGCGCAGGAGCCGAAGCGCCGTGCCGGCCGGCGTCGCCCCCCTTCCCGCCTCGATCGCCACCGCGCCCTCGCGGACGGCCCGGACCTCGAGCGCCAGGCCGACCACGTCGGCGCCGGCCGCGGCGAGCGACACCAGCGCCGCCCCGGGATCGTCCCGGGCGAACTCGATCGCCGCCGCGGCCAGGTTGAAGGGCAGACCCAGCCCCGGAATCATCCCCATCACGAGGCAGGCCAGCTCCAGCTCACCCACCGGCACCCTGGCCGCGGCCGTGTCGAGCGCGTGCAGCACCCGGTCACGCATCTGCCCCAGCTCCTGGGAGGCGGGCGGCGGCGGCGGAGCGGCGGCCAGGAGCCGGGGCATCCATCCGTCCGGACGCTGCGACTCCTCCGCCCGCCGGGCGCGGGCCAGGAGCTCCGTGGCCAGCCGCCTCAGGTCGCCGGCGAGCCGGGCCAGGCGCCCGGCGATGGCCTCGATCTCGGCCGTCAACGGCCAGGCGGGGGGTGGCAGCGTCAGCCGGCGCAGGCGCGTGGCCAGCTCCGCCTGCCGCTCCCCGATCGCGGCCAGGGTACCGGCCGCGACCCGCAGGTGCTCGGGTTCGATCACGATCAGGCCCCCGGTCATGGGGCTGGATCGTAGGCGCCCGGCGCGGACCGATCACGGACAGTCGGAGAGCGGCGGAGCGGTGTCTACCATGGGGGGTGCACATGGAGCCCGGCGCCACCACCAAGCCCCGACGGCCGAGGTCCTGGCTCGAGCACGTCGGCCTCATCGCCGACCGGGGGCGGGAGATCCTGAACCTCTCGACGCCGGGACGGACCCGGTCCAACCCGGGCGACCTCTCCCGGCGGCTGCTGGCCCAGCGCGGCGAGGCCTCGGGGCTGGCCCTGGCCAGCGAGCTGGTGGAGCGCCTGTCGTCCATGAGCCCGGATGGGCTGGACGCCTACCTCGAGACCCTGGCCGCCGACTTCTCGCCCGACCCGCGGGGGGTGGCCAGGGCGGTGGAACGCTGGCGCTCCGCCGGAGGCGACGTCGATTCCTTGCTCGCGCTGGCGGCGGCCGTCGAACCGCCCCGCCAGGAGCTCTTCCGGCGCCTGAACATGGCCCCGGGCGGCACCGCCGCCATCCTCCGCCTCAGGGCCAGGCTCCTCGACCTGCTGCCCGAGCGCCCGCACCTGAGGGCGGTGGACGCCGACCTGCGCCACCTCCTCCACTCCTGGTTCAACCGCGGGTTCCTGCGCCTGGAGGCCATCGACTGGCGCTCGCCCGCGGCCATGCTGGAACGGCTGATCCCCTGCGAGTCGGTCCACCGGATCGGCGGTTGGGAGGACCTCAGACGGCGCCTGGGGCCCGACCGGCGGTGCTTCGCCTTCTTCCATCCTGCCCTTCCCGACGAGCCCCTGATCTTCGTCGAGGTCGCCCTGACCCGGGGCCTCGCCACCGCCATCGCCCCCCTGCTCGATCCGGGGCAGCCGCCGGCCCAGCCCACCGGCGCCACGGCCGCGATCTTCTACTCCATCAACAGCTGCCAGCCGGGGCTCAGGGGCATCTCCTTCGGGAACTTCCTCATCAAGCAGGTGGTCGACGAGCTCTCGGCCGAGCTCCCGAGCCTGACCACCTTTGCCACCCTCTCACCCCTCCCGCGCTTCGCCGATACGCTGCGCTGCGACCGCCCGGAGGGGTTCACCCCCGCTCGCCTGCGGGCGTTGCTGGGGGACCAGGCGGCCGCGCTCTGCCGTCGGGCCGGCACCCCCGACCTCGCCGCCGCGGTGGGGTGGGCCCTGCCCCGTCCCGATCTGGATCGGGCGGCGGTCCGCGCCCTGCGACGGGTCGTCCTCGCCTATCTGACGGAGGTGCGGACGGGCAACCGGGTGCTGGATCCGGTGGCGCACTTCCACCTCTCCAATGGAGCCCACCTGGAGTGCATCGACCTCGGGGCCGATCGCTCACCGAAGGGGCTCCGCGAGTCCCACGGGGTGATGGTGAACTACGTGTACGACCTGGACCGGGTCGAGCTCAACCACGAGCGCTACGTGGGGGCAGGCGTCGTGGCCACCTCACGGTCACTGGCCTCCGAGCGAGCCCGGGTGCAGGCCGCCTGGCGCGCGGCCGGCTGACACCCCCGATCCTCACCCCCCGGCCGGTTGCGGCCGCCCCCGCCTGATGCCCGCCGCCAGCAGCTCGGCCAAGGCGATCGCCGTCAGCCCCACCAGCAGGTGCAGGGCCTGGATCACCCAGTGCGTGCTCCCGGGCATCAGACGCTGCTGGGCGCTGCCCAGGAGGACCACCACCAGCCCCCAGGCCGCCGCCAGCGCGGCCATTCCCGTCCGCGTCTGGGCCAGCGCGGCCAGGATGGCCAGCGTCCACAGGGCCAGGACCAGCAGCAGCCCGACCAGGACGTGGGCCGGGACGAGCGCGTCCCCGGTCCCGGTCCAGATGAGGATGCCGAGGACGATCAGGACCAGCCCGGCCAGGCGGACCACGGTCTGCGCCACCAGCGTGGCGCCCCTCACGGCCGTGCCCCCCCGGGCACGACCGCCGTCCGCCCCGGGGGCGCGGCCACGGGGGCGTCGGAATAGAGGAAGTCGCGCACCCGCTCCATCGCCGGCCGCCGGTCGTACCCCGCCACCTCGGCCTGGGCCATCCGCACCGGATCGCCGAAGAAGAAGAACTCGTACACCTCCTGACGCCCGGCGAAGGCCGAGGCGGAGGCGTCCCAGGCCAGCCGGAAGAGCCGTACCCGGTCGATCCCGTCGAGGGTCGCGCACTGCAGGAAGCGGTCCACGTCGGGCCCGCTCTCGCCTCGAGCGTCGGCCTCGGTCGGCAGCCCGAAGAGACCGCTGGCCGCGAGCTGCCAGACGATCTCCTTGAGCCGTGGGTAGGTGCGGGGGAACCAGTTCCGGGCCATGTTGAGGGGCATCCAGGCGGGCGTGAAGAGGCCCCACTCGTCAACGTCGGCGTCGGCCTCGGCCGCGCGCACCGCGGCGGCCAGGATCTCCCGGACGTTGATCACCTCCGCGATCTTCTCCTGCACGTGCTGGAAGCCCTCGATCTGGATGGCGTCGGTGATCAGGGAGACCAGGCCGAGCACGAACTCGGTCTTGGCCAGGTCCCGCAGCACCACCTGGTGGGCCATGTGGACCAGGGCGCCGGTCTCGGCGTACAGGCGCCCGCGGGTGAGCAATTCCGGATGCCGGATCATGAAGCAGCGCTCGTAGGGGACCAGGACATCGTCGAAGATGGCCACGGCGTCCATCTCGTCGAAGCGCGAGCCCAGCGGGTGATCGAAGTGACTGCGCCCGTAGTCCAGACTCTCGCGGCACAGGAAGCGGAGGCCGGGCGTGTCGCAGGGGACGGCGAAGGCGTAGGAGTAGGGCTCGTCCTCCGGTCGCGCCTGGAGCACGGTCGAGGGGAGCACCAGGATCTCGTCCGCGATCGGGCCGATGGTGGCGAGCATCCTGGCCCCCCGGATCACGATGCCGGCGTCGGTCTCCCCGACGATGGCCGCCGCCTGGTAGGGGTCGCGCTGGCCGGCCGGGCTGCGCGAGCGGTTGGACTGGGGGTTGATGAGGGTGTGGGTGAGCAGGAGGTCGTGCTCCCGGACGTGCTCGTAGTAACGGCGGACGTTCTCGGCGTAGGCCGGCTCCACCTGGCCGAACCAGTCCGCCGCCGCCGCCATGGCCATGAGCGCGCTGTTCAGGTAGTCACCGGTGCGGCCCAGGAAACCGAAGCTGCAGTCCGCCCAGAGCTTCATCATCCGGGAGCGCCGGGTCAGGTCCTCGGCGCTCCGTGGCTGGAGGAACGACATCCCCACCGGCTCTCCACTGGTGGGCGAGGGGTAGGTCAGCAGGTCCCGGTGGTCGGGATCGTGCTGCAGGTCGTAGAGGGCGGCGTACGCCCGGACGAGGTTGCGGAAGGCGGGATGCCGGCCCACGTCCCGCGTGAGCCGCTCCCCGTGGATGCGGATGTCCCGGCGCGAGGCGTTGAGCGCCTCGACGAACTGCTCACCTGTCCTGGCCGGCATCGTGTTCCTCCTCCTTGCCGTCACGGGTCGAGGGCTGGTCCACCTGCTCGCACGCCGGCGGCCACTAGGCGGGTGCCACCCGCACCGCCCGACTCTCGTCCACGACCGGGTCCCGCTGCGCGACGAGTTCGTCGTCCAGGCCGCACACGTCCGATGACTCGTGGTACCAGCGATCCGGCACCTCGTGTCCCCAGAAGCTGCGCCGCTGGTGGTCGTGGACGCTCCAGCGCCTGGGCTCGAAGTCCGGGTCACCGGTCCAGTAGTCGGACGTGTAGAACTCGATCCGGTGTCCGTCGGGATCGCGCAGGTAGAGGTAGAAGGCGTTGCTCACCCCGTGCCGCCCGGGGCCGCGCTCGATCGCGGCGTAGGCGCCGGCCCCGCCCAGGGCGTCGCACAGGTTCACGATGGCGTCCGTGTCCGCGGTCCAGAAGGCCAGGTGGTGCAGCCGCGGGCCGCGGCCCGAGGTGAGGGCCACGTCGTGGACGTTGGGCTTGCGGAAGAGCCAGGCGGCGTACAACGGCTCCTCGGGCGGATCCCCGGCGATGTACTCGGAGCACCGGAAGCCGAGCTCCTCATAGTAGTAGTCGAAGGCGGCCTGGACGTCGGGCACGTGCAGGTTGAAGTGGTCGATGCGCAGCACCCTGGCCCCGCGGTGGAGGTCGTAGCGCTGGGTGAGCGGCTCCACCCGCTCCATCCGGCTGAACAGCTCGATGGGAAAGCCGAGCGGGTCGAGCACCCGCAGGGCCATGCCCTGGCCGGGCTCCTCGCCCTCGGCCACCCACCGGAGCGGGCAGCCCCGGCGCCCATAGAAGTCGGCCGCCCGGCGGAGGTCGTCCTCCGAGAAGGCGAGGAAGGCGAGATGGCCCACCGCCGGCCGCGCCGCCCGGCGCAGCGACAGGCAGTGATGGTGCCGGTCCTCGTACCCGCGCAGGTAGATCGCATCCCCGGTCTCGGCGGTCACGACGAAGCCGAGCAGCGACTCGTAGAAATGGCGTGCACGCTCCAGGTCCGTCACCAGCAGCTCGGCATGGGCGGCGCGAACGATGTCGAAGGGCGCCCGGACGCGCCCGCCCTCCCAGCGCTGGGGGGAGCCGGGCCTGGCCATCAGACGCCGGCCTCCGTCGAGCTGGCCCCTTTCCGCTCCCCGGTCGCCCGGTACGACGACCTCACCACGGCACCACCTCCTTCGGCCACCTGCTCCACATGATGACTTCCATCATCCTGCAGACGTGGCCCGAGGTCCGGCTCCAGGGCCTGGACGGTGCCGCTACCATGGGGTGGTGATCGTCACCGGGATCGGCCTGACCCGACGTCGCGAGATCGACTTCGGGCGTTGCCGGACCGATCGCTGTCCCCGCCGGTGAGCCGGCGCCGGCCCCGCGCCGGCCGACCTGGATCCCGTTCATCTCACCGCGGAGGACCGATCACCGATGAGCATCGTCGACGAACTGCTGGAGAACAACCGCCGGTACGCCCGGAGCTTCACCCGAGGTGGACTTCCCGCGCCGCCGGCGAAGAAGCTGGCCGTGGTCGCCTGCATGGACGCCCGCCTCGACGTGCACCGGATCCTGGGCCTGGAGGAGGGAGACGCCCACGTCATCCGCAACGCCGGTGGGGTGATCACCGAGGACGTCATCCGCTCGCTCCTCATCTCCCAGCGGCTGCTGGGCACGGAGGAGATCGTCCTCATCCACCACACCGACTGCGGGATGCTGACCTTCCGGGACGACGAGGTCCGCCGGCAGGTGCAGGAGGAGACCGGCGTCCGGCCGCCCTTCGCCCTGGAGGCCTTCGACGACCCCGCCGAGGACATCCGGCAGTCGATCGCCCGCATCCGGAGCAGCCTCTTCATCCCGCGCAAGAACGTGCGCGGGTTCGTCTACGACGTGCGTTCCGGTCTCCTCCAGGAGGTGGGCTGACCGTGCTCGCCCCCCGCCCTTCGCCGGGCCGGGAGCCCGGCCACCAGAGGCCGTGTCCCGCCCGGAGCGACCACCAGCACCACCTCTTCGGCGGCGCAGCCCGACCATGGCCCGGGCAGGAGGTTCCGGGTCGGGGCGAGCGCTGGAGAGGTTGCCCAAGTGGATGGACGGGTAGGGCGGCGCCGCCTCAGCCCGCGGCCACCTCCACCGGCAGGCCGGCCAGCCGCCACTCGGGCAGCCCCTCCCGCAGCCGGCGGGCCTGGAGGCCGGCCCGGCGCAGGATCTCGACGGCCTGCGGAGCCAGCACGCAGTAGGGTCCACGGCAGTAGGCGACGATCTCCTTCGCGGCCGGGAGCGCCTGGATGTGCGTCCCGAGCTCGGCGAGAGGGATCGAGAGCGCCCCCGGGATGTGCCCGGCCCGGTACTCCTCGACCGGCCGCACGTCGATGACCAGGGTCTGGCCGCGTGCGAGCCGGCGAAACAGCTCCCCGGCGCCGATGGGCTCCAGCGCGTCGCGGGCCTCGAAGTAGTCGCGGGCCACCTGCTCCACCTCGGCGAGGCGGTCTCGGGCCAGCTCCCGGAGCGCCACCAGGAAGCGGAGCACGCCATCGTCGGACAGCCGGTAGAACACCCGTTTGCCCTCCCTCCGGCTCTCCACCAGCCTGACGCGCGCCAGCACCTGTAGCTGGGCGGAAGTGTTCTGGAGCCCCATCCCGGTCGCCGCGGCCAATTCCTCCACACTCCGCTCGGCCTGGGCCAGTAGCTCCAGCAGCTCGATCCGCTTCGGGTTGGAGACCGCCCTGGCCAGCCGGCCGAACTGGGCGTAGAGCCTGTCCTTGGCCTCCCTGCCGGTCACGATGACATTCTATCTATCAAACAATAATTAGAATGTTATTTTGAATCGGCAGGTCGCGCAGCATCGCAGGGGGCCGCGTGGAGATCCGATCCCTCTCTCTCCGAGAACCCGGGAAGGCCGGTGATCCGGTGCCGGAGGTGCCGGCGGCCATCGATCCGCCGCCGGCCGTCGATGCCGCTATGGCCCCCGCCGATCAAGCGGGACCGCGGCTGAGCCGGGCACCGGAGATCCACGCGCGCGGCGACTTCGCGCCCGGCGGCCGCATGCGCACGGCCAGGCCGGCGCGGCGCCCGCTCAGCTCGGCGCCTCCCCCCCGGTCCCGGCTCACCTTCCACCGCAGGCCCATCGGCCGCGGGACGCCGGGCGCGGGCCTGCTCGCCCGGATGGGCCACGAACACGTCGCCGTCGCCGGGGACGGCGGTGGGACGGCCCCGTCGTTCGGCCCCACCGGGTGCTCACCGTGAGCGGCATCATCACCCGCCGCCCGCCGCCACCCCGGCGTCGGCGGGCGGAGCTGCGCCAGGGCCTGCGGGCCAACTGGGCGCAGTTCACGCTCCAGATGGCGATCATCTTCGGTGTCGGGCTCACCATCGGCACCGAGCGCACGGTGGGTCCGCTGATCGGCAGCTCCATCTTCCACGTGCGCTCGTTCACCTACATCGCCTCCTTCGTGATCAGCTTCGGGGTGGTGAAAGCGGTGCTGAACCTGGTCGGCGGGTGGCTCGCGGAGCGTTTCGGGCGGCGGCCGCTGCTGATCGCGGGCTGGGTCGTCGCCATCCCCATCCCGTTGCTGATCATCGGGGCGCGCGACTGGAGCTGGGTCGTGGCCGCCAACGTCCTCCTCGGCGTGAACCAGGGCCTGGCCTGGAGCATGAGCGTGAACGCCAAGATCGACCTGGTCGGCTCCGCCCGCCGGGGGCTGGCGGTCGGGCTCGACGAGGCCGGCGGCTACGGCGGGGTCGCGGTCGCGGCGCTGGCCACCGGCTACCTGGCGGCTGCCTACGGGTTGCGCCCGGCCCCGTTTCTGCTCGCCCTGGGCGTAATCCTGCTCGCCCTCGCCCTCACCGTGCTGCTGATGGAAGAAACCCTGCCCTATGCGCGGCTGGAGGTGTCGCCGGCCGCCGCCGCCACGCCGGTGCCCGGCCTCGCCCGAATCGTCGCACTGGCCTCGTACCGGGACCGGACCATGCTCGCCCTCAGTCAGGCCGGCCTGGTCGAGAAGTTCGTCGACGCCCTGGTCTGGATTGCCTATCCGCTCTACCTCGCCGCTCGCCACCTCCCGGTGGAACGGATCGGGGCGGTCGTCTTCGTCTACGGCATCGTCTGGGGGCTCGTCCAGATCCCCGCCGGTCACCTCGCCGACCTGATCGGGCGCAAGCTGCTGATCGCGGCCGGGATGCTGATCTGCGGGGCGGGCGTCCTCGCCGTGCCCCTCGTCAGCGGGTTCTGGCCCTGGCTCGCGGCCGCCGCCGCGACCGGGCTTGGGATGGCGCTGCTCTACCCCAACCTGATGACGGCGGCCGCCGACGCCTCCCATCCGAGCTGGCGGGCCACGGGACTGGGGGTCTATCGCTTCTGGCGCGACGGCGGCTACGCCATTGGAGCGCTCTTCCTTGGCCTGGTCGCCAACGGCGTCGGGCTGGCCGCCTCCTACTACGGCGTCGCGGCGGCCATGGGCGCCTCGGCGGCCGTGCTCCTGACCCTGATGAAGGAGACCCATCCCGGCCGGCGGTCGCCGCTCACCGCATGGCGCCGCCGGTCGGCGTGAGCCGGGCTCGTCCATCACGGGCACGACTTCTGGCATCCTGCTCAGGGTCAGCGATCAGCCGCCCCAGGCCCGGCGGCACAGGAGATGGGAGCCATGAACACGAAGAAGGTGCTGCTCGACGAGGCGGATCTGCCCGACCGCTGGTACAACATCTTGCCCGATCTCCCTGAGCCCCCGGCTCCCTACCTCCACCCCGCCACCCTGCAACCGCTCGGGCCCGAGGACCTGGCGCCCATCTTCCCCCAGGCCATCATCGCCCAGGAGGTGTCCCAGGAGCGCTGGATCGAGATCCCCGACCGGGTGCGGGAGATCTACCGCATCTGGCGTCCGAGCCCGCTGTACCGCGCCGAGCGTCTGGAGCGGGCGCTGGACACGCCGGCCAGGATCTACTTCAAGTACGAGGGTGGCTCGCCGGCCGGGTCGCACAAGCCGAACACCGCCGTCCCCCAGGCCTACTACAACGCAGCCGAGGGGGTGAAGCGGTTGACCACCGAGACCGGGGCCGGCCAGTGGGGCTCGGCCCTGGCCCTTGCCGGCAGCTTCTTCGGCCTCGAGGTGACCGTGTACATGGTTCGGGTCTCGTACGACCAGAAGCCGTACCGGCGGGCCCTGATGGAGACTTGGGGGGCGACCGTCTACCCCTCGCCCAGCCCCCGGACCGCCGCCGGGCGAGCGGTGCTGGAGCGCGATCCCGACTCCCCGGGCAGCCTCGGCATCGCCATCTCCGAGGCGGTGGAGGACGCCGTCGGGCGCGAGGACTCCAGGTACTCGCTGGGCTCGGTGGTGAACCACGTCCTGCTCCACCAGACCGTCATCGGCCTGGAGGCGAAGAAGCAGATGGAGCTGGTCGGCGACTACCCCGACGTGGTCGTCGGCTGTGTCGGGGGCGGGTCCAACTTCGCCGGCCTGGCCTATCCCTTCCTGGCCGATGTGCTCTCGGGGACGAGGACCGGCACCCGCTTCGTCGCCGCCGAGCCGGCCGCCTGCCCCACCCTGACCAGGGGGGTGTACGGCTACGACTTCGGCGACACGGCCGGGGTCGGGCCGGTGGCGAAGATGTACACGCTCGGCCACGACTTCGTCCCCGACCCCATCCACGCCGGCGGGCTGCGCTACCACGGCGATGCCCCCTCCCTCTGCATCCTGGTCCGGCACGGCCTGGTCGAGGCCCGCGCCTACCGGCAGAACGAGTGCTTCGCCGAGGCGGTGCGCTTCGCCCGTACCGAGGGGTTCCTGCCCGCGCCCGAGCCCTCGCACGCGCTGCGGGCGGTGGCGGAGGAGGCGGCCGCCGCCCGGGAGGCCGGAGAGCGCCGCGTCATCCTCTTCGGCCTCTGCGGTCACGGCCACTTCGACATGTCGGCCTACGACGCCTACCTGGCCGGGGCCCTCCAGGACATCGAGCTGGCCCAGGAGCGCATCGACCGGGCCGTGCGGGACCTCCCCGCCGTGCCTGCCTAGGCGGCACAGAGCGCCAGGGCGGGCGCGGCCGGCCGGCCGGTGCCGGACGGCCGGCCGGCCCGCCCGGCCTCACCACTTGCGGTAGGGCAGGAACTTCCCGTGCATGGTCACCCGCACCCGGTCGCCGTGGGGGTCGGGCATGCGGTCGACGTGCATCTCGAAGTCGATGGCGCTCATGATGCCGGCGCCGAACTCCTCCTCGATCAGGGCCTTGAGGGTCGTGCCGTAGACCTGAACGATCTCGTAGAAGCGGTAGATCAGGGGATCGGTCGGGACCGTGGGCGACAGCGAGCCCTTGCTCGGGTGCCGCTGGAGGGCGATCGCGACCTCACGATCCAGGCCCAGGAGCTCGGCCACGGCGTCGGCCTCGGCGGCGTCCATCACCTGCTGGCCGAGCAGGGCGGAGGTGGTCCATACCGGGTCCCGGCCGACGTGCTCGGCGATGGCCCGGAACGAGAGCCCGCGGGACTCCTTGGCGGCCAGGATGCGATCGGTGGCCTCGGCGCGGCTCAGCATGTGACGTCCTCCCGGAGCGTGATGATCCAGACTACCGTTGCCGCCAAGGGAGCGATCGTCCCATCAGGCGGCACCTCTCACGGGGTCGCCCTCGCGGGGCACCCCACGCAGCGGCTCCCCAGCGGAACGCGTCCCGACGGGGTCCCCGAGCCGGCTTCTCGTGGGGTTGGAAGTCGTCATCGGTCTCGGAGGGGCACCGGCGGCCTCCGGCCCGGTGCCTCAAGCGCGGCCTCCACGTGCTCGGCCCCGAAGCGCGCCAAGCGGTCCCGGGACTCGACCACGATCGTGGTCACCGACCGGCCAGGCAAGAGCGCGAGGAGCTTTCCGCCCCTCCCCCTCACGGCAAAGCCGATCTCGGTCACCCCGCCGCCAGCCCCCGCTCGCCGGCCCACGCCCTCCCCCGCGCCACCTGCCGGTCCAGATCCGGGGCCCGGTCGGCCGCGGACACCCGGGCGGACACCACCACCCGCCCGGACCTCGGGGGGAGAGGGGCGTCGACCAGGATCAGCCGGTCCGCGCGCCTTGCCGGCACCGGCAGCCGGCCTTGCCGGTACCGGCGATAGGCGGTCCTGGGATGGACGCCCTGAGTCCTCGCCCACTCCTTTAAGTTCACGAAACGGCCGCGATCGTCCCCAACCAAGCAACAGCTCCCGACCCCCGGTCCTTCGGCTCTATGGGCGCTGCACCTCCAGGTCCTTGCCAGGGCGGTCGAGCGCTCGGCGCAGGGTCCTGGCCACCGCCATGCGGGTGGGGCCGAGCGGCCCCGCGGTCTCCGGCCAGCTCAGGCCCGCGCCGTACCGCAGCGTCACGACCGTGCGGTACGCCTCGGCAACCGGCGCACGGCGGCGATCAGGTCCTCGTCCCGAGCCGCTCCAGGGCCGCGGTCACGGGCGACGCCTCGGCCCTCGAGGCCGGTTCGGCCAGGTCCCGGAGACGCTCCAGGAGGACCTCGGCGCGGCGTCGCCCAACGCCGTCGGGGCGCGGCGGGACCATCCCAACGCGAGGTGGCCCGAGGTGCCCTCAAGCGGGCGGGATGATCGGCACCAGCAGGTGGGAGGGATGGCTCGGGCCGGTGTGGACGGTCACGCGGCCCCCGTACACCTCGGGCGGGCGGGTCTCGGGGTCGTTGTGGGTGAACGGCCCCACCCCCCGGCCGGCGTAGACGAAGCTCCTGCCGAACTCGTCCACCGGCCCCTCGTACTCGTAGTCCTTGCCTCGGACGGAGAGGGCGAGCCGGTAGCCGGGTGGGAGGACGATGCAGGTGGGGATGATCTCCACCTCCACCTCGTAGACCTCCCCCGGGGTCAGCGGCTGCACCTCGTCGTGAGGGTGGTAGGGACGGTAGGGCAGAGAGCGGGCCGGGTCGAGCTTGCGGTGCGACGCTCGCAGCCATCCGTTGGCGATGGGCGTGTTGGGGTCGAGCGCGCCCTGGAAGGTCACCTCTTTCCCGTTGGGATCGAACGCCCGCACCACCAGGAAGAGGTCGGCGTCGGCCGTGGACGAGGAGACGAAGAGCCGGGCCGCGAGCGGGCCCGTGATCTCGGTCTCCTCCCGGAGGGGCGGCATCCAGAAGGTCACCCCGTCGCCCAGCGCCTCGTACTCGACCGCGGCGTCGGCGTCGGGCGGCGCCTCCGCCAGCGACATCGCCCGCGCGTCCAGGTGGAGGCGGGTCCAGCGGGTGCGGGCCAGCGGCCACTCGTTCTCCGCCCGGAGCACGAAACGCTCGCCGGGATGGCGCACGTTGAGCAGCACCCGCGGCTGCCGGTCCCAGCCGTTGTCGGCTCCCTTCAGGAAGTGGTCGAAGAAGCGCCGCTGCAGGTCCAGCCCGTAGGCGGAGTAGAACGGCCCCCAGTGCGTGCCGCCGTGGACCTCGAGCCACTTCCGGCTGGAGGCGGCCTCGGTGAAGCCCTCGAAGTTCCCCCTGGGGTGGAGGCCCTGCCCGCCCCAGTTGGCCGCCGAGAGGAGGGGGACGGTCACCCGCGACCAGTCGACCCGGGAGGCACGGTGGTACTCGTCGTCCAGCGGGTGCCGCTTGATCTCCTGGATCTGGTCGACGCGGTTCTGAGCCAGCTCCTCCTCGGAGAGCGTGACCGGCCCGGCCACCGGCTCGCCGGTGTTGGGGTTGCGCCGTCCCCGCTCGCCGACCCCGTACTGGACGTTGCGGACCTGGATCGGGAACCATTTGGCGCGGAACTCACAGTAGATCCCCCCGTGGTAGAGCGCGTCCCGGTAGTCGTCGGCCCGGCCTTCCCAGGGGATGATGGCCGCCAGGTGGGGCGGCTGTAGGGCCGCCACCCGCCACTGGTTGGAGGCGTAGTAGGAGATGCCGAGCATCCCCACCCGGCCGCTCGACCAGGGTTGCGTCCCCGCCCACTCGATGCAGGCGTAGAGGTCCTGGATCTCCCGGGGCGAGTTGACCTCCAGGACCCCGGGCGACCAGCCGGCGCCCCGCGAGTCCACCCGCACCACGGCGTAGCCGTGGGGCACCCAGCGCTCGGGGTCGGGGGTTTCCCAGTTCATGTACCGGTTGGAGGAGCCGACCGCCACCTCGGGGTGGTCCTGGAGCAGCTTCTGCCACTGGGCCGGGTAGCCCTCCTGGAAGGCCAGGCCCTTGCCGTACACACCATAGGTGAGGATCACCGGGTACCGTCCCTCGGCGATGGGCCGGAACACGTCCGCCCGCAGCACCACGCCGTCGTCCATCGGGATCGGGGCGTGCCAGGTGATCCGCATCCCGTCCCGGTCCTCGGTCCGCTCGTAGGGGTCGGCCCGCTCGAGGAGCTCGCTCATGGTCACAATGCTCGGCCACGGCCGGAGGCCGGGGCAACGGCGGCGATGAATCGCCCGGGCCGCCCCCGGCCCGGTCCGTTCGCCGGCCCCGGGGGCGCTACCATCGGGGGCCAGAGAGGACGGGGATGCCATACGCCACCACCGACGACGGGGTTCGCCTGTACTACGAAGAGACCGGCTCGGGCAGCCCGCTGCTCTTCATCCACGAGTTCGCCGGGGACCACCGCAGCTGGGAGCCCCAGGTGCGTCGCTTCTGCCGGCTCCACCGCTGCGTCACCTACAACGCCCGCGGCTACCCCCCCTCGGACGTGCCCGCGGAACCCGATCGCTACTCCCAGGGGCGGGCGGTGGCGGACGCCCTCGCCGTCCTCGACCACCTGGGCATCGAGCGGGCCCACGTGATCGGCCTCTCCATGGGCGGCTTCTGCGCCCTCCACCTCGGGCTGCGCCATCCCGAACGGGCGCTCTCGCTGGTGGTCGCCGGCTGCGGCTACGGCGCGGAGCCGGAGCGCCGGGCGAGCTGGCGGGAGGAGACCGAGGCCACGGCCCGGGCCTTCGAGGCCGAGGGCCCGACGGCGACGGCGGAGCGGTACCTGCTCGGCCCGGCCCGGGTGCAGCTCCAGGCCAAGGACCCCCGGGCCTGGGAGGAGTCGAAGCGGTGGCTGGCCGAGCACCCGGCGCTGGGCTCGGCCCTCACCCTGCGCGGGGTCCAGATGCGCCGGCCGTCGCTGTACGACCTCCGGGAGGAGCTGAGCCGGCTGCGGGTGCCGACCCTGATCGTGACCGGCGACGAGGACGAGGGCTGCCTGGACGTGGATCTGATGCTGAAGCGGACCATCCCCTCCTCCGCCCTGGCCGTGCTACCCCGCACGGGCCACGCCTGCAACCTCGAGGAGCCGGAGCTGTTCAACCGCCTGGTGGCCGACTTCGTGGCCACGGTCGAGGCCGGACGCTGGACCCTCCGCGATCCTCGCGCCACCGCCGCCACGCTCACCGGCATGGGGCCGGCCCGGCCGTCCCCGGGCGAGCCGGTCTGACCCCGGCTCCGGCGCTCAGGCACCCGACCCGGAGATGACCGCGACGGTGGCCACGTACCCGCCCTCCAGGAGGAAGCGGCCGTGCACGCGGCCGCCGGCCCCCAGCGCCGCCCGGGCCGGCGCCGTCAGGGAGACCACGAAGGCACCCCGGCCGGGGTCGATCTCGACCTCGGCCTGGTGGAAGTCGAGCCAGCGCCCGGTCAGCGGGAACCAGGCCTTGTAGAGGCTCTCCTTGGCGCTGAAGACGACCGTCGTCCAGGCGACGCCACTCGGGCGCAGGCGGGCCGCGTGTCGCCGCTCGGCGGGGCTGCACACCAGCCGCTCCACGTCCGGCCCCAGGGACTCCTCCAGCTCGAGATCGATGCCGAGGCTCCCGACCGTGCGCCGCCATCCGACCGCGGCCGCACAGTAGCCCCGGCAGTGGGTGATGCTGCCGGTCACGCCCGGGGGCCAGCGCGGCTCGCGCCCGGGTCCGCTCGGGATCGCCACCCCGGTCAGGCCGAGGGCGGCCAGAGCCTGCCGCGCGTAGCGGCGCCCGGCCACGAACTCCCGCCGGCGGGCCGCCACGGCGCCGGCCAGGAGCGGCCGCTCCTCGGGGAGGAGGGCGTCGTGCCCCCCGCCCTCCCCGATCGGACCCTCCGCCACGACCGTTCCCTCGGGCAGCAGCCGTTCGAACACCCCGCAACCAGCCAGCCGGTGCGGGCGCCGGCCACGGGCGGCCCCACACCGGCGGTGGACCGCCGTGTCACCGCCCCGGCCGGCGCCCGCCGTACCCTAGCCGCTCATCGTGCCCCCGCCCCGGGCGCGCGCCTCCTCGATCCAGCGACGGATGCGCTCGGGCGTGGCCGGCAGCTCGGTGCAGCGCACCCCGAGCGGGGCCAGCGCATCGTCGATCGCCGCTGAGAGGGCGGCCGGGGTCATCATCCTGCCCCCCTCGCCGCCGCCCTTGATGCCGTGGACGGTGAACGGCGAGGGCGTCTCCTGGTGCCCGACGATCACCTCCGGCACCTCCATGGCCGAGGGGATGAGGTAGTCCATGTAACTGGTGGTGAGCAGCTGCCCGTCGCGGTCGTAGACGTACTCCTCGAAGAGCGCGGTGCCGATACCGTGGGCGGTGCCGCCGATGATCTGGCCCTCCAGGCCGCGCGGGTTGACCATGGTCCCGGCGTCGTGCACGGCCACGTAGCGGAGGTAGCTGATGGCGCCGGTGTCCGGGTCCACCTCGATCACGGGCACGTGGCAGGCGTTGCCGACGAAGGGGTAGAAGACACCCAGGTTGCTCCGGTCGTCGGAGGGCATGGTGGTGTAGGGATGGTCGTAGACCTTGCTCGCCTCCAGGCCGGTCTCGATCTCGTCGGGCAGGCTGTGCTTGAAGAGGTAGGTCTGGAGGGCGATCTCGGCCAGGGAGAGGCGCCGGTCCGGCGCGCCCCTGACCCGGAACCCGCCCTCGGCCCACTCCAGGTCCTCGGCGTCCACCTCCAGCACGTGGCCGGCCACCTTCCGCGCCTTCTCCTTGATCCGGGCCGCGGCGCCGTTGATCGCCCCCGCCACCATGACCGTGAAGCGGCTGCCGCCGGGACCGGTCGCGGGCAGGCCGCGGTTGGAGCCGGAGTAGACGACGTTGACCGAATGGGGGTCGACGTCGAACTCCTCGCCCACCAGCTGGGCCACCACCGTGTCCGAGCTGTTGCCCCAGAAGGCGTTGGAGTACAGGGTGGCGGTGATGCCCCCGGTGGGATCGACGCTCAGGGTGACGCTCTCGGGGGCGCTGGTCACCTTGGCCGCGGGCTCGTCGAACCAGAACCAGAACTCGGTGGCGGAGAAGACGCTGCGCTCCTGGCAGCTGATGACGCCGATCCCGATGTAGCGGCCCTCGCGGCGCAGCCGCTCCTGCTCACGCCGCCAGTGCTCGTAGTCGGCCAGCCGGAGGGCGATGTCCATCACCCCCTCGTAGTTCCCCGAGTCGTAGACGTTGCCGCTGGGGATGAAGTAGGGGAACTGGTCGGGACGGATGAAGTTGCGGCGCCGGATCTCGACCGGGTCCATGCCCAGCTCGCGGGCGGCCAGGTCCACCATTCGCTCGATGGCCCAGTTCGTCACCTCGGAGCCGAAGCCGCGGTGCGCTCCCTGCTGGCACTTGTTGGTGAGCACCGCGCGCACCGCGTACTGCACGCTCCCGATCCGGTAGGGACCGACGCACTGGGCCAGCGAGTTCCCGTGGGTGCCGGTGCCGAACTGGATGTAGGCGCCGTAGTCGTCGACCACGTCGAACTTGATCCCACGCAGGGTGCCGTCCTTCATCACCGCCAGCTCGACGTCGTAGATCCGGTCCGAGCCGTGGTGGTCACAGCTGGTGATGTTGTCGACGCGGTCCTCGATCAGCTTGACCGGCCGCCCCAGCTTCTTGGCCAGCATGCCGGCGACGGCCGCCACCTTCACCGCCCAGAACTTGGAGCCGAAGCTGCCTCCGGCGGGGGTCGGCCGCACGTCCAGCCGGTTGGCCGGCACCTTCAGCGTGTTGGCGAGCATGAACAGGAAATGGGTGAAGGTGAGGGAGTTGCAGTGGATGGTGAGCATGCCGGTGGCCGGGTCGTAGTCGGCCACCGCCCCCACCGTCTCCAGCGGCTGGCCGCCGGAGCGGTGCCAGCGCAGGTGGTCCCGCACCACCAGGTCGGCCTCGGCGAAGTCCCGCTCCACCTCCCCGAACACGAACGTCCGCTGGTAGGCGACGTTGGAGCCGAGCGCTTCGTGGACGAGCGGGGCCGACGGCTCCATGGCCGCGATCGGGTCCGCCACCACCGGCAGGGGCTCGTACTCGACCTCGATCAGGTCGCGGGCGTCCTCGGCCAGGTAGCGGCTCTCGGCCACCACCACCGCCACCCCCTCGCCCACGTGCCGCACCTTGTCCACGGCGAGACAGCGCCACACGTGCTTGTCCGGGGCCGGCCCGAAGTCGGGCATGGGGTTGCAGAGCTCGGCCGCCTCGGCCCCGGTGACCACCGCCGCCACCCCGGGCAGCCGGCGCGGGGCCTCGACGTCCATCCGCACGATGCGGGCGTGGGCGTGCGGGCTGCGCAGGACCGCGGCGTGCAGCATCCCGGGCAGGACGATGTCGTCCACGTAGCCGCCACGGCCGGTCAGGAACTTGGGGTCCTCCACCCGCCGGATGGATTTGCCCACCCACCGCAGCTCTCGTTCGGGGGTGGGGGTGGTGTGCGTCACGGACATCGATCCCGACCTCCTCAGGTACGCGAGGCCGCGGGCTCGTGGCCCTGGCCGGTCGCGCCCGCTTCGAGACGACGTGCGGCGTCGAGGACGGCCTCGACGATGAACTGGTAGCCGGTGCAACGACAGAGGTTGCTCGCGATCGCCGCTCTGACCTGGGCCGCGGTTGGCCGCGGGTTCTCCTGCAGGAGCTCGTGGGCGCGCAGCAACATGCCCGGCGTGCAGTAGCCGCACTGCAAGGCCTGGTGGTCCCAGAACGCCTCCTGCAACGGGTGGAGGCGGCCGTCGCCAGCGAGCCCTTCGACGGTCAGGATGGAGCTGCCGTTGGCCTGCACGGCGAGCGTGATGCAGGATCGGATGCTCTCCCCGTTCATGAGGACCGTGCAGGTGCCGCAGACGCCGTGCTCGCACCCGATGTGGGCGCCCTTGAGGCCCAGGTCCTCGCGCAGGAAGTCCACCAGCAGGCGGCGGCTCTCGACCTCGGCCTCGCAGGGCCTGCCGTTCACCGTCAACGCGATGCGGTGCCGATCCGTCATCTGGTCCCTCCCCGGGCGCGCTCGGCCGCCAGGGCCAGCGCGCGCCGCACGTAAGCCCGGGCCACCTGGCGACGGTAGTCCGAGCTGCCGTGGACGTCGGACGCCGGTGAGAGGCGGGAGGTCGCCACCTCCGCCGCCTCCGCCATCACCGCCGGCGTGGGCCGCTCGCCGAGCAGGCGCCGTTCCGCCTCCGTCGCCCGGACCGGCGTCCCCGCCACCCCGCAGAGGGCGATGGCGACGCGGTCCACCACCTCGCCGTCGAGGTGCAGCAGCACCGCCGCCCCGGCCACGGCGAAGTCGCCGTGGCGGCGGGCGAACTCCACGAAGGCGTGGCCCGTGCCCGGCGGCCAGACGGGAAAGCTGACCTCGGTGAGGAGCTCCCCCGTCTCGAGCCCGGTCGAGAAGGGCCCGGTGAAGAACTCGGAGGCGGCGATGCGGCGCTCGCCCTGGGCGTGGACGGCGGTCAGCTCGGCCTCCATGGCCAGCGCCACCGCCGGGATCTCGGCGGCCGGGTCGGCATGGGCGAGGCTGCCCACCACCGTGCCCCGGTGGCGGATGGGCTCGTGGCCCACGAAGCCCAGGGCCTCGACCAGGAGCGGGGCCCGCTCGGCGGCCGCCGGGTCCCGCTCCACCGCCGCCTGCCGCGCGGCCGCGCCGATGCGCAGCCGGCCATCCTCGGCCCGGATGTAGTCGAGTTCCCGCACCGAGGTGATGTCCACGAGGTGGCCGGGACGCGCCAGCCGGAAGTTCATGAGCGGGATCAGGCTCTGGCCGCCGGCGAGGACGCGTCCCTCCTCCCCCGCCTCGTGCAGGAGCGTGGCGGCCTCGGCCACGGTGCCGGGGGCGTGATAGACGAACGGCGGTGGTTTCATCCCTCCTCCTCCGGGCCGGCGGCACACGGCGCCGGCCTCCCCGGGCAGGGGGGGCGGCGTGCGGTCGCTGGGAAGCGATGTGTCGTCCTCAACCGACGGACCTCCTCACCGGGATTGCGGTGACCTGGCACCATCTTCTCCCCGAAGGTACCTCCCGACAAGCCGGCAAGCGCGGACGCCTCCCGCCGGAGGCCCGGCCGGCCCCCGGCGCCCGTCCGGGCGGCGGCGCCGTTTTCCCCTACTCCCCGGCCAGGAAGCCGATGACCTCGTCCAGGAAGAGGTCGGGGGCCGTGTCCATGGCCGCGTGCCGCTGACCGGGCAGCACGGCCAGCCGCGAGTTGGGCAACAGCTGGTGGATGTACTCGGTCGCCCTGCGGAGGGACTCCGGGCTGTCGCTCCCCTCCACCATCAGGACGGGCAGCTGGAGCCGGCGCAGCTCCTCGAAGGGCGGCTCGTGCTCCTCCGAGGCGGCCAGCTCGCGCACCACGGTGTGGGCCGCCGCCACCCGGCCCGGCCAGGACGGGCGCGAGCGCAGGAGCGCCAGTTCCTGGTCGGGAACCCGGACCACCTCGCGCATGAAGGTGAGCAGCGTCTCTTCCCGGCCTCCGGCCTCGATCAGCTCCCGGAGCCGGGGCAGCACCCGGCCGGGGCCGTCGTGGCCCCCCGGCAACCGAACCCCGCCCGGCTCGTAGGCCACCAGCCGCCGCATGCGGTCGGTGAGAAGGGCGGCCTCCAGGGCCCGGGCGGCGCCGAAGGAGTGGGCGAGCACGTCGACCCGCCCCCCGATCGTCTCCAACACGGCGACCAGGTCCTCGACCTCCTGCCGGATGGACCAGGCGGGCCCGTCACCGCTGGCCCCCCGACCCCGGCGGTCGAGGGCGTACACGGTGAAGCGCTCGGCCAGCCGGGGCAGCACCGGCGCCCAGCGGGTGTGGTCGGAGCCGGTGCCGTGCACCAGCAGCAGCGGCCTCCCTCGGCCGTGACGCCGGGCTCCGAGCCGGGTCCCGTCGGAGGAGGTGAAGTGCACCAGCTGCGCCTCGCTCGACGTGGTCATGCTGCCGTTGGCCTCCCTCCTCATCGTCCGGCCGTCCGGTGTCGCCGGTGACGCCGCTTCCGGCCGGACCCCGAGCCGGTCACAGGGCCGCGTCGAGCACGGCGAGGCCGGCCCGGGCCACCTCCATGTCGTCGGTGTAGTGGCCGCCCGAGACACCGATCCCGCCCACGATCTTCCCGTCGAGCACGATCGGGTAGCCTCCGCCGAACACCACCAGCCGGTCGATCCCCCCGACCGCGCCCGCGGCCAGGGGCGGGTCGTCCTTGATGAAGGGATGCCAGGCCTCCGTGGGCATCCCGAACCCCACCGCCGTATAGGCCTTGTCCTGGGCCACCTGCAGGCTGAGCAGGGGGGCGCCGTCCATCCGGCTGAGCGCTTTCAGCACCCCACTCTCGTCCACGATGGCGATCACCATCGGCTTGCCCATCGCCGCCGCCTTCCGCTCCGCGGCCTCGATCATGCGATGGGCGAGTTCGGTGGCGATGCTGGCCTTCTCGAAGGTCCGCGACATGGTCTCCTCCCTGCTCGATCGAACGGCGCCCCCAACTGCCGGGCCCGGCCCGACCGGGCCGTGAACCGGGCGAGGCCCGGAGCCGGGCCGCCGACGCCGGGAACGCGCCCGCCGCTCGCTGCCTCCTCCTCTCCTCCGTTCTGGCTCGACGCCACCGGCCCGGGTCGGGACGCTGCGCAGCTTACCAGCGAGGATGCGGCGCTCCGGTGCCGGCGCGGCGGCATCAGCCCCTCTGGGCCCTGGCTCCCGGGCGGGAGGTGGCGAGGACGCCGGGGCGATGGTCGGCCCGGGCGACGAGCACAATGGGCCCGTGGTGACCATCGATCTCCGCTCCGACACCGTGACCATGCCCACGCCCGAGATGCGGCGGGCCATGGCCGAGGCCGAACTCGGCGACGACGTCTTCGGCGAGGACCCGACCGTGAACCGGCTCCAGGAACGGGCCGCGGCGCTGATGGGGAAGGAGGCGGCGCTGTTCGTGCCCAGCGGCACCATGGGCAACCTGCTCGGCGTCCTGGCCCTGGCCCGCTCGGGCCAGGAGGTCATCGCCGAGGCTCACTCCCACGTCTTCCTCAACGAGGGTGGAGGCGCCGCCGCCCTGGGCGGGATCCAGATCCGCCAGGTACCGGGCACGGCCGGAGTGATGACAGCGGAGCAGGTCCGGGAGGCCATCCGTCCCCTCGACGACGTCCACCAGCCCCCGACCGCGGCCGTCTGCGTGGAGAACACGCACAACCAGGCGGGCGGCGTGGTCTGGCCCCTGGAGTCCCTGCGCGCGGTGCGGGCGGTGGCCGACGAGCACGGGCTGGCGATCCACATGGACGGCGCCCGCATCTTCAACGCCGCCGTCGCCCTGGGGGTCCCCGCCCGGGAGATCGCCGGCCACGCCGACACGGTCACCTTCTGCCTCTCCAAGGGCCTGGGGGCTCCGGTGGGCAGCGTGCTCTGCGGCTCCGAGGAGGCCATCGCCCGGGCGCACCGCTGGCGCAAGGCGCTGGGCGGCGGCTGGCGGGAGGCCGGCGTCCTGGCCGCGGCCGGACTCTGGGCGCTCGATCACCTGGTCGACCGCCTGGCCGAGGATCACGCCAACGCCCGCACCCTGGCCGAGGGGCTGGCCGAGCTGCCCGGGGTCGAGATCGACCTGGAACGCGTCCAGACCAACATCGTCCGCTTCCGGCTCCGGACCATGGCCGCGCCCGTCTTCGTCGAGGCCTGCCGCGGGCTGGGGGTCCTGGGCGGGGCCAGCGGTCACGGGGTCCGGTTCGTGACCCACCTCGGCATCGAGCCGGCGGACGTGCAGCGGGCGCTGGCGGTCTGCGCCCGGGTCCTGGGCGGGCGGTGCTGAGTCCACCCGCGCCGGGGTGCCGGCCCCTCCCCGGACGGGGCCGTTGCGCTCGGCGGTCAGGATCGAGTACACGGGGGTCCGGGGCCGGTGCCCCGGCGGGGATCGGGCCGGTCGGGATCCGCCGGCCGGGAAGAGAAGGCAGGAGGAGGCCATGAGGATCATCGCGGTCGAGGAGCACTACGGCAGCCCCCGGATCGTCGAGGCCATCGGCGTCCCGGTCCGGGCCGCGGCCGAGGTGGAGGGGAAGCTCACCGACCTGGGGGAGGGTCGGATCGCGGACATGGACGCGGCCGGGATCGACCTCCAGCTCATCTCCCTGAACACCCCGGGTGCGCAGGCCCTCACCTCGGCCGAGGCGGTGCCGCTGGTGCGCGAGGAAAACGACCGCCTGGCCGAGGCGGTGCGGGCGCGTCCCGACCGGCTGGCGGCGCTGGCCTCGCTGCCCACGGCCGACCCGGAGGCGGCCGCCGACGAGCTGGAGCGCGCCGTCCGCGAGCTGGGCTTCCGGGGCGGGATCGTCAACGGTCACACCGGTGGTCGCTTCCTCGACGACCGCGCTTTCTGGCCCCTCCTGGAGCGGGCCCAGGCCCTGGAGGTCCCCATCTACCTGCACCCGGCCCCACCCCCGCCGGCGGCGGTCGACGTCTACTATCGAGGGCTCGACCCCGAGGTGGGCGGGGCGCTGGCCACCAGCGGCTGGGGCTGGCACGTCGAGACCGCGCTCCAGGTCCTGCGCCTGATCCTGGCCGGGGCCTTCGATCGTTTCCCCCGGCTGCAGCTGGTGATCGGCCACATGGGCGAGGCCCTCCCCTTCATGCTGGCCAGGATCGAGGATCGCCTCGCCCCCGGGCTGACCCGGCTGGAGCGGCCGGTCTCGGCCTACGTGCGCGAGAACCTCCACCTCACCACCAGCGGCTTCTTCACCTTCCCTCCCCTGCTCAACGCCCTGCTCGAGGTGGGGGCGGAGCGCATCCTCTTCGCCGTCGACTACCCCTTCAGCCCCAACCAGCGAGGCCGGGCCTTCCTCGACGCCATGCCGGTGAGCCCGGCCGACCGGGAGAAGATCGCCCACCTCAACGCCGAGCGCCTCTTCCGGCTCTGAAGATCGCGGCCCGGGGTCGGGGCGTGCCCGGCCCCGGTCGCCCTCCGGGGCGTGCCGCAGGGGTGCCGTCAGCCCTCGCCGGCGGCGTACCGCGCCTCCAGCTCCCGTACCTCGGCCAGCCCCACCAGCTCGGTGAACTCCTGGAAGCGCGGCAGCCCGGCCAGGGCGGCCCGCGGGGTGCCGTCGGCGCGAATGCCGGCCAGCACCTCCCGGACCGCCCGGGTCGCGGCCAGCAGGGCGCTGATGGGGAAGATGATCAGCTTGAAGCCGAGGCGCCGCAGGCGCTCGTAGTCCATGGGCGGCGTCCGGCCGCCCTCGGCCCAGTTGAAGAGGAGGGGCACGTCGGGGAAGGCGGCGGCCACCGCCTCCACCTCCGCCTCGCTCTGCGGTGCCTCGACGAAGAGCACGTCGGCGCCCGCCTCCCGGTACCGCCGGGCGCGCTCCAGGGCCGACTCCAGCCCCTCCACCGCCCGGGCGTCGGTGCGGGCGATGAGCACGAAATCGGCCGAGGTGCGGGCGTCGGCGGCGGCGCGCAGCTTGGCCACCATCTCCTCCACCGGGACGACCTGTTTCCCCTCCAGGTGCCCGCAGCGCTTGGGCGCCACCTGGTCCTCCAGGTGGATGGCCGCCACGCCCGCCCGCTCGTACTCCTGGACGGTGCGCACGACGTTGATCGGGTTCCCGTAGCCGGTGTCGGCGTCGGCGATCACCGGCACCTCCACCGCAGCCGCGATGCGACGCGCATTGTCGACCATCTCGGTCATGCCCAGCAGGCCGACGTCGGGCCGTCCCAGCAGCGAGGCGGCGGTGCCGAACCCGGTCATGTAGACGCAGGAGAAGCCGGCCTCCTCCACCAGCCGGGCGGAGAGGGCGTCGTAGGCGCCCGGCGCCAGCACCGGGTCGGGACCCTCGAGCAGCTCCCGCAGGCGCACGCCCGGGTCGCCCCGCGGCCTCAGGAGCCGTCCCATCGCTCGACCCACCTCCTCGAACCCGCCCTGGGCTGGACCATCGCCGTGGGCAGCTTACCAGCAGCGCCGTCGGCCCCGGCCCGGCGTCCCCCGGGCCCGGGTTCCGGCCCGCGACGGGCGTAAACTGCTGTCCCGGCGATGAGGCCCGCCTGAGCTGGCTCGTCCAGATGATGGCTTCTACCCCGGAGGCGCATCGGAAGGTGAGCGAGCAGTCTCGGCGGACCGGCGATCGACCAGGAGGCGGCGGGGTGGGCGAAGGGCGACCGGCTGCACCCCGGCCCGGGGCCCCGGCGTGGCCCTCCCACTCCACCGAGGCGGGGACGGCCGCCCTCGCCGGCGACCTCTCGTTCTCGATGGTGGAGGCCAGGCAGCTGTGGTCGTTCCTGGACGGGGCGATCATGGACGTGCACGTCCGGCACCAGCTCTGGCGAACGTGGGGGCTCTGCCCCCGTCACGCCTGGGGCTATGCCATCGCCGAGATCGAGGTCCGGGGCGGCCGGCCCTTCAGCACCGCCATCCTCTACGAGGACCTGGTCGGGCGCGCCGCCGGGCTGGCCGGGAGCCGGGCCCTCCCCTGGCGGCTGGCGCTGGCGCGGCTGCGGACGCGCGGGGTCTGCTTCACCTGCGACTACGTCGCCCTCGCCCGCTCCCACACCGACACCGGGCTGGGGGACGTGCTGGCCAGGATGAACGACCGCCGTCGCACCACCGTGCTCCTCGCCGCCTCGCGGAGGGAATGGCGCGCCCGGGCCTGTCCCGAGTGCCTGGCCGGCGAGGGCCCGGTCTGTCGTCCCCACCTGCTGGCCGGGGTCCGGCCCCCGGGAGGGCGCCGCCGACTGGCCGGGGCGCTGTGGGACCTGCGGCGGCGGCTCCACGTCCTGGTGCGGTCGATGACCTGGCGGGGCCCCGTGGCGGGGGCGGCGGAGGAGGCGTCGTGGGTGGAGGCCCTGGCCTGGTTCGGGGGCTGGCGGTTCCTTCGCCTGGCGGCGAGAGCCGATGTGGAGACGTAGCCGGGAGGTCCCGGCCGGCGACCTGGCCGCCCTCCTGCACGAGCTGGCGACCCCGGGGTGCCTGCTCTGCGGCGCGGCCGAGCGGGCGCTCTCCTCCTTCTACTTCTGGTACCTCAACGAGCAGTACCACGAGCCGCCGGTGGTCACCCGGGTGCAGAGCGCCCACGGGTTCTGTCGGCGCCACACCCTGCACCTCCTGGTCAGGGCCGGTGCGGGCACGGTCACCAGCATCTACCGCCTCGCCGTCCCGGCCTGGGCGGAGCTGGCGCGGCGCCTCGAGACGGGCTCGGGGCGGCGGGACGGCGAGGGTCCGGCCCTGGCCGCCCGGGCGCGGCCGTCCGCCGCCTGTCCTGCGTGCGAGCAGGAGGGCCGGACCCTGGAGCGGACGCTGCGGGGCCTGCACCGCGCCGTCGCCGACCCGGAGACGGCGGCACGGGTGGTGCGTTCCCGGGCCATCTGCCTGACGCACCTGCTGGCCGCCGCCCCCTCCCTCAGCTGGACGGGGCTGCGGACGCTGACCGAGGCGGCGCTGCACGGCCTGGGAGAGGGCGGCGTGGAGGGCCTCTGGGGTACCGACGGCGACGCCGCGGTGCGGGTGAGAGCGGGCGGGGCCAGGAGCGAGCCCGCTTCCGGCCCCGGTCCGGAAGCCCGGTCGACCTCCCTCGCCGACCTCCACCGCCTCCTCGGAGGCGCGGCCTGCCCGCTCTGCTCCGCCGGTCTGACCTCCGTCGACCGCTACCTGCGCTGGCTCGAGCGGGAGGTCTTCGAGCCCGCCCACCGCTGGTCGGAGGCGACCGTGCTCTGCCCCGTCCACGCCCACGACCTGGCCTCGCGCGCCGCCCCCGCCTCGATCGCGGCGCTGGCCGCCGCCGCCCGGTCCGAGTGGACGGCCCGGCTCCGGGAGCTGCACGCCGGTCTCGAGCGCCGGCCGCCGGAGAGCCCGTTCGTTCGCCTGCTCGACCTCCCGGAGCAGCTCCGCCGGACGGGGGACGGCGGACGGTCGGGCTGGCGACGGTGGCGGCCGGCGCTGGCCGCGGTCCTGGAGCCACCCGAGCGGCGGCTGGGCCGCCTCCGCGATCGGGCCCTGAACCGGCCGCCGTGCCCCGCCTGCCGCCACGCCGCGGCCGCGGTCGAGCGCTGGAGCCAGCTGCTGGCGGCGGCGCTCGACGATCCCGGCACGGCCCGGCGCTATGCCCGCTCACACGGGGTCTGCCTCCGCCACCTCCCCGCCGTGCTGGGCCGGTGCCGGGGGTCCTCCGCGGCCGGGCTCCTGCTCCGCTCGATGCGGGTCCGGCTCGAGCTCCTGGCTTGGGAACTCGAGGAGGCGCAGCGCAAGGCCGGCTGGGACCTCCGCCACGAGCCGGCCGGGGGCGAGCGAACCGCCTGGCGGCGGGCGGCCTCCCTGGCCAGCGGCGCCGTCCTCGAGCCGGGCCTGCCGGTGGGCCTCTCCTCCTGAGCCACGGACCATCTCCGGCCGGGGCGGCGCCGGCCCGGCCCCGGCCGCCCGCGTCCCGGCGACGGCCGCACGGGTGGGATCGCCCCCCGGAGGATCGGGGATGATGTCCGTACCGCCTCCTTCCAGCGCTGCCGGGGGCGGGCTCGCGGCGGGGCGTACGAGGGCGCACGAGGAGGTGGATGGTGACGACCGCATCGGGGACGAGGGCTCGGAGGGTCCGGCGGTGGCGCTGGCTGGTCGTGCTCGCCGGCGGGGCCGGACTCTGGATCGCCTCGGTGCTGGTCACCGCCGGCACCGGGAACCCGGCCCTGCTCCCGACCGTGGTGCTGCTCGGCGGCTTCCTGGTCCCGGTCAGTGCCGTGGTCTGGAACTTCGACCACGAGGCCGACTCCGCCCTGAGCGGGCAGCGCGTCGCCTACGCCTTCATCGGCGGAGGCACGCTGGGCGTGCTGGCCGCCTCCGTCCTCGAGTCGTGGCTGCTCCAGGACGCCCTCCTGCCCTACCTGGCGGTGGGGTTGATCGAGGAGGCGGTCAAGCTCATCGCGCTGGTGGTCGCCTCCCTGGGCCTGTCGCGCTACACCACCCGCGACGGCATCGTCCTGGGCGCCACGGTCGGGTTCGGCTTCGCCGCGCTGGAGAGCAGCGGCTACGCTTTCGTCGCTCTGCTCACCCCGGGCGGGGGACCGCTGGTCGGCGTGGTGGGGACGCAGATCCTGCGCAACGTGCTCGCCCCCATCGGGCACGGGCTGTGGACCGCGATCCTGGGGGGCTTCCTCTTCCACGCCGCGGCCTCATCGGGACGTCTGCGCCCGAGCTGGGGGCTGGCCGGGGCCTACCTGCTGGTCTCCCTCCTGCACGCCGGCTGGGACGCCATGCGCGGGATCGCCATCCTGCTCACGATGCTCCTCACCGCCACCCCCCGGCAGCTGGCCCTCCTGGAGCGCGGCGTCCTGCCCCCCGTCCTGACCTGGCAGGTGGGGCTGTTCCTGGGCCTGGAGTTCGCGGGCATGCTGGTCGTGGCCGTGATCGGCGTCGGCGTCCTGATCGCGATCCGGCGGCGCTGGGTCGAGCCGACCACGACCTGACCGCCGGCGATGATCCGGCGGCCGGGGCGGTCCGGCCGGGGCTCCGGCCCCGGCCGTGCCCTCAGCTGCTCTTGACCTCGATCCGCTTGCGCTGGGCCGCGGAGCTCTTGGGGACGGTGACCGTCAGCACGCCGTTGGTCATCGAGGCCTGCACCCGGTCACCCTCGACCCCGCTGGGGAGCGTGAGCCGGTACTCGAACCGGCCCGTGCGACGGGTCCGGCGCCGGAGCTGGCCGGAACGCTCCCGCTCCTTGCGCTCGCCGTGGATCGTGAGCTGGTTGTCCTGGAGCTCGACGGTCACGTCCTTCCGCTCGACGCCGGGCAGGTCGGCCTCGATCACCCAGGCGTCGTCCCGCTCCTCGACGTCGACCATCGGCAGCCAGCCCTCGGTGCTGAGCCAGTCGCCGAAGGTCCGGTCGAGCAGCCTCCCCATCCGCTCGTGCATCTCCTCCAACTCGCGGAAGGGGTCCCACTCGGCCAGCGCGCTCTCCCTTCTCCACGGAATCAGGGACGCCATCGGGATGCACCTCCTGGTTTCGATCGCGGTGTTCCGTCCTTTTCCTGCCCCCGCTTCCCCGGGCTGAAACCTCAACGCCCGGGGCCGGCATCCTCGAGGACGGCGGGGCAGCCGGACGGCCCACGCCTTTGCCGATGGTGCCCCCTCTCTCCCTCCCCTTCCCGGCCGAGATCCTCCCCCCTTCGACGTAACCTTCGTCCCGGCCGGCCCGAGAGGGCCGGGCGCCCTCTGCCGGGGCTCGGCCTCCGGGGAAGCCACCGGCCCGGCCGGCACGGCCCTCTGGTTGAGCTCCTTGACAGACCTCGCGCCTCCCCCTACGGTGGCCCGGGGTGGAGACCATCGACCGGCGGGTCCGGGCGGAGCCGGCCGGGGCGCCGACCGCCGCGGGAGGGTGAGCGGGCGTGTTCCAGGCGGCCATCCAGCCCGTGTGTTCGACGATCCGTGCCCCCGCGGCCTGGTGCTTCGCCGCCGTGTGGGGAGCGGCGGGAGCGCTGCTGGCGCTCCGCGGCGGCGGGGGTCTCCTCCCCTACGACGTCGGCCAGCTGACCGCGGTCCTGGTGCTGAGCTGGATCCTGCTCCTGGTCGCCGCCCCGGCCGAGTGGGCCCCGGAGCGGGTGGCGCCCTGGCGGTCCCGGTCGCAGGTGGCCGTGGTCGCGCTGGCGGTCGTCCTGACCGGCGCCGACGGGATGGCCTTCCACCGGGCGGGTCCGGTCGCACTGGGCTCCATCCCTCTCTGGTCGGGGCTGTTCCGCGCGCTGCTGGCGGCCGGCCAGGCGATCCGGCTCGCGGCCTCGCTCTCCAACCTCGTGACCTACGTGATCCTGCCCCTGGCCGCCCTCCTGGCGCTGGGTGTCCGGCCGGACCGATTGGGCCTGACGCGTGGTCGCTTCGCCCTCCGGGCGCTGGCGGTATGGGCCACGCCGCCGGCGCTGGCGATCGTGGGGGGCGTCGTCTTCGGCGGCCACCGCCCCCTGCGGCTGCTGGCCACCCTGGGCGGGAACGTCCTCCAGAACGGCTTCTCCGAGGAGTTCCTCTTCCGGGGAGCGCTCCTCACCCGCATCGCGGCCTTGGCCGGGCCGGCCTGGGGGCTGGTGCTGAGCTCGCTGGCCTTCGGACTCTGGCACCTGGGGGCCAACTGGCCCGGGGTCCACGGCGATGCGATCGCGGCCGCCTGCGCGGGCGTCTGCGGGCAGGGCAGCATCGGGCTGGGGTTGGGCGTGGTGTTCCTCCGCACCCGCAGCCTCCTCGCCGGGACGGTGATCCACATCCTGCTGGACGCGGTGTAGGGCACCGGGGCCGCCGCCCCCGCTCCCGTCTCGGCCGCGACGCCGCCGGGCCGGGAGGGGCGGGGCGGTTGGTTCGTTGACAGTCGGCAAGTCACCTTCTAGCATCGGCCCACAGGAGCGCCGGGGCGCGGCCGGAGAGGGAGGTGGTGAGGTTCCAGGAGACGTCGTCCGGGGAAGGGCCGGTCGCGCTCGCGGTATCGGAGCTGTCCGTCACCTACGGTGACTTCGTGGCCGTCGAGCGGGCCTCCTTCCGGGTGACGGAGGGCGAGTGCGTGGCCATCGTCGGCCCCAACGGCAACGGCAAGTCCAGCATCGCCATGGCCGTGGCCGGCCTCGCCAACCGTCGGGGCGTGGTGGAGCTGTTCGGCGAGGTGGCGCCGGCCAACGATCCCATGTGGATGGTGAGCCGAGGGCTGGTGCTGATCCCGGAGCGGCGGCAGCTCTTCCCCAACCTGTCGGTGCTCGACAACATCACCCTGGGCTGCTACGCATGGACGCGCAGCCTCCGCTCAGCGCTCCGCTCCGAGGCGGTCTCCGAGGCCCTGGAGTTCTTCCCCCAGCTGGGGCCTCGGCTTCGACAGAAGGCCGGAACCCTGTCCGGGGGTGAGCAGCAGATGGTGGCGCTGGCCCGGGGCATGGCCAGCCGCCCGCGGGTGCTCGTCATCGACGAGCCCTGTCTGGGGCTGGCCGAAGCCGTCTCCCGGCGCCTCTACCAGGTGCTGGCGGCCATGAACCGCCAGGGCCGGACCATCGTCCTGGTCGAGGAGAACCCGGTCCGGGCCCTGGAGCTGAGCCACCAGGTGGTGCGGGTCCAGAACGGGGTCACGGTCGAGGTGAGCCGGCCGGCGCGGGCGGCCGATCGGAGCGGGGGAGCGTGACCGAGTTCGGCAACCTGGTGCTCTCGGGGCTGACGTCGGGAGCGATCTACGCCGTGCTCGCCGTCTGCCTGGCCCTGTGGTTCCGGGTGGCGAACATGCTCAACCTGGCCGCCGGTGACTTCGCCATGATCGGTGCCCTGGGCGTCGACCTCCTGGTCCGCGTCCACGGCTGGAACCTCGGTCTCTCCATCCTGGCCATCCTGGTCGTGATCGCGCTCGTCGCCTTCGCCTACGACTTCGTCGTCCTGCGCATCGCCGTCGACTGGGGGCGGGCGCAGGAGGGGATCGTGGCCATCTTCTTCTTCACCTTCGCCCTCTCCTTCGTCCTGGAGGGGATCGCCCAGCAGGTGTTCGGCACCGTGGTCCACGCCGCCCCCGCGCTCTGGCCGGGAAACGCCCTCGACTTCCACGGCCTCCACGTGCAGCGTGCCGGCGTGCTCGTGATCGGGTTCGCGCTGGTGGTCGGTGTCGGCCTCGCCCTCTGCCTGCGCTTCACCCTGGTGGGCAAGGCCATGGCGGCCTGTGGTGAGAACCCCATCGGGGCCAGGATCGTGGGCATCGACAGCCGGCGTTTCCGGCGGGCCATCTTCGTGCTCACGGCGGTGCTGGCCGGCGTGTTCGGCATCCTCGGCTCGCCCATCACCGGGTTCGTGTACAACAGCGGCGCCGGGCTCGGGCTGAGCGGGGTGGTGGCCGCTGCCTTCGCCGGGTTCACCCGGCCCGGGCGGGCGGTGGCGGCGGGGCTGTCCATCGGTCTGCTGGAATCCTTCCTGAGCGGCTACGTCAACACCGCCTACGGCGAGACCTTGCTGTACGGCGTCCTGGCCGCCGTGATGCTGTTCCGGCCCCAGCTGATGGGGCTGCCCGAGGTCGCCCGGTGACCTCCTCCCCGCCCCGCCCCCGAAGATGGTCCCCGAGCGCAGACCTCCTGGGGCGGGCGGCCGGCCCGACCGGGACGGCGATCTGGGTGACGTCGCTCGCCATCCTGGCCGTGGTCGCCCTGCAGGGCGGCTACTACGGCAGCGTCCTGGTGCTGGGCATCGCCTACGCCATCGTCACGGTGGGGATGGCGGTGCAGATCGGCTACAGCCACCAGCTGGCGTTCAGTCAGTCGGTGTTCATGGGCATGGGGGCGTACGGGGTGGCCATCCTCGACACCAGGTACGGATGGCCCGTCCCCCTCGCCCTGCCCGTGGTGGTGCTGGGCAGCGGCCTGGTGGGCGCCGCCGTGGGCAGCGTCGTGACCCGGGCTCCCGGCCTGGCGCTGGCGCTGGCCACGGTCCTCTTCCCCATTCCCGTGACCACCTACGTCACGTACTCGGACTACCTCGGGAGCTACACCGGCATCGGTGGGATCGCCCCTCTCTGGGCGGGGGACTCGGCCTCCGACAGCCTGATCCGGTCGGGGATCGCGTCCGCCCTCCTGCTCGGCCTCTGCGTCTTCGCCTGCGGCCGCATCCTGCGCTCGGGGATCGGGCTCGAGCTCGCCGTGAGCTCGGACGAGCGCTCGGCCGGGGCCCTCGGCATCCGAACCAGCCGCCGCAAGCTGGAGCTGTTCGTGCTGGGATCGATGCTCGCCGCACTGGGCGGCGCGGTCTTCGCCGGCACCCAGACCGTGGTCTCCTCGGACATCTTCAGTCAGGTGAGCGAGCTCACCCTCCTGGTCATGCTCTTCGTGGGCGGCTGCCGGAGCCTGGTCGGGGCCGTGGTCGGCGCGATCGGGATCGAGTACCTGGCCGGCAGCGCCACCTTCGTCAACACCCACCTGCTCATCATCGAGGGGGTTCTGCTCACGGTCGTCCTCCTGTTCGAGCCGGGCGGGCTGGCCGCGATCGTGGTCAACGCCGTCCGCCGGGTGCCGGGATCGGTGCCGGCACGCGTCGATCACGGGCCACCGGCCCCGGTTCCGAGGGCGGCGCCCGCCGGCCCGGTCCGTCCCGGGAGGGCGGAGGGGATTGCGCCGGCCGCCGATGCACCGGCCCTGGTCTGCCGGGGGGTGTCCAAGCGGTTCGGCGGGCTGGTGGCCGTCGACGAGGTGAGCCTGGAGATCCCGGGTCGGGGTCTCTACGGCATCTGTGGCCCCAACGGGGCCGGCAAGAGCACGCTGCTGGAGCTCATCTCGGGCGGCCTGCGCCTGGACGCCGGCCAGGTCCTGGTGGAGGGCCGGGACGTGAGCCGGTGGAGCGCGGCCGAGCGCGCCCAGCACGGCGTGGCGCGCACCTTCCAGACGGTCAGGCTGATCCCGCACCTGAGCGCGCTGGACAACGTGGCCATCGCCTGCCTGCGCTCGCACCGGACCTCGATGATCGAGGCCGTCGTCCGCAGCGAGCTGGAGGAAGCGCGGGAGCGCGCCTACGCAGCCCTGGCCCGGGTGGGCAGCGCTCATCTGGCGGCCGTGGACCCGGGTCGCCTCACCCTCGAGGGCCAGCGGATGGTGGAGATGGCCCGGGCCATCGCCGCCGGTCCGAGGCTGTTGCTGCTCGACGAGCCGGCGTCCGGCCTCAGCGGCGACCAGCGGGGACGCCTGCGCGAGCTGTTGCTGAGCCTCGGAGCGGAGGTGACGGTGGTGGTGGTGGAGCACGACCTGGAGCTGCTGGCCACCATCGCCGGCCAGCTGTTCGTCCTGATCAACGGCCGCCTCCGTTTCCAGGGGGACGGGGACGGGTTCAGGCGGTCGGATCTGGTTCGGTCAGAGCTGATGGGCCTGGTCGAGGGGAGCTACGCGGCCGACCCGAGCCGCTGACCGGCAGGACATCTGGAGAGGTTGAGAACGGGAGGAGAGGGAGTGATGAGGTTGCGCAGGAGCGTCGAAGCGTTGCCGTCGGCCCGGGGCCGCTGGCCGGCGGCGCTCGGGGCGGCGTTGCTGGCGCTGGCCGCCTGCGGGGGCACGGGCGGCGGACAGACGGCCAGCCCGATCGTGGTCTGCGTGGACGCCGCCCTGTCCGGCCCCTTCGTCCAGCTCGGCCAGTACGACGTGGTCGGGGTGAAGGCCTACTTCAACACCATCAACCGGCGGGGAGGCCTGCTCGGGCGCAAGGTGAACGTGGCCGTGGAGAACGACCAGTCGTCGCCGCCCCTGGCCGCGACCCTGGCCCGCAAGTGCGTGACCCAGGACCACGCCAACTTCATCCTCGGCCCCGAGGAGACGTCGTCCTCGGCGGCCGCGGTGCCGGTCGCCGACGCCCTGCAGACGGTGATGATCGGGATGCAGTCGGGCTGGAACATGCAGGGGTTGACGCAGCCACAGCTGCACTCCTACGCCTTCCCGGGCTACTACAACGTCTTCTATCAGAACGACCTCGACACCGTGCTCAAACTCATCGTCCCCCGCCACTACACGCGGATCGCGGTCATCCAGGACGCCACCTCGGGCGGGCTGCCCAACGAGGGCTACATGAGGACGCTGGGCAAGCAGTACGGCTTCGAGGTGGTGGCGGTCCAGAACACCCAGCCCGGCCAGACCAACGACACCCCCCAGGTCCTGGCCCTGCTCGCCGCCAGGCCGCAGATCATCGTGCTGGGCATGACGCCGGGGCCGGACACGACCACCGCCATCCGGGCCATCCGCAGCCAGGACCCGGACATCCCCATCAGCGAGTGCTCCGGCTGCTGGCTGCCCAGCTTCATCGCCGCCACGGGCGGGCCCGCGATCATGCGGAACGTCTACCTGCTGGGATCGATCCAGGAGCTCGTCGCCAGCCTGCCCGACACCCCGGAGAACCGTTCGACCATCCAGGACGCGAAGGCCTACCTGGCGGCCATGAAGGCGTCCGGGTACACGTCGCCCGACGAGATCAACAGCGCCCTGATCGGCTGGGCGGCCTCCGAGGAGCTGACCCAGGCGATCCGGACCGCGCGCAGCACGGCGGAGACGGCCGTGCGCAACGCCCTCCAGCACCAGAAGCTGGACACGGTCGGCATCTTCTGGAGCCGGACCCCGCAGGACTACGCCCACATCACCAGGGTGCAGGACGTGATGGCGGTGGTGGCCCCGGACGGCAACCTGCAGGTCTACCAGGCGGGATGAGGCGAGGCCACTCCCGCTGAGGATGAGCCCGGGCTCGTCCCATCCCGGGGCCTCCCCGGACCTCCGGGGAGGCCCCGGTCCGGCCCGGCCGGTAGGATGGTGTTACGCTCCCGGCCGCCACGCCTCGATGAACGTTCCGAAATCGACGTCCCGACCTCGCCGACCCGTGGCCGCCCCCCGCCCGTGGCTCCGGCCAGCGGCGATCCTGGTCCTCGCCCTCGGCCTCGTCCTCCTGCTCGGGCTGACCCTGTGGCCGGTCCTGGGCCCGGGCGGTGACTCCGTGGTCGCCCTGCGGGAGCAGGTCTACACCCTCCGCCTGGAGGCCGATGGGAGGGCGGTCCTCGAGAGCCCGGCTGGCACCGTCTACACCACCCTGCCCCTGGAGATGGCCGGTCGCGGTACGGCCGCGGTCCCCGGCCGGGTCATCGTCCGCCGGGGGCCGCGCCCAGGAGAGGTGGCGGTGGACCGGATCGACTGGGCGGGGAACCTGGTCGAGGAGGCGGTCGTGGTCGCCGCCCCCCGCTTCTTCACCGTGACCTTCTCGGCCTCCCTGGGCGCCTTCCGGGGCGCGACCGCCCCTCTCTTCTTCAGCGACGGCCGCTCCGGCATCGACCTCTCCACGATCCAGGCCGGCTGGTCACCGCTCGGGCACACGCCCGGCCCGACCCCGGCCGTCACCACCGTCGGCTGGGCGCCGCTCGCGCCCGCGCCGCTCGACGTTGAGCTGGAGGGCGAGCCGGGGTGGTTCGGCCTCGGCCTGGTCCAGGTTCCCGACGCCGACACCCTGGCCGTGGGCGCCGACGGATCGGTCGAGATGGACTACCCGTTGAGCCTTCTCCGCGGTATCCCCGACCGCGGAGCCGGGGGGATGTGGGAAGGCCGCCTGCGCTTCCCCTCCTTCGTCGTCACCTTCGGCCGTGATCCCCTCCAGGCACTGGCCGCCTATCGCGACGCGCTGGTCGGCCTGGGGGCGGCGCCGGCGCTCGACCCTCCCCGCCCACGGCCCTCGTGGTGGTGGCAGCCGATCGTCGACACCTGGGGCGAGCAGATGGCCGAGGGGGCGGAGCGCAACCGTCCGGCCTACACCTCGCAGTGGGTGCGCCAGTTCGTGACCGAGGCCCGGCAACGGCTGGGTCTCGCCTCGTTCACGATCGTGATCGACTCCTGCTGGCAGGAGGCGATCGGGGACCCCGACCCCGACCCGGTCCGCTTCGGTGGCGAGGCCGGCATGCGTCAGCTCATCGACTGGCTCCACGCCCAGGGGCTGAGGGTGATGCTGTGGTGGCCCCTCTGGGACGACCACCTGGCCGACCTCCCACCCCCCGGTGGTCAGGTGGAGCGGACCGTACCCGCGACCGCGGTCGACCCCACCAGCCCCACCTTCCCGGCGGCGACGGCGGTCCTCATGGAGCGTCTCCTCGGCAGCGGACCGGGCGACCTCGACGCCGACGGCCTCAAGCTGGACTGGGCCTACGACATCCCGGCCCGGGTGGAGCGGCCGGCGCTGGGCTGGGGTGCGGCCGCGCTCTACCGGTACCTGGAGGTCGTCCACCGGGCCGCCCACCGGGTGCGTCCGGACGCCCTGATCGAGACCAGCGCCGCTGCCCCCCAGTTCGGGGACGTGACCGACGCCATCCGGCTGTACGACGCCTGGCAGGAGGCGTCCTGGGACCGTCGGGCGACGGTGGTCGCCACCGCCGATCCCGGCCTGCCCATCGACGGCGACGGCTGGGCGGCGAACCCCGCCGACATCGTGCCCCACACCGTCTCCTCGGCGGTCTACGGCATCCCTGCCTTCTACTTCGTGGCCCGATGGGCGAACGGTCGCCCGATGCCGGCACGGCTCCTCCACCTGCTGGGACGAATGGCCGCCCTGGGAACACTGAAGGGGATGGGGATCGCGGTCCCCCTGCCCGACGGCGCCTGGCGCTACACGGTCGAGGGGACGATCACCGCCCAGAGCTTCGCCGGGAACGAGGCCCTCGTCGTCTGGCGGCGGGGAGGCTGCGGAGCGAGCCTGTGCGGAGACCTGCTCAGCGCCCGGGCCGGACAGCTCGCGGTGCCGGTCCCGGTGGATGGCCCCGTCGCCTTGATCGGCCCGCGGGGGCGCTCCGACCTCGGCCGGCCGGTCGGCGGGATGGTCCGGGCACGTCTCCTGGCCGGGGTCACCTACGGTCTGCAGGTGGGCTGAGCCCCGGCCGACGGCCCGCCTCGAGCCGGCCCGGTCAGCGCAGGAAGAGCGCCACCAGGAAGACCGCGAACAGGTAAAGCAGGTACAGGCTGACGTTGCCGGCCTGCAGGAAACCGGCGACCTCGGAGACCGCCCTGGCCCACCTCACCACCGGCCCGTAGAGGTAAACCTCGACCGGCTCCACGAACCGGTGGGCGTAGGTGATGGAGCGGACGAAGAAGGGCGCCTGCTGGTAGTCGCCCTCGATGTCACGCGACGACCGGTAGACGGCGCCGAAGATGAACCGCAGCGGGTTGGTGAAGCCCGTGGCCGTGTACTGCATGGAGGGCCGGTAGGTGGGGATGGCGCCGGCCCAGACCCGCTTCTCCACCCGCCGGTGCGGCCCCGCTCCGGCCAGACGGAGCAGGCCGGCCACGATCGCGATCACGAGGGCCAGGACGCAGAAGATGTAGGTCGGCGCGATGCTGGCGAAGCCGGCCGAGGCGGGGACGACGACCAGGCCGTTGGCCGGGATGACGTGCTGCAGGAACGTACCGCCGAGTGTCACCAGGGTCGAGAACCGGTCCGGGTGCACGAACACCGGCGGCAGGACCGCGTCCAGGACGTCGCCGGCGTGGCTGACCTCGGCCGCCGCCGAGGCCGCGGCCCCAATGCCCAGCGGCGGCAGCAGCCCCAGGGCCACCGCCGCCAGGCCCAGCAGGACCATGCCGCCGGTCATCGAGCGCGGCGACTCGACCGCCTCTTTGGCCGCCGCCCCCCGCGGTGCTCCCAGGAAGACGCCCCCGAAGATCCGGATGAACGTGGTCACGGCCAGGGCAAGGGTCAGGGCCAGTAGCGCCCCCGACGCCGCCAGGGCCATACGCGCCGCCGGGTCCTGGAGCAGATGGCTCTGCAGGAGGACCTGAAGCCCCAGCCACTCGCTCTGGAAGCCGTTGAGGGGCGGGACACCGGCCAGGCCCGCGGCGCCGATGAAGAACGCCGCCCCGGTCCAGCGCATGCGCCGCCACAGTCCGCCGAGCGCGTCCATGTCGCGGCTGCCGGTCGCCGTCTGGACGCTGCCCGCGCCCAGGAACAGTGCCCCCTTCAGCACCGCGTGGTTGAGCGCGTGCAGGCAGAGCGCGACCACGGCCAGCGCCTCCAGCGTCGGCCGGCCGAGGCTTCGGAACAGCAGCGCGGCACCCACCATGGCCACCATGAAGCCCAGGTTCTCGATCGTGCTGAAGGCCAGCGCCCGCTTCAGGTCGTGCGCCAGCAGCGAGAAGAGCACCCCGTAGAACGCGGTCACCATGCCCAGGGCAAGGGCCAGGAACCCCCACCAGGTCGGCGGCGGCCCCAGCAGCACCAGCGTGGACAGAGCCAGGCCGTAGAGCGCCATCTTGACCACCACCGCGGAGAGCAGCGCCGACACGTTCGATGGGGCCGCGGGGTGGGCCTCCGGCAGCCAGCCCTGCAGGGGCAGCAGGCCGGCCTTGGCCCCGAAGCCGAACAGGAAGAGCACGAAGGCTCCGTTGCGGAGGGCCGGGTCCACCCCGTGGGCCGCGATCGCGGCGAAGTCGCGGCCGGGCACAAAGCCGCCGGCCAGGGCGAATGCGACCGCCGTGGCCACCAAGCCCAATTCGCTCAGGGCCAGCATCAGGAAGGCCGCCTGCGGCGCCTCTGGATGCTCGTACTCCAGCGCCACCAGGGCGTACGTGAGCACCGACATCGCCTCCCAGGCGACGAGGAACGTGAACGCGTTGCCCGCCGACAGCAGCACGGCCAGGGCGGCGAAGGTGAGGCCGAGCAGCGCCAACATGGCCGACTGGCGCCGGATGCCGCCCACCTGGGGCGCGTAGCCCGAGCTGTAAGCCGAGATGGCGGCGCCGACCAGGCCGGTCAGGAGCCAGAACATCCCGCCCAGGGCGGTGGGCCGCAGCTCGAAGCCGCCCAGGGGCGTGCTGGCCGGGAGCGACACGGCCTCGGACGGCGTGGCCAGGGCGAGGACGCCGGCCACGAACAGCGCTCCGCACCCCACCGTGCTCGCCGCCGAGGAGAGATCGCGCAGCCACGGCAGGGGCTCGGCGAGCGCCCCGGTCAGGGCACCCAGGCCGAAGCAGGCGAGGGCGGCCAGCAGGAACTCGACGCTCATCACCCCTCTCCTTTCCGGCCGGCGCCCGCGACCGGGGCCGGCGAGGCCGACCGACGCTCCTCCGCCTTCCCCACCGCCAGCAACAGGCCGTGCAGGAGCGCGAGCGGGGTCGGCGGACACCCCGGCACGTAGACGTCAACCGGCAGGAGGCGGTCCAGCGGCCCGTGGGTCATGATGCCGCCGGCGAAGCAGCCACCCCCGATCGCGCAGACGCCGGCCGCCACCACCAGCCTGGGCTCGGGTATGGCCGCGTAGGTCTCCTGGAGCGCTGCTTCCATGTTCCGCGTCACCACGCCCGTGACCAAGAGGGCGTCGGCGTGACGCGGACTGGGGGTGAAGAACAGACCCAGACGGGCCAGGTCGTAGTAAGGGGAGGACAGCAGCTGCAGCTCCGACTCGCAGCCGTTGCAGGAACCAGCGTCCACGTGCCGGATGTGAAGGGAGCGGCCGAAGACCCGGAAGGAGCGCTCCCGCAGCCGGCCGGTGAGTTCCAGCTCCATGGCCTCCTCGACCGGACCACCCCCCGCTGACCAGGTCACGCGCCGGGACAGGCGGCCCCGCGCGCGCACCGCCACGCGGGGATCGTGGACGGGCCGGAACGCCTCCGGCGCCAGCCGCGTGCAGCGCCCGCAGAGGATGCACTGCCCGAGGTCGAACGACAGGCGCCCCCGGCGGAGGTCGCCCTCGGCCACCAGCGCATCGGTGGGGCAGGCCTCGGCGGCGGCCAGCGCCGTCCGGGCCGTCAGCCCGCGGACGTCGAGCTCCACCGCGCTGGGCGCATCGTTGGCCTCCGGGTCCTCGCGGGCCGGGAAGGGGCTGGTCCGGACGCCGGACCGCAGCCCGCGTACGATCCACCTCGACATCAGTGAGTCGGCTCCTTCGACATCAGCGATCCAGCTCCGCATGGGACAGCGCGAAGCTGGCCTCGATCACGGGGTAGTCGGTGAGGTTGTTGCCGCTGGCGCAGGCGTGCGCGTAGGGGTGCCAGTTGACGCAGGCCGGGGGCCGGGCCCGCCACCGTCGCACCCGGCCCCCGGCATCCAGCTCGATGAAGTGCAGGGTCTCACCGCCCGGCGCCTCGGCCCAGCCCAGGGCCGAGCCGGCGCCCAGGGGCGCGTCCGGCGGGACGGCGGAGGGGGCGGGGGCTCGGTCGAGCGCCTGTTGCACGATGCCCAGGGACTGCCCGATCTCGGCCAGCAGCACCCGGACCCGAGCCTCGGCGTCGCCCCGCGCATCGGTGGGCACCTCGAAGGCCAGCTCCGCGTAGGCCGCGTAGGGGTGGTCGCGACGCACGTCCCGGTCCACGCCGGTCGAACGCCCGATCGGGCCCACCAGGTCGTGCTGGGCGGCGTACCCGGGCTCCAGCACCGCCGTCCCCTCCAGCCGGTCCATGAAGGTGGCGGTGTCCTCCAGCAGCGCCCCCAGCCCGGCCGCCCGGCGTCGCCAGTCGGGCAGGCGGCCGGCCAGCTCGGCCATGCCCTCCGCGGCCAGCGGCGCCGCCAACCCGCCCGGGGCGAGGATGCCCCGCGAGTACCGGTGCCCGGTCAGCGCCGCGCAGGTGCGCAAGACCTCCTCCTTGAGCATCGCGTACTGAGCCGCCGCCACCAAAAGGCCGGTGGCGTCCGCCACCCGGCCCACGGCCCCGAAGTGGTGGTGGAGTCGCTCCAGCTCGTTCAACAGCGTCCGGGCCAGGCGCGCCGCCGGCGGTACCTCTACGGCGGCCGCTCGCTCCACCGCCTGAACGAAGGCGAGCCCGTTCGAGAAGGTGCTGGTGCCGGCCAGGCGCTCGGCCAGCGCCAGCACGGCCTCCACCGGCCGGCCCTCGGCCAGCCGCTCCACCAGCCGCAGCTTGTAGCCCAACCGCGGCCACACCGCCACCAGATCCTCGCCTCCGGAGTTGAACAGGAACTCGGCCGCCTCCTGAGGACCGCTGCGAACGGGGCCGAGCGGGAGCTGGAAGACGCCCTGGCCCCGTACCTCGGGCACCACCTCCGGCCGCTCGCCCCGTGGCGCCCGCTCCCCCGGTGCCAGCCGGCAGCGCATCGGCGGCATGCCCTCCGGCCAGTCGTGCAGGCGCAGACGCACCGGGGCGGGGTGATGCTCCGGGACCAGGCCGTACATCTCGGCGATCTCCCGCTCGTACCAGCTGGCCGCGTGCACGCGCGGGGTCAGCGAAGGGAAGCGATCCCCGGAGAGCAGCGTCGAGAGGAGCAGCCAGTCGGGATCGCCGGCGAGGGAGAAGACCGCGGTCAGCACGACCCCCTCCGGGTTCACACTGGCGAACAGGTCGGAGAGGTGGGCGTCCACGGCGATCCGGGCGGCCAGGTCGGTGAAGGACGCGCTGGCGCAGACGGCGCGCAGCTCGCCGGGGGGACCGGCCTCCGGGGTGAGGCCCAGCGCCGGGGCGAGCTCGGCCAGACGGCTCATGGCGCGAGCGTCCTCGCCGCCCCGCTCAGCAACGCGTGCAGCGGCGACGGCACCCAGAAGCCGAGCCCCACCACCACGACCAGCGAGAGATAGGCCGGGAGCAGGACGATCGGGTTGACGGTGGTCCCCTGCCCGGCGGAGCCGGGCGGCGCGCTGAAGGCCATACGGTTGAAGGGCCAGACGAGGGCGAGGAAGCCGACCGCGAGCAGCGCCGCCACGATCAAGGCCGGCGCCCACTGGTGGGCGACTGCGGCGCCGGAGACGATGGAGAACTCGGAGACGAAGAGGCTGAAGGGGGGCGCCCCGGCCAGCGCCAGCACGCCCACGATGAGCAGGATCGCCGTCGCCGGCATGTCGTGCACCAGCCCCGCCACCGATCCGATGGCGCGGGTGCGGAAGCGCAGCAGCAGGTTGCCGGTGGCGAAGAACATCAGCGACTTGCTGAAGGCGTGGTTGACCATCTGCAACATGGCGCCGGACACGGCCAGGGGCACGCCGGCCCCCACCCCCACCGCCACCAGGCCCATCTGCTCGATGGAGGAGTAGGCCAGCAGGCGCTTGAAGTCCCGCTGCGAGACCAGGAACACGACCGCCACGAGCATGGAGAGGACGCCGAAGGCGAGCAGGGCCAGCCGCAGCCGCCCGGCGCCGGCGGCCGGTGCGGTCAGCGCGAAGGCTCGCAGGATCCCCAGCATGGCGCAGTTGAGCTCGACCCCGGACAGCAGCGCGCAGACCGGAGAGGGGGCCTGGCTGTGCGCGTCCGGGAGCCAGGTGTGCATCGGCGCCAGCCCGGCCTTGGCGCCGAAGCCGACCAGCACCAGCAGGAAGGCCGTGGCCGCGGTCGCGGCCGGCAGCCGGGGGGCGACGGCCGAGAGCACGGAGAACGAGAAGTCGTACGAGACCCCCAGCACGTGGACGCCGGCCTGGTACAGGACGAGGTAGCCGAGGAGCGCCACCATGCTCCCGGCCGTGGTCAGCACGATGTACTTCCAAGCCGCCTCCAGCGGCTCCCGGGAGCCGTAGAAGTCGACCAGCGGCGCCGAGACGATGGTCGTGCCCGCGATCGCGGTCCAGAGCAGGCCGAGGTTCCCGGCCAGGGCCGACAGCAGCATCGTGAACACGAAGACGTGGAGGAGGGCGAAGTAGCGGCGCAGCTCCCCCCGCCCGACCGCCCGCTCGGTCAGCTCGTGGTGCAGGTAGCCGATGGAATAGACCGCCGAGGTGAAGCCGACCGTGGCCACGATCAGCAGGACGACACCGCCCAGGTGGTCCAGCACCAGCCAGCGACCGAAGGCGTGCGGTTCGGCGCCGCCGACGACCCCGGTGAGCAGCGTGATCGCCAGGGCCAGGATGGTGACGTGGGCGGCCGCCCCGACCGCGTAGAGCACGGCCGGCGGCCGCGCCAGCCAGGTGACGGCCGCGGCGGCCAGGGGGACGGCGAGCAGGACCGGGATGAGGGTCTGGCTCATCCGCGGAGCCTCGTCAACTCGGAGGTGTCGGTGCTGCCCACGGTCTCGTGCATGCGGGCGATCAGGAAGCCCATGACCACGGCTCCGACCAGCACGTCCAGGAACAGCGCGAAGTCGACCAGCATCGGGAGCCCGGCGCCGAGCACGAGCCCGAGCAGGAGGAGGCCGTTCTCCGCCACCAGCAGGCCGGTGAGCTGCATGGCCGCGTCGCGCCGAGCCAGCGCGATGAAGAACCCGAGCAGCACCACCGCGATCGACACGCCGAGGACCGGCTCGCCCAGCAGGTCCCGGACCAGCGGCAGCTGGCGCGCCACCACGAAGCCGGCCACGCTGAGGCCGGTGCCCAGCAGGAGGGCGCTGGGAACGCCCACGTAGTACCGGGTCTCCCGCCGGTCGTAGACCGTCTCGCGGACCAGGCGGCGCAACACCGCCGGGATCAGGAGGGCCTTGATGGCCGCCGTGGAGAGCGCCATGACCAGCAGGTGCCATCGGCCCGACTGGAGGAACGTGACCAGACAGACGGCGGCCAGCGCCCAGGACTGGAACGAGTAGCCGTTGACGGCGGCCCGGATGCGACGGGCGATCAACAGCCAGAAGGTGGCCAGCAGGACCACCCCGGCCAGGACGTACTCGGTCAGATCCACTCCTCCCTCCTCACCGGCCCAGGCTGAACACCACCAGGGCGAGAACCGAGAGCACGAAGCTCGCGCCGAGGAACTCGGGCACCCGGAGGATGCGGATCTTGGCCAGTGCCGACTCGATGCCCACGATCAGCACCGCGGCCCCCAGCATCTTGCCGGCCAGGCTGGCGACGGCGATCGCCAGCGGCAGCGGGGCGACGCTGGTCGCCAGGCCCGGCGGCAGCACGAGCACGTTGAGCCAGACCACCAGGACGACGAACAGCTTCATCCAGCTCCCCCACTCCAGCAGGGCCTGGTCGGGGCCGGAGTACTCGAACAGGCGCGAGCCCTCGATCATCGACAGCTCCTGCTGGGTGGCCGGGTTGTCCACCGGGATGCGCCCGGCCTCGGCCAGGATGACCATGAAGAACGCCGCCGCCACCAGCGCGTGGCTGGGGACCACGATCGGGGTGGTGACGAAGAGCGCCTTGTTGACCACGAACGGCACCGTGGCCGACGAGACGAATGCGACCGCGAAGAAGACCACGATGAAGGTGGGCTCGGCCAGGGCGGAGACCAGCCGGGAGCGACTGGCGCCGAGCCCACCGTAGGGGCTGCCGCTGTCCATCGCGGCCAGATTGACCAGGAAGCCGCCGATGCCGAGCACGAAGCCACTGCCCACCATGTCGGCCATGAACGCCCAGGTCATGGGGGCGGCGGTCAGCACGGGGATGAGCACGGCGAACGCCACCGGCGCCGCGAAGGCGACGTAGGGCGCGGCGCGGAAGATCGGCGAGGCGTCGGCGGTGACCGTCCGTTGCTTCCGGAAGAGCTTGGCCAGGTCGTGGTAGGGCTGCAAGGGCGACGGCCCACGCCGCGACTGGACCCTGGCCTTCAGGTTGTCGATGACGCCCTTCAGCAGCGGCGCCATGAGGAGAACCGTCAGCACGGCGACGGTCTGACCGATCGCCGCCGCTAGCACGGCCGCGCCTCACGGGCGGTTCCCGAGTGGGGCACCCCCAACCTCCATCATCCAGGTGGTGGTCAGGGGCCATCAGCTCCGATGCCGGCAGCGCTTCCGGCGCCTCAGGGCGCCGCGGCGAGCCCCATCGCCGGCTTCGAAGCCTATCAAAACCCCGGTTGCCGGCGCAGCTGCGGTCGGGCCGCCCGTGCCGCTCCGGTCCGGCGCCTCAGCCCCGGACGGTCAGGTGCCGTCGAAACCAGGCGACGGCCAACCCGGCCACCTGTTCCAGGGCGCCCGGCTCCTCGAAGAGGTGGGTGGCCCCGGGCACGATCTCGAGCCGGTGCTCGCAGCGCAGTCGCGGCAGTACCCCGCGGTTGAGCGCCAGCACGGCCGTGTCGGCGCCGCCCACGATCAGCAGGGTGGGCGCACGAACCGCTTCCAGGGCGCCGGCCAGGTCGGGGCGTCCTCCCCGGGAGACGACCGCCCCCACCTCGGCCGGACGCTCGGCGGCGGCGTCCAGCGCGGCCGCGGCCCCGGTGCTGGCCCCGAAGCACCCGATCCGGAGCGACCGGGTGGACGGGGCCGACCGCAGCCAGTCGACGGCGGCGACCAGGCGCTCGGTGAGGAGCGCGACGTCGAAGCGGAGCTCCCCCGGCCGCACCCGGTCCCTGCGCTCCTCCTCGGCGGTCAGGAGGTCCATCAGGAGCGTGGCCAGCCCGGCGGTCCGGAGCCTGCCGGCGACGTACCGGTTGCGCGGGCTGAAGCGGCTGCTGCCGCTGCCGTGGGCGAAGAGGACCACGGCCCCGGCCTCCGCCGGAACGACCAGGTCGCCGACCAGGGTGACCTCTCCCGCCGGTATCGAGACCGTGCCGGCGCCCCCGACCCTCTCGGTCATGACCGCGTACCTCCTCGGCGTCGTGCCTGAGTCCAGTGTCACCCAGGCGCCACCGGCCCTGCATCGGGCCAACGGGGGCACCGCGGCCACCCCTTCGAGGGGCGTCCTCCCCCCGGCCCCGCACCGGGTCGGCGCCATGCGCGGCTCCGACCCGGCCGGAGGGCCGGTGGTCCATGTCCCGGGATCCCGATCGACCCGGAGGACCCAGGACCTTCGTCCCCCCACCGTCGCGTCGACGGAGTCACGCTCGGATTGATGACACGAGTCGGTGACACATCGTCATGGGAGGCATGCAGAGATGAGCGAAGCGCCGGGTGATGAGATTCGTCTCGCCGATCCCACTCCCCTGGGATTCGGGGCCCTGGCCGTGGGCACGTTCCTGGCCGGGACCTATCTGGCCGGTTGGGTGAGCGACTGGCGGTGGTTGGCGCTGCCCTTCCTGTACGGCGGGCTGGTGCTCGTGCTGACCGGGATGTGGGAGTTCAACAACCGCAGCACCTTCGGAGCCACGGCCTTCACGCTCTACGGCGGGATCGGCCTCAGCCTGGGCACTCTGGGGATCTTCAGCCTGTTCGGCAAGGGCTTCGCCGAGGGCGGCATGCTCATGGGCTGGTCGATGCTCAGCGTGGCCGCGCTGACGCTGTTCATGGTGGTCTGGAGCCTGCGCACCAGCATGGTCAGTCTCCTCACCTTCCTCGCCCTGGAGGTGGCGGAGATCCTCCTCGCCATGGCTTACTTCGCCCAGACCGACGTGCTGCTGACGATCGCCGGGTACGTCGCCATGGTCGGAGGCATCCTGGCTTGGTATGCCTGCGCGGCCGGCGTCATCAACCGCATGGGCGAGCGCGTGGTCCTGGGCGTCGGTGCTCCTCTGTGGGGTGGCAAGGCCGACATCGACCGGCCGGGCAGCCCGCTGCCGCGGCTGGAGCTGCCGCTGCATCCTCGCACCCACTGAGGGTGTCGTCGTGGTCCACGCCGGGCCCGTCTCGAGACGGGCTCGGCGTGGACGTCCGAACGGCCACGACCGGAGTCGCGGGCCGGCCCTGAGCACCTCCACCGGGCGCGGACGCGTGGCGACCGCTGGAGGGGCGTAGTCTGGACGACACGGTACCGATGGGACGAATCCGTGCAGGCCGCCCCGCGCCGGGAGCGCGGCACCGGGCGGGGGTCGAGGCGTCTGCGGACGGCCGGCGCGGCGTCACGAGCGGACCGGAATGGTGGCCCACTCGCGATCAGCTGGGCGCCGCCTGGGGCGAACCGTGGACGACGTCATCGGCCCCGGCCTCCAGGTGCTCTTCGTCGGCGTCAACCCCGGCCTCTGGTCGGGGGCGGTCGGGCACCACTTCGCGCATCCCAGCAGCCGGTTCTGGAAGGCGTTGCACCTCTCCGGCTTCACCCCCCGGCGCCTCTCTCCGTTCGAGGAGGCCGAGTTGCCGATCTACGGGCTCGGTCTCACCAACCTGGTCGAGACCGCGACCGCCCTGGCCCGCGACCTGACCCCGGAACAGCTCCGGCAGGGCGCGGCCCGGCTGGTGGCAAAGGTCGAGCGGCATCGCCCGGCCTGGGTCGCCGTGCTCGGCGTCGGCGCCTACCGGATCGCGTTCGAACGACCTCGAGCCATCATCGGTCCGCAACCGGAGGGGATCGGTCCCGCCCGTGCCTGGGTCCTCCCCGGGCCGAGCGGGAACAACGCTCACTTCCCCCTGGAGGCAGAGGTCGAGGAGTTCCGCGAGCTCCGCCGAGCAGTGACCGGCGCCCCCCATGCCTGAGGGGGACCGTCGGCGCACCGTGGCGGCGGCGTGGCCGGGCCCGAGCCGCCGCTCGGTCGCGCCCGCACCGGGAGCGGCGCGAGCCCGGTCAGCGTCCGGACCGATCCCACCCCAGGTCGAGCACCGCGAGGAGTTGAGCGTCATGAGCCGACCCGACACCCCCCCATTCGGAGCCGTCGCCGTCTCCCTGGTCGATCCGGAGGAGATCGAGAGCTGGGAGCAACTCTCCCCGCGCCGGATCGACGACGAGCAGTGGCGGCGGTTTCGGGACCACCTGGCGGAGATCCTGATCGCCCTGGGCATGGACCTCTCCACGCCCGCCACCGAGCGCACCCCCGAGCGCTTCCTGCGGGCGCTCTACGATGCCACCCAGGGCTACGAGGGCGACCCCAAGCTGGTCACGGCCTTCCCCACCGAGTGCCACGGCGGCCCCGACTGCCGCATCAGCCAGGTCATCGAAGGCCCCATCCCCTTCCACTCACTCTGTGAGCACCACGTCTTCCCCTTCTTCGGGCAGGCCTACGTGGGCTACGTGGCCCACGAGCGCATCATCGGCATCTCCAAACTGACCCGCCTGGTGCGGCTCTTCGCCCGCCGCTTCACGGTCCAGGAACGGCTCGGCCAGCAGATCGCGGACACCCTGGAGCACGTGCTCCAGGCCCACGGCGTGGCCGTCTACCTCGAGGGCACCCACCTCTGCACCCAGATGCGCGGTGTGTGCGAAGTGGAGTCGACCACCCGGACCACGTTCTGGCGGGGTGTCTACGACCAGGACCCGCAGCTCCGGGCCGGCTTCCTGGCCATCTGCCAGCGGGGCGGGCGGTGAGCGGACGCCGACGACCGGAGGGCGTGCACGGGGCACCTCCGGCCGGAGCGGCCGGTCCGAGGGCAGCCGACGTGACCTCCGACCCCGGTCGTGCGGGAGACGCCCTCCGGCCCGGGACGGGGTCGACGGCCGCGATCGGGCGCCGTGACCAGAGGGGGGCGGCCTCGGGTGGTGCGATCGTGGAGCGGGTCCATTCCCACCCAAGGAGGTGGACCATGAGCGAGGAGCCGCGTCTAGAGCAGACGCACCGACAGGGCCAGAGCATCTGACTGGACAACCTGAGTAGGCGCCTGCTGGAGTCGGGTCACCTGCAACGTCTGCGCGACCGGGGCGTGACCGGCATCACCTCCAACCCGACCATCTTCCAGAAGGCCATCTCGGGCTCGCCGGTCTACGACCAGGCCATCCAGGCGCTGGTGAGGGCGGGGCGGCGGCCGGATCAGATCATCTGGGACCTGATGATCGAGGACGTCGCCGCGGCCGCCGACGTCCTGCGCCCGGTGTACGAGGCGACCGAGGGGGAGGACGGCTTCGTCAGCATCGAGGTCTCGCCGGAGGTGGCGCACCGTCCGGCGCGGACGCTGTCCATGGTCCGAGATCTGCGCGAGCGGTGCGCCCGGCCCAACGTGATGGTCAAGATCCCCGCCACCGCGGAGGGACTGGTGGCGATCCGGGAGGCGATCGCGGAGGGGGCCAACATCAACGTCACCCTGATCTTCGCCGTGGCCCGCTACGAGCACGTGGTGGAGGCCTTCCAGTCGGGACTGGAGGAATTGAGACGCCGGGGCGGGGATCTCGACCAGGTGCACAGCGTCGCCAGCTTCTTCGTCAGCCGGGTCGACACCAAGGTGGACCGACTCATCGACCAGCGGCTCGAGGTCGCCTCGCCGCGTGAGCGGGAGCGGCTGCGTGCGCTGCGGGGGACGATCGGGATCGCCAACTCCAAATTGGCCTACCAGCGCTTCCAGCACCTGCACGCCGGCGCCCGTTGGCGGGCGCTGGCGGCGGCGGGGGCGCGCCCGCAGCGCTGCCTCTGGGCCAGCACCTCGGTCAAGGACCCTCGCTATCCCGACACCATGTACGTGGACAATCTGATCGGCCCCGGCACCATCGACACCCTGCCCGAGCCGACCCTGGAGGCGTTCATCGACCACGGCGAGGTGCGCCGCACCCTGGACCACGACCTCGCCCAGGCCCACCGTCAGCTGCAAGAGCTGGACGAGCTGGGCATCGACCTGGGGCGAGTGACCGAGGAGCTGGAGGCGGAAGGGGTCGAGATCTTCACCCGCTCCTACGTGGAGCTGGAGGAGGCGGTGGCGGCGGCCGCGACCCGGGTCGGCCGCGGTCCGGGCTCGACCTGATCCGCGCCGCGGTCCCCGTCGGCCGGGGGCTTCCGGGTCTGCTCGTCCCGGCCCGTCCGAATCAGTTGGAGGAGCTGCCATGGCGGACAGGTACGTGATCGACCCCAACCACACCCTGCTCGGATTCAGCGCCAGGCACCTGGCCGTGACCACGGTCCGAGGCCGCTTCGACCGCTTCAGCGGCTGGGTCGAGGGCGATCCGGACCACCTGG
>Ga0209810_1000582_pt1 | contig 76234 bp, 71 predicted proteins | sample Coa_R1_7_FD_187159 | JGI IMG/M metagenome (GOLD analysis project Ga0209810, IMG submission 187159) | Surface soil microbial communities from Centralia Pennsylvania, which are recovering from an underground coalmine fire - Coalmine... | ecosystem: Environmental > Terrestrial > Soil > Unclassified...
TGGAGGGCCGAGACGATCTGCTCTTGCGTGAAGCTCTTCTTCATGGATGTCTCCTGGGTCGGTTAGTATCTTACCCTGTCATGAGACTAACCTTCCAAGGTGTCCAGTTTTAGGGGGATGGAGCACCGGCAGAAACCTGACTCAAGCCTCTGTCCGGTAAATGGGGTTCACTCCACAACTGTCTCTCCCCTCTCCTTTGGAAGGAGAGGGGAGAGGCAGGGCACAGCAAGCAGCGCCCCTACTAGCAACTAGCCACTAGAAACTAGCAGCTTAGAAAGTTGCGCAGCAGGTCCTTGCCGCAGCCGGTCAGCACGGATTCGGGATGGAACTGCACGCCTTCGACCGGATGCTCCCGGTGCCGCACTCCCATCACCTCGCCCTCTTCCGTCTCCGCCGTGATCTCCAGGCATTCCGGCATGGTTTCACGCTTGATGACTAGCGAGTGGTAGCGCGTGGCCTCAAAGGGATCGGGCAGACCCCGGAAGACGCCTTTGCCGGTGTGATGAATTTGCGAAATCTTGCCGTGCATGATTCGGTCGTTGCGGACGACCTCGCCGCCGAAAGCCGCGCCGATGCTCTGATGTCCCAGGCAGACGCCCAGGATAGGGATCTGCCCAGCGAAGCGCTGAATGAGCGGCACACAGACGCCCGCCTCGTTGGGAGTGCAGGGACCGGGCGAAAGCAAAATCCGCTCCGGCTGCATCTCCGCAATCTCGTTCAGCGAGACCCTATCGTTACGCCGCACGACGAGATCGGCCCCGAGCTCACCCAGATACTGAACGAGGTTGTAGGTAAAGCTATCGTAGTTGTCGATGACCAGAATCATGATGTTATCTTGCTCTCCCTTACTCCCGTTTTGCTGCCCCAAGGGCGATGAATTCAAATGCGGCAGAATAATAGGTGCACAATTCGCTCAGAATATTATGCGGATCCTCTGCCTGTTGAATTTTGTTACGAAACCAGTTTGCGAACATACTCATCAGTCCATCTTCTGCCCTGCTTATCAATTCACGAGCCCAAAGCGTATAGTTGAGGTTAAAACAGTAGCCTCTATCTCCAGGTGCCATATTATTTTGACTGCTTGTCTTTGATCTAACGGGGCTTCCAATACAAAAGCCTCTTTCACATCATTGTAACGCTTTAATTTCGTAGGCAAGTCCCACACCTGGCCGTATTCTTTGTAATAGCGATCGAGAGCTTGCCGAGCAGTCTCTATTTGGTAGTAATCTAGCAATTTCATAAATGAACTCCTCGTCCGCTTTTAGAGTATTGGCAAGTCGTCGCCAATTGAGCTATATCAATTAGTATAGCCCCCTTTGTTGGACACGTCAAATGATGCTCACCATCGAGAGTAGCTTGCTGTGAGGAAGAGAAACATTCCGATACTAGCGGACGCATAACAGTGCGCCGCTTCGCCAACGCAGGCTGGAAGGGCACCCAGGGATGAGAGAGGGATTCGTTAAGGCGGCTTGCCCAGAAAATGAACACGGCTTCGCCACTCAAGGTCCCGATGACGCTCCCAGAAAGAAATTAAGGCACGAGTAAGCATGCCGAATTCGTCGTTGGCGATTGTAAGGCCATCGACGAAAATAACGCCGGAATGTTGCTGGCCTCCGGCAGACAGTTCGATTAGCAGCGGAGGAATTGTCTTCAGATCGTAGGTAACAAGCGTCAACCCTTCCGCTGCCGCCGCCAACAGGAGTTCTTTGTCGTGCCGCCCCCGGAAAGCTCCCTTCTGCCATGTATGCACACTCTCGATCACGATGGCTGGTCGATGCTTCTGCACCTGAGCGGCCACAACCTGAGAAATATTTTCGTCAAGCAGAAGGTGAAGACTCATGATCCGCCTGGGGATTTACGACATCGATTGGAACGTCGGCAAGATCATTCTCTGTCAAGCTGGTGCGCCCGATTTGCGGCAAGAAACGCTTGAGCCGCTCAAACCCTTCCCGGTTTTCAGCCAGCGCCGACTCAATTTCTTCCGGATAAGCTGCCGCGTAGTCGAGAGCAGCCTGAACAGATTCAGGCTGCAAATCCAGATGCCTGGCAGTTCTGACAACATCGTTTTCATAACCCTGCGCCACCATAATCACCTGCCAAACCTCTAACCGGCCTTTAAGACAGGCCACGCGCTCGCCGTTGATGCTGCGAAACTCAATGTAGGGAAACCGGTTCAGACGGAGCCATTCATCCACGATACGTGCGCCGACCTCGCTAACAGATCTCCGTTCCTTTTGGGCGATCCGGCGAACTTCTGCCGCATCTTCATCTGGAATACGTAAGGTTAATGTTGTAGACATTGTCTTGTTCTTTCTTGACTCGGAATGCCTTGTTAGTATAACTATAATACATCTGAATCAGATAATAAGCAACCGGGCTGGCAAAAATTTTCTTTCATCTTAGCATCTGGACCGACAAGGCTTGTTTTCGCAGAGAGCGTCAGTGATTTTGCAACGAGGACTTTCTCGGCGGCTGTACCGGTTCAGCCAGTGCCGAAACAGGAGGCACGTTCCATCCTTCCGCTCGGATGCGGGCGCGGCCAGATCCAAGTTATAGACCTGCGCGGTCACCGTGCAGCCCGGAAAGGAACGGTAGGTGCAGTTGCCTTCGAGACGGACGGTACTGGCTCCATCGCCCCTTCCTAGAACAATGAGTCCTGCTTCCAGATGAACGGAGGGGTATTAGCGTAGCGAAGGGGCACAAACCTGATTTTTCCCTTCACGCTTGGCTTTATAGAGGCGCTCATCCGCCAGGGCAATGATCTTTTCCAGAAGCGCGGCCTCCCGGCTGGTCGCCATGCCAATGCTGATGGTCACCACCAGGCCAGGGAGAATCTGCGCCCATTCATAGCCCTCAATGGAGGCGCGCAGTCTTTCGCACATCGCATGACAATCCGGAGGGGCGGTCTCCACCAGAAGCAGCAGGAACTCTTCGCCCCCATAGCGCCCCACGACATCTACGGAACGGCAGCCTTTCTTGAGCAGCCTAGCCACCGTGCGCAGTACCTCGTCTCCTACCAGGTGGGAGTGGGCGTCATTGATCTTTTTGAAGTTGTCGATGTCCACCAGAGCGAGGGTCAGATCATGGTCGAAGCGCTGCGCGCGTTCATACTCCTGCGCGATCCGCTGGTCCAAATGCCGCCGATTGGACATGCCGGTCAGGGCATCTTCTTGCGTCAGACGCTCCAGCTCCTGGGCCTGCTGCTGCAGAATAGTCAGCATCTCCGATTTCTGCACGTTCGCCTGTTCGAGATCGCGATACGCCTGCGCCAGCTCCACGTTCTTGAGACGACGGATTTCCGATTCTCTTCGGACGCGATCGATCTCCGCTTTGATCTCCAGCACCTGCCGGCGATGATCCTGCTCCTCTGCAAACAACGCCGCACTGGCCTGATGATAGGCTTTATAGTGCTCCAGGGCGCTCAAGGAGTCATGCCGGGCTTCGTAGAGAGCCGCGAGCGCCTGATGGGCGCGGCTGATCAACTCCTGTGAGTTCAGCGCCTCACCCAGCGCCAGGGCCTGCTGCAGATAGTCCAATGCCTGGTCGTGCAAATCGCGCTGTGTATAGTTGTCCGCAATATTGAGAAGCGTCTCCGCGCGGGAGAATCCGTCGCCGGCCCCCTCCAGCACCGCAAGGCCCTGGTTATAGCACGTCATCGCCTGCTCCAGGTCGCCGAGCGCCTGGTGCGATCCGCCCATGTTGATCCAGGCCATGGCCTCATGGTAGCGATGATTGGTCCGGCGCGCCATCTCCAGCCCTTGCCGGTTGTAGTCGAGCGCCCGCTCATAGTCGCCCATTCTACAATACAGGTCTCCCAGGTTGTTTAGCGAAGCGCACACGCCGGAGAGATTGCCCAGGCTCTCTTTGATCGCCAGGCTACGCAGATGGCAGTCAAGCGCGCTCGTCATATCGCCCAACTTCTCATACACCAGGCCGAGATTGTTGATGGCTCTCGCCGCGCCGGTCGGATTGCCGGCCTCCTCATGAAGCTGCTGGCTTTGCAAGTGATAATCATGCGCTTCCAGATACCGGGCCATATCGAAGCAGACCAGCCCGATATTGTTGAGCGCGCTGGCTTCGCCGCGCCGGTCGCCCGTCTGCCGACGGATTTCCAGGCTGCGTGTATAGCAATCCCGCGCCGCCTCGTAATCGTTGAGCCGAAACTGGATCTTGCCGATCGCGTTCAGAACGGCCGCCTCGCCGGACGCATCTCCCAGCTCCTGGTAGAGGCGCTGCGCCTGGAACAGGTCGGCCATCGCGCAGACATAGTTCAGCAGAACGGCATGACACTCCCCATTGTTAAGCAGGGCATGGGCCAGTCCGCGCTGGTAGCCGATCGCCTCCGCCTCACGACAGATCGCCTGGCTCTGTGCCAGCGCCTGCCGGGCGTCGTTGTCCATCCTCTCCCAAACCTGATGGTTCAGCGCATCGATTTCGTCAGGTGTCATTCCCTAGATCCCTAACAGTGTCATCCTAGTATAGCCCGCTTTTGCACGGCCGTCAAACGAAGCGAGAGCGCCGGGAAGGAGAACCCTCTCCTTTGCCGGGCCACTTCGTCTGGAGACCGAACGTACATAATTCCATTTGGAATTATCGGAAGAAGGAGGAATCTATTGACACAGGAATCTATTCCATAGTAAACTATGGAAGCATAGAAGAATATGGAGACGGCATGAAAAACGAAGAGCCTCAAGACCTCTTTTATATTCGCACGCAGGCGCACTGGAAGGCGCTTTCGCATCCCTTGCGGCTGGGCATCGTTCGATTGCTGCGCCAGAAGGCGATGACCAACGAGGAGTTGGCCCGTGCCCTCGGCGTCGCCAGCGGCAAGCTCTATTTCCATACCCGGCAACTGCTGGAGGCCGGCCTGATCCAACTCGTCGGAACCCGCCAGAAGCAGGCGATCACCGAGAAGCTGTACCGTACCGTCTCCAGGCGGTTTCTGGCGGCGCCTCCGCTCGAGCCTGAAGGCACGCCTACCTATGCCGGAGGGACTGAGAGCGCCATTCAACTGTATCAACACACCCTGCAGGAATATCCCGACCTCTTTGCGCCCGGCCGCTATGTGGCCGACCACAATCTGCTGCTGTTAAAACCGCAGAAAGCCGAGGAGATCCTGCAAAAGCTCGGCGCTCTCGTACAGGAAGCGATCGACAGTAAATCGCTGGACACGGACGCGGTCCCCATAGCCTTTACGGTGCTGCTGTATCCGCTGCCGGGACCCATCTCCGCAATGGAAAATAGCGATGCCGGGGATGAGGGGAAGTCTGCTCCGGTCGAGGAAGAAGGAGGGTCTGGATGCTGATGGCAATTCTTCGCGACATTTTCCTGGTTTTGAGCCTGGCTGCTTTCGGCCTCTGCAGTCTGCCCGCCAGCGGCGACGAGGCCGTCCTGCCTGCGCCTACCGGCCCCTTCGCGGTCGGTCAGGTCACGTATTACTGGACCGATACCGCGCGCCCGGAGCCGCTTTCTCCGCAAAAGGGTGCGCATCGGGAGGTAAAGGTCACGGTGTGGTATCCGGCCGAGGCGCCGGCCGGTGCGGAGATGGCCCCCTATTTTCCTCAGTTTGCGGCCATCGAGAAATGCGTCGGAGAGAAGGACATGAAAGCCCTGCTCGGCGCAAGCTATAGCCGCGTGAAGTCTGGCCGGTTCCGCACGCATTCGGTGGAAAATGCCCGTATCGCTCCCGGCCACAAGGCGTTTCTGGTACTGGTCTTCTCGCCCGGTTTCGGAGAATATAGTCTGACCTATACGGCGGTGCTGGAGGATCTGGCCAGCCATGGGTATGTGGTCGCCGCGGTCGATCACCCTTACGACACCTCGTGCGTGGTCTTTCCAGATGGACGGACTATTCCGTTCGCGCAGGCACAGTTCGACGCTGCCGCCAAAAAGCCGGAGGGAGTCGTGAACTATCAGATCGCGCAAATCCCGATCCGGGCCGCCGACATGCGCTTCGTGCTCGACCAGTTGATCCGCTACGACAAGACGCCAGGCCTCGGCGCGCCTTTTGCCGGTCGCCTGGACTTGCGGCGGATCGGCGCCTTTGGCCACTCCGTGGGCGGCATGGGCGCCGCACGGCTATGCCAGATCGATCCGCGCGTCCGGGCCGGTATGAATCAGGACGCGGATTACGACGGCATTCCGTTCATCGTCTACACGCCAGGGGAAACGATCCCGGCGCCGTTTCTATTCTTTGCCAGCGACCACTCGCTCTACATCAGTCCCCACATCCCTCCGCCGACAGAGGCTGAGCTGGCAAATATGAAGCTGACCCGCGAACAGTACGATGCGCTCGTGCAGAAATATCAGAAGAATCAGGACGATTCGCTGGCCCGCATGCCGGGCGGCAGCTACCGCGTGAGCGTAGAGACTCCCGGCTTCACGCACCGCAGCTTCATGGACCTGCCTCTGTTGAAAGCCGGCGACGATCCAGCGGCGACGGAGCGGAATCTGCGTAACCTGGAAATCGTCATCGCGTACACGCGCGCCTTCTTCGATAGGACCCTGAAAGGCATCCAGCCCACGCTGCTCGACCTTCCCGCCGACGATTCCTATGTACGCGTAGATTGCTTCCATCCACCTCACTAAACGCGGGGCGGCTTCCGCGAACCGTCCGAAGGGTTAGTACGTAATAAAGTCCGAGCTAGCTTTTTCTAGTCAACCAACCTTCCTTTGGAGGACCGATGGCCGTCCATCCCCTTGCCGGCAAGCCGGCGCCGCCGGAAATGCTGATCGACGTCCGCAAGCTGCGAGAGCAGTACTACAGCGTCCATCCGGGCGTGTCCGATCTTGCGCAGCGGGTCAGCTTCGGTACTTCAGGGCATCGTGGCTCGGCCGCTTTGGGGACTTTTAACGAAGACCATATCCTGGCGATCACGCAGGCTATCGTGGAGTATCGGCGCAGGGAGGGGATTTTGGGGCCGCTCTACATGGGCATGGACAGCCACGCCCTGTCCGCGCCGGCCCAACGGACGGCGCTGGAGGTCCTGGCCGCGCACGGCGTTGAAGTCTATACTGCGCCAGAGGAGGGGGATGCGGCCTATACGCCCACGCCGGTCATCTCGCATGCGATCCTCACTTACAACCGGACCAACGCCGGCGTCCGCGCCGACGGCATTGTCATCACGCCCTCGCACAATCCGCCGGAGGACGGAGGATTCAAGTACAATCCGCCGGATGGCGGCCCGGCGGATACGCACATCACCGGCCAGATCCAGGAGCGAGCCAACGCGCTGCTGGCGGACGGCTGCCGGGAGGTGCGCCGCATCGGCTACGAAGTCGCGCGTAAGGCATCCACGACCCACGTTTATGACTACGTGACGCCCTACGTGACGGATCTGGGCAACATCGTCGACATGGAGGCGATCCGCGCCGCCGGAATCACCATTGGCGCGGACCCGCTGGGCGGCTCCAGCATCGCCTATTGGGACCCCATCGCCGACCGCTACGGCCTCAACCTTACGGTCGTCAACCGGACCATTGATCCGACCTTCCGCTTCATGCCCCTCGACCACGACGGCAAAATCCGCATGGACTGCTCCTCGCCCTACGCCATGGCGAATCTGCTGGCGCTCAAGGACCGCTATGACGTGGCTTTCGGCAACGACACCGACGCCGACCGGCATGGCATCGTCACGCCGAGCGCCGGACTGCTCAACCCCAATCACTATCTCGCGGTCGCCATTGCGTATCTTTTTCGCAGCCGCCCCGAGTGGAGCGCGGTGAGCGCCATCGGCAAGACCGTCGTCACCAGCAGCATGATCGACCGCGTCGGCAAAGAGCTGGATCGGAAAGTCGTGGAGGTGCCGGTCGGGTTCAAGTGGTTCGTGGAGGGACTACTGGACGGCACTTTGGGCTTCGGCGGCGAGGAGAGCGCGGGCGCTTCGTTCCTGCGGCGCAACGGGACCGTGTGGACGACCGACAAGGACGGAATCATCCTGGACCTGCTGGCCGCGGAGATCACCGCGCGCACGGGCAAAGATCCGGGCCTCCACTACCGGGAGATCGAGGAGCGGCTGGGCCGCTCCTACTATACTCGGGTCGACGAGCCAGCCACATCCGAGCAGAAGGCGATCCTTAAGAAGCTCTCTCCGGAGGCCGTGCGAACTTCCACGCTGGCCGGCGAGCCGATCCGAGCCAAATTAACAAAAGCTCCGGGCAACGGCGCGGACATCGGCGGCCTGAAGGTGGTTGCGGAGAGCGGCTGGTTCGCGGCCCGCCCTTCCGGCACGGAAGATGTCTACAAAATCTATGCCGAAAGCTTCCGCGACCGGTCCCACCTCGATCGTATCCTCACCGAAGCCCGCGAGATCGTCAATAACGCTTTAACCCAATAAGCCGAGAGCTTCTTTTATCGTGGAAGGCTCAGGCATCCGGGCCAATGACCCCGGCCCGGATGGCATAGCGCACCAGACCGGCGATGTCGTGGATGCCCAGTCGACTCATCATGTGAGAGCGGTGCGTCTCCACCGTTTTGATGCTCAGGCACAGCCTCTGCGCGATGTATTGGGTCGTGTGCCCCTCCGCCACCAACTGCAGGATCTCTCGCTGGCGGGGCGTTAGCCGGTTCAATGTGCCCAGGTCCTGGTTGGCGTTGCGGATATAGTCCCGCAGAATGTGATGCGGGACCGCCGCGCTTAGATACGTCCCTCCCGCCGCCACGATTCGGATCGCCATCTCCAGCTCGGTGATGTCGGCGCCTTTAGCCACATAGCCGGCCGCGCCGCTCTGCAGCGCCCGCCACACATACTCTTCATTGGTATACATGGAAAGTACCAGCACGCGGATATAAGGATACAGCCTGGTAAGCCGTGCCGTGACCTCCAGGCCGTTTAAGCCACTCATGACGATATCCATGAGGATCAGGCTGGGGGCATCTCGGGCCACCTGATCCAGTGCCTCACGACCATCGCTGGCCTCGGCGACCACCTCGATGCCTTCCATGTTCTCCAGCAAGGCGCGGATCCCCGATCGTACCAGAACATGGTCGTCCACAAGCATTACTCGTATCGCGTTCATATTTGTGTTCCTCTACCGGCTATCCTGCCGGCTTCGATTTGCGCACCGGGATGGTGATGCACACCGTTGTGCCTTTTCCCGGCTCGGACCGGATCTCCAGATGGCCTCCGGCAAGCCGGGCGCGCTCTTCCATCGTCAAGACCCCCAGGCTCGTTCCCTGAATGGCTGCTGTCTGCGCCGCGTTTACGTCGAATCCTTTCCCGTTGTCATGCACGACCAGCAGCACGTCGCCGTTCTGCTGGCGCAGCAGAACCACCACGCGGCGCGCTTCGGCATGCCGCAGAACATTGGTCAGTGCCTCCTGCGCGATGCGAAAACAGACCGTCTCCTGCTCCGGCGACAGCCGCAAGGCACGGGGCTGCACCGACAGCCGCGTTCTGAGCTCGGGAGAGCGGACGTGACGCTCCAGGTGCCAGTCAAGCGCCGCCGCTAGACCCATCTGGTCCAGCAAGGGGGGCCGCAGCCCGACCGAGAGCGTTCGCACCTGCTTCAGAAGGCGGTCCACGATAGAGATGCTCTCGGCGATCGCGGTTTCCAGCTTGCCGCCTTCCAGATAGCGCTCCATCGCCTGGAGGCCGATTTTCATGGCCGTCAGGTCCTGGCCGATCTCATCGTGCAGCTCGCGCGCAACATGGCGGCGCTCCGTCTCCTGGGCTTCCAGCAACTGGTAAGACAGCCCCCGCATCCGCGCCTGACTCCGGCGCATCCTGGCCGCCAGGCGCGCCTTCTGCAGAGCCATCGACGCGACGGCGATAAATGGATCTAAGAGTCGCTGCCGGTCGGCTGTGATCGAATCCGGCTCCTGGCTGAAAAGGCTCAACGTCCCCAATCGCCTGCTATGGCCCTGTAAGGTCAGGGCTAACGACGACCGGCTGTTGCGGACCCTCTCCTCCAGAGATTGCGGGATCGGCCGTTCGCCATGGAAGGCCATCCCCTCCTCGGCATCGTAAACTACCGGCGAGGCCTGGTCGCCAAAACAGGCTTTCCCGGCCGGCTCGAACCGAACGACACTGGCGCCGGACAGCTTCGCGGCATATCGGCAGATGTCCAGCAGAATGCTCGCCATATCGTCCTGCCCCAGAAATGCCTGGGAAGCTTCCTGCAGTAGTTCCAGGTCTTCCGACTCCCTATGTAACGCCTGTTCCAGGGCGGCGAAGAGCGTTTGATAGGATCTATGGAGGGCGCCCGTCGCCGCAAGGGATTCTCTTTCAGCCGGCAGCACGGCTCGTTGGCGCCGATGGTGGGCTTGCATTGTGTCGTCCCGGTCTCAATAGGGAATGTTAGCCCCATTATAACTCTGGTTTGTGTCCGCCCCTCGATTTTTGATAGTTGGGCAAAAAACTTTGATTTTTTTGATGTATTGCTTTCTGTAAAATTTCACGATTTTTCACCAAAACGCAGTTATTGAGGCTCAAAAAGATAGAAATAGACAGTCTACACCATCCTTTAAAGAGCCTCTCTTTCCGGCGCTTTTAGGGTCCTGTCTGTATATTTGGCAGGGATCGCCCGGATCGCTTATCGGGAATCGACAGTATATTCCTCGCAATTTTCATTGCGGATCGCACGAGAATGAGGGGAAGGCCACCAAACCGGCATGGAATCACAGGAGAAGAGTACGGACGAGGGAGGCTCCAGCCCATTTATCTCGAAAATGCAAAGGGACGCGGCAAAAAATACAGAAAAACCCCGATAGATGCTGCGCTCAGCGCCTCCGAAGATAAAGGTATTAATCTCCTTACCCTTCACATATCCTGGCAAAGGGACATAAGCCCATTGCCAGGAATTTTTTTCGAGGTGTCACCCACTTCGCGGGTGACACCTCCGGCCCGTAGGGCTGACATCCCCCTACTGGGCGCTGTCCATAGCCGCGCGGAGGGTAGGCAGCAGATTCGGAAGGCGATCGGGAGGCGAAACGTCCTGAGACCAGGCCTTATCCAGCACCGGCCACCAGTTGTATTCATCCACCTGCGACAGATCGAAGATCATGAACCCCTGACTGTTGCGAGCGCCGGCATCCAGAGCGCGCACGAACGCGTCCGGCCGGTGGATATAATCGGGAACATAGACCCCGGCATAGACGAAAGCCCCATTGGCGACGGCCAGGTTGGACAGTTCGGCCGCGTATTCCACCGTGCCGTGCTCGCTCGCGCCTTCGCGCCGGGCGTCCTCAATAGTGGGGATCGGATAGTAGCAGCCGGTCGAGATCCAGTCGAAAAATTCGGCGTAGCCGGTTTGAGGATAGTTGGGCGGGAACCAGGAGTAGCGCAGATGCGTCTTCTCGCTGCCCCAGTTGACGCCGACCTCCCAGTATTTCGGATACCAGGAGCCGACGTAGGTGCCCAGGACGATACAGGGCTTGATGGCGCGGGCGCAGCGGGCGATGTCGGCGGCCATGTCGCGGATCACCTGGGCGCGAAACTCCAGCCAGGGCTCGTAGAGCGCACCTTCGACGATGGGCTGACCGGGGATGGACGAGAAGGCGTACACGTCCTCTGGCCAGTGGAAGATCGGCCGCCCCAGCCAACGGGTAAAGGCCTGACGGGTGAGGTCGCTGAAATCGTTGTACTGGTTGCTGTAGCGGAGGCGGTCGAGGACCAGGCCGTCGATGTCGTAGTTGGTGACGAGCTCGCGCACGATGTCGAGCTCGTGGCGGCGCGCCTCCGGATTGAGGGGATTGACGAAACAGGCGACCTTCTCACTGGCGGCCTGCGCGATCGGGGTGCGGCTGCGCTGAAGGTCGAAGCGCACGGTCGCACCGGCTTTCAGGTGCTGGGCCGCCCAGGTACGATCCGCCGGGCGGGTGACGGGAATGAGGTGGCCGCCCTCCGGCGCCAGCAGCGGGTCGTCGCCCAGCAAGGCGCTGTCCACCATCCCGGCGACGTGGTTATCGGCGTCCAGAACGATATGGAGCTGATGGCCTAATGGCGTTCCCGCCTCGCCATGCACTACGCTGCTCTCGCGCTCTGTGCTTTCCAGCCCGACCATGCCGCTGATCGGCTCGCCGCCCAGAATGGTGTCGTTCTCGGTGAGGATGGGCGGCTTGGCCGTATTATCCGGCTCGCTCGGTACGCGCACCGACAGTCGCGACCAATCCGGCGCGACCAGTCCCCTATCCACGGTATAAACGACGCTCTGCCAATCGGGATGCTCGTAGGCGGGACCGACGCTGAAGTACTTGTGCCCCTCGCTCAGGACGTTGATGGAGGCATCCACCTGCAGGCCGGCCTTATGACCTTCGGCGACGAAGGCGGCCAGAACGTCGAAGTCCGGGACCGAATGGCCCTTCCAGGAGCGCATATGCGGGGCGACGCGGCTGTTGTAGAGCACCTGGCCGCTCAGCGGCTTGACATCCACGACGAGGGTATTGATATGCGCCTCTTTGCAGCGGCGCACGATCTCCGCGACGCCCTGTGGGGTGGTCGTGTAATCGACGATGGTGTCTTTGCCGTTGACCTTGACGGTGCGGAAGATATTGGCGGTGCCGTCGACCCAGATCAAGCGGCCCTGCGTGCCCATAGCGGCCGTGACGCCGCGCCCCATGTCGGTGATGCTCTGCGCGCCGGCGGGAACGGCCAGGATCAGCCCTCCCAGGCTGAGGAGCAGGCTTTTATAGAAAAACTTACGCATTCTCATCATAGACCTGCCGGGGAACGATGGCGAAGGTACGCTCGCCATAGACGGGCGCGATGTGCGCCGCGTTCATGCGATAGTCCTCATCGATAACGAAGGTAAAGGCGTCCGTCAGGCGGCAGAAGCGCTTGAGCTCGGCCACCTCTTCGGGCGTTTCGGGCACGATGCGCAGCACCAGGGCGATCCGTCGTCCCTCGTCGTCAATGATCGTCGGCTCCCCCGGCCGCATTCCCTCGATCTGTGCTTTCATGTTTTCTCCTTCCGATAGCGCACCAGGGTTACTTCTAGTTTACTATCCATCTCCGCAAACGTTTCCAGCATGATCCGCTCCACCTCCGCTGGAGAAACACCGCCGGATCCCGCGCCGATCAAAGGAAAGGCGATCGAGCACACACCCAGTTGTTCCGCAGTCTGCATGGCGTTGCGGACAGAATTCCGAATAGAGGCTGGCGTAGCGCGCCAGAGCATGTTGATTCCGGCGACATGGATGATCGCCTTGAAGGGCAGCCATCCCGCGCTCGTGGCGACAGCGCCGCCCAAGGGAATCGGTCCGTGCCGCGCGACTTCCCGAAACGGCTGCAGGCCCGCGCGCCTCTTGATGGCTCCGGACACGCCCTGCGGCAGCAGCAGCCACCAGGGGATGATGTTCCGGTTCCAGGCATTGACAATGGCCTCGGTCGGTTGGTCCAGCAGGTCTCCCTCGACGATATGGACGTCCATACGTGTCCTTACCGGCTCAAGGCGATGGATAGAAACCGTCAAAGATGAATTCGGCGGGGCCGGTCATCTGGATGTCTTCGCCTTCCCGCCACCGGACGATCAGCTCGCCGCCCCGGCTGGCGACGGTTACCGGCTCGCCCGCTTCGGCATAGCCATGTACGATAGCCGCGATCGCTGCTGCGCAGGCGCCTGTGCCGCAGCCCCAGGTCTCTCCGGCGCCGCGCTCCCAGATTCGCATGTCCATGCGGAACGGGCTTTCCATCCGGCACCACATCAGGCTCGTGCGCTCGGGGAAGAGTGGGTGATGCTCGACTTTCGGGCTGAGGGAGAAGAACAGGTCGTCGTCCGGCAGCGCGTCCACAAAGGTAACGGAATGCGTGGAACCGGTGGAAAGAGCGGTGATGGTCAGAAAGACACCCGGCTCGACTTCCAGGGGATAATCGATTACCCGGTTGAGGAAGACATTCATGGGGATGTGCGGCGGATCGAACGCAGGCCGGCCCATATCGACGGTCACGGCGCTTATCGCGCCGGACGAATCCCTATGGATCTGCGCGGAGCGCACGTCCACCAGCGTCTCAATGCGTAGCGAATCCCCGTGGACGATCCCGCGCTCGACGGCGTAGCGGGAGATGCAGCGCAGACCGTTGCCGCAGATGTCCGGCGAGCCGTCGGGATTGAACATGCGCATGTGGATGTCGGCCCGATGGGAGGGATCGATCACGAGCAGGCCGTCCGCGCCGACACCCGTTCTCCGGGCGCACATCGCCACCGCCAGCACCGGCCAGTCGCACTCCCTCAACTCCCGTCCATCGACCAGGACGAAATCATTGCCTACCCCCTGCATCTTGACAAAGGGAATTACTGAACGCCTCTCGAACACCCGGCGTCTCCCGAACCTCCAGGCGGATTTCCTCTTCGTCTGCTCCTGGTGATTGCTCTCCCCTAAAGTATACCTGCACGGTAGGGAGAGTCGGCCATGCGGGCCAGGGTTGTCTGTGAGCGCTATTCAGATCGAGGGAGCAGGAACTACCAGACGCTGGCCCTCCCCAATCCGCTTTGAGCGGTCCTCGGATCGCGATCTATTGGGCTGCCATCTGCCTAGCTCTTTAAGGCCTCCGCGCCGCCGACGATCTCCGAGATTTCGCGGGTGATGCCCGCCTGCCGTGCCCGGTTCAGCGCCAGCGTCAGCGTCGTGATCATCTTGCCTGCGTTATCGGTGGCCGAGCTCATGGCGGTCATACGCGCCCCGTGCTCGCTGGCGACCGACTCCAGCAAAGCCTGATAGACCTGACCCTCCACGTAGCGCGGCAGCAGAGCGCGCAGGAGCGTTTCGGCGTCCGGCTCGAAGATATAGTCTTCCGTCTCTCCCTCTGCTCCAGTGGCCGGAGTCGCTTCTGCCTCCTGCGGCTGGATGGGCAAAAGCTGCGCGTCTGTGGGCCGCTGAGTCATGGCGGTGTAGAAGCGCGTGTAGAGCAGAATCAACTGGTCGATCTGCCCGGTCTCAAAATCGTTGCGGATGATGCGCGTGATGTCCTGCGCCTCAGAGAAGGCGACAGCGGTCGTGTTGATGGTGAACTCTTGCGCGATGTGGAAGCCGCGCCGCCGGAAGAACTGGATACCCTTGCGCCCCACCAGATAGAGCCGGACCCGCTCCTTGTCGTAGTCGCGCAGCATCTCCATCGCGCGGCGCAGCATTGCCGAGTTGTAGGAGCCGGCCAGGCCGCGATCGGCGGTGATGATCAGAAAACCGATCTGGCGAACCGGCCGCACCTCCAGCAGCGGATGCTGGACCTGCCCTCCCACCGCTCCGGCGAGACTGGTCATCACCTCGCGCATGGTCTGGGAATAGGGGCGGGCCGCCTGCACGCGCTCCTGCGCCCGCCGCAGTCGGGCCGCCGCGACCATCTTCATCGCCTTGGTGATCTGCTGGATGTTCTTTGCGACTTTGATCCGCTGTCGCACCTGTCGAATCGTTGCCATAAAAACCTCTGATTCTTTCCCTGTCGGTATCCGGTGCCAGGTGTAAGGCCGGTTCTACTTGCGAATGGCGGCGAGCAGCGCCTCGATAAGGGCATTGTCGGCGCCGGGCGGGTCGTTGGGGTAGCGGTCGGCTATGCTCTGGGCGAACGCCTTGAACGCATCGGGAGTGACGCCTTTGCGCCCGTTCTTCTCGGAAAGATAGGACGCGCCGACGATGGCCGAGCAGTCTGCGCCGAACTGCGCGGTCGAGATCGATGGCACGTTATTGCGCACGCACTCGACCATGTTCAGGATCTCGCCGTAGAACGAGGAGGGCCAGGGCTGCCAGGTCGGGCCGCTTGTCTCCAGCCGCCGCGCCTCACGGTCGTAGGCGTCCAGGACCACGGCGTACGACTTCCCCTCTTCGTACTGGAATATTATTTTACCTGTCGTGCCGTAGATGGCGGTCTCCGGCGAGTCCCGATGGCTCCAGGAGCCTTCGACATGCGCCGTAGACCATGCGCCGCCTTGCGGGTCCTCGAAGCGGATCAGGATATGGGCGTCGTCGTCCACCGTCACCTTTTGGAACCGCCCGTCGATGATGCGGTTGGGCATCCGGATCGTCATGCCGAACGGCTGGGCGGCCTTCACCATCGCGGGGCGCTTCTCCAGACCACTGATGTACCAGGAAGCGCCGATGGCGTGGATGCCATTGTCCAGCAGGGAGCCGCCGCCGCCCATATCCGGGTTCCAGAATTTGGGGTTGCCTTCCGGCCCGCCGTGCGCGGTCGCCAGATACATCAGGACCGGCTCGCCGATAAGTCCCGCCTCCACCATTTTCTTGGCCGTGTAGTAGTCCCGGTCCCACAGCCAGTTCTCGTTGTGCTGGTAGAACTTGCCGGAGCGCTCGATGGCGGCGAGGAGGCGCTGCGATTCCAGCCAGCTTCGCGAGAGTGGCTTTTCGCACATAACATGGATACCGGCCTCCAGCGCCTGGATCGACAGCGGAGCGTGCAGGAACGGCTGCGTGCAGATGTCCACCAGATCCGGCTTGACTTTTTCGATGACCTCGCGGATGTCGTTGCAGATCTGAATATTCTCCAGATCGCTTTCGAGGCGCTCCACGGTCGCGTGATCGTCGCGCTCGCGGGCCGTCTTGATTTTGGTTTCGACAAGGCTCTGGAAGCGCTTATAGGCCAGGTCCTGCGCTTCCTTATCGGGATCGCACAGGGCCACGAGCTGGGCCTGGGGAATATCCGGATACGCGGGCAGGTGCGCGCCCCGGAAGATGCTGCCGGTGCCGATACCGGCCACGCGGACGCGCTGGGTCGGTTCCATACGAGGTCGCTCTCCTTTGCTGGCGACGGCGATGTTCTGCCGGGACGATGCCGCCGGGGTGGCCGCGGAGACGGCTGCGGCCGGTGCCGTCTTCTCCGGCGACGGTGCCGTAACAGGACTGGCAGGCATCGCAGGAACGGCCGGCGGCGCCGCAGGCGCAGCGCTGTCTATCTCCAGGAAGGAGCCGATCGGCGGCGAGGCCGGCTCCGAGGCGGCAGCAGACGGCGGCTCCGGCGGAAGACCCAGGCGGCTTTCGAGCGCGGCCAGCATCTCTTCCGCGCTGCGGTCCGGCGAGACCGGCGGAGGGGCAGGCGAAGAAGAGGAAGGCTGCCCGCCAGAGGACCCCGCGACCTCCTGGCGGGCAGCGGCTTCCAGTTCCAGACTGCGCGTTTTCTGAACGGCCCGGTCCCAGAGGGTTTCTGCTTCGCTGCCGGGAACGCCGGATGCGTTGAGATCGACCCGGTCTCCGACAATCTGCGCCAGCTGCGCTTTCAGGTCGTTGGCCTGTTGCAGCAGGCGGGCCTGCTCCTCCGGCAAACGGATTTTGGCGGCTTCGGCCGCCGCCGTGGCCTGCGCCAGTCCGGCGCGCAGTTGCTCCAACTCCTGTTCGCGGCTCTTACGCTCTGCGCGCAGCTCTTCGGCCTGCTTCGGGTTTTGGAGCTTATCGGCCAGATCCGCTCGGGAATCCAGATCCGCCAGCAAGCGCTCCAGGCGATTGACCTCATCCTGCAGCCGGTTGCGCCGCATCACCGCCAGCACGACCGCTTCTCGCGATTCATGCAGCGATTGGCGCAGTTGCCGGAGCGCTTCGCGCATCTGTATCTTTGGATCCCGGAACGAATCCGTTCCGCCCATTGGAATACTCCAGAAATGCGGGGACTGGGTACTGGGGACTAGGGACTGGGGAAAGCTTTCTGCGGAGGCAATAGCCTTCGGCACGGGCTTTTCCCTGGTCCCTAATCCCCAGTCCCTAGTCCCTACTACTTGCCTACGGCGAAGAGAATGGCATTATTGATGGCATAGACGGTGCCATCGCCACCGATGATGGTCGACGTGTAGGCTTCTCCCAATCCGGCTGTCAGGGTCATGACTTCAGAAAGGGTGTTGGTGGTCAGGTCCCAGCGATAGAGCTTGCCGTCCTCGCTGTTGGCCAGGATGCTCTTGGTCGTGGGATCGACCACCGCCGAGTTGATACACCACTCCTTATACGCGCCCGACTGCCGCGGGTCCGGCGTCGGCCCGACCATCGTCAGGACCTCCTTCATCACCGTGCCGCCGGTGACGGGATCGATCTCCGTCGCCCTGGGATCAAGGACCGCGATCTTGTTCTTGCCGTCGCCGCCTCCCTCGATGTAGTTGTTGTATTTGGTCATGATGAGGTAGCTGGAGGTGCCGGTATAGGAAGGAACGGCGGCCTTGGGCACGATCGAGGCCGTATCGTCCCAGCCGAAGGCGCCGGGCGTCTTCACCGTAGCCAGCGTCTTATCGAAGTGCAGCATCCAACCGCGCAGATGGTTATAGCCGAAAGGATTCTCCAGCACGCCGAAGAACACGTCGCCGTTCGGTCCCACGGAGGGAGAGGCCGTCCCATCATTGATAACATAGGCATTATAGCCGGTCAGCGGGTCTTTGAGGGGAACCGGATTGCTGAGCTGGGTGGAGGGATAGACGGTCGCCAGCGTGGAACTGTTCAAGCCGACCAGATAGCCATAAGTGCCGTTGCTGAAGGCCGCATAGACGATGGAGCCGTCGCTGCTGAGCGCCGGGGCGCTGTTGTACTGAACCTGGCTCATGTTGGCATCGCCCGTCGCTGCCGCTGCCGTGACGTAGCTTCCGACGCCACTGGCGGAGATACGCGCCAGCCCGCCCGTCAGGTTGAGCGGGTTGGAGCCGGTCACCGTGAAGCCGAAGTAGAGGTTACCGGCGCCATCGACCGTTATCGGCGTGCAGATGTAAACGGTGCTGTTGTAGGCGCTGGGGTTGGCCTGATAGTTGCTCAGGCCATAAAAAGCAAGCTGGGTGACCGTTCCCGTTGGGCTGCTGGCATGGGTACGCATATAGACCGTGCCGCCGGCGCCCGGATAGTAGAGCTTCTCGCCGCCGGCCAGGCTGGGACCGTAGCTGGGAGTCCAGTTATGCGGAGGCAGGCTATAGTCGGTGGAAAGCGTGTAAATCAGGGCGCCCGTGCTATGGCTGTGCGCTTCGACCTGGAATCCATCTGCAGCGCCGGTCTTGACGGGAACGATGATGACGCCATATATGGTCGACAGCGGGGAGCCATAATGGACCAACAGTTCCGAGCCGCTATATTGCGGGTTTTGGTCTACCGCCGTCTGCCAGTGGATGTTGGCGAGCGACTGGCTGGCGACCGTAGATTTGGCCGAATGCTGGTCATCCCGCGCAAAACCACGCCAGACAGGGTAGGTCGTCGTTCCCTGAGTATTGTCCGGATTTATGCCCGCATGCTGGGCACGTCCGATTGCGGGAAGCAACAGAGCGCCGAACACCGCCAGGGCAGCGGTCACGCGCAGCGGAGAGAAACGATTCTGGGAAGAAAAAGACTGCATAGTGTTATCCTTTCAGACATGGGGACGCCTCCGGCAGACGGAAGCTGCCTGGAGGCGTCACAATATAGTGCTATGGACGACAAACGAATACCCAATTCGACGGTCGCGTGGAAACGGTATTTCCACCAGTTTTACCCCGACCGTCGGAACTCAGTACTTGAACTGCGCCTTGAAAGCCTCGATCGCTTTGCGGAGCGCAGCCTCCGTGTCGTCGTCCACATCCTTGGTGCGGCTGATCTTCTCCATGATGTCCGGATAGTTTTCCGCCATGAAGGGATGGAACTCCTCCTCGAATTTGCGGATCTGATTGACGGGGATATCGTCCAGATAGCCGTTGTACCCGGCGAAGATGATGACCACCTGCTGGGCGACCGGCATCGGCTTGAACTGCGGCTGCTTCAACAGCTCTACCAGGCGGGCGCCGCGCTCCAACTGATCGCGCGTGGCCTTATCTAAGTCCGAGGCGAACTGCGAGAAGGCCTGCACTTCGCGGTACTGGGCCAGATCCAGGCGCATCCGGCCCGCGACCTTCTTCATAGCGTTGACCTGCGCCGAGCGTCCGACGCGCGAGACCGAGATACCGGCGTTGATGGCCGGGCGCACGCCGGAGTAGAACAGATCCGGCTCCAGGAAGATCTGCCCGTCTGTGATCGAGATGACGTTGGTCGGGATGTAGGCCGACACGTCCGAAGCCAGCGTCTCGATGATCGGCAGCGCCGTCAGGCTGCCGCCCGTGCCCGGCACTTTGCGAATCTCCAGGTCGGCGGCGTTCGGCAACTGGCCCAGCGTCTCTTTGGCGTGCTTCTGTCCCTCGCCGCCTTCATAGATTTTTCCGTCCACGCCCTGCATGGTCGCGCCATCCGCAGTCTTGGGCACGATGATATAGTCTTCCCGGACCTTGGCGGCGCGCTCCAGCAGGCGGCTGTGCAGATAGAAGACGTCGCCGGGATAGGCTTCGCGCCCCGGCGGCCGGCGCAGGAGCAGCGAGACCTGGCGATAGGCCACCGCATGCTTGGACAGATCGTCGTAGATGACCAGCGCGTGCTTGCCCTGATCACGGAAATACTCGCCCAGCGTGCAGCCGGTGTAGGGCGCGATATACTGCATCGGAGCCGGATCGGAGGCCGTGGCGGAGACGATGATCGTGTAGTCCATGGCGCCCTGCTCTTCGAGCGCCAGACGCACGCTGTTGACCGTAGTCGCCTTCTGGCCGACAGCCACGTAGATGCAGACGACGTCGCCCCCCTTCTGGTTGATGATCGTGTCGAGGGCGATGGCGGTCTTGCCGATCCCGCGGTCGCCAATGATCAGCTCGCGCTGCCCGCGCCCGATGGGCACCAGGGCATCGATAGCCTTGAGGCCGGTCTGCAGCGGCTCCTTGACCGGCTGGCGGTCGACGACTCCGGGAGCACGCGCCTCGATGTAGGCGGTTTTGTCGGTAACGATGGGGCCTTTGCCGTCCAGCGGGTCGCCGACGGCGCTGACAACGCGGCCCAGCATCGCCTCGCCGACCGGGACCTCGATGATCTTGCCGGTGCGCCGCACGGTCGTGCCTTCAAAGATCTGCTCGTCCGGCCCCAGAATGATGGCGCCGACGTTGTCCTCTTCCAGGTTGAGGGCGATGGCGCGAATGACGGCGTTGTTCTCGTCGGTGATCGGGTTGCCCTTCTCGTCGACGAACTCCAGCAGCTCGGAGACCATGCAGTCCTGCAGGCCATAGATGCGCGCGATGCCGTCGCCGACCTGCAGCACGGTGCCGACGCCGACCTCTTCGATCTCGCGATTATAGGATTCGAGCTCGCGCTCTAAGATAGGGATGATCTCTTCCGGTCGAATGGCCATATGCGTTGCCTTCTCTCTGCGCGCCAGCATGGAATGGAAAGCCGGCGCGGTGGGGTCATTTTATTTGATAACGGGACAATTTCCCATTGATCGTCAGCGATCCTGTCGAAAGCTGCTGGGCGACGAGGCCGACCCCTGCCGCAAACCAGTAGTCATTGAGAAGGCTGAGACTGGGCTGTCCAGGCGGGTTCAGCGTAAGATCCGAGTGAATGTGCATGCAGCGGAAGGTCCCGGCAGGCGTCTTGATCGACTCAGGGCCGCTGACACGGATGGTCGCCGAGCCGGCAAGGACGTGACTCATAATACTGACCGATCCCTTCCACGTCCACTGCTGACCGGCTTTCAGCGGAGTCCGGATTTGAGGAAAGGGCGGTGTGACCTGACCGCCTCCATTCGGACCGGATTTCGCCCGCAGCAGCGCGTCCGGCCGGATGAGATAGGTCTCCATCTGTAGGGTCTGGCCGTTGACCTTCCAATCGATCTGCGCCTGGGAGCTGCTGGCCTGCGTGACTGTGGCGACCTCGGTGAACGTCCTCCCGTTTGCCGTACAGCTATACGTCCAGGAGTTTCCCTTATGAAGCGGGTAGTAACGGATCGCGCCGCTCTTTTGTGCGTCCGCTGCAGGCCCGCTCGACAGCAGGGCGGCCAGAATCACTCCCGTCGCGATGCCGCTGACGGTTGCTTGTATACGACTCATCTTTACTCCACGCTCCCATCGCCTTGCCTCCCCCTTGTGGAAGAGGGGTTTACGCTTCTTGCAGCAATTGTTCCCGCAGGCGCTCCAGGGTCCCACGGACACTGCCGTCGATCAGCGTATCCTGCATGCGCACGACCACGCCCCCCAGGATCGCCGGATCGACATGGACGGTCAGATCGACGCTCTCCCCGGTCCGCTCTTCCAGGCTGCGGATGAGCGCAGCCTTCTCCTCCGTCGTCGGCGCGACCGCAAAGATCGCCTCGGCGCGCACCAGATGGCGCGCGGCATCGGCCAGCCGGCGCACTTCCCGCTGCACGCCCTCCAGAATTGACTCGCGCTGCTTGTCTACCAGCAGGCGCAGAAAGGTGAGCGTCAGCGGATCGAACGACTCGCCGAGCACGTCGCCGAGGATACGGTTCTTGCGATCGGGGGGCAGCAGCGGGCTCTCCCAGACCTTCTGCAGCACTGGCGTGAGCCGCATCAGATCGATGACGGCGTTCAGGTCGCGCTCGATGGCTTCGAGCTTGCCCTGCTTCTGGGCGATATCGAAAAGGGCCATCGCGTAGCGGCTGGCCGCGCGGACATCGACGGCGGTCATCCTTCTGCCCTCCGGGGACCTGGAGAAGGAGGCGGCGCAGAGGAGGAGGCTGCGTGGCCGTTGCCACTCGCCCCGGCGCGCGAAATAAAGTCGCGGATCAACTGCCGCTGCACGGCCTCATTGGATTGGGTGCGCGCGGCCTCGCTGGCGGCGTCCATGGTGATCTGAACGATCTGCCGGCGCAGTTGGATGCGCGCCCGTTGGCGCTCCCGGGCGATCTCTTCCTCCGTGCGGCGACGCAGGGCCGTGGCGGACTGCTGAGCTTCCGCGATGATCTCGGCGTGAGCCGTATCGGCCTCCCGCACAGCGGCGTCGATATGCGCGCGGGCCTCCTCCTCGATGCGCGTCAGGCGCGTCGCATAATCGTTGCGCACCTGCTGCGCCTCTTCCAGCGCCCGTTGCACCTGGTTGTGCGCCTCCTCGATGCGGCTCGCCCGCTCCCCGAGCATGGTCCGGAAATAGGGCAGGCTCAGGTAAGGCACATTCACCTTGCCGAGGATCCAGAGCAGGACCAGGAACCCGACGACCAGCGCCAAGAAGGCTTTCGCGTCCTCGATCACGAAGGGGAAAGTCAGATTTCCTTCCAGTATCAGGAATAGGTGTCCACCCAAGAAGGGTTCTCCCTGCCCTCATTGAACCTCACCCTCCCCTCACCTTACGAAGGAGAGGGGAGATGAGGTCGCGAGGGCTATTATGCTGCGCCCGGCCCGCCGGTGGCGCTTGCAGCCACTCTCTCTTCGATAGAGCGGCGCAGCGCGTTGGGATCGACCGAGGAACCGAGCGCCTTGCTGGTGGTCATCATCGCCAGGTTGACGATCTGGCTGCGCAGCGATTCCAGGGCCTCTACCCGGTCCCGCTCCATATCCGCGACGCCCTGCCGGATAGCCGCCTCGGACTGGCTGCGCGCCTCGGCGAGAAGCCGCTCGCGCTCCGCCTGCGCCTCTTTGATGGCTGCCTGGATGTGGGAGCGCGCCTCCGCTTCGATCTGAGCCATGCGGGCCAGATAGTCGGAGCGCAGTGTCTCCATCTCGTGCCGGGTCGCTTCGACGGTGTGATAGACGTCCGCGATGTTCTGATCCCGCGCACGCAGGTGCGCCAGGACCGGATCCCAGAAGATCTTGCTCATCACGATCCAGAGAAGGATGAACAGGACGATCTGGAACACGAAGACGGACAGGCTGAAACCCAGATTATGTAAGATCGGGCCCATAGAATGTACTCAGGAAAAGGGTCGGGCCTCCTGGCATGAAGCCGGAAGCGCCGTTCCCGTGCTGGAAGCTTAGGGAGCCGTTCCCGGCGCGCCCGCGGCCGGCGCTCCGGAGCTGGCGCGCACGGCGCTGAGCATATCGGTGGTCGCTGGCATGCGTCCGTACATCAGGAAGAAGACGAGCAGCGAGAAGATGACCAGGGACTCGATGAAGGCCAGAGCCAGGATCATGCCCGTCTGCAGGCGTCCCGCCATCTCCGGCTGGCGGGCCATGCCCTCCAGCGCCGAGGCCGCCGCGCGCCCCTGTCCCAACGCCGCCGACAGGACCGCGACGGGAACGCCGAAACCGAGCGCGAAGGCCAGAGCCATGAAATAGACCATTGCTTACATCCTTTCTGTATCCACGTGATTAGAGTTCGGATTGCTTTGTGTTGCAAACGTCGGGCCTGCCTTCCAGGCTGGAGAACGCAGGCCGGAACCGCTAATGTCCGGCAGTATGTCCGTGCGCCGGCTCGATATGCTCGCCCTGCTCCCCGGTATCGTGGTGAGTCATAAGCGAGATGTAGATGCACGTCAGAATGGCGAAGACCATCGCCTGCACGACATCGGTCAGCACGGCCAGGAACAGGACCGGAAACTGGATCGGGATCCACATCGTCGCCACGCTGGCCGCGCCCAGCCCGGCCAGGACGAAGATGATGACATCCTCTCCGAAGATGTTACCGAAAAGACGCACGGCGAGCGTGAACGGCTTGATGATCTCGGAGATGATCTCGACCGGCATGATGAGAAAATATTTGATGACGAAGCCCATAACGCCGGGTATCGGCGGGCCGGCAAAGTGGCCGGCATATCCCAGCAGCCCATTCGCGCGAATACCCTGGTATTGCACGTAGACGAACACGACCACGCCCAGCGCGAAGGTGATCGTCAAATTGGTCGTAGGCGCGTGAAAGCCGGGTATCAGGCCGATCAGGTTCGAGAGCAGGATAAAAAGGAATAGGGTGCCGACCAGCGGCGTGTACTTCTCCCCGCCCTCCCCGATGATGCCGACCGTGAACGTGTTGAGCGCCTCGACGACGAACTCGACGAAGTTGGAGAAGCCTTTCGGCACGGCGGCCAGCCGCTTCTTGCCGACGAGAGCGAAGATCAGCATAAGGAGCGCGACCAGGATCGCGTTGGAAAACAGCAATCCGGCATCCGGGATTTCGCCGGCTTGGTGCGCCTCGCCCTTCCCGGCCGTCTGGGTCGCATTCTCCCCACCCGGAACACGCGCCGGATTGCCCTCGGTCGGATTGTCTTGAGCGATCTGGATCGGTATCTTCGATTGGAAATCGTGCGTTTGCGGCATCTGGCCCCCACCCCCGGCCCCTCCCCTGGAATTGGGGAGGGGAGAAAACCTCACCCCTGTCCAATCGCCATCGGTGCGGGGTAACGGCCCCGCACCCCTCCTCTCTCCTTCGTAAGCAGAGGAGAGATTTGATGGAGGGGCGCTGCTTGCTGCGCCCTGAAGGGTCTTAGCCCGCTTTGGCGGGCTTCGTGTGTCAGCACGGGGTTTTAATCCCGTGTGTCATCATGCTGCCTATCGTTTTCAGCGTGATGACGATGGGCGTGAGCGCGATACCGAACATGGCGGCCATCGGCTCGACGCCGTGAATCTGGGTCAGCGCGTACAGCCCGGCTCCATAGAACGGCAGCTTCAGCGCCAAAGCGAGCATCAGCCTTCTGCGGGCGCGGCGCGTAGCGCCCGGCTGTATCCCGCGCGGCACGATGATCATCAGGCTCGCGAAGCTGAACAGGGAGAGCGCACTGCCGATCAGAAATCCCCACGCCCAACTGCTGCGCAAGGCACAGAACAGCAGCAGAGTCCCCAGCGCGGCCAACAGGGCGCTCGTCTTCAGCACCCGTAAGTTGATGTCTCCCTCAAGCATCCGTCTGACCCTTAGAATTCGCCTCAGAGTATTGTGACACAGAAGGGCTGCGCTTCCGACACCGGCAGCCCATTTTGTTGCTACTGCGATAGGCGGTTCATAATGTTGATCAGCGAGATCGTGCCCACCACCAGCCCGACGAGTACGCCGATGAATGCGATCCAGTAGGTCTCATGACGCAGCGCCCGATCGAGATAGTAACCGCCCACCGAAAGAATGATGATCGGCATGATGAACGAGCTGGCTGCCGTAGTCGCCAGCGCCAGTTTGTTGTAGCTGCCTGGCTCGACGGCGCCCGGCCGAGGCTTGCTGGGATGCTCCGGCAGCCTGGGCGCGAAATGCGGCACCTCCGGCACTTCGGGCGCACGCGGCGCCGGGGGAAACCGCGCCTCCAGCGCGTCTTCCTCTTCTTCCTCGTCCCGCTCGCGCTCCTCGTCACTCATCATGCCGCCCCTGCAGAGAGTTGCCAGTTCCTGGTCGCTAGTTGCTAGTGAAAAGCGGCTTGCTGGAATGCCGCCTACGCCAGCCATAGGCGAGGAAAAACTAGCGTCTAGTAACTGCTCACTGCTCGATCAGGCGCGCGTGCAGCAGCCGCACTGCGCGCTCCACCTCGCTGTCCGGGATCAGACAGGAGATCGACATCTCCGAATCGGTGGTCTGATAGACGGCGATTCCCGCCGAGAGCAGCGTCTCGAAGATGCGGGCGACTACGCCGGCCACCCGCCGGTGCGAAGAGGCGATCACGGACACCTGCGTGCAGTTCTCGATCGCGCTGGCAGGCACATCCACCACGCGCACGCGGCTCTCGATGGTCCGCAGCAGCGGACGCTGCACGCTGTAGGCCAGATCCAGCCCCTGCGAAAACTTGAAGATGTAGAAGTTCGCCAGCTTGCCCTCCGCATCGGGCCGCTCCAGATCGACCGGCACCACCATGCCGTCGAGCAGGTCGCGGGCGATCGGGTAGCGGTCGCGCGGCACCGCAAACGAGAGCGACGTCGGGCTGAAAGTGACCAGGGAGACCGGGATGCCCGCGTGCGCCATCATGCGGTACACTTCGCGCTGAACGTCCGACTTGTGCGCGGCGTTCTCGATCTCCAGCCGGATATAGACGATCTTGCCGGTATGCGTGATGCCCGTCAGGCGGCGGTGCAACGCCGCGCCACCGTTTCCGATACGCGTGCCGGGCGCATCGGAAAACGTCGACTTGACCCACAGCGGGATCCCGTAGTCCATGGCGATCTCGGCAGCGCGCGGGTGGACGACCTTTGCGCCCTGATGCGCGATCTCGGCGACCTCTTCGTAGGTGCAGACATCGAGCGTGCGCGCGTCCGGCACGATGTCCGGATCGGCCGTCTTCACGCCGTCCACGTCCGTATAGATCTCGACGGCATCCGCCTTCAGCGCCACGCCGAGCGCCGAGGCGGTCGTGTCGCTGCCGCCGCGTCCCAGCGTCGTGATGGCTCCATGCTCGTACTCGTCGTTCGGCTCGGTGATCCCCTGGAAACCGCAGACGACCGGGATATAGCCCTGATCGAGCAGGCGGTGAATATAGTTCGGGCGAATCTCCTGGATGCGCGCGTTGCCGAACTCCTCGTCCGTCACGATGCCCGCCTGCCCTCCGGAGAGCGCGATGGCCTTGGCGCCGAGCGTTACCAGCGTATGGGCGAAGACGACGGTGGAGATGATCTCTCCACAGCCCATCATCATATCCATCTCGCGCGGCGCGGGCGGCACCTGCGGATCGACGTCACGGAGGACTTTGACCAGGGTGTCGGTCGCATAAGGCGCGCCCTCGCGTCCGATCGCGGAGACGACGACAACCGGCTTTAGCCCTGCCTCCTGGGTCTGGATCACCTTGCGGGCGGCGAGCAGCCGATGTTCCTGCGAGTCGACGGAGGTACCGCCGAACTTCTGCACGACGATCGTCATGCCGCCTCCTCCGCTTCCAGCCGGCGCTCGCAGACCCCATCCTTATCCAGATGGAAGGCGCGGCAGAGCGCCTCGACGGCCGCCGAAACGTGCCTCGTTTCGACCAGGCACTGCACCGAATTATGCGCGTCGCTAGTCTCTAAAAGCGGCACGCCCACGGAAGAGAGCGCGTCGGCGATGGTGACCATGATCCCGGACACATCCTGAAGCAGGGTAGCGCAGACGACGATGACCGCCAGGTCGCGCCGCGTGCTCGCGCGCAGGCCTGCACCGGCGAGCGTCTGCTCGGTCCGAACGGTATCGGCGCCGGAACAGGCCAGGGTGATAACGCTGCTGTGCAGCTTGATGAGAAAGACCGGTATATCGCTTTCGGCCAGCACGGAGAAGACGTGCAGGATATGATCGCTGCGCGTGCCGTCGTCGCCTACCGAGACCACCGCCTGCGCTACATCCCGCATGACTTGAATCGCGTAGACGCCGCGCTCGCGCTCGAAAGATACCTTTCGTTCTTTGTCTTCAGGCGCTGGAACCGTCATCTTGGCCTTGCCTGGTAAAGATTTTGCACAGGATCCGAAGACTTTGTGCAATATTTCGCAAATAGTATAGCATAGGGTGAAAAGGCGAGTCAACGCCCTCAAAAAGCGGGTGCCGGCCTTCGTGCTTTTGCAACCATTCCCCGTTGCGTATCGTACAAAGCCTGGCAGGAGGTTATGGCAATAACGGGAAATTCCGCCCCGTCCGATGGCGCCATAGCTTTGCAACACCGGCGGCCTGAGGAGGCGTTTCAGGAGGATGTCATCGCGATGCAGTCATCCGGTCCGGAGGTAGTCCATATCGTGCTCTTTCGCTGGACAGCGGAGGCGACTCCGGAGGCCGTATCGCGCGTTATGGAAGCCTTGCGCGGCCTGCGCGGACAGATTCCCGGCATCCTGGACTTGGCCTGCGGCGAAAACTTCTCTTCCCGGGCGCAGGGATACACGCATGGCCTGGTCGTGCGTTTTACGGATCGGGCCGCGCTGGAAGTTTATGGCCCCCATCCGATCCACCGCCGCGTCGTCGAAGAGCTGATCCGGCCCCTTGCCGCCGACACCCTGGCGATGGATTTTGAGGAGACGTGAGATCATGCGGATCGCGCCGCCTTATCCCTCTTTAGAAGAGATGATGAGCCTCATCGGCGAGGCCGGCCAGCGGCTGGCCGAAATCGAGGCGAGCGAGGGCGCGGCCGGCAATATCTCCGTCTACCTGGGCTGGGAGATAGATCCCGCGCCGCATTTTCCGAACTCCGAGCCCTACACGCTGCCCACGGCAGTGCCGGAGTTGGCGGGCCAGAGCTTCCTGGTGACCGGGTCGGGACGGCGGCTGCGCGAGATCATCCATGCGCCGGAGGCCAATCTCGGCTTCTTGCGTGTCGGCGAAGACGGCAAGATGGCGACCCTCTACACCGCGCCCAGCCGCCTGTTCGAGAAGCTGACCAGCGAGTTCAACTCGCATCTGGCGGTCCACCGCGACCAGATCGCTCGCGACGACCTGAACTTCCACGCCATTATCCACGCCCAGCCGCTGCATCTGGTCTATCTAAGCCACGTCAATCGGTATCAGGACACGATCTATCTGAGCCGCCACGTGCTGCGCTGGCAGCCGGAGATGATCGTGCATATCCCGGAGGGCATCGGCTTCGTGACGTTCATGCTGCCTGGTTCTCGCGAGCTGATGCTAGCGACGATCCGGATGATGCGCGAGCATCGAATCGTCGTCTGGGGCAAGCATGGGGTGATCGTCCGCTCGGACACTTCCGTAAAGAAAGCCTGCGACCTGATCGAATATGCGGAGACCGGCGCCCGTTACGAGAACCTGAACTTATCCAATCATGGCCTTGCGGAAGGGTTGACGCCGCAGGAAATCCGGCTCATCTGCGATTCGCTCGGCGTCGAGCAACGACTCTTTTAGAAAGAACGACTTTCATGCATGTCCTCGTCGTCGGTGGCTCCGGCTATGTCGGTAAGCTCGTCCTTCCAGAAATAGCACGGCATCATGACCTTCATATCTTCGATCTGCGTCCGCCTCCCGAATCGATCCCTGTCAGCGGTCACACGATCGGCGATGTGGGCGATGCCGAAGCCTTACACCGTGCTGCCCAGGGCAAGGACATCCTGCTCTATATGGCGATGGGCACTTTTGCCTATGAAAGTACGGTCGGCATCCTCTCCGGCTTCGATGTCAACGTCAAAGGAGTCTATCTGGCGCTGCACGCCGCCCATGAGGCCGGCATCGAGCATGCTGTCTATACCAGCAGCATGTCCGTCTACGATGGCCCGCTGGAGGCGCGCTACTTTCACGATGAGGAGATGCCGCCCGATTCGATCCACATTTACGGATTTACCAAGCGGCTCGGCGAGGAAGCCTGCCGGACCGCCGCCCGCCGATGGGGTATGAGCATCAATGCCCTGCGCCTCTGCCTGCCCACGCCCCGCGACCAATGGCTGGAGCGGACCCGCGAGGGCGTTCCTACTATCGCCACCACAGATGACGACGTGGCCCGTGCGATCCTGGCTGCCCTCGACTATCGCGGCCCGGGATTTCAGGCATTCATGATCAGTGGCGACTACGAGCAGAAGATCATGAACATGTCCAAAGCGCGCCGCATCCTCGGCTGGGAGCCCCTGGCAAGACCGAAAAGCTGAACGAAATTCCCCCTCTCCTTCCGAAGGAGAGGGGATAGGCGCAGCCGCGGGGGGGGTGAGGTCTGAGTGAGATCAGGGTAGAGTTTCGACAGTTACTTTGTCGTTGGTATAGATGCAAACTTCAGAGGCAATACGCATAGCCTCGGTAGCGATCTCCGGCGCGCTCATCTGCGTATTCCGCACGAGCGCCTTGGCGGCGGAGGCCGCAAACATTCCACCGGAGCCGATGGCCGCCACGCCATCATCCGGCTCGACCACGTTGCCGTCACCAGATAGAATGTAGAGGTGCTCTCCGTCGGTGACGATCATCATAGCTTCCAGCCGGCGCATCATGCGGTCGGTACGCCACTCCTTCGCGAAGTCGATGGCAGCACGGGTGATGTTGCCTCCGGCGCTCTCCAGCTTGCTCTCGAACTTATCCGCCAGTGCCTGCGCGTCCGCCACCGACCCGGCAAAGCCGGCCAGGATCTTGTTGTGGTAGAGGCGGCGCACCTTGCGGGCCGTGTGTTTGAGGACCGTGTGTTCCAGCGTTACCTGACCGTCTCCCGCCAGCGCGACGGCGCTCTCGCGCTTGACAGCCACAATGGTCGTGGAGTGGATTTTAGGATGTATAGATTGCTCTGACGATGTCATAGCCAGAGCATACCTCAAAACCGCTTTTTGTGAGACAATAATGGCAGCGTCTTCTCCTACTCTGCGCCTATGTCATGCCAGGAGGACCTTGACGAATGCCACATAAGCCCCAAAAACAGCCCGATATGCCGCCTAATTTTCCGCAGCATGAGTTTCCGCAGCCGTACGCGCGCCTGCTCACCCTGGGCGAAGAGGCCGTTCTGGCCGATTATGATGAGATCGCTGCCGAGCTGCAGAAAGGGGATGTGCGTGCCGCAGCGGCCCAACTGGTGGAAATGGCGCTGGATAAGACGTACTATGAATACGAAGGGGAGGATGACTCGCGCAGTTGGACGCGCCTGCATGCTCTCATGGTGTTAAGGCGCCTGGGAGAAGCAGCCCAGGTCGCCATCGAGCCGCTGCTGCCGCTGCTCGGCGACGAGGACGACTGGCTGCGTGAGGAGATGCCTTATGTTTACGCGGAGATGGGAGCGCCGGCTATCGAGCCACTCACACGCACCCTGCTGAATCCGGAAACGGGAACCTACACCCGCTCCGGAGCGGGCGACAGCCTGCAGGAGATGGCCGAAGCGCATCCAGAATTGCGTGACCAGATCGTGCCCATCCTGGAACAGGCGCTGATGGCAGAAAAAAGAGAGCCGGAGCTGGCGGGCTTTCTCGTCTGCAACCTGATGGACCTGGGCTCCCGCGAGTCGCTGCCCCTGATCGAACAGGCGTTTCAGGAAGGGCGCGTGGACGAGGACATCATCGATATGTCCGATGTCGAGGATCATTTCGAGCGCTTGGAGCAGGGACCGCTCCCTGGAGGCGCCCTGTTTCCCAACTGGATGGACGAGACTGAGGAAGAAGACCCGGAAGAGGAGATCGCTGCCGCTCATGGCATGAGCCGTGAAGAGAACGTCCCCTACGTCGCTCCGTATAAGGTAGGACGCAACGACCCCTGCCCGTGCGGCAGCGGCAAGAAGTATAAGAAATGCTGTGGCGCTGGAAAGTAAAAAAGACCGAGGCCGGCCAGGAACCGCAGAGGCCGGCAATATCCCAGGAACATAAATCGCGCTGGCGGAGTATTCCAACTGGAATCGGCTCCCGACGGTCGCAAGCCCCTGCTGCGGTCCGCGATAAGCGGGAGCGGCAAGGGAAGAAGATGGCGCGGCGGCTGGCGTATTTCCTGTTCTGTCTTGGGATAGGCTTGATCGTGCTGGGTCTTGCGCTGGCTATCGGGATTGTGATGCTGCCCGGCTCGTCGGAGGCATGGATCGTTATCGCCATAGCAGCGCCCCCGGCCTGCGTGGGCCTGTGTCTGTGTCAGGTGGCACGGGAGCGGGCCTGGGAAGCGCGAGCGACCTGGCTGCGCCGGTCGGAGGGGCAGATTTCTCCTCTTGCCGAGAGCCTGATCCCGCAGCTTTACGGCGAGTTTTCCCTCTACATCATTGAGGCGGCGGAGCGACTGGGCGAGGAGCGCGACGAGACGGCGGTTCCCGCGCTGCTTTGTGTTCTGGAGCGCTGCGTAGAGGTCCGGCGGCCCGGCTGGGAGGATATCGCCGGGGCGCTGATTGGCGCGCTGGCAACGATCGGCGACCGGCGCGCGCTGCCGGTGCTGTATCGGCTGGATAGCTTCCAGGAAGTCGGCCTTACCCCCGCCATTCGCCAGGCCCTGGCCGCCATTGAGCCGCAGGCCAGCCTTCTGCGTCCCCTTACCGGCCCTTCGCCGGACACGCTGCTCCGCCCGGCCCCGAACGACTCTGCCACGGAGGAACCCCAACTGCTCCTGCGTCCCCTGGATTCCCAATCGCGGTAATTTTTATGGAGTGGTAGTCTCCTCGGAGCGGCGCTTGATGGCGTCCATTGTAGCCTGGAGGTTATCGGTCATCTTCTTCTTGATGAGGTTTTTGACCATCGGACCGATGAGCGGCACATTGTAGTCGTAGTCCACGACCGAGTCGAAGCGTGTCCGGTTCTCCCCCACTGCCGTGAATTGCCAGGAGCCGTCCATTCGGTCCATGTCACCCTGCAGCATGTGGAAGTCATCGCGGTGGGTGACGTCGTTCCAGAGGTCTTCCTGCGTCCACTTGACCGTCATGTTGAACTCGCGGATCAGGCCGACCCAGGTGGTCACCGTGCGGGAGCCGTCCGGACTGCGCTCCTGAACGGTCAGCGACTGCAAATCCGGCATGAACTGGGGGAATGCCTCCACGTCTTTGGCGATTCGGTAGACGTGCTCGATGGGCGCGTCGATCTGGACTGATTGCTCGATCCGTGGCATGTCTACCGGCTCCCTTCGCGCCAGGCCAGCTCCGCCGCGCCGAGGATTCCCGCGTCGTCGCCAAGCTGCGCGCGAACGATCTGCGCCGAGGCCAGGATGGATCCGATGGCGCAGGCGCGGGCCGTACGGATCGCCGCCTGGAAGAGCGTTTCGGAGCGAGAGATGTTGCCGCCGATCACGACGACCTCCGGATTGAAGACGTTGACCATGTTGGCGATTCCGATGCCCACGTAGTGGCCCGTCTCCTCCATGATTTCGATGGCCAGGGGGTCGCCCGCCTGCGCTGCTTCGTCGATCAGCGCCGGCGTGAGGATCTGCTGGAGGGTATCGGTGGTCGTGACATGCTCCCAAAGCGAGGTCGGGCGGCCTGATTCCATCTTCAGCGCCGCGCGCTCGGCGATGGCATCCCGCCCGGCCAGGGTTTCCAACTGCCCATGCGGCCCCTGGGCGCTGCCACCCACGCCAGCTGCGATGATGATGTGGCCGACCTCCGCCGCCCCACCCGTTGCGCCGCGCAGCACCTCGCCTTCGACGACGATGCCGCCGCCGATGCCGGTGCCCAGCGTGAACATGACCAGATGCCGCTTGCCTCGTCCGGCCCCGTACCGGAACTCGCCCAGGGCGGCCACATTGGCATCGTTATCCATCACCATTGCCAGCCCCAGCTCTTTTTCGACCAGATCGCGCAGCGGTATGTTCTTATAGGGAACGAACCGATCGCCTTCGTAGTCGCCAAAGTTGGGCGCCCAGCGGATCATACCGCCCGGCACATCGATATGTCCCGGCACGGCGATGCCGACCGCCCCGACCTCGTCCAGGGACACCTTCGCCTGGGAGGCCGCGCTACGCACTACCTCGCCGATCCGCCCCACCGTCCGCGCCACGCCGGACTTGGCGTCCGAGGAGGTCTGAGCGCGGCCCAGCAGCTTCTCGTTTCTGTCCACGACGGCGGCGCGCACGTTCGTGCCGCCCAGATCGACGCCCACGACGTAGGGCGCATTCGGTTTCGCTTGTACGCGGGAGTTGTTCACGCAGAATTCCTCCGAAGAATAGACTTCTCACTGCCTGCCAAGTATATTCCAGGGTACGCGGTTTGTCAAGGAGAAGGAAACTTGCAAGGCATTCCGAAATCTAGGGACGCAACGGCAACGCGCCAGATTCGTAAAGCTTATTTGAAACCGACTTCATACGCGAGAGGGAGAAGATGGCACAGAACACACAGCTATGGAAAGACCTCGCCACGCAACTGCGCGCCGACAGCATTCGCGCCACGACCGCCGCAGGATCCGGACACCCCACGTCCAGCATGTCCGCCGCCGACCTGATGGCCGTCCTGTTGGCCGATCATCTTCACTACGATTTCAACGACCCGCACAACCTGCGCAACGACCGCCTCATCTTCTCCAAAGGCCATGCTTCTCCCCTGCTCTACGCGCTCTATAAGGCGGGCGGAGCCATCACGGACGAGGAGTTGATGACCCTGCGTAAGTTCGGCAGCCGCCTGGAGGGCCATCCGGTTCCGGAGCCCAACGGCGTGCCCTGGGTGGATGTCGCCACCGGCTCGCTTGGGCAGGGGTTGCCGACCGGCGTGGGCATGGCGCTGAGCGCCAAACGGCTGGACAACCTGCCGTTCAAGGTCTGGGTGCTTTTGGGCGACAGCGAGATGGCGGAGGGCAGCGTCTGGGAGGCATTCGAGCTAGGCGGCTACTACGAGCTTTCTAATCTCATCGCCATCCTGGACATGAACCGCCTGGGCCAGCGCGGGCCGACCATGCTGCAATGGCACGGCGAGGTCTATGTGGAGCGCGCTCGCGCCTTCGGCTGGCGCGCTCTCGCCATCGACGGCCACGACCTGGACGCCATCGACACCGCCTACCGGGAAGCGGAGACCGCCGAGCGGCCCACCCTGATTGTCGCGAAGACGAAAAAAGGAGCGGGCGTCTCCTTCCTGGCCGACATGGAGGGCTGGCATGGAAAAGCCCTGCCGGCGGAGGAGGTGCCGAAAGCCCTCGCAGAGCTGGGCAATCCGCCCGGCAACCTGGTCGTTCGTCCGCAGCCGCCGCGCGACGGCGTTATTCCCGAACACGGTACTCCTGGCCGCTACGAGCCGCCGCAGTATATCGTCGGCGCCAAAGTCGCCACGCGGGAAGCCTATGGCGATGCGCTCCAGGCGCTGGGGACCGTCAACGCCAGCGTCGTCGCGCTCGACGGCGAGGTGAGCAACTCCACCTTTTCGGATAAGTTCAAGAAGGCGTTCCCGGAGCGCTTCTTCGAGATGTTCATTGCCGAGCAGCAGTTGGTCAGCGCGACGGTGGGCATGCAGGTGATGCAGAAAATCCCCTTCGCCTCCACCTTCGCCGCCTTCTTCAGCCGCGCCTACGATCAGATCCGTATGGCCGCCATCTCCCGCGCCAACATCCGCCTGACCGGATCGCACGCGGGCGTCTCCATCGGCGAGGACGGCCCTTCACAAATGGCTCTGGAGGACCTGGCGATGATACGCGCCGTGAACGGCAGCACGGTCCTCTACCCTTCCTGCGCGACGACTACCGCGCATCTGGTCGGGCAGATGGAAACGCGCAAAGGCATCGTCTACATGCGCACGACCCGCGAGAAGACGCCGGTCCTCTATGGCCCGAACGAGAGTTTTCCCATCGGCGGCAGCAAGGTGCTGCGCCGCTCGGACAACGACGCCGCAGCCGTCATCGCGGCGGGCATCACGCTGCACGAAGCTCTCAAAGCCTACGATCTGCTTCAGGGCGAGGGCATTGCCATCCGCGTCATCGATCTCTACTCGGTCAAACCGATCGATGCGGAAACCCTCCGCACGGCGGCGCGGGAGTGCCATAGCCAGTTGATTACAGTCGAAGACCACTGGCCGGAAGGCGGCATCGGCGACGCTGTACTGGAGGTGTTCTCCGGACCGGACGGCCAGGTCCCCCACGTAACGCGCCTGGCCGTGCGCGATATGCCCACCTCCGGCAAGCCCGAAGAGCTGTTGGGCGCCGCCGGCATCAGCGCCAAACACATCGTCGAGGCCGTCAAAGCCACACGGAAATAACCCCTGCCCCTCTCCCACAAGGCGAGAGCGGAGATTCTGTAGGGGCGCTGCTCGCTGCGCCCTGCTAACTAACGTTCTTTCCTTTTCTTGAGAAGGGATGAGGGCTTATCCGACCTCTTGCAGCAGGTGGAGCGCCGTTTCCGTGATCATGCCTGCCGCCTCGGGACCGACGCGGCAGGCATGTGTGACTTCGTAGCCGCCTTCCGCGTAGGCAGCCGGAATGGGCACATAGCCGATAGCGCCGTTGGTGTAGCCGACAAAGCAGGTCTGCGGCAGCGGGGAGCGGCGCTTGACTTCCATTCCCGTTTCGGTAAAGATTTCGCCGGGCGCCGTTGCCAGCGCCACATCACCCAGCCGGAGAGCGTTCAGTTGTGCCGGGACTGTTGGTAACGGTTGGCCGGTGTTCAGGCTTTCCAGCATCTTTTCGGCGCGGCTCAGGCGGCTTTCTGCCCAGTAGAGGCTGCCTTCCGAAGCGTTTTCCGCACGCAGGCGGTCTAACGTTTCCCGGAGTTCGGCGACGGATCGTTCTCCGTCTTCTCTGGAGTTCACCCCCATAGCAGGCAGGTCCAGATGCGTAGAGGCCGCGGCAAGTCCTTCTGCGGGTACGGTTTCTGTACTTTCAAAGAGCGTTACTACTTCACCGCCCAGCATCGCGCCCAGTCGGCGGGCCGGCTCGAAGGAGTGGCGCATCTCGATAGGGTTGATGTTTCCGGCAGCGCCTTGAAGAAACAGGCAGGTAGCTCCGGTGATTGATTCAACCAGCGCACGCATGGAGCCGATATAGTCTGGAGAGAGCTGGCGCATGGTATGGGCGGCGCTGACGGGATGGCAGGCGACATTGATCAGCGCGGCGAGAGGAGCGCCCTCGGCGGTGTCCAGGCGTGCCAGGCGCACCGAACGGTCGCAGGGGCCTTCCGGGTTCTGACCGAGCACGATCTGTCCATCAGGCCGCCGCTCCCGACGATTAACGCCGATCGAAGTACTGCCTTCCGTGAAACCGATCCGGACCGGCTGCTTCTTTGCCAGCGCCGCCTGCGCAGTCCCCGCCAGCAGGAACTTCAAGTTTTCCACATACGCTGCCACATCGGCAGGCAGGTCCGTTTCGTAAGCGCCGGTGGCCGGGCCATAGTGCGTGTGGGAGGCGCACAGCAGCACGTGCGTTTCCGGCGCCTGTGTACTCCGGGCGATCTCGGCGCGGACTTCGGCGGCCAGCCGCTCGCTCACCCCTATTAGATCGAGGGTGATCAGAAAGACCTGCTTCCCACCCGATTCGAGGGCCAGCGTCGTGGCAAGCAGGTCTTCTTGCACGCCTTCCGCCGGTCCACGTCCGGCAAACCCCACCATCGGAATGCCGACCGGCGGCGTAACGACCGCCCGGGCGACGCCTGCGAGAAGACCTTCCATCCTTCCTCCTTTCGGTCTCGCTTCATTTAACCACCCAGATGGCTCTTCCTTACTTCTGCAACCAGTCGAATCCTTCTTCTCGTGTTGAAGAGTTGGGCAGAAGAGGAAACTGCTAGCGTTATGCCGAACGGAGAGACATTATGATGTCGCTTCTGCTTTTAATTCTTGGCCTGACGGTCTGCCTGACCGCGAACGCTCCGGTTAGCCGGGCAATGAATTACCCGTCTGAGGGTCCTTCGGACAACCGCCCTGCGGGCGAAAAGACTTTTTCATCCGTACACCGTGGCATGGAACCTTCGGATTCACTTTTCGGGCGTAGCGTAGAGGTAGATCCGCAGTTTGCTTACTATCGGGGCCGCTCGCCGGAGAGTATCGCCGCCGAGATACGCGCCAACGGCTACCAGATCGTGCGCTATATCCTGACCGCCGACAGCAACGTAGACCCTAAGCTGATCTCCGCGTTCCATAAAGAGCATATCGGCGTCTGGTACCTCACCTTTACCGACGGGACCTACAGCCAGAAAGACCTGCCCGCCGGCTGGGAGGCATGGAAGATGGTGACCCGCGCGGATATGGAAGGCAAGCCTACCGGCGTAGACTACACTTTTCTCTGCCTGAACAATCCCGATTACCGGGCGTGGAAGAAGCGACAGATCACTTCCGTCTTAACAAATCATCCCTTCGGCGGGATCGACCTGATTGAGCCGCACTGGCCCGATGTTCCCGGCCCGGAGAGCCCCACTTATGGCTGCTTCTGCCCGCACTGCGCGGCGGCGTTTATGAAGATGTTTCCGGAGGAGACGGCGCTGCCGGACATCCTGCACCCCGATTCGCCACTCTCTCCGCAGCAGAATCCGGCCCTCTGGCAAAAGTGGCTGCAGTTCCGTAAGGCCAGCCTCACCGATTTTCTGAACGATCTTGTCAACGGCAAGGACGGCATCCGCGCGGTGGCTTCGCATGCTAAAGTGTGTGTCTGGACGCTGGCGCTGGCGGGGCCGGATGGCCTGCGGCACGTGCTGGAGGACAACGGCGAGGATGCGGCGGAGATCGCCCGCGTGGTCAAACCGGATCTGTCTGGCTTCCAGACGCATTGGCCGGACTGGTCCCGGCCCGATCTGCCGCCCAACTATGTCGATGCATATCGGCCCTTCTTTGCCCAGGTTCACGCCGTCGCGCCGAATATGCCGCTGCTGGTCCAGGCGGATACCGGCTCGCTCCCAAATATGCGGCGCAACGGAGCCTGGATCGCGGCCTTCGAGCAGGAATGCCGGCGGCTCGGCATCGCGGATACGATCCTCTACGAATACTTCATCGGAGCGGACATGTATACTGTCCCGCCGCGCATCGCCGCCGTCCGGAAGCGCGGGCGGCGAATCGAGCTGGTATTTACCAAACGTCTGGATCCTGTCTCCGCCGGCAACATTCGCAACTACACGCTGAGTTCAGGCCGGATCGTCCAAATCCGTACAGATGGCAACCTGGCACTGCTCAACGTAGCCGGCGTACGTTCCGGCGCTGCCTGCACCCTGACCGTCCAGAACATCAAAGACGATCCCACCCGTCGCCTCTACCACGACAAGCCCGCCACCATGTCAAAACGCCAGACCGTCCGGTTCACGTATTGATCTTTCGGACAGGTTATGTACGGCCACAATCCAATTATTATGATTTCGACTTCGGACGGTCTCGATACCTGTTCCTACTCGGCCGTAAAGCATCCAAACGAACGTAAAGATAGAAGATTATAAATTGACAGCGTAGGGTACCTGCCGTACAATGTAACCGTGAAGTCGTGGTGAAGCGTCGGGTAGACGTTCGACAGTTCAAGAAAGAAGCGAAGCTATAGTATAGCCCAAGAAGAAGACAAGATATGCCATCTTATGTTTGGCCATTGTTGCTTCGCTTATGCTCCGTGCTGTCATCTGACGATTTATTATACGGCATGGAGCGGCAAAAAGTATGGACCAGGGAAGCAACCAGTCTTGTGGGAGTAAATCAGGCGTGCATAATAATTTTTGCGAAACGCTGCTAACAGTAGTATAATAATGTGTATGTAGGCAATGATGATTCGCGTGGCGATTTACCCTCTCTATCGCCGCGTGGAGCTAAGTCCGAGGACGAAGATGACGACCGTATTCCTGGCGCTTATGGTAATCGGCTTGACCGGACTGGTGATGATGGCGATTCCGGGATTCAGCCGGCACGGACACGGCGTCGGAGCGCATGGCGCTGGCCATGTTGGGCACGGGACCGGTCATGCCGGGCATGGAGGCGCCCATGTTGGACATGGCCACGGAGCCGGACACGTAACACATGGTGCCGCACCCTCTCATGGAACGCAGGCCGCGCCACACGGCAAAGGGGTAACATCAAATGACGGCCGCGTGGGCGGGACGCGGTGGATTCCGCCCCTCTACGCGGTTTTCAGCCTCCTGGCGCTCTATGGCGCTTTCGGTTACTGCCTCATCGCCCTCGCGCCCACACTGCCCATCACATGGGCGTCGCTGATCGCCCTCGCGCCCGCTCTGCTCCTCGTGCGGTTCGGCGTAGTCCCCTTCTGGAACTTCCTGTTCCAGTTCCAGGGCAAGCCGGACTCGCCGCTGGAAGAGCTGGTTCTGGCCGAGGCCGAAGCGGTGACGCCTTTCCGCAACGGGAAAGGTATCGTTGCGGTCGTGCGGGATGGGCGGCAGGTGCAGTTCAGCGCCCGGCTGCTCGAAGCGCAGGTGGCCATGCCCGTGCGTGTCGGCGACAGACTGCGCGTCGAAGAAGTGGATGCCGCCAACGAGCGGGTCGTCGTTTCTTTGCACTAAATTATTACCGGGCCGTGAATGACCCGTCTTTAAGGCCGCTACGCGGCCATGCGTAGCGAGCCGGTGCTTGCACCGTGCCTCGCGAAGAACCGCCCTCATGGGCGGACTTTAAGCGGATGGGAGTTTGCCTCTCCCACAAGGGGCGATGGGGAGCGCTTTTGTAAGGGCGCTGCTTGCTGCGCCCTAAACTTTCCCTCCCCAGTAACAAGGGAGGGAATGAGGTGTGGGGGCCTATGCGAGTAGCGCCCCCAAGGAGAGTTCTATGCCACCTGTACTATGGATCGTTATCGGCGCAGTCGTCGCCGTCTTTATTCTCCTCGGGGTCATCGTGCCGGCCTTTCTGCGCAGCGTAGACGCCGGCGAGATCCTGCTGGTCAACTGGTGGAAAGGCGGCGGGCTGCGCATCTTCCGTGGCCCGACCAAAGCGCTGGTGGTGCCGATCTTTACCCAGACGCGCACCATTCCCGCCCAGGCCATCAACGTAGACATCGAGATCACCGACCAGACGGCCGACGTGGATGCCAACGGCCGGCCCGCGCCCGTCAAGGTCACGGTCCGCGCGTCCGCCATCGTCAGCGTCGGGGAAGACGACGCGATGATCTACACGGCCGCCAACAAATTCTTCTCCAAGCCGCCGATGGAGCAGCTCTCGACGCTGACCGACGTACTCTCTTCCGCCGGCCGCCGCGCCATCAACCTGCTCCGGCACGATCAGTTGTTCAATGCACGCTCCGGTCCGACGCCGGCATCCACGGCCCTGGTCGCGCCGGGAGCGCCCACCGGCGATGCGCTGGCCCGCGGCGAGGACGACGAGCTGGCCGTCATCATCAAGGACGCCTGCTCCCGCGAACTTCGGGACCTGGGGCTTTCGTTCAACAGCCTCAACATTAAAGCCGTCTTGAGCGAAGTCGCGGAGGCCCGGCGGCGGGAATCGGCGGCCCGCGCCAAAGCCAGCGCCGACGTGGTGCAGGCGCAGGAGGAGCAGCGTGCCCGCATCGCCCAACTCGAAGCGCAGCAGAAGATCAACGACCAGGAGCGCGCACTGAACATGCAGATCGCCGCCAACGGCGCCTCCATCGCCCGCGCGGAAGCGGAAAAGCAGGCGGCGGTCCAGGAGCAGCGCAAAGCGGAATTGGCGGCGAACCAGATCACGCAGGCCCAGGCCGATGCCGAGCAGAACGTCATCCAACAGGAGGCGGAAGGCCGCGCCCAGGCAGCGCGCATCCGCGCTATCGCCGAAGCCGAGGCCGATGCTATCCGCAAGAAAGCCGAAGCCCTGATGGCGTCCGGGCAAGCCTATCTCGACCTGCGCCGGCTGGAGCTGGCTCCGGAGCTGACCCGCCAGATCGCAGGCGCGCTCGCCAACGGCCAGTTCGTCAACATCGGCACCACGGGCGCGGACGGCCATAGCGCCGCTGCGTCTGGATCGGATGATGTCCTGCGGGTCGTGCAGACCTTGCTGGCCGCGCAGGTGCTCACCGGCGGCAACGGCCTCGCCTCTCGGCGTAATAGCGACAGCCTGCCGTCCGCCACGACCGAGCCGGACGTAGCGTTCGTCCGGCCGCAAGCCCGACCGACCGCGCCACCACCGGTAGTGCCTTCCATCCCGGCGCAGAAACCGACGTCTGGCAAAGGCTAAGCCGTTCTTTCTCTTGCCAGCAAGCAAGGCGGCGAGCGGAATCTTTCCTTCGCCGCCTTGTCGTATGTTAGCCGTAATTTTTTCGATCTAACCGGCGCGCTCTACAGCCGTCCTCTCGTATCCTTATAAGGAAGCAGGCCGGGCCGATAGACGACCCGGCAGCAAAAGCAACCGCCCTGCCGGACGGAACAGCCTTATCAAGCTAGATGCGTCCTTACGGACGCTCGTTTTTAATGCCGGGTCGTTTATCGGCCCGGCTCGCCAGGGCAGTTATATGCATCCGTTAATAGGTCTGACAATCCAAGAACTGGAAACGCTCGTTCAGGAGGCCGGGCAGCCGGCCTACCGGGGCCGGCAGGTGGCGACCTGGATCTACCGGCGCGGCGCTGAGGACTTCGACGCTATGACGGACCTGCCGCGCGACCTGCGCGCGCGCTTGGCCGAGAACTATACCGTCGGCTTGCCGCGTGTGGCCCACCGGGACGCCGCTCCGGATGAAACGGTCAAGTATTTGCTCGCCTTTGCGGATGGCCAGCAGGTCGAAAGCGTCTATCTGCCTTACTCCGACCGTGTCTCCGTCTGCCTGTCGTCTCAGGTGGGCTGCCCGGCCGGATGCACCTTCTGCGCGACGGCGCAGGGCGGACTGGCGCGCAATCTGACGGCGGACGAGATCGTGGGCCAACTGCTTCGCATGCAGGCGGAGAGCGCGCGGCGCATCTCCCATGCGGTCTACATGGGCATGGGTGAGCCGCTCTGGAACTACGAGGCGGTCGTCAAGAGCCTGCGGCTGCTGGGCCATGAGGTCGGCCTCTCGCTGCGGAACCTGACCGTCTCCACGGTCGGCGTCGTGCCGGGCATTCGCGCCCTGGCCGGCGAGGACCTGCCCATCACGCTGGCCCTGTCGCTGCACGCGCCGGACGACGCGCTGCGCGCCCAGCTCATTCCCACCGCTCGCAAGTGGAAGCTGGAGGAGATCCTGGACGCCTGCGCGGAGTACGTGCAGAAGACGCATCGGAATCTGACCTTCGAATACCTGCTCCTCGGCGGCGTCAACGATCGCCCGGAGCAGGCCCGCGCGCTGGCCGCGCTGCTGCAGGCGAAGCGGCTTCCCGGCAACGTGAACTTGATCCCGTTCAACTATGTGGAGACGCCACAGGGCTATCGACGCCCGGAGCGCGAGAGCGTTCGTCGCTTCCGAGAAGAGCTGGAGAAGGCCGGGCGCGTCACCACGCAGCGCATGACCCGTGGTCACGCCATCTCCGCGGCCTGCGGCCAGCTCCGCCGAACGATCGGATCGAGAACGCCCGCGCGTTTGCAGGGCCAGAGGCGCGATGGAATGAATGCCTTCGTGGAGACGACGCAATGAAGTCCTTCGCTTTTATGTGCCAGGCCTTGAAAGACCCGCCTGCGGAGCCCCTTCCCCGCTGTCCTTTGGACAACCGTCCTACCGGATGGAAAAATCTGGCAGCAAACCATGTGCGCAGCATACCCGGCGCGCAGCGCCTCACCGCGAAGGAATTCGTTCCATCGGCCCGGCGCGCAGCACCTCACCGCGAAGGAATTTATTCCATCGCCAAAGGAGTTTGCCTGCTCGCGCTCAGCCTTGTCCTGGCCGGCGGATGCACGCCGAAGAAGCCCCCTGTCGTGACGAACAACAACCCCCAGACACCTCAAGACACACAGGCCGACCTGCCCGGCAAGATCACCGGGACCGGATTCCACATTCCCATCACCAGGCGGGACCCCAAAAACCCCAACGGGCCGCCGATCCCGATACTGACCGCCGATGCACAGTCCGGCACCCTTCAGAATGAGGGCGACAATCCGGCCACCTTTCTGGAAGGAGTACGCGCTCGCCTCTTTCGGAACGGCAAACCGGCCGCTGATCTGTTCGCTCCGCAGATGACCTACGACCGGAGTAAGAAAACGGTGATCGCCACCGGCGGTGTCAAGCTCGTGTCGCTGCCAACCCCCTCCCAGACGACGGTGACCGCTGATCAGATGACCTGGGACACCAGCACCAGCCATATCGTCGCGGTCGGTCACGCTTTCGCGACCACTCACCAGAACGGCACGGACATTCAGCAGAGCGGCGGACGCATCACCATCGACATGGCCAGGAAGCCCTATGAGATAACTATCGGGGATTAGTGGTAGAATAGCGACAGGACTTTTGACGCAAGACGGCTTTTTCCTGAGGGAAGGACGAGCATGAACCATTTCTCTGGTCCACGGAAGAACCTGTACGCGCATCTTGGCATCAGCTTGATCGTCCTGGCGTCGGTGCCGGCGCTCGGAGCGCCGCCGCGCCCCCAGCCTCCAAAACCCTCCCAAAGTGCCTCGCCCTCCTCGGCAAAGAAAACACCACCGCCGGCCCAGAAGCCCCAGTCCAAAGTGACCGTTATCAACGGGGTCCAGATTTCCGGCTACAATACGATTCACATTACCCTGGGCTCCCGCTACCAGTTGTCCGGCCCGAATACGCAGATCCTGGTGACGAACAAGCCGGCGCACGCGACCCTGCGGTTTCATGCCGACCTGGTCGAATCGAGCGATAATATGGTCACCGTGAACATGAGCGGGCACATCCGGTACACCATTTCGCGCACGCCCCCCGGCGGCGCGGCGCAGACGATTCAGGGCACGGCGAGCCACGGAATCTACTACAGCAAGGCGAAGCGGTTCGAGATGACCGGCGGCGTGGACGCGACGATCACCGATTCGTCGATTCTGAGTGGTCCCGGTACCGTCCGCGCCGAGCGCGTTATCATGGATATGGCCTCTACGCCCTTCACCTATACGCTGAGCGGAGGCGACGGCACAGATACGGTTCGCTTACCCCTCCGCGAGCAGGCGGCCGGCAGCGCGGGGACGTTCCGGGGCGGCGGCACGGTCGATCTGCACGGCTTCGCAACCGGCACGCTTCAGATGGGCCGGAGCGCGGAGTTTTCTGGCCCGGATACCACCATCGACTACGCCAATCCCGCCGAGCGAACGACGGCGCACCTGCAGGCGCACCGGGTCGGGGCGGCCTTCGGCGGCGCGCCCGCCGTTCTGCAAAGCCTGGAGGCAAATGGCGACGTCCGCTTCAACGCCGAGCGTGGGTCGCCTACCGGCGGCGCGCCTCAGACGATCCACGGCCACAGCGGATACGCCCTCTACCCGCTGCAGGACCAGCAGTTGACGCTGTCGGGCGGCGTGGACGCGCTTCTGACCAGCCCGCAGGACCTGCAGGGTCCCGCACGCATTGCGGGGGAGCGCGTCTCCGCTCGCCTGGCGACACCCGCGCGCTATGAGATCGCCGGCTCGCCTTCCAGCACGCTTCTGGAGTTTACGCCGCGCCGGCGCCCCGCGCCCGCCTCATCCTCCGCCGGCACGACCGCCGCGCAGACGTTCGCCATCGGCACCGTGACCATTACCGGATTCGACCGAGGCGCCTTCGAGCCGGGAAGAACGGCCGATATCACCGGTCCCCGGACCAGCTTCGCGACCGCCGATAAGCAGGCCGGCACCTCGGCCCACCTGCAGGCCAGCCACGTCGTCGCGACTTTCGCGCCGGACCAGACCATCGGGAACGCGGTCGCCAGCGGCAACGTCCATTATCAGGTCGAGAGGCCGGCAGCCACCGGCGGCGGCCACCAGAGGGTGGACGGGACCGCGCAGCGGCTGACACTGACCAATACCCAAGACACACGCCAGATCGTGGTGCAGGGTCCCCTGCATGCCGAGATCGTCGATCCCGTGCATCTGGCTGCGCCGGGCCATATCACCGGCCAGGCGGGCGACCGCCTGACCCTGGACCTGGCTTCCAAGGTCAGCCAGTTCGATATCGATAGCCCAAACCAGACGGCGACCATCGATTTCGTGCCGCGCCAGACGAGCGCGCCGGCCTCCCAGCCGGTGGCGCCCGCGCGCTTACAAGAGCATCGCAGCCCGACGCGGACCGACGTCAAACCTGGCAAGTGAGATCCAATCCTTGGAACTATGCGCGGAAAACCTGGTGAAGATCTATCGCCAGCGCAAAGTCGTCGATAACATCAGCCTGGAGATGAAACAGGGCCAGATCGTGGGCCTGCTGGGCCCTAATGGCGCCGGCAAGACCACGACCTTCTACATGATCGTCGGCCTGGTCAAGCCGGACGGCGGCTGCGTCAAGCTCGACGGCGAGGACATCACCCGCCACCCTATGTACCAGCGGGCGCGGCAGGGCATCGGCTACCTGCCGCAGGAGCCTTCGGTCTTCCGTAATATGACCGTCGAGCAGAACCTGATGCTGGTGCTGGAGATGCGCGACCTGACGCGCAAGCAGCGCAAAGAGAAGACCGATGAGCTGCTGGAGGAGCTGCACATTACGCGCGTTCGCGACCGCGAGGGCCGGCTGCTCTCTGGTGGCGAGCGGCGGCGCGTGGAGATCGCCCGCGCGCTGGCAGCCGAGCCTAAGTTTATTCTGCTGGACGAGCCGTTCACGGGCGTAGACCCGAAAGCCATTGAGGATATCGAGAATATCATCAAGCGGCTCACGGAAGAGCGCGGCATCGGCATCCTGATCACCGACCATAACGTCGAGGTCATGATCCGCATTACCCAGCGCGCCTACGTCATTGCGGATGGCCAGAAGCGTTTTGCCGGTCCCTCCGATCACCTTCTGGACGATCCGGAGGTTCGCGCCAGCTACCTGGGCGAGCGATTCGGAATGTACCGCGATCTGGCCCGCGAAGCGGCTGAGGCCGAATTGCGGCGCATCACCGGCGAATGGGACGAAGAGGCAGGAGACGGAAAGTAATGCGCCTGGTCGATAGACTCGTCCTCAAAGACCTGATCGGCCCGTTCATCAACGGCCTGATGATGTTCCTACTCCTGGTGTTCGCCGCCGGCTACCTGTTCAAGGCGACGGACCTGCTCGTGCAGGGCGTTCCGCTCTGGACCGTCATTAAGCTGATCGCCTTCAACCTGCCGAGCGTGCTCACGGATACCTTCCCGATGGCCACGCTGCTGGCCGGACTGCTGGCCTTCGGACGGCTGTCGGGCGACCATGAGGCGGTCGCGCTGTTCGCGGCGGGCATCAGCTTTCCGCGCATCATCCGCGCGGTCCTCTATATGGGCATTGTCGTCAGTATCGCCGCTTTTTTGTGGAATGACTGGATCGTTCCTCCGGCCACGACGGCTTTTTGGGACCTGCAGCAGGAAGCGGTCAAACATCTGTTGAAATCTGATAAGCCGCTCTACTATCCGGTCATGAGTCCGGATGGAAAAATGCTCGAAGAAAACGTCAGTATCGCTGGAGGATACGACGCGAAGACCCAGACCCTGCGCAAGGTCACCATCACCCGCTTCAGCACGGATCCGCGGTGGACCGGGCAGCCGCAACTGACCCTCTACTGCGACACAGCGCGTCCCCAAGGCGGCAGCGCGCTGCAGATGGCGCAGAACGGGCTTAACTGGACGTATTACAACGGCTACGTTACGAACTATAATCACGACAGCGCCACCGGCCTGGTCGATACCATGACAAGCTCGTTCCAGATGATACGGACCTCTCCACGGACCGCCTCCGTCGGCAAGACGTTCGACGAAGTGATCAATATGGATGTCCAGGACGATTCGGGCCGCATGAACTTCATCCAGCTTCAGCGGCAGATCCAGAAGCTGCGGGCGGCGGGCCGGATCAGCGAGGCGCGCGGGAAAGAAGTAGACCTCTACGGTAAGCTCGCCCTGCCCCTGGCTAGTCTGATCTTCGGGGTTCTGGGCGCGGCGCTGGGCGTGAATACGCAGCGCGGCGGAAGCAAGTCGGTCGGTTTCGGCATGGCGATCTTCGTCGTCTTCCTGTACTGGGTCTTCTACCACGCAATGTTCGTGGTGGGCAAAAACGGTGGGCTGCCCCCGCCGCTGGCCAGTTTCCTGGCCGATATCACCGGCGCCATCGTCGCCCTTGTTCTGACCCTGCGGGCTTCTCGCTAAGTCCCCGCCGCGTCCGGCTGAGGTCGATTCAGGAGTCGGTTCGCTTGTATTGCAAGGCAAATATGATGGAGTGATGCGCGATGATCTGGACACTTCTCGCCTTACTGTCTCTGATCACACTGGGCGGGTTTATATCCTACTATGGGGACTTGCAGGGCAGACGCTGGGGAAAAAAGCGTGTCTCGTGGTTCGGTCTGCGTCCCAAGCACACGGCTATTCTGATCACCAGCCTGACAGGCGCCTTCGTCGCCCTGTTGAGTGTCGCCACCCTGCTTATGATTTCGCCGGCCGTGCGCGATATCGTCCTGCGCGGCGAGACCGCCATTCGCGAAAATAAACAGCTCAATGCCCGCCTGATTCGACAGGCCCTTTATAACAACGGGATAGTAACGGAAAAACAGAACCAACTTGCATTGGCTAATGAACAGCTTTCTGCGACCAGAGCCGACTTGGCCAATAACCAAACTCGGTTGAAACTGGTCGATGCAAAACTGAAGACGGTACAGGACAACTATATCCGCGTCTGCCAGGATCAAACCCGGACGAAACAGGATGAAGCCAGAGCAAGGCAGGAAGTCGCCAGGCTTTCCGCTTTGAAAGCTCAGTTGGAACGATCCATAGCCCAGGACAAAGTTCAGTTTCGCAAAGAGGAACAGCTTAATGCACGTGCTGCCTATCTCAATAAGGACCTTGCCGACCAGAATATCGAGTATGCGCGCCAGAGTGCAGGTCTCGAAAAGAGCAACACGAAGCTACAGACCGAAAACGAACAACTGGCTTCGCGAAATGCCGATCTGCACCAAGAACACGACCAGCTCATGGCCCAAAACACCGCGCAGAAATCTGCATTGGAGGCGCAATATAAAGCCTATCAGGATCTGGATGCAAAGGTCAGCGAGCTGACCGCGAAGCGGGACGATCTTTACCGCCAACTGGCAAATACCGGGCAGAGCTATATGGAGCTGCGGCACGCGAAGATGACGCTGCCGGCAGGCGCGGAGCTAGCACGCTGCACCATCGACGCGCACCTGCGGCCGGAAGCGGTACGGCGGGACCTTAAGAATCTGCTCGATGAGGCCAGCACCACGGCGTTGCGGTATCAGGCGGCTCCCGGTGATAACGGACGCGCGGTCATGATCGTACCTAAGCGAGTCGTTACACCAACGGGCGAGGAGGATGCCGGAGAGGATGCCAGCCTGAAGGCCCTGACGGAGGACCTGGCCGGCAGCGATACGCCGGTGGTCGTGCACGCCAATTCTGTCACGAACGCCGTGGAGGGCGAGCAGGTGCTCGTGGAGTTGATTCCGCAGGTTCTTCACCATGAGATCATCTTCGATAAAGGCGCTGTCATCGCGACGCGCCGCCTCGACGCCCGCCAGCCTCTCGCGCGCGTTGTAGACGATATTCTGCAGTTCCTGCAGCAGGATGTCAAGAATGCCGCCATCCGATCGGGCATGATCCCCCGCGTGGATCCGGATACCGGCAAGGAAGAGGTCGGAATCATCGGGCCGAGAGAACTGGTGACCCTGACCGAGCAGGTGCTGCGCAAGGGGGGCCTGATCGAAATCTCCGCAGTCGCGAAAGCGCCTATTTCTGCTGCCGACTCCCTGCGCCTCTCGACGGAACAGACCGATCGGGAGAATATGGAAGTGCGCATCACCCACGCGCATGGTGGACGGTAGGACAGTCTGAATCACGGATAGCCCGGATGACACCGATGGCACGGATAAAGTCTCTCCTATCCGCCTCCCTCCGTCTCATCCATAACAGGAGAACTACCGAGACTCCATGTCCCTCCGTGTCATCGGTGTCATCCGTGATTCAGAAACGGTGTCCTCTGTGATCGGGAAGAGTAACGCTCTGGCAAGCGGGGGGGACACCACCGTTCTGGCGATCGATCCGGGCCGCGCTAAGTGCGGGGTCGCCGTCGTGCGGCGTGACGGGCAGGTCCTCTTCCGCGCCATCGTTGCAGTGGAAGAGATCGTGGAGGAGACGCAGCGTCTCATTGCGGATTATAGCCCTTGTGCCCTGATCGTCGGGGGCGGAACGGGCTCTCGTCCGGTTTTGCAAGCTCTGCGCGCGGCAGAGATGTCGGTCGCCATGGAGCGTGTAGACGAGGCGCACACCTCCGAAGCTGCCCGCGCGCGCTTTGTGGCGGAGAACCCGGCACCCGGATGGCAGCGACTTCTTCCGCGCAGTCTGCGCACTCCCTGGCGCCTCTACGACGACTACGTCGCCATCATCCTCGCCGAGCGCTACTGGCAAAAACAAAATTCCCCCTCTCCTTCTCAAGGAGAGGGGGCCAGAGGGTGAGACCTCACCCTTTCAGGCCGGCGACGCGATCCTCCGGGCTGACGATCTCGGTGATGCGGATGCCGAAGTTGTCCTCAATCACCACTACCTCACCCTTAGCTACCAACCGTCCGTTGACCAGCAGGTCCACCGGCTCTCCGGCCACCTTGTCCAACTCCACGATCGAGCCGGAGGCCAGCGCCAGCACGTCCTTAATGAGCATCCGGACGCGGCCCAACTCCACCGTAACCTCCAGCGGAATATCCAGGATCAGCTCTAGACCCCGCGGCAGCGTGGTGTCCAGAGTCTCCCGCGCCCAATCGGCAAAAGGGGTCGTACCGCCCCGGTGGCCGCCTTCCTCCGCCAGTCGTCCTCCGCCTCGGCCCGATCGCGGCCCGGCGCCCGGCTCGATCAAACTGCCGGTCAGCACGGGGGTGACGTCGGTATCGGGAAGGGGGATCCGCTCGATCCGCTCCTCCTCCCAATCCCCGGCCGGCGCGATCGCTGCCGCCAGCGCCTGGGCATACTCCGGCGTGAACAGAAACGTGATCTCCGTATCTAAAGTGTCCGGCAGATTGAGCATCAGCCGGGCCTGCACGGCGCTGTCGCTCTGCGCGAAGACGGGCGGCAGCGTGATGGGACTGAGATGCGTCTCGCTGGATTCGAGCCCGATGGCATCGCCGGTCAGGCTCGCCAGCGCGGTCGCGAAGCTCTGGGCGATTCGCGTCATCGCCGCCGACAGCTTCTCGACCTGCTCCTGCATCAGCCGGTAGAGCGGCGCAGAGTCGTTACGTCCCTCGATCAGGTTCGCGAAGACGCAGGCCGCCCGCTCCGAAAACACCAGCAGGCACTCGATGGGCAGCGGCCGGTTGAGCGAGAAGATCGTATAGAGCACGCTCTCATTCCGATCCCGTATCTCCGCCGTCGATACCGCACAGACGTCCGGCATCTCCAGCGCTCCCTCGTGGTGGATGACCTCCGCCAGAGCCTGGGATAGATGCGGGCGCAGATTGGCCAGCAGATCGTTTAAGGCATAGATCTCTTTAGGCGACAGCTCTGGCATGATTTTCCTCCGAAACCCGGGTAATATGCACGGCCAGCTTCTTGCCGCGCGTACCCGGCTTGCCGTGAAACTTGATTTGCTGGCCGATGCGGACAGCGATCTCCTCGTGCTGGCCCCCGTCCAGCCGCACGATGTCGCCCACCTGCAGGCGCATCAGGTCGTCTAGAGAGAGGGCTGCCGTACCGAGCTGCGCGACACAGGTAACGTAGGTGTTCTCCAACCCACGGGCCAGCACGGCGGCGCACCCGCCCGCATTGGCTTTGGCATTGCCGGCGGACCACTTCTGGGCACTGAACTTGGCGGTGATGGGCTTGAGCAGCGTGTAGGGCATGCACAGACTCATCTTGCCGCTCAAGTCCCCCACCTTGACCTCGAACCGGATAGAGATGACGATATCGTTGGGCGGGGCGATCTGAACGAACTGCCCCTGCGTCTCCATCAATTCTCGCGTCGGCGTAAAGGCGTAGATGCCTTCCCAGGCCGTGCGCAGTTCTTTTAAGGCGCGGTTGACGATACTTTCGGCCAGCGCCCGCTCAATGTCGGTCAGGACGGTGGACTTTTTGACCATGCTGCCAGGCCCGCCCAACAGGCGGTCGATCATCGCCAGGGTGACGTTGAAATCGATCTCCAGGATCGCCTGCCCTGCCAGCGGCGGCATGCTGAACAGATTGATGAGGCTGCTCGTCAGCGGGCGCATGTACTCATCGTAGCGCATCTGCTGAACGGAGAGCAGGTCCACATGGACCGGCACGCGCATATACGCCGACAGCGACGAGGCGAACATGCGCGCGAAGGTCTCATGCAGCATCTGCAGGGTGCGAAGCTGGTCTTTGGCCAGCTTATCCGGCCGGCGGAAATCATAAGCCTCGTAGGAGGCGACTCGAATGGGCGCAGGCAGCGGCGCGGCGACGGGAGGCTCGGCCGGTGTCACAACGGGGGGTGGCTCCGGAGCCGCCTTCTCCGCAGACACGTCCGGAGGACGCTCCGCATCGTCGGAAGGGGCCGGGGCGCCGGTCAGCGAGGCCAGAAGCGCTTCTATTTCAGCCTGGGAAAGGATTTCAGCCAAGGCGATTCCTCATCATAAGAGGTGGCATTAAAGCAAGCATGCCTCCTGACGGATTTTCGGCGCGCCCTGCGTGTTTCTTCAGGCTCATTTGGACCTCACCCCTCTCCGATCGCCATCGTCGACTCAAAGGTTCGATAACGGCCCGGCAGCCCTCGCTCGCCTTAGCAAGGAGAGGGAACATAGGATCATGCCAGCGGCACGACACGGCGCACGACCGGTCCCGTGCCTCGATCCCCATCGCGAGTCAATACTTCTATGGCCGGAACGCCGAGACGCAGGAGGTAATCCCGTGCCTCCGCGATGCCCGCGCCGACGTCCGCAGGGCGATGGCTGTCATCCCCAAAGCAGAACGGAACTCCCATCGCCTGGGCGCGCTCCACCTGCCAGGGCGCCGGATAGGGCTCGCCCAGTCCTTTGCGCCAGCCGGCCGTGTTCAGGTCCAAAATAGCCCCGGCGGCGCGAACCGCCTCCAGGGCATTTTCCGCCGCTGCGCGGACAGGCGGCGTGACCAGCGCCGAGGCATCGAAGCCGGCGGCACGTACGTTCTTCTTAACCAGATCCAGGTGCCCGACCACGTCCGGGCGCAGCGCCTCGACCATCTGCGCCACCCGCTCGTAATAGCATATCGCCAGGGCTTCCGGGCCTCCGCACGCCTCCACTGCGCGCGCATAGTTCTCCGGCCGCCCGTCGATCTGAATCTCATCCACGTAATGCACCGATCCGACGAAGTAATCGAAGGCCGGAGAGCCGTCCGCAAGCGTCTGCGCGCGATAGGCCCGCATCTGCTGGACATAGTCTGCTTCCGGGACCACCTCCGCTTCAAACCCGCGTAACACGATGAGGCGGCCGGTGAAGTCTCGTGCGAGGCCTTGAATCGCGGTGGTGTAGCGGGCGAAATCGGCCTGGATCTTCGCCACGTCCCAGCCGCGCTCCTGCTCTTCACTGTAGAGGAAGCGCTCCGCGTTGCGGGGTACGTGCTCGCTCACGCCAAAGGTATGGTAGCCGGTCGACACGGCCGCCTCAAGCATCTCACGCAAGGTCGCCTCCGCATGATCGCAAAACTCCCCGCTGTGTCCCCCGTGCAACGACACACGCCATGGCATGGGTACGGCGCTTTCGTCTATCATCGTTCTCCTGGCCTCCTCTCGTCCTGTTTCCCGTCACATGTCTCCTTCCTTCCCGTTTTCAGGGTGAGGCAACAGGGATGAGACCGGCGGGAACTTCTGGAAACAGTGTACCGTCTTCCGTGCAGCAAAATCTGGTTGCTGGCAAGGGTGTTTATGGAAACCTGATAATACGATTGGGGGCGAAAGGGAAGACCAATGTCTGGCGAAAAGCAACACAATGTTTTGGATAACGGCTTATGCAACACGACCGGCAGAGTGCATGGAGCCGGGTGTGGCTGCGGCTATACGGAAAAGTTTCTCGCCGAGCCGGCCGCAGCCTATATCGAATCACGACGGCACTTTTTACGCCGCCTGCTCGTGGGGGGGCTGAGCGTGGCCGCGCTGCCTCTGCTGGAGCCGCACGCCGAGGCGGACATCTTTACGCCCAGTGTTAGCGATCAAAAAAAGGCGGGCGACCAGGCGGCAGCGCAGGTCATGCAGCAATATCCTGTCGTTAACGACTCCCGAGCAAGCCGTTTGAATCAAGTGGGCAGACGGCTGGTGAACGCGCTCAGCTCCCGAGATCGCGGTCCCTGGAACTATCGCTTCCACGTCATCCATAGCAGCGACATCAACGCGTTTGCCCTACCGGGCGGCAACGTCTTCATGTTCACCGGCCTGATGGACCGGATCACCTCGGATGACGAGCTCGCGGCCGTGACCGGGCATGAAATGACCCACGTCCGTAAGCAGCACTGGGCCAAAGCGGTTGCCAATGAGACCAAGCGGCAGTTAGGCTTATCGCTGGTCCTCGGCCTGACCCATGCGAACGGAGCCTGGCGGACGGTGGCCGGCGGCGTCGACTCACTCCTCTATCTACGTTATTCGCGCCAGGAAGAGGATGAGGCGGACGCGGGCGGCCTGCAGGATATGGTCCAGGCCGGCTACGATCCGCACGGCATGCTGGATCTGTTCCACATGCTGCTCAATGCCACCCATGGCGGCAGTCCACCCGAGTTCCTGAGTGACCACCCGCTCACCCAGGAGCGTATTACCCGCACGCAGCAGCGCATCGCCAACCTGCATAACCAGGGCTGAGGGACGTCGTTTTGGATTGACAGGGAGAGAGGGCGCGTGTCATACTCAGAATCGGATGCTTGCGGGGCGCATTTGCGCCCCGGAGCACCGTACCGAGTCATGACATGAAACGTTCTGCCCTCCTCATACTGGCCTTCACCGTCTTTCTGGATTTCCTCGGCCTCACCCTCATTATCCCGCTGCTGCCGGTCTATATCACCCACTACGGCGGCAATTCGTGGATCGGGGGCTTGCTGACGGGCAGCTTCGCGGCGATGCAGTTTCTCTTCGCTCCGATCTGGGGCCATGCCTCCGACCGCTACGGCCGCCGCCCGCTGATCCTGATGAGCCTGATCGGCTCGGCGATCACCTACTTCTTCTTCGGCGCCGCCGGCAGCCTCACCGTGCTGTTCCTCGCGCGTATCGGCGCCGGAATCCTCACGGCGGCCAGTCTCCCGACCGCCCAGGCCTACGTGGCCGACGTCACGCCGCCGGAGAAGCGCGCCGGCGGCATGGCGCTGCTGGGTGCCTGCATCGGGCTGGGATTTGCCTTCGGGCCGATCGTGGGCGGCAAGCTCAGCCAGTACTCGCTCTTCGGCGGCCCGCCCATCGCCACGCCTGCCTACGTCGCCGCCGCCCTCGCTCTTCTCAACTTCGTCTGGGCCTTCTTCATGCTGCCGGAAACTCACACGGACCGGCAGCCTACCCAGGAGAAGCGGACGGCGCTGGATACGTTCTCAACCATCGTCTGTGCCCTGCGCGCCCCGACCGTCGGCGAGCAGTTGACGGTCTATGCCTTCGGGTATTTCGCCTTCATGGCCGTGGAGGCGTCGCTGACCTGGCTGGTCGTCCTGCGCTTCGATCCGGTCCTGACGAAGATGGCCGCGCACGCCTGGCAGTCCTACGCACACTTGAGCTTCGCGCAACTGCCCCAGGAAGTGCGCAAAGCGCTGCCGGCCGGCATCTCGTGGCCGGCATACGCGCATCTGCCGTTTACGGCCATCGCTCCTGCTCTCGTGAGGATGCTCAAAGAGAAGGCCTCCGCGCAGGTCACCAGCTTTGTCATGATGATCGTCGGCCTCACATTGCTGGTGACGCAGGGTCTCATCATGCGGGGACTGTCCCGGCGGGTCGGGGAGCACCAGATGGTGATGTTCGGGTCGCTGCTCCTAACGGTCTGTCTGGTCGGCCTGGCGATCACCTCCAGCCTGACCGTCATCTATATCATCAGCGCCGGCATCGCCGTCGGCAACGGCCTGATGATGCCCGCTCTGAGCGCCCTGATTACCCACTCCGCCGGGCCGCAGGAGCGCGGCGTGCTCAGCGGCGCCCAGCAGGGCCTCGCCAGTCTCTCGCGCGCCACCGCCCCACCCCTCAACAACTTCCTCATCGGCCTGCCGCACGGCACCGGCATTCCCTTCTTCATCTCCGCCATCCTGATGGGGGTCTCCTTCGTGCTCAGCCTGCGCTTGCGCCCGCTGCCGCACCGCGCGGATGCCTCCCCGCCTTCAGAATCGGAGGTCCAGCCGGGCGATAGCACGGTCTCTAGCGGCGAACCGGCAGCCGATCTTCCCTCTCCACCGGTCGAAGCGAGGCGTGAATAGCAGCCCTGTTCCCTATTTTGCGTCAAAACCCGGCAAAAATACGAGAAAAAAGGAACAAATTTCGTCAGTAGATCGTCAGGTGGGAGAAAGGGAGAGAAATGCCTCTTCGCTGTCGCTCTCGCTTTCGGGCGGCTTGCCCCCGGCGGCGCTGCCCTGCATCGCGGAATCGCCTTGTTCCGCACGAGACGATTCTTCGCGTCTAGTAGGTATAGACTAACGGTGGTTTCAGCTCAGGCCGCCATACACAGTCAGGAGAGGATAGGCTATGGCACGTACCAAAATGATGGACAATCGGATTTCCTCACGAGGGGAGACGAGCGATCACACCGGACGCGGCTGGCACGGAGATCCCGAAGGCCATGCCCAGGCGGGCCGGAAGGGAGGCCGCAAAGTCTCCCAGGACCGCCAGCACATGGCTGAGATCGGCCGCAAAGGCGGCACCAAGGTCTCTCAGAACCGCCAGCACATGGCTGAGATCGGCCGCAAGGGCGGCTCCAAAGTGGCTCAGGATCGGCAGCACATGGCGGAAATCGGCAAGAAAGGCGGCGAGAGCAAATAGCTTGATACCGCTTTTTCCCATGAGTTAGGCCCGGCAAACCGATTTTGCCGGGCCTGTCTTTTTGCCCCCTCAGACGGCGTTTCACAAAACCGGCGCATCGGGTATACTGGCAGACGCAAGAGATGCTGCAACGGGAGGAAGGGACGCCGGCATGGCGATTCTCGGTTTCAGGCTGGAGGAGATCGCTCGGCTACTGGCGCTGCTGGAAGCGCATAGCCTGGACGAGATCGTCCTGGAGGAGGAAGGCCGCTCTCTGCGCATCAAGGCGGCGCGTCCGGAGCGGGCGGGCGGTCCGGCTTTATCCGAAGCGCCCCCTGTCGCACCCAGGACACGGCGCACGGTGGCCGCTGCCAGCGTTGAAACCCTCCCGGAGACCGAGATTTCCGCCGATCAGGTCGCGCTCTCCTCCCCGATGATGGGCTTGTTCTATCGGGCCGATAAGCCGGGCGCGCCGCCGCTCATTGAGGTGGGCGATCGGGTCGCCGTCGGGCAGGCCATCGGCATCATCGAGGCCATGAAGGTCTTCTCGGAGATTCCCGCCGAGCATGCCGGGACGGTGCTCTCCATCCTCGCGCAGGACGGCCAACTGGTGCAGGCGGGAGAGCCGCTCATGATCCTGCGTCGAGAATGAAATGGAAACGAACGGAAACGTCCCCACAGAGGCTCCGGCTGAGCCGGAGGCGCCGCTGACAGAGCTGCCGGAGGTCGATCCTGCCGAGTTCGAGCTGCGCCATCTGGATCCCAGGCAGACGCGCATCTTCCGCGTGGCCGGCGTGACGCGCATGACTCTGGAAGGAGACCGCTCCTGGGTCAAGATTTCCGTGGCGCGCGCGTTTCCACTTTCCGATCCGGACCACTATATCGGCGTCTTAGATGGCGCCGGCAAAGACGTTGGCCTGCTGCAGGATCCCAGCCAGCTCGACCACGAGTCGCGCCGCATTCTCGAAGAGGAACTGGAGAAGCGCTACTTCGTGCCGGTCGTGGAGCGCGTGCTCTCCGTCAAGGAGGAGTTCGGCACTGTCTACTGGCGCGTGGAGACGGACCGAGGCGAGAAGGAGATCGTCGTGCGCAACATGCGCGACAATATCCAGGAGCTCTCCTCATCCCGTCTGATCATCACGGACGTGGACGGCAACCGCTTCGAGTTTCCAGACTATACCAAGCTCGACAACAAAAGCATCGGCATCATCATGCGCCATCTCTAACGATCTTATTCCTCAGGAGGGGAAATAATGGAGGCACGCTTCGATTACGTTTTGGTCGGCGGCGGCCTGGCCTGCGTATGGGCAGCCCAATCCATCCGCGAGCGCGACAAACAGGGTACTATCCTCATCCTCGGCGGCGAGCCGCATCCACCCTACGACCGCCCGCCGCTTTCCAAAGACTACCTCACCGACGACGAGAAGGTCCCGGATGACGTCTACAGCAAATTCGACGACTTCTACCCCAAAAACCAGATCGAGCTGCATACGAAGACGCGGGTGACCCGGCTGGATCGGAACGCGCGCACGGTCACCCTGGCAGATGGAAAGACCATCGGCTACGAAAAGCTGCTGCTGGCGACCGGAGCCAGTCCCCGTCCGCTCGGCGTGCCGGGCAGCAACCGTCCCGGCGTCTTTCTGCTGCGCACCATCGAGGATTCGGAGGCTATCCGCCAGGCCATGCAGCAGAGCAAGCGCGTGGTAGTCGTCGGCGCAGGCTACATCGGTATGGAGGTAGCGGCCGATGCGCGGACGCGCGGCCTGGAGGTGGATGTCATCGAGCCGCAGGCCTATCCCTGGGCCAAATTCGCCGATGAGACGCTGGGACGTTTCATGCAGCGTTACTACGAGGGCAAAGGCGTCCGGTTTGCGTTCGGCGACGAGGTGACACGAATCGACGGCGATGGCGAGAACGGGCCGGTCAAGCAGGCGGTCACGAAGAGCGGCCGGCAGATCCCCGCCGATATGGTGGTCGCTGGCGTGGGAATCCACCAGAATACCGAGCTGGCCGAGGCGGCCGGGCTGGAAGTGGATGCGAAGGAAGGCGTCAAAGTCAACGAGTTCCTCCAGACTTCCGATCCGCATATCTGGGCGGCGGGGGATATCGCCTTTTTCAAAGACATCGCCCTCGACAAGGAGTGGCACGCCGAGCATTTCCTGAACGCCAAATGGCAGGGTCAGGCGGTCGGCGCCGTCATGGCCGGGAGCGACCAGCCTTACAATCAGGTGCCCTACTTCTTCTCGGACGAGTTTGACATCCATATGATTCTGCGCGGCGACCCGCAGGGCGGCAAGAACACCGTCATTGCCGGCGACCTGGAGGGCGCCGAGTTCGTCCAGCTCTACTCCGACGACACGGGCCGCCTGACGATGGGAATTGCCATCAGCCACGACGAGAAAAAGCTCGACCCCCTCTCCGACACATTGGAGCGCCTGATCCGGGCCAAGGTGAATATCAAAGGCCGTGAAGCGGAGATTCAGAAGCCGGGGTTTGATATCAATACGCTGTAGCCCACCCCCTGTCCCCCTCCCTGGTTCGCTCGCTACGCTCGCAGGGAGGGGGAACCCTATTGGAAGGTTGAAACTGTTTTGACGCACATAACAGAATGACCACTCGTTTGCTCAATCCGATTTCGGATCGGCGGACTTAATACGGGTCATGACGGCTTTAGCATTACCCTTAGCACCACACCACTTACATTCCAAACGATCCTCACCAATTAACTTCAGCGAGAGTGTTCCGCTCCCCCAACTTGTAGCGCCTTCATACAGGCATTCGTCGAGGACTACGTAACCGTCCTTCTCATGTGGGTTAGTCAATTTTCCTTTCGTTAGTCCAGTTGTTCGATATTGTTTCATCTGGTATATGGTGTCACCTCCATCCGCATTCAAACCAATCACACCGGGATAGGGCTTCTTGAGGGTGGAATCAAATGTGACTTCGCCCTGCCAAAGACCTAGAAAACCCAGATATTGAGTTGGTATCCGCATCTCAGTTCCCCCATTGTTAGATGAAGTCGATACAGCCTATTCCATATGCTCAAGTCAGTAATTACCAATAGAAAGCCAGCACTTTCTTCCGAAAGCTACTCATAACTGAATGTCCTGAATGCAGAGGTACAAGAAAAGAGTTGTGTTCCCCTCCCTGGTTCGCTCGCTACGCTCGCAGGGAAGGGGCTAGGGGGTGGGCTACACCGCGCGGATCTGGTTGACCTCGGTCTGAATCTTGACGAGGTTGGCGTAGACGCCGTCCAGGGCCATCAACTCGTCGTGCGTTCCAAGCTCGACCATCTTGCCCTCCTTCATCACGACCAGGCGGCTGGCGTGGCGCAGAGTGCTGAGCCGGTGCGCGATGGCGAAAGTCGTGCGGTTCTGGATCAGGCGGGCGATGGCCTCCTGAATCTGCTTCTCCGTCTCCGTATCTACGCTGGCGGTCGCCTCGTCGAGGATAAGGATCTTAGGATCGTGCAGGATGGCCCGCGCGATCGAGATGCGCTGGCGCTCCCCACCGGAGAGCCGCTGCCCCCGCTCCCCGACCTGCGTATCGTAGCCGTCGGGGAACTTCATGATGAACTCGTGGCAGTTGGCCGCCTTGGCGGCCCGCATGATCTCCTCTACAGACGCGCCGGGCTTGGCGTAGGCAATGTTGTCCCGGATCGTGCCGGGGAAGAGGAACGGCTCCTGCAGCACGATGCCGAGCTGATGGCGGAAGTCCTCCTGGTGGATGTTGCGAATATCCACGCCGTCCACCTTGATGTCGCCATCGTCCACGTCGTAGAAGCGCGCCAGCAGGTTGATGATCGTGGACTTGCCCGCGCCGCTGTGACCCACCAGGCCGATCATCTCGCCGGGTTCGACCTTGAGCGTAAAGTCGTCGAGGACGCGGCGGGCCTTGTCGTAGCTGAAGCCGACCTTCTCGAACTCCACTTCGCCCTTGATGTCTGGCATCGGCACGGCGTGCGGAGCCTCTTTGATGTCCGGCTCCGTATCCAGCACCTCGAAGACGCGCTCGGCCGCCGTCAGCGAGCGGGTCGACCAGTCCAGCACGCGGCTGAAGTTCTGGAACGGCGCGTAGAACTGCCACATGTACGCGTTGAAGGCCGTCAGTGTGCCGATGGTCATCGCGTGATTGAGGACCTTATACCCACCGAAGAGCCAGATGATATAGCTGCCGGAGCTCATGAGCAGGCCCACCAGCGGCCAGTAGGTCGCCCAGAACGAGTTGGCCAGGTAGCTGGACATGAAGACCTGATAGTTGCGGTCGCGGAAGTGCTTGATCTCGCGGTCTTCCTGCGCGAACGCCTTGACAACCCGCATGCCGTTCAGCGTGCTGCCCAGTACCGCGTACATCTTGCTGATTCGGTGCCAGACGTGGCGCCACTTCTGCCGTGCCCGCGGCATGAACCAGCTCGTCAGCGCATAGAGGAACGGCGTGGGGATCAGCACCAGCAGCGCCAACTGCCAGTTCATGCGGAACAGCACGGCTCCGATGCCGACCAGCGTCATCACGTTCGTGATCAGCCAGGGCGCGCCGTCGCTCAAGAAGTCCCACAGGTTGTCCGCGTCGTTGGTGACGCGGGACATGACCGAGCCGATGTTGCGCTTGTCGTAGTAGGCCAGGGAGAGCAGGTTGAACTTCTCGTAGAGGCTGACGCGGATATCCATAAGGATACGCGCGCCCAGCCAGGGGTTCAGCCGGCGCTGGCAGTAGGTCAGCACGGCCATGCCCAGCCGGATCAGCAGCAGCACCACCACCCATTCGATGACCGGTACCATCGCCGCGTGGATACCAGCGTACCGCGGCCGGACCACTGCGTCGACGATGCGCCCGCCGATGTAGGGCGGGGCGATGTCCGCCAAGGTCGCGCCGATCAGGATCAGGACGCTGGCGATGGCCTGCAGCTTATAGGGAGCCAGGAACCGGAAGAGGCGCAGCATGACGGCCCGCTTGTTGACGCAGGCCGGGCACACTTCTGTATCTTCCGGCAGCACGCGCTTGCACCGCGGACAGTACTTCTTCCGGTCCTTGATATTGGCTTCGGGGACAGGCTCGCCTTTGGCGATGGCGTTGAGCTGGCGCGCGACCGTGTTGGCCTCGGCGACGACCGCCTGTGAGAAGCGCACGAGCGGGATTGTCTCCGTATCCGTGCGGACCTCCAGCAGGCCGTTGCCGACCAGCATTTCGGCCTTCGCCTCTTTGATCTTCCGAAGCGGAACCGTCTGGCGTAGATGGACGTGGCCGTTCTTGCCGTTGCCGTGCCCGTTTCCACTTTCCGAGGGGGAGAAGACGTAGACGTGCTTGCCCTCGACGACCAGCCATTCGGGTCCGAACACGCCCTGGGAGTTGATGTCGGTGGCTAAGGCGATCCGCTGAGGCTCTTGCTGCGCCGCCTCGTCTCCGCCGGTCGCCTCTGTTGAGTCTCCATTCGCCGCCTCTACCGGCGCGGCGGAATGACCGTTTTGCTCGGCGGAGGCGATAGCGTCCCCATCGTCCTCCGAATCTTCTTGGGCGCGCAAATCGCGCAGGCTTTGTTCGACTTCTTCCGGAAGAGCGTCGAGTAGTGCCATAAAAAAAAGATGCCTTTCCGCTCTCAGCGAGGACCCGACCAAAACAATAGATCGTGTTGTACTGCCACAAAAGTATACCTGATTTGCAGGTGCGGAGTTGCAGAAATTTGCCGCAAACCGGGTAAATCCCGCCGGATATAGTCTGGCTGTTATCGTCTCAGGATAATGGCGCGATCACTTAATCTTCTCATAAAAGTGTCCGGTCCGTAAACGAACCGTCTGTAAAACACCAAGCCCCGTCAACTTGGCTGCCAAGCCGGTGCTGTCGCGTCAATAGGGTGTGATTCAGCAGGCAGCGGCATGGTCCAACCCTGTCTGCCCCCTGAAGGGGGCATAGTGCCTTACAGCAGGTTCGTTTACGGACCCGTTACTTGTTAAAGAGGGTCTTGAGGGTTTCGTAAAGCTCGTGGGGCACGGTGCGGAGCGTCCCGACCGCCTTGTCGATGGGCACGGGAACGATCTCATTGGCGTGGATGGCGACCATCTTGCCGAAGTCCTTTTCGTGGACGCACTGCGCGGCGCGAATGCCCAGGCGCGAGGCCAGGACGCGGTCGAAAGCGGTCGGCGGGCCGCCGCGCTGGATGTGGCCGATGGCCGCCGAGCGCGTCTCCAGGCCGGTGCGCCGCTCGATCTCCTGAGCCACGTACTCGCCGACGTTGCGCTCGGAGAGGGTGACGTGCCCGAAGGCGTCCAGCTCTTGCTTCTCGCCTTCCTGCTGCGGCAGCTCCACGCCTTCGGAGGCGACCACCAGGCTGTAGTTCTTGCCGCGCTTGCGCACCTCCAGCAAGTGCGCGCACATCGCGTCCATGTCCAGCGGCTCTTCGGGCAACAGGATCCAGTCCGCGCCGCCCGCCACGCCGGTATAGAGCGCCACCCAGCCGGCATGGCGGCCCATGACCTCCAGGACCATGACGCGGCTGTGCGACTTGGCGGTGTCGCGCAGGCGGTCCACCGCATCCATCGCGACGTTAACGGATGTGTCGAATCCAAACGTGTAGTCCGTATCGCTCAGGTCGTTATCCATCGTCTTGGGGATACCGACGATGGGCACGCCTTCTTTCCAGAGCTTGCTGGCCACGCCCAGAGTGTCTTCCCCACCAATGGCGGCGATGGCATCGAACCCGTATTTGCGGATGTTGGCCTTGACGGCATCCACCATCGCCGGGTCCTTATAAGGGTTGGTGCGGGAGGTGCGAAGCACCGTGCCGCCCTGCGCGATTATCTCCTCGACCCGGCCCACGGTCAACGGCTTGTCTTCGACGATGCCCTGCACGAGCCCCTTCCAGCCTTCCCGAATACCCCAGACCTCCGAGCCGTAGTCCAGCGACTTCATAACGAAGCCGCGGATGGCCGGGTTCAGGCCAGGGCAGTCTCCTCCTCCGGTTAAAATTCCTATCTTCATCGTCCTCGTTCATCCTTCCTATTACCCCTTATAGGTGGTACAGACATACGATACCCCCTTCCCTGAAGGGAAGGGGGCCGGGGGTCAGGTTATTTTCGGCTCTATCAGGCCGTAATCGCCACCGTGGCGCTTGTAGAGCACGCCGATCCGGTTGGTATCTTCGTCCAGAAACACGAAGAAGCTGTGGCCGAGCAGCTCCATCTGGTGGGCTGCCTCCTCTGCCGACATCGACCTAAGCGCAAAGGCTTTGCGGCGCACGATTCGAGGCGCGAAGGCATCTATGTCTACCTCAGTGATTGCGGCCTCGGCTTCCTGCTTGATCGCCGAGGGCCGCCGGTGCGCCTGCACCCGCTTGCCCTTGAATCGCTTCAACTGGGTTTCCAGCTTGTCCACGACGCCGTCGACGGCGGCATGCAGGTCGCCATGCCGCTCCTGACTGCGTAACTGGATGTCGTCGCCGCTTAGGGTCACTTCCACCACATGCTGGCCGCGCTCGAATCCCTGAATGAGCTGGGCCTCCGGCTCGTGGCGGAAGTGCTTGCCTAATTTCGCCAGTTTCTTCTCCGCGTACCGGCGCGTCTCGTCCGTGATCTGGACGGTCTTAGTCTTCGGGTGGGCGTTCAACCGCATTGTTTTCCGTCCCTCGCTTTTTTTGCGTTAAACGCAAGGCGCGAAAAGAAAGTTCCGTCGAAGCCGCAGCACGTTGCTAGGAACGCACGGCCTGCACGCGCTCGCCGGCGGCGATATCGCCCATCAGTACGTTGAGCAACCGGGGCAGCCGGTACATATCGGTCTGCCGCAGGATTGCGCCACAGACCGTCTGCCGCCAGGTCCGCCAGCATTCGGTGCGAAACTCGTATAGATAGACCAGCTCGTTTTCTGCCGCGCGCTGACGTCGATACGCCTTCTTGACGAGGACCGGGCCGGGCGAGGTCGTCAGAATAGCGAGCGCGATTCCGAGCAGGGCCGGCAGGTAGATCACCAGCACGAGAAACCCCAGCAAGCGCGAGGCCAGAGATAACCATTCGAGAATAAGGGCAGGGACTGATCTAGCCCGGCGCACACTGAGGGATCCATCGTCGTAACAGGGCATACAGAAAAACCTCCTATGGGTGTTATCGTAATCGATCGGGTTTGGGAGCGAGGTACGCGCCTCTTCATACTCAGGATCGGTGAAAAACCACCTCTCCAATAGAGCGCGATAGGAAATCAGCCACGAGAGCGCACGGTGGCGACGGCCCAGCAGGCGATACCCTCCCGGCGGCCGACGAAGCCCATCTTTTCGGAGGTCGTCGCCTTCACGCTGATGCGCTCCGGGTCCAGGCCCAAACGGGCGGCCATGGCCTGCTGCATGGCGGCGCGGTGCGGCATCAGCTTCGGGGCCTCGGCCACGACCGTCGCGTCTATATTCCCGATCTCCCAGCCGCTCTCCTGCACTCGTTGGCCGACGATAGCGAGCAGGCGCAGGCTGGCGATGTCTTTATAGGCCGGATCGGTGTTGGGAAAGAGAATGCCGATGTCGCCTAAAGAGACCGCGCCCAGCAGCGCGTCGCAGACGGCGTGCAGCAGCACGTCGGCGTCCGAATGGCCTTCCAGCCCCCGATCATGTGCGATCTCGACCCCGCCGAGGAAGAGCCGGCGTCCGGCCTCCGGCGGCGCAAACGCATGCACGTCATAGCCGAAGCCGGTGCGGATTTCCCCTGCTGCAGTCTGTATCGTGTTCATGCTCTGCGGCTGTCTTCCGGCAAGCAGGCGCTCGGCAAAGGCGAGGTCTTGCGGCCGGGTGATTTTGATATTGGCCGGATCGCCTGGCACGACCGCCACCGGCAGGCCGAGCGATTCGATCAGTGAAGCTTCGTCCGTCGGCTCAGCAGACGCAAAGTCGAAATGGGCGTAGGCGGCGCGCAGCGCCTCTACACGCGCGCCCTGCGGCGTCTGCACGGCGGTCAGCCCGGTCACGGTCTCGCCGCCGAACACCTCGGCGCGAGGCATGGTGGCGCGCACCAGCCCGGCGGCATCCACCCGCTTGACCGTATCCGAGAGCGGCAGGCCGGGCACAGCAGCGCCGGTCTGCACCACCCCCGCTATCACCCGGTCGATCACGGCCGCCGAGACCAGCGGGCGGGCGGCATCGTGAACGAGCACGATCTGTATATCGGCAGGCAGCGCCTCCAGGCCGTTGCGGACCGAGGCCGCGCGCGTCTCCCCGCCGGCCACGATGGCCGTCACCTTCGGGAAGGCCGCCGCCAGGGAGCGTGCCCGCTCCTGCTCTTCTTCGCCGACGACCAGCGCCACACACGAAATGGCCGGGTGCGCGTCGAAAGCGGACAGCGTCCACTCCAGCACCGCGCGCCCGGCCAGAGGCGCAAAGACCTTATTCTCGTTACGGCCGAATCTTCTTGCCCGGCCCGCGGCGGGGATAACCGCTCCCACCCGTACTTGGGGTGTGGCCGTTGCCTCCGCTTTCGGGATGGTAGTCAATCCCTTCTCCGTCTTCGTCGCTGCGGACACGGGCGAAGATCATCTTGCCCGCCACCGTCTGCAGGACGCTGGTCACCGTCACGCCAAGCGTGGCCCCGATGAAGCGGCGTCCGTCCTCGACGACGATCATGGTCCCATCGTCGAGGTAGGCTACGCCCTGGTTCGGCTCCTTGCCCTCCTTGACGATGCCGACCGTCATCTCTTCGCCGGGCAGAACGACCGGCTTGAGAGCATTGGCCAACTCGTTGACGTTGAGCACCTGAACGCCCTGCAGCGCCGCTACCTTGTTGAGATTGAAGTCGTTGGTGACGATGGCGCCTTCGAGCGCTTTCGCCAGCTTGACCAGGCGGGTATCCACCTCGTCGTTGGCCGCCGACTTGTCCAGCATCTTGTCCCAACTGCGAACGACCAGCGGCAGCTCCTTCTGCATGTTGTTGAGGATATCCAGCCCACGCCGTCCACGGGCCCGCTTGAGGTTATCCCCGGAGTCGGCGATGTGCTGCAACTCTTCCAGAACGAAGCCCGGCACGTAGAGCGTGCCCTCGATGAAGCCCGTGCGGCACACGTCGGCGATCCGGCCGTCGATAATGACGTTGGTATCCAGGATCTTGCAGTTGGCCGTGGAGTTCGCCTCCGGCGCTTCCGCGGCCGCCCCGGTCGGTCCCCCACGCGCCAGCATTCCCACGAGCTCCACCTTCATGCTCATCATCGCCACAATTCCCAGATAGATGAAGACGACCGCGATAAGAATGAAGATCCCTATCTGAAACGGCAGCGGGATCGGGGTGCGGGATAAGAGCTGTGAGAACAGAAACGTCACGATGACGCCCAGAGTCGTACCGAGGCCGACGGCGATCTTATCGCTGGCGGACATCCGCTCCAGCGACCAACCCGCCGCGACGATCAGATCGCCGATGCGCGGCCCCACCGAGATGCCCAGCAGCAGCCCTACCAGAGTCAAGCCCACAGTGAACTTGATCCTGAAGTAGGGGTCGATGTCTGCCAGGTGTCCCATGCCCAGACCGGTCTGGAACATCGGGATCCTGGGCAGAAGCAGCCCCAGATTGATTCCGAAGATGACCAGGATCAGGGTGAACACCAGCACGAAGAGTTGCCGGAAATTGCGCAGATTCACGTTTCTCACCCCCTTTCTTTGAGTTTATTATGCTTACTTATATTATCCATAAAGACGGCCAGGAACCGCATATGGGATCAAACGATTTTCTTGCCGGGAAACGGTTTGTTAAATCGCCGCTTGCTGGACCTTGATATGGATGCGCCCGATGACGGCCACCACGTCGAACATGCCCGTCACGTCACCCTGAGCGAACTTGATATGCGTGGCATCCACGTACGGTACCGGCGCCTCCGGATCGTAGAGCGTGGGATCGAAGGCGACCCACTGCCCGACCCAGCTCTCGGCCCAGGCGTGATAGAAAAACTTGCCCTCCGCGTAGACAATGCCGCTGCATAGCCGGGTCGGGACGCCGGCCGCACGGGCGATCGCCGTATAGAGGGTGGCGTAGTCTCTGCAGACGCCGCGCCGATTCTGATAGATGTCGGAGGCAGAGCGCGGCACGCCAATGCTCGCGTCCGGCGTCATGTGCGCGTGGACCCAGTTTCGGATATGGCAAGCGATGGTGTACAGATTGGTATCGCCGCCGCGCAGCCGCGTCGCGGTGGCCCGAACGCCGGGATCCTCACTATCTATATACGGCGCCGGGCGCAGATACGGTGCCAGTGCGGCAGCGTGGAACGGCAGCCGGGTGGACTGAGCGGCAGCAAAGGGCGCCGCGTGAATGCTCACCTCAACAGAATATCCCGCTGCCGGGTCCGTCGAGGGCAGGATCGCTTCCTGCTGGCGCGCGTCGGAGAGCAGGAGGTGCTTATCCGGCACTCCGGCGATGGTCACCTGCAGGGAGCGCAGGCGGCGCGGGTTCCGGATGGGCTTATCCGTCACAACCGCCGTCGCGACGGCGAAGTCGCGTGGTGGCGTGTAGGCAGCGGTCCCCCCGGATTTCGGGCCGGCGTTCGGGTCAGGCGCTGGTCCCAGCGCGGCCTCTTTAGGCTGCTTGACCAGGGTCAGCCGGATGATGCCCATGTCCATCTCGCCTCGCAGCACGTCGCCGTCCGCCGTCTCCCAGGTCGTCATCTGGCCCTGCCCCATCGGCAGCGTGGATTTGACCACGTAAGCCTGCGTCTGCTTCCCGCTGACCTCGTCTTTGACCGCTTCCTGTCCGGCGATCTCCACGTCGATCTTTTCCAGGGTCACCGTGATCGGCTCCAGGCAGTAGACGGTAAGCTTCTTGCCGGGGGTCAACTGCTGGCCCTGTGTCAGGAAGGTCGAGTCGTCTCCGGCCAGATTGGCGCCCGGCGGGATCGCGAGGATCTGCGTGGCCGCCCTCGGCCCGGAGCCGACCCGGCAGGTGATCTTGCGCACCGCATAGTCGTAGGTGGCCTCGACATGGGAGACGCTGCCTTTGGAGGAAACGTCGAACGTCTGTTTCAGCGGGCGATAGCGCAGGTCCGAGATGGTATTCGTCGTCTCGTTTATCTCCACCGAAGCGCCGAGCACCGTCAGCTTGATGACGGAGCGGGTGGTCTCCTCCAGGGCCGGTTTGCCCTGAAAGGTGGCGGGCGCGATGCGGGCACTGCCGTAGCCGATCTTCTGCTGGTCCCAGTACCATCCCATCCACTCCTCCCTCGGCTTATCGATGCCGGACGTTGCGGAGGGCGCCGAGGAGGGCGCGCCGGCTTGCGCCAAAAGCACGGCGGGCAGGGCCAGGAGAAGGCTCAAAACCAGACCAGAAAGCAAAGCGCGCCGGGTGGCGCCAGCGGAACGACGGGACAACGGCATCAGTACAACTCCTTCAGCACAGCGAAAGCGGTTACTCTCATTCTTGGAATGAGGTCCTATGTCGCACAGGCTCAACTTCCATTATACCATTGTATCCGGCTCCGCACCAGAAAAAATACGCGCGACCCGAGGCGTCAGGCAGGTGGAGATTTCGTGCTCGGTCGTATCGATGACAGCGGCGATCTCCTCGATGGAGATGCGGTCGTCCCCCTGAGAGCCGATACAGACAGCCTCCTCGCCCGGCTCTACGCCCGGAATGTCGGTCACATCTATGACCGTCTGGTCCATGCAGACACGTCCGAGAATGGGAGCGCGCTTGCCGCGCAGCAGCATGGCGCCGCGATTGGACAGCCGGCGCGGATAGCCGTCGCCATAGCCGATGAGGACGGTGGCGACACGGCTGGGCCGGGCGAGGCGATGCGTGACCCCGTAGCTGATGGGATGTCCGGCAGGCAGGGTGCGCACGGTCGCCACACGAGCAGCAAGGGTGAGGACGGGCTGCAGCGCGGGCAGAGATGGGCTGTTGGCGGCGCTCGCGGCGGGCGCGGTCAGATTGGGAATCGGCGGCAAGATGCCGTAAAGGAGCAGGCCGGGGCGGACCAGGTTGCCGCCTGCAGCGCCGAAGCGCAGCGTGGCAGCGCTATTCGGAAGATGGATGATCTCGAACCGCGCCCCCGCCTGCTCAAGCGCCGTTCGGACGCGGTCGAAGGCGCTCTGCTGGGCGGCGGTAAACTCCAAATCCGCGCCGTCTGCGTCCGCAAAGTGCGTGGTCAGCCCGGTGACGCGCAGGCCCGCCGCGCTTGTCGCGCGCCAGAGGTCGAGCGCCTGGTCCGGCAGGATTCCCGAGCGGCCCATGCCGGTATCTACCTCCAGATGGACGGCGGGCGTCTCTGGCAAGGCTCGGAGCCGGGCAATGGCGCGGGACAGCGCCTGCAGGGTGTCGCTGTCGCCCGCCATGACGGTCAGTTGCCATGTCAGGGCCGCTTCCGCTTCGTCCGGCAGCGGGGCGCAGAGCAGCGCGATGGGCGCGGCCAGTCCGGCTTCGCGCAACGCGACTCCCTCGGCTACAGTCGCCGCCCCAAGCCAGGCCGCGCCCGCTTCCAGCGCGGCCCGCGCTACCGGGACGAGGCCGTGCCCATAGGCGTCCGCCTTGACCACCGCCATCAGCCGCACCGCCGGTCCCAGAAAAGCCCGCAGGGCGGCGACGTTGGCCCGTACCGCATCCAGGTCGACCCGTGCCCACGCGCGCCTCTGCGTTGTATATGTTATGCTTTCGCCGGTCATAAAAATAGGATTCCGTTCCTTAAAAATACCTGCAACCTTTACTTATCGGAATTGTCCAACGAATCGCAACTCGATTAGGGGGTTACCCCTTGTTTCCTCCGCTATAATAGAGGATTGCCGCCGAAGCTTGGAGGCTCCGGCGGCTTTTTTGCATCGGGCCACCCGTCTCTAGTCCCCCTTTTTCATGGCTTTGCGCAGGGCCTCCGCCAGAGGATTGGGCGTGCCCTCCTCCTCTTTGTCGCGTTCTTGCGTATCGGCGTACTGCCGCCACTCCTCGCGCTCCGGATCTTCGATAAATCCCTCGCGCGCTTCTGGCTGGAGCCAGCCTTCCGGCAGGTCCAATCCCAATTCCTGCGCCGCCGTCTGCACGGCGTTGGGTGGAACCCAGACGACGCCGATCTCCTCGTACTCGTCGTCCGGAGCCAGCGCCGGTAGATCCTCCAGCACCGGGACGGGCGCTTCGGCTACGTAGACCAGCCGATTCAGGACATACTGATAGCGTTTCGACGCGAATAGAATGTCTGCGCTGGTATCGAGTTGGTAGATGCCAACACCCCGCTCCATGTTTTCGGGGGTTGTCAGCTTCATCTCATAGAGACAGAGCGACTCGGCATCGATGGTCCAGATCGCATCGATCTCCCGATAGAGCGTAGTATGCCGCCCGTTGCGCAGGCGCTGCCCCCAGGACAGAATGCGCTCTTCCTGCAGCGGCACAAAGCTACCCAGCCAGTGGCGCACGGCCTGCTCCACCATGCCGCCGAGGTATTCGCCCGCGGCGCGCGGCCCTCCGCGCGACGGTCGCCGGTCGGCCATGCGGCGCATGAAGGCGATATAGTCCGGATCGTCGGGCTTTATCAGCCGCACGTTCCAGAAGCTGTCATAGGCATTCGACATAACCCTCATCCAAAGCGACCGCTCAAGCAGCCGCCCATGCCTTTCTATCTGCTCTTCATTTTAACAGAAATCCTCCCCAATCTTTGCCGGGCCAATCGCTATAGCTGCCGGGATAGTCCTGCACGCGGCCGTCGCCGACGATGAGGAGGCGGTCGGCGAGGCGGTCCAGCAGATAGCGATCGTGCGAGATGACCAGCAGCGTGCCGCTGTAGGCGGCAAGCGCGTCTTCCAGCCGCTCCCGCGTATCGATATCGAGATGGTTGGTCGGCTCGTCGAGCACGAGCAGGTTCGCGCCGGAGACGACCGCGCCTGCCACAGCCAGCCGCACTCGCTCGCCCGCCGATAGCTCGCGCACGCGCTTGAACACCTCGTTCTCCCGGAACAGGAAGCAGGCCAGCAGCGTGCGGGCCTCCGTGTGGGATAGCTTCCCGGTCCCCTCCACGATCTCCAGGACCGTTCGGTCGGGATCGAGATGCTCCTGCTCCTGGGTCAGAAAGAGTGGCAGGACGCTTGCGCCGAGGCGGGCCTCTCCCTCGGTAGGCGGTTCTTGTCCCAGTAGGACGCGGACCAGCGTCGTCTTTCCGGCGCCGTTGGCTCCGAGGATGCCGACCCGCTCGCCATAGGTGACGTACAAATTCAAGTCTGTAAAGAGCCGGCGCGGCCCGAATGCCTTGCCGAGGGAGCGGGTTTCAAACACGATCTGGCCGCTGCGCCGCTCCGGCCGGAAGGCGGCGGAGAGGTGCGCCAGGTCCCGCTGCTTCTCCACCGGCCCTTTCTTGCCGGCTACGTCCATGCCGGGCGGCTGGACGATATGCTCGATCTGCCGCTCCGCTGCGTGCGCCCGTCGAACCATCTTCTCGGAGATTCGCCCACGCTGGTCCCGGCCGCGCTTGGGACCGCCCTGCGTGGCCGCCGCCCAGCCGAGTTGGCGGGCGACGAACTCCCGCAGGGCGCGGATCTGGCGCTGCTGCAGGATATAGTCCTCCTGCTGGCGTTCGAGGGCCTGCCGCTTTGCCTCCGCATAGGCCGCATAGTTGCCCGCGTATTCCGTCAATCGCCCCTCATCCAGCTCCAGGATGCGGGTGACCGACGTATCGAGGAATCGGCGGTCGTGGGAGACGACCAGATAGGCGCCGCGATAGTCCCGCAGGAAGGTTTCCAGCCAGGTGAGCATGGCGATGTCGAGATGGTTGGTCGGCTCGTCGAGCAGGAGCAGATCGTACTCGCCGACGAGCAGCCGCGCCAGCAGGAGCCGGGTTTTCTCCCCACCGGAGAGCGTGCCGGCGGGCTGCCCGAGCTGTCCGTCACGGAATCCGAGTCCGAACAGCGCCTTTTTCACCTGCCAGGCCGGCACGCTGGGCGGCAAGCCCTCCAGCGCCGCGTCCAGGACCGGCAGATCGGCGGGAAAGTCGGGTAACTGCGGCAGGTAGCCGATCGAAAGCCCGCGGCGCACCCCGCCGACGTGGCCCCGATCGGGCGGCTCGACGCTGGCCAGAATGCGCAGCAGCGTGCTCTTGCCGCAGCCGTTGCGCCCGATAAGACCCGCGCGCTCTCCCTCTCCGATGGTCAGCGCGACCCCGTCGAGTAATGCCCGCGCTCCGTGGTATTTCTGAATGCCGTAGGCGTTAAACATTTTTAATTCTCCGTTGATGAAAAACCTCATAGAGCAGCAAGCTGGTCGCCACCGCCAGATTGAGCGAGTCGCTGCGGCCTACCATCGGGATGCGGACCATCTGGTCGCAAAGGGCCTGCTCCTGGGTCGAAAGGCCGCGTCCCTCGCTGCCCATGAACAGCGCCAGCGGCGACGGGTAGGCGATTTCCCGATAGTCTAAGGGGGCTGCCGGGGAAGCGCCGATGACGGTGATCTGCCGCCGATGTTTCCAGCGGGCAAAATCCTCCAGATGGGTCCGCACCAACTGCTGCGAGAGGACGGCTCCGGTGCTGGCGCGTACGGCGGTCGGGTCGTAGGGATCGGCAGTGTGGCCGATCAGGAGGATCCCCGCACCACCGACCGCGTCCGATACGCGCAGGATCGTGCCGAGGTTGCCGGGATACTGCACCGTATCCAGCGCGATCCAGCATAGCCCCTCCTTCGGGCGGACCGCGGCAAGGGAGTCCCAGCGCTGGCGAATGACCGCTCCGATGCCATGCTTGCCCTCCTTGTCGGAGAGACTGGCGAACACCTCGGGCGTCACCTTTAAGCAAGAGGTTCCGCGCTGCCGCTGCGTCCGGATAATCTCCTGCCCGAACGGGCTTTTCAGCATCTCCGGGACCACGACGAGCGTCTCGATCGCCGCCTGCAGCTGCACCGCTTCCGCGACAAGACGTAACCCCTCGATAAAGAATGTTCCGGTCCGTTCCCGCTCCTTGCGGTCGTGCAGGCTGCGGATCGCCTTGATACCGGCGTTGCTGCGGCTAGAAATGACCGTGGACGCCGGGACCGGTGGCAGACGGGCGCACGCCGGGACTTCCTGGGTGATCTCGGCCTGCCGGGAATCGTGTGGATAAGACATCTGCGTACCTCCTTTGTCGGGACAAAAACAAATCGTCCTGTGCGCCGGAAGCGCACAGGACGATAGAGAAGCGTAACGGGTCCGCAGACGGGGTTTGCTGGCTAAATCTTAATCGGCCTGGAAGCCGGAGACAGCACGCCGGGAATCTCTCTTCCCGGCAGGAACAGCCCGACCAACGAGACGCGAACGCAGACTGCCTCCGCACATCTGGCGGAGGAGCCTTTCCTGGCGTTCCGGCATCGTCGTTAGCGGGCTCCTATCAACCCTCTCGTCTCCTTTGAAAGGATGTTCGGCTGTCAATAAATTATTATAACGCAGCCAGGGAAAACCTGTCAAGAAAATTCCCGAGACCGCATCATCGCCGGGCCGTGAACGACCCGTCTGGCAGGCCGCTATGCGGCCAACCGCCCTGCCGGGCGGAGAATCCAAATGCGATTATCTTGCGAGCGCCCTGTGAGATGAACATCCGAGCGCGCTACATCTTTGACACCCGCCCGATCATCTATATCTTCTCTTACGTCGACTCACTCACGCACAAACAGCCGGCTCACGTCAAATGGAGTGAAATCGAAAGCTGTATGATGACGGGAGAACATTGCAATTCGTCAACAAGGTCCCATTACGATGACGCTGGTTTGAAGGCATTCGATCAATGTGTTCCGGACATGCATCCGGGGGCATTGAGGGAGGGAAACGCCCTACGTGCAGAAACCGGTACTATAACAACCTGGCACTTAGAAGCCCGCTTGCTTATAAGGAATTATTCGCTATTTTTTCCGGCGATGACGAGGATGTACTCGCCTTTGAGGTCGGCGCCGTGGAGGCTGGCCAAAAGAGAAGAGAGCGGGCCGCGCTGGATGGTCTCGAACTTCTTGGTCAGGTCGTTGGCGAGAGCGGCATCCCGGTCGCCGTAGACTTCGAGGGCATCGCGCAGGCAGGCTTCCAGGCGGTATGGGCTTTCATAGAAGATGAGCGTGTGCGGCGAGTCTTTGTCGATCTCCAGGAAGCGGCGGCGCGGGCCGGGCTTGCGCGGTGGAAAGCCGCGGAAGGTGAAGCTGTGGACCGGCAGGCCGGAGAGCACCAGCGCCATGATGAGCGCGGTCGGGCCGGGAATGAGGGTGATGGGGAGGCCGGCGGCGATGGCGCGGCGCACGAGCGTAAAGCCAGGGTCGGAGATACCCGGCGTGCCCGCGTTGGTGACCACGGCGACCGTCTTGCCCTGCTCCAGCATACTTATGATACGCCCCCCGGCCTGCGGCTCGTTGTGCTCGTGGAACGAAATTTGCGGCTTCTGGATGTCGAAATGCTTGAGGAGCAGGCCGGTCTTGCGGGTGTCCTCGCTGGCGATCACATCGGCCTCGCGCAGGGTGTCCAGCGCGCGTAAAGTGATGTCGCCCAAGTTGCCGATCGGGGTAGCGACGAGATAGAGCATGAGCAGTTGCTAGCTTCTAGTTGCTAGTTTCTAGTCGCCGGCCAGAGGGTTTTCTCTAGCAACTAACAACTAGCAACTATTCGAGTGGCCGAAGGAGGTCGCGTTTGCCGTCGTCGGGTGGATCGGCGACAGGGCGGAGCAGGTCCGGCGCTTCCTCGGCCGGGCGCAGGAGGAGGCGGTGCTGGCCGCCTCGGTTTTGCTGCTCGATGACCCGGATAGCCCGCGCGATGCGCCGCGCCAGCATCCAATCGGGCAGAGCCGTCTCGCGGCGCAGGCGGATCAGCGCGGCGATGGCGCGCGGATCGGCGATCTGCTCCAGGCAGTCCACGATGCTGTGGCGGACCGCCGTATCCTGGCTCTGCTCCAGGCCGCGCAGCAGATGCGGAACGGCATGCGCGTCCCGTAAATCCTCCAGTCCCAGCCGCATGGCCGCCCGCATCATCTCCTTGGGACTTTGCAGCTTCTCCCAGAAGGCATCCATCTCGTCCGGCGGCAGCGCGGCCAGGGTGCAGGCGAGCGCGTCCCGGATCGTCTGGAGCTGCGGGCGGGTGAGGTGGGCGGCCCAGACGCCGCGATAGTAGTCGTAGAGCAGGGCGCAGACCTCCGGGGTGAGCAGGCCGGCGCGCAGCCGACGGACGGGCCGCAGTGCCGCCGCCAGGACCTCCTCCACGAACGGCCGTTGCGGCGGCGCTTTCCGGACCATCCAGAGCACGCGCCAGACCACGGCCACCACCGCCTCGTAGCGACCCTCCGGCGATTCGGGCGGGCGCGGCTTCCACATGTTGAGCGTGCGCCAGAACCCCTGCGCCAGCCGCTCTGCGGTGTTGGGCAGCGCCTCCGCCGCCTCCCGCATATCCGGCGCATAGAGGCCGATGGCGATCTGCTGGCCCGCGCCCTGGCTCCCGCTCCAGAGGGCCTGCAGGTGCGGATCCCACTTCCGCAACACATCGAGCGCCGCGGTCTCTCTCATGGCTGCCCGGCCCTTTCCTGGTCGCGCGCAGGCTCCACGCGCAGCAGCAGATCGGGCGATTCGGAGGCGCCGGCATAGGGCATGGGGCGAAGCATCTGTTCTGTGGGAATGCCGGCGCGGGTATCGGCGGGACGCAGGAGCGTGCGCGTGGGACTGCCCGCGTTGGCCCGCTCGATAGCCACGATGGCCGCCCGGGC